>Ga0315904_10004556_pt1 | contig 19674 bp, 27 predicted proteins | sample LakEriMetagenome_6_FD_203529 | JGI IMG/M metagenome (GOLD analysis project Ga0315904, IMG submission 203529) | Freshwater fungal communities from buoy surface, Lake Erie, Ohio, United States - Buoy 12 MA120 | ecosystem: Environmental > Aquatic > Freshwater > Lake | place: USA: Lake Erie, Ohio...
CTTTTTCATAATAAGTCATTGGTGTACCTTTGTAAACATCATATTCTCTATCAGATAACAAAATTATTTCAACACCCCCTTTTTCATATTTTCCATCAACACCCCCTAAAAAACCAAAAAAATCAATTAAAACCTTCTCTATTTCTTTATCCTTTTTATTTACGTTTTTCAACGCTTTAGCCGTACTCTCTACATCTTTAAGTGACTCATTTACTTCTTCTTTTGTTGTATGGGGTGCTTGGAGGGATTGTTCTACTGCTTCTATTCGCCCACCATTTTCTTTTTTGCTCAAACCAGCTTCGCTCAATGCTATGGCAACTGCTTGTTTTCTATCTTTTACAATTTTGTCGCTTTTGCCTATGTGTAACTTACCTTTTTTAAATTCACGCATAACTTTAGCAACTTTCTTTCTTTTCTTTTTAATAGAGCCAACTTTATTTTTAACAGAGCCGCCTTTTTTAAAATAATCTATGTCAAAATAATCATTAATATCTTTTGGATATGGACTATATCTATCATCTATTCTAACATCGGGTTTTTCTATTGTTCCATCTGAAATTGCTTCGTAAAAAACATCTTCTAAATCATTTGTTTCAAGGTCTTTAAGATATTTAGATATGTCGCTTAAACTCAATATATCTGACAAGTCTATTTCTATTGAAACACCCTCATCATTTAGATATTTAACCTCGCCCAATTCTTCTAATGCGCTTTCTATTTGCTTGTAATAGTAAGAAACATACGCATCTTGCTCTGCGCTATTCAAAGCACTTGCTATTGAACGTATAATGTCATCAAATTCATCTTTTTCAAAATCTTCATCTTGTCCAGAAATATAATGTTCAATGCCATTTTCCTCAACAACTTCTTTTGACAAACTTGTTATTTCTACTATTTTATCAATAACAGCGTTTGTGTTGTTTTCGTTTAGTTCATTCACATAATCTTCTGCATTTTTATAATAGTACCCCCAAGAATCGCTACCATCAAAGTATTGGTAAGTGTCGCCTGTAAGCACGTTTTGTATAAAATCATTAGATATATCTCTACCCAAATCTAATAAATCCTCAACATCTTTTGCAGACTTTTTTATTGTTATTGTTGTGCTTGGTCTTTCATCAATTATATCTGCTTCATAAAGAATAATTCTACCACCAAAATCATCAAATATACTTGGCTTTATTTCGTAAAGTTCTTTTATTTCTTCTTTACTCATATCTTCAAAATCATAGTCCTCTTTAGAATCGTATTCAGAGCCAAATCCATTGAAAGCGTAAGTGTATTCATCAACTTCGCCTGTTCTTTCATTTGCAATTGGCAAAGTCAATTCATCACTCGCTAAATACTTTATTAAATCAAATATATATTCGTGATATTTTTGAGCAGGTTTTTGATTTTTCTTTCCTTTAGCTTGATAAAACAAACCATCTTCTACTCCATAGGCTATTGTAACGTGGCTATCACTAATTGTATGCCCTTTTCCATAAGGTTTTATTGAACGTAGTGATATTAATTCATTTCCACTTCCTGTTCTTCCACAATGCCCCATTCTTCCACTCTCTACATCGCAAAAGTTTTTAGGAATCAATACCCAATAGTATTTAACACCATCAACTTCATCGTACTCTTTTATAATAGTATGTTCCTCTGGCTCAACAAAGTCAACATCGCCACCAAGAACCTTTAATTCTTCGTGAAAAATTCTTGCTTTATCAACTGCTTCTCTAAATGATAACTCTCTTAAATTTTGCTTTTCTGTTAATGGGTGCTTTAGCCAATCAAGAATGATTCTTATTTCGCTTTGATATGTGTTTCTTACACTTGAATAGTTTGTTCTTCTCGGTTGTACGTTTATATCTTCCAACGCCTCTTTTTTCAATTCGGGCTCTTTGGGAGTTTCAATATTTCTACTATCGTTATACTTTTTAATTTGAGCCATTGTTTCTTTCAAAATACTATCTGCTAACCAAATTGCAAACTTTGGACTTTGCTGAATAATATATCTTGCATTGACTTCGTTAAAACCTATCTTTTTTGTGATTATATCAAAGGTCTTGTCAACGCCACCGCCCTCGCCAAACTCATTGTCGTAGTAGTGTGAAACATCGTGAGCAATATAATCATTGCTTTCATCAAATATTGAGTATATGTATTTTTTATTTTCCATTTTTTTATTGAACAAAAAGTGCAACAGATAACAATAATTCTTCGTACATAATTCTATCTTTCTTACTCGTTTTCTTGTCTGCAAGACCTATTTCGCAAATCTCTTTTAAGGTCATCCATTCTTGTAAAATATCATCAACATCTTCAACTGTCGCAAGTGACTTCTCTGGTACTTGTTCCCCATAAAAGAATTTAGGCATTTCAAGTCCACTATTTACAATCTTTTCTTTTATCGAAGCCATTTCTTGCATCTTTTCATCTGAAACTTTGTAGTCGGAAAAGTTGCTTCCAATGTAAAGATTTAAGTATGTTTTAATATCCTCTTTTAAAACAGCATCATCAACGTAGTATAACTCAATGTATCTTTTTAAAATAGCCCACTCTACTATTGATATATTACGCAATTCTACCTTGAGCATAATCTTGAAAGCAACAAGTATTAAAGAGTCTTTTGAAAATGTTACCTTGTCCTCTATATTGCTTAATTTAGCAAGATTGCTTATTTTCAACATTTGAGCCATCCATTCCTCGCCATACATAGCAGTTGGAACTACATTTTGTACTTTCTCTACAAAGTCGGTGAACTTGTAATCACCATAGTTTAAATCAATCATTTTTATAGTAGTTGTATTAATTGTTCAATCATTTCGTATATTTCTCCCTCTGCATCTGTTGGCAAGTTTTCTGTCGTTGTTACCTTTTCCTCTAAAATATCATTTAGCTGAAATTGACCTTCGTACTTTTGATAGTATTTGCTTTTAACACCGTAAACTGGTTTAGCGTTTAAGCCACTCAAATAATCAACAACAATTAAATAATTCTCAAAAGACATAGAAATAGTATCAAACTCTTTTTCTAAATCGGATTTGTTTGCCAAAACAGAATCAATTATTTCTTTATTTACTGGTATTACGTTTTTGTAGTAAGCACCTCTAAAATTAATAAATCTTGGAAATTTTTTTCCACAAGTAATAATATTTTTATCTGATTTATATTTAGAGTACCTGTTATTAAATCCATATTCAACATCATAATAACTCAATCCAGCATTAATAGAAGCCTCAAAAAAAGCATCGGTTACTGTGTGATTGTCTGCTATAATTTTTATGCTTAAATTTGAAACAAATGTTTCCTCATCCATTTCCGAAACATCATTCATATAGCTACCATTACGAACCATATCTACAATTCTTCTTGAGTAGTCCAACAAATAATTGTTAGGAATCACAACAATAAACAAAAACACTCCTTTTTTTGCAATTTGGAACATATATTTATCGTGTATTTTTTCTGGCAACAAAAGAGGTTCAGATTTTCTATGTGCATCGTATGTATTTCCTATATATTCATCGTATAGAAATCCTTGAATGAACAATAAAAAGTTTTGAGTGTTACCATCAAACAAAACCGTACTCCCAACAGAATCTTCCATATAAGATGCTTCAAGCATTTGATAAGTTGACAACGTAACACCTTCTTTTTTATTATCTTTTATTTCTATTCCCAATCTCTCTTTTTTGTCAATTGTGGTAAATTTAGTTATGGTAGATGGCAAACTAATATCCATTACGCCTTTATACCCTCTCAATATGTTGCCAACAATCATCCACTTGCTTACTCTCTTTGTTTGCGCTGTTTTCTTAACAACATTATTATCCCACCATTTTAAATATGTTTCATTTTGAAAACTTAATTTGTGAGTTGGTTTTCTATTTGCTTCTTTTTCTTTCTTATTAAAGTTGTCAAATATTTCGGTAAACTTAATATTTTTAGTAGAGCGATTCAATGAAATTATATCAATAGAATATTCGCTCGGCACAAAATTCGTTTGAATATTCACGTTTGTAATAACACAATTTGTGCTTGTTTTTAAATCATATTCAAAGTATGAAATATACTCATCATTATCTCCAATCATAGCAGGTGTTTCTTCGTATTGTGAATAAATAAAAACACCCCCTATTGATTGTATCATTTTTATAACAATATTTTTAAGTGCTTTTATTTCATTTATTTTCTGTGTGCGACTTTCAATTTTTTCTCTTGTTTCATATATGATTTTCTTTGTTTTTTCAATTTGCCTTTCACTATATTTTATTTCACCTTCTATTTCTTTTTGCTTGATTTGAATTTGATTTTCTATTTTTTCTTGAGTTATATTGTCATCTACCAGTCCTATCTTTTCTTTCATTTCGTTTAGCTTTTGCTCAAGAATTTTTATTTCATTGCTTATTGCAAGAAAAGGCTCTCTCAACTCATTCATCTTCAAACCATCTAATTTTTCTTGTGCTTCTTGCATTTGAATTTTTATTGGCTCAAAAATTTTCTTTTTTTCTTCAATATCTTGAATTAACTTTATGGAATCTAAATTAAAATTAGATAAATAGTCTAAATCTTTTTCCGCTTTGGATTTTATGGCATCAAATTCCTTTTGCAAAGTTGACAAATAGACAAAATCTTCCTCAATACTGGCTTTGTATCTACTAATATCTTCTTCTTCGCCATCAATTTTATTTTTTGAAAACTCTATTGCCTTTGAGATTAATTTATTTTTGTAGTCATCTAAATCTTCAAATGCTATGTACTCGTTTCCAGCATACTTTCCACTACCACCATTCTTTGTTGAATACTTCAATATTCTTTCATCAATCTCATCTTTAATACTCGCCTCTGTGGATTTGGAAATTCTTTCATCAACTTCAATTTTTGATATTGTTGAGTGGCGACCAAATGAGGTTTTTGACATTTCATTTCCTATGTAAAAAGGTTTTGAAAATAAAAAAGATGCGTTATAATCTTTTAAAGCCATCTTCCCAACGTAATTTCCATTAGCCTCCTCCTCTGCTTTGTGTTTTTTTAGTTCTTTTGCAAATGTGTCATAAAATCTTTTTTGAAAATCAAATGGTGAAAAATACAAAATTTTAGTGTATTCTTTAATCACTCCTTTGTTTATCTCTGGTGCTTGTATTCTTATTCTTAAATCTCTAACTGTGTTTTTAAATGGAATTACTGCTATATCACCAAAGAAATCATCTGCACTAAATAAATCATTTGCTTGTTCTTGGTTTGATGAAACATTTGCACTTAAAGACCTCAATTTCTTTTCCATCATAGCTGTCAAACGTGATTCGCTTGGTATAGAAGATACAATGTAAGTGTACTCCGCAGTATAAACTTGACCAGTTCTACTTATGCGCCCTAATTTTTGAACCTCTGCGTTGATGTCTAATTCCATTTGAAGCACAAGCATACATCTTTTCTTTATTTCTTGTTTGTTTTCAAGTTTCAATGGAAATCCAACCTCTAATTCTTGCTTGTTTCCATCTTCATCTATTTCCTCAACCATAGTTGTTGGATAGTATATTTGCGCTTGTCCAACAGGTCTTGGGTGCATTGATATACCAGTAGCACCACTTTTATTTATTATCAAGTGGTCTATCACGTTTGAATTAAAAGATTTTACAATTTCAGTTGTTGGCTTGATGTTTCTTTTGCTTATTTTTCCAATAGAGTAATCTATTTCATTTGTTTTTTCTCCTGTTTCCTCATCAATTTTATAGTAAACAAAATCAAGAACTAAACTTCTACCTGTTATCTCATCTATACTATGAACATAACCATCTGCATCTTTGTAGCCTTGAACAAAACTTTTTATAACATCTATTGGTGCTATTGGTATATATGTTTTTAATTTCAATATTTTATCTAATAGCGAATCGTACTCTTCGCCTAACTCTTCTAAAATATACCCTGCTGCTTTGTGATTGCTGTCAAAAACGCAATGAGTTTCATTTTCAGAAACGGTTGTTCCATCATCGGCTGTAACCATTTTTTCTTCCTTGAATCTCATAGTGCTAAACAAAAGATGTGCAAGATATAGCTTGAAATCATTTTCTATTGGTTCGCCAATTTTGTATTTGTCATTCGGGCTGTCTGTTTTAAATGTTTTAGACATATTCTTCAATGCGCTCTCAAGTGTATTCGCAACCGTAATGACAAGTTTTCTTCCATTTGTCATTTTATTTATAATTTCATACTTCAACTGGTCTAATTTTATTCCAATTATGAAAAAATTAAATAGCTGAAATGTCATTGCTCTTATTGACCTCGCATTTGATATTGATATATCATCCTCTTCTCTTCTATAATCTCTTACGACTTCCCTTACTTTTAATCCAAAATTGGTTATATCCTCAAAAATAGAAGCAACTCTATCAAGCCTAATTCTCTGTTGAGTTCCAAAAGCCTGCCCATCGTACATTACCGAATCATCGTAAACGTAGAAATAATTTGTTTTTCCTTGAATTAACTTTTCTCTTCTTAATATCTGTCCATTTCTTGTCAACTCTGCCGATACAGCCTCTTGCAACGCAACACTTCCTTTGTCAAAAACCTCTATCATATCACTCGTTGACAAACCACTTTCCTTTAAAGATGTTCCCTTTGCGTACAATGGCATATTGTCTGGTCTTTTCGCATAAGTAGCAGACAAAAAAGTTGTCATTCTTGCACGGGCAATTAGTTCTGACAAAAACATAAAAGTTTGTGAGCCACCAGCGGCATTGTGAGATTCATCGCATATTAATACAGATGGTCTAACGCTTCCGTCTTTTTTTATTCCAGCAGCAACCCTCTTATAAAATGTAAACTTTGGAGATTCTTTTTTTTGCCCAAGATAATTTTCTGTAATTTCATCTATTTGAGAATATGGTATAGTTACCAAGTTAAATTTTTCTGGCAAGAATATTTGATTTATTGGCGGTGTTTCAAAATCGTAAACAAGATTTTTGCCATCTTGCTTATATCCATAAGCTAATTTTAATTCCTCTGATTTTAATCTTTTATGTATTACATTTACAACATTAGGATTGTCTGTTTCTGTAACTATGTCAATTGAGGATGGGTTGAATGGAACTAAAACTTTTTTGCCTTGAGCCTCCGCTTGTTTTATCAACTCGTTTCTTTCTAATTCGCTTACAACTTCATCTATCTCATCTACATACCCCTCTTCTATTAACTTTTGTCTATACTCTACTATTAAATCTTCATACAAATCCTCGTATTTTTCAAACTCTTCATCATCTTTAAATATTTCAACTTGCTGTCCTTTTTCTATTTTTTTTCTTCTTGGAAATGCCTTAAATTTTTCTTTTGTAAACCAACTTTTAGGTTTGTTTTTTTCATCGTTCTCATTTTCTTCCGGCAATTTATACTCAACTCTAAAATCATCGTTTTCTCTATAATCTTCCTTTATCATTTTTATAATAAAAGCATCAGAATACTCCTCAAGTTTTTTTGGCACATACGTTCTTCTTAAAAGAGGTATGTTTGCCTCAAATCCTATATCAATCAAATCCCTATAAATATCAACAATTAAATGCTTTTTTTCTGTAATAAAAATAGGAGTGCTTTGCAACTCTAAAATCGTGTACCTAATCAATCCAGCAGCGGTTCTTCCTTTGCCAACACCTGTTTGGTCGGCTATAATAATTGAATTTCCATTGATTTCGTGGTTGTAAATTGCTGTTGCTATGGCATCAATTTGTTCAATTGAAAACCTACCTCTTGGCTTTCCTTTGTCATCCAATCTATCAAAAGAAAAGAACAAATCATCAACGCTTTTATAGTGTAACTTTGTTGCAACGTATTGAACAACTGTCATATTGTATTCTGTCGCAATGAAAGTCCTTAAAAATTGGTTGAATAGCTTTAATTCATTATACATACTTACAGGAACAAGCGTGTTTAATGAAAAACCACTCTGCGATGCAGGTGGATAACTTGTTTGCTTTCCTTCTAAAATGTTTCCACCATCTTCATATTTTTCTGGCATAATAAGGTATGTGTTTATTTTTTTTATTGCATCTTGAACAGATGCAATAACAGAACGCCTCATTTTTTTGGGTGTGCTACCAGCAAACATTTCTAATCTTCCATTGTTTGAAAGATGAAATTTGGCATATCTTGAATTTTGCAATATTCCACCCGCCCAATTCTCTTTTGAATCCAAACTAATCGTAATCATTATTGATATGTTTGAAACACCACCAAAAGTTGAATAAGTTGAATCAACGTATGGCGCAGCCAAACTTTTATTTATTAGTTGAACTTGCTCTAAAACATCATCTATCGTAAATAATTTTGTGTTGTTTTCCATTTTTTTTAAATTGTATTTGTTACTACCAATATTTTTTTTTGACACTTGCTACATCTTGCAGCGAAAAACTTGCTATTTCCATATCCTTTGTTGCCGCAATCACTACAAATGTACCTAAATTTTTTAAAATAATTGTTTTCTACTATCGGCTTGTAATATTGAGTGCATACAACCCCTTTCTCAACTATTGCGGCACACACCAATCGCCAAATTTCACCGTGACCTTTTGACGGTATGTGGTCTGAATCAATTTTGTCCAACGTGAGAATTGTTGATGGGGATTCTGGATAATAAAAAATCTCTCTAACTATTGCGTGTGCTATTTCGTGGTATATCGTTGACTTCATATTGTCTTTCCAATTGTCATCGCCTTTTACAACATCAATAGACACAAATAAATTTTTGCCTTCCTTTGACTTGTAAACACTTGATGGTGCTGCGCTACAAAGACCTGCCCACTCCCTTGATTTTCCAAATTGAAATCTCCACCCTCTTTTGTAAAGGTTCATAGAATCAACTTTTTCTAAAATCTTTTTTAGCTTTTTTATTTTTTTAATAGGCTCTATGAAATCTTTTCCTGTTAGTCGTATTCCAAGTTCTATTGTTTCTTTGACTATTGGCTCTTCCTTTTTTTCTGGTTGAGATACCTTATTTACAAAATCATCAAATGACATTTTAGTAGTTTTTAGTGTTATTTTTCTGGGTTATGCCCCCATATTAGCAATGCAGTATGCTTTCTTGTTTTAACACCATCGTTGTCGTATAAATCGCCTTTAACTCCTTTCATTCTTTTTATAAAGCTAATCTGTCGCCTTGCCCATTGCCACATTGAATTATTCCAATCTTTCTTGTCTGTTTTCTTCATTAAGAATATCCAACGTGCGCTCTCTCTACCACTTTTAATTCCTTGCTTTTGGGCTTCATCTGATGACAAACCTGCTTCCTTTCCCTCTTTGCTATTATAGAATTTTTTTAATTCCTCATAAGACATATTTACCAACTCACTCCATTCATCATAAATCTTATTCTTTTCACTTCCAGTCAATATTGTTGCGCCATACTTGTAAGCATCAACAATCGCTGAATCAATTTCTCCACCACTTGCAAAATGCGGTTCGTGAATAGGAACTCCACCTCCAACGCTTTGATTTATTTCAGATAGTTTTTTCCAATGCTTTTTAGCTGCGTGTTTATTTATAATGATTTCTCCACCCTCTAACTCAACGGGTCTGTTATCATCTTTAATAACTGCTTTTATTCCACCTTTTGAATGAGGTTTGCCAAGCAAGACACCGCCCTTTTTTCCATCGCTTGTTTTTTTCATACTGCAAAAATTTGTCAAATATAAAAAAACTATTTTAAATTATTGCGAAATATTTTTTATTAGAATATATCCTTCGTAATCGTACCTTTTTTCTGCGGTTATTTGGTACACATCACTATCTTGTTTTTTCAAGGCATCCATTACTGCTTTTACCAAATTGTCTAAATCTGGCTTTGATTTATGTGGTTGAAATTGGTGCGCTTTCCTTTTCTTTTCAGACCAACTTTTTGGCATTGGAAGATAGAACACTACGTTTAGTGTATCTCCAAGCACATAATTGTTTTCGTTACACGCACTTGTAACACTATTTTTGTACTCAAAATATCTTCTTACAACATCACGTTGTCGCTTTAAAATATTTGGGTGGTTCGGGTCGGTTTTCCAAGTGTCAGATTTTGACATTCTAACTGCGCCCATTGGTATTGTATTAATTCGCAAATCCATATTTTAACTTTTTTGAGTGAACTTTTATTAGCATTTCTTTATGTTGCTTTTTGTCGCCATATTCAATATGACATTTTCTACACAAAGCCATAATATTGTCTATCGAATCCTTGCTTGTTCCACCCATTCCTCTCGCTTCTATATGGTGTATATCAACTGCCCTTGCGCCACAAACTTCACAAGCAATAAAGTCCTCTATATCGTAACCAAAATGGTCAAGATATAACTTTGTATATGGCTTCAATATTATTTTTCTTTTGGAAAGCTATACTTGATGGTAAGTCCATTTGTTTCTGCTTTTCCACCTCTGGCTTTTATCTTTTTAAGATGAGCGTTAAAAACCTTTTTGTCTGTGTGTGTTTTTGTGTACGTTTTCATATTGTTTTTTTTATGCAAATATAAATAATTTATCAAATCCAATTTTTCTTTTTTGCTTTTTTGTCTGCCGATTTTTGATTTAATGCAAATAGACTATTTTCGCCATAAAAAAACTCTTTAAGACCTTGCGCTTTGCATCTTTCAATTTCTGCTTTATTTATTCGCTCTTTGCGTTCTTCATCGCTCTCTGCGTGTTCTTTAATGTTTGGTGTTGTTCCAGATTTTCCACCATAAGCCATAGCCGTAAACATTGCAGCTAAACCTAAAATTGATTTAATTTTGCTCATATTATTTTATAGATTAAAACATTCTTTTAAATGTATTTTTTGATACCATTGCAAACTTGAAACATCTACTTCTATTTGTTCTTTTTTTATTATTGATTTGGCTTTTAATATGGTTAGCTTTTTTTTATTTACAATCCAGTAATTATTTTTAAATGGAATTAAAAAAGGAACTTGTGTAATATCGAACAACATTTTGTTTTTAAACGCCAATTTTCTATCGTTAAAAATCATAAAGTTGGTATAAATTATGCTATTTTCCATATTGATAATCAATTATTTAAAAAGACAGTTTCGCATATACGATAGTTAGTGTCAATATCCTAAAGCATAGACTACCGCACCAAATACCATAATAATAAGCATTAAAAATATCCCAATGCCATAAACAATATCTGTAATGCTACTGCCACTAACAGCACCTAAACAAGATGGCTGGCTTTCTGCTTCTAATAAACTTTTGTCTGTATTCATAATTTTGTTCTTTTAATTAAGTTTCGAGGTATTAATCAGCCACCTCGTTTAGCTGCAAAACGTTAGTGGCAAGTGCTACCTATCGTTCATCAAATGAGCCTACCGTCCAATAAGGCTGTTCGGGCAAATCAAAAACTGCTTTCTCAACTGCATCGTGTTTTTCTGATTCACTCATTTCATTCCATTCTTGTTCGGTAACACCTAAATCATCTAAATCAAATGTGTGGTGTCCATTACTTTCTGATACTTCTAATTTTACTGATATTTTCATTTTCGTTTAATTTACCGCACCATCCACTAATAGTGGTTTTGTGCTATTATTTGGCTATAAAATTTATCTTTAAAGGCGAGTGTCTGTAAGCCAAAATAACAGAAACAAAGCCACAAAACATTATCGGCAGCCCTACGACACCGACAACTCGACACCAGTAAGTGAATAATAAAGGTTTTGTAATTCGTGAACATATTTAATATGCTTGTAATGAGAGTATAATTCAAACCATATTTCGCCATTTGATTGTATTTCTAAATTAAATAACCCTTGTACCCAATGATACCAAATACTACCATCTTCATCAATATCTGGTTGTTTAAGTTCTTGTGGCATACCTTCGGTTATATTTTTTTTTATAAGACCTAATTTTTCTAACCATATTTCTGTCAATGGAATAGGTTTGTAATCTTCAATACTTTCACCTAATGAAATTGGTATTGTTTGTGGTTTTTCATTTCTGATACCAACTACCGTATGTATTGTGTCTTTTTTTTCAAGAATATTCCAATAAATTAAATTCCCTAATCTTAAATCATTTGCTCTCATTTTATGTTTGTTTTTAAGTTAATAATCCGTTGAAAGGGCAGCCGACAATAACAAATAAGCAAAACTCCACTTCGCCTATTTGCAAAGCGTTACAGACAATACTATTGACCATTTCCATCAGACAGCAATTTGTTTTGTTCGTGTAACGCATTTAGACCAAGAACATTTATTTTGTGTTGAATAGCATTTTCAACTTCTGTTTTTGCTTCAAACACAACTTCATCCATAGTTTCTTGAAAGCATTTAGCAAAGAATGGTATGTTTCTTTCAACTTCACCAGTTAGCCATTCAAGGTGCATTTGTAATTGGTGCATATCTTCTTTAGATAAAGTTTTTTTCTTCACCAGTTCCTTTGCTTTGTTTTGGCGTTCTCTTATTGTATCGCCAAACATTTTCATCCTATCCTCAAACTTTCTGTGTACAAATTCTTTTCTGCTTTCTTGCATAGGTAATTCCGCAATCTTTTTGCCTTCAATCATTTCAATAGTACAAGGTACTCCAGAGCCGCAATTCATAGAGGTAAGCATTTCAGCAAATTGCCCACTTGACATTCTAATTCGCAGTATTTGCCCTCTGTTATAGTATCTATCTTGTGTAAGTCCTCTGTGTATTTCAGAATGATGAACTTCCATAGATATGTAATGGTCTTGTGGCAATTCGCTTCCATAAAAGTGAGTGCCATTTGCATTGCTTCGGTTAAATTGTATTTGACCAAAACTTTCGTGAGATAAACTTTCGTGTTCCATTGTTACTTTATTTTAAATTGATAATTTAGTGTTCTAAATTCTTGCATTTGATTATCTACAAACCATTATAACTCAATCTTTCTTCCACCAATCTTCATCTGGTTTGCCACATATATTGCAACAATTAATTGATACCGTACCTGTCTTAATTTCATTGTCGCAAACGCATTGTATAACATTTGAATTTGGAAATGATTTTTGAATAACTAAATCTAAATCATTACGCATTTCATCTTTGCATTGCTCATTGTATTGCTTTTCTGGATTTGCTAACCACTTTCGTATAAATGCCTCTCTTGTCATTTTGAATTATTTATATTTTTTGTGTTTTAATACCAATATTTTGTAAGCAAGGTGGCATATAACCACCTTGCATTTAATTTATTCGACATCGGTTATTTCTTTGTAGTCATTTTGGTAGTGGTAGCCACTTACCTTTTTTTCGTACTCTTTTGAGTAAGGTTCTGCCGAATAGTCAAGCCAACTTTCACGTTCTTCGTTGTAAACTTCTATTGCTTCTTCTTCGTTTTCCAATCCATCTTCTTCCATTATATCGCCAATGTCACGCAAACCGTGTGAACCTGCATATTGCTCGTATTCTTCACAGGCATATTCATAAGCTACTTGAGAAGCATCATCTTCGTTTTGGGCTTCTACTACCATAAAGTTTCGCTGACCACCAAAGCCACCGCTTAATCCATAGCCAATAATGTAAAGTCCTTCAAATTTGTTTTCGTTGCTCATTTTTTTTGTTTTTTATAGGGTTATTAAAAGTGTTATTAAAATGGTAAATCATCAACATTTTCTGGTCTGCAATCTTTTTCCAAAAACTCAAAAATCTCATACGATTTTATTGTGCATAAAACGTATGCTTTCAATTTGTGTATTTTAGATAGCCTTTTAGCTTCATTTTCAGCACTTTTTAAAGTTTCGTGCTTGTATGCTGGTGCTTGTTGGTTTTCAAGATAAACCATAAAAAAATATTTGCTCATAGTGTTAGTCAATTTCGCTGTTTATTCCTTTTTGCTTTTTGCTTGTTTTAATCGTTTTTAAGCGACTTCTAACTGCCTTGACATACATAGATGCCAAAGCAGTATTTTTTTGCATAGAAATCGCACTATTTAAAGTTGATGGTGCTTTCATAATATTAGAGTTACAACGTGATTTATTGCCTTCGATAAGTATATTACTGCAAATTTTGTTTCTATTTTAATCGAATCGCCAGAATCAGAAATGGTTGCACTTGAAAGTTTAATGGAAATCTTGTGTGGTGTTTCAAGCATAAGCATATTGCCATTGTCAAAAACTTTTGGCATATATTGACTTGGTATCAATTTTAAGCCACTTTCTTGCGATGTTCTTTGCTCTCGTTCCATTTTTCTTGCTTGTTCAACCAACTCTGGCTTTATAAAAGTAGAGTTTAAGCAATCTGCATTTACTTGCTCAACCAACCATTCAACAGGTGTCTTTTTATTTGAAATAGTGTTGTTGCTCATTTGTTAAACCCCCTTTTCGTTTTCAAAAAGATTTGACTTTTCATTCATCTTTTTTTGCTTTTCAGAAACGCTAATATTTATTGGCTCAATTTCTGCATCTTGCAAAACATTTTTAGTTGATGAAATAACCTCTGCGCTTTGATTGTCAACATACTCAACATCCATTGTATCTGGATTTTTAATAACGCTTTGGTCAACGGTCATTGCAGTTTGCATTTCAACACTCAATATGCCATATTTTGATAGCAATAATTTGATAACGGTTTTCAAAGCCATACTATCAAAATCTTGTTGCCATCTACCATACTTTTGAGAATACGATTTTGAGTATTTTCCACCGTGAATTTCAACTTGCTCTTTGCTCATATAAAGCATTTTTTCAAAGCCATTTAGCAATTTAAAATAAGCAACGTAGCCAATTATGTTATTGCTTCTCTTTTTCTTCGTATCAATCTCTACATCACCAGTAATTCTATCGTGATTTACTAACTCACCATCGTATATTTCACTCGCATTGATGTTCTTGTATTGACCTGTACGCAAAGCCAATTGAATAAACCCTTTATAACCCATTTGAAATTGAGCAACAGATACACCACCATTTTTGTAAGGTACAATGTGAGCAAAGCCAAGATTAGATTGTATTGGCAAGTTTAATGTTGCGGCAATTACTGCGCTTGAAATAACACTATCTGGCTCACATTCAGACAATGATGAATTGCTCTTTGTTGCAGAAATAATACTACTTACAAACGCATTTGCGTTCTTGCCCAATATCTCTACAAACCTTGCCTTTACTGATTCTTGTGAGAGAATTGAATTGATTGTTTTTTTTGTTGTTGTTGCTACTTGTGTTTCCATAATTTATTTATTTTTATTGGTTAGTTTATAAATTCCAAGTTTTGTATGACTTTCGCTTACTTTAATTAAATCCTTTTTATTTACTATAAATAGCTTTGTTGATTTGTCGCAAGGTCTTTTTAACGCTTCCCAAACATTCGTATCAAACCATTCTGAATTTCCTGTATTAAAAACCAATATCTCATCTTTTTTTGGAAATGAACTTATGGCAAGTTTACGTTCAATGAATTTATAGTAATCTTTTACCATTTTAATTAAAACATTTGTATCTTCTGGCTTTGATAAGTGCCTACAAACTTCGCCATTCTGCTGAATTAAAGTAATTGATAGATTGTTTTTTTTAATTCTTGGTAAATTTGTTTTTATTTCACGAAAAATCGCCAAAATAAAGTACATTTCCAATGTTTCAGTATTTTCTTTTTTATCTTCAAAAATCAAAATGAATTTCATAATTTGTCTTTTTTTATTGGTTGATTTTATTTAAAAAACAAGTGTACGTTTTCTCATTGGTAGGAAAGTGTTAAAACCACCCAAGTCATAGAAATTACAACCCCCAAATACGCTGGCACACTTCTTCTTCGCTTTTGTTGTATTTAGGCATTGATACACCTGCTAATTAAAGTCTATTATTTCGTACCCCAATTTTTTCATTGCCAATGCTATTACTTTAAAAAAAGTTTCATCACTACAACATTGATGCGCTATTAAATGAGCCAATGAATCTTGCTCTCCAATCATAGCAAAAAAAACATCGTGTTCTTCATTGTTTTGTTTGTGGGTTAAACAAATAAGTTCTTCTGCATTGTGAATTTTGTCGCCCAGAAGAACCAAATCTTCTAAACTAACGACCTCGCTAATTATTTTTGCTTCGCTCATTTTTTTTATTATATAATTTCTATTTCTTTTATTGTTTCATCAAGATACTTGAATATCTGCTTAATATCCCCAAAGTCGTAGTTCGCATCGTACAATGAATCTATTGCTTCTTTTGTGTCTTTGACATTCATTATAGCCACATTTTTAGCTAATAAGCTAATAAGTATTTCATCGCCCTTGTCTGTGTCTGAATTGAATAGCAAAATGTATGCTCTTGAAAATAGTTCATTTGCGTATTCCTTTGGTGTTTTTTCGACTATATTATTCATCATTGTTGCTCTTTTGCTTTTTGCCAGATTTTATTCACGTTTTTTGTTATTCTATCCTTGATAACAACCTCTTCCGAGTGGTATATAAAATACCTAACCGCAATTGTATCATCATCGTATTTAATGATACTTGTTTCGCAAATAGAATTGTTTACGCTTATAGTAATATCATCTACCTCTATCGGCTTTGTTATTACCAAAGATTTCTTTACGTTGTTACTGCTCATTGCTCAATCTTTTCTCTATTGTCGTATTTGTTGGAATTGCTATCAAGCGACTTTAAACACACTTCCTCTAATTCATCCATAGTTCTTTGTGACAAAGGCAAATCGGGTTTTGTTTCAACAAGCATCCACCCACCAGAATAGCCAACTGATTCATCTGGTCTTTGATATTCAAACTCAAGTTCGATTGTCATTTTTATACTCTTGGTGCGATGTCTATTTGCCATTGTTCATTAATTTATCAAATTCATTAATACTTTTTTCGCCACAACTTCTTACAGATAGTAGCTTTCTTGTGTTCAATTCGCTAATATATACATACCCTTTGTCTATTGCATTGGATAGCACGTTTATTAGCCTTTTTGACATCTTCCTTTGGTTTTCATTAATAAACTCTTTGATTGTTTTTTCGCTTGTTACAGATTCTACTTGTGTTCGTGTTTGCTTTAAGTAGCAATGGCACACATCTAACGCAGCAATGTACTCTTCGTGTGTTATTTGTTTCATTTGTGTATATTTTATTTGTTACAAATATATGTTATTTAATAACGTGAAAATGTTAAAGTTTGTTAATTAATAACCCTTATTTTTTCACTTGATTGTTTGATTTCAAAAAACTTATCCAAGTTGTCCAATTCGTAGCACTCAACAAGTAAGGAGTATTCAAAATAATCGCACCAGTAATCATTGTCATAACTCCATTTCAACAAGTCAAGTGCGGTGCGATATTTTTTTCTACCCCTCTCCATATATTCATCGCTCAATACATATAAACTTGCTTGATGTGGTTGACTTTTTTCTATGGCGCAAAAAACATAATTTTCTCTATTCAAAAAATCGCAGTAAAAAGCCGCACTAATATCATATTGATAAGAATTGATGTTGTCGTATTTAAACCTATTGTAGCTTGAATCAAGGCAAGATTTTATGTCAACAATTGTGCTTTTGTTTTTGCATAAAATATCTGGTCTTACTTTTATTTTCAAACCTGTTTTTTCATCAATAGTGTAGCAACTCAACTCTCTATAAGAATCCTTTATTAGTTCAACAAGAGTGTCATTCTTTGCGCTCTGCTCACCACCTCTAACAACTATTTCCATTTCCTCTTCTGTGAGTATCGTTTTGCCCTGTGCTAAAACTATGAATTGTTCCCACTTTTCTTTACCGTCTTTTGTTCTTCTATCTACTTTTGGCACTACCATATAGTTTTGCCTAAATTGATGAGGTTCTAAAATCATTTCGTGCATAGCAGAGCCAATGGCAAAGTGCTTGGCTTCATCTTTCGACTGCTTTAAATACTTTGAATGATGGTAAAATTTAGGACTTTTGATAAAGTTTTTAATATCACTTGCGCTTATGTGGTCTTTCTTGCCCAAGTATTCCTCAAACGTATCTTTTTCGTAATTGACTTTTTGCATAGATTATCTTTTTTACAAATGTAATAATAGTTACATATTCATAATACTTTGATTTGATTGTTTTATTAACTTTTTTTCAACAATTTCAGCTATTTTTGTTGAATAAACTAAAGGCTTCCTAAATATCCTTTTTCTCTTTTGTTTATTGCTGCTCTCTTTCATCGTTCTCTACAAAAAATATTTGTTCAACTGGTGTATTAAGTTCTTTTGATATTTTGAGCGCAATAGGAAGGCTTGTTGATGGACTTTTTTGCGAAACTATTTTGCTTATGTGCGCTTTGTTCGTTCCAACTCTATCTGCAAGTTCTTGTTGGCTCATACCAATACTATCAAGAATTTCTTTAACTCTGTTGTGCTTTAAACTAATTTTTTTCTTTTTCATTTGTTTTGTTTTTTAAAATGGGTGGTCGCCATAAGTGAAACCACTTTCTGTGTTATGAAATCTATTTGTTGTTGTTGGTGTTGGTGTGTACGTTGGTTGTTGATAGTTTATAACCTTTGTGCAAGATTTAATAAATGTCAATGGCACTTCGCCAAGTTCACCGTTTCTATGCTTTGCCCAAATTAGCATAAATAAACCATCTGTATTTAATTGCTCACTACCTATATCGTAAGTTTCTATTTCGTAATATTCTGGGCGATAACAAAACACAACCATATCTGCATCTTGCTCAATTTGACCACTCTCACGAAGGTCTGAAAGCAATGGCTTTTTATCCGCTCTTGATTCAACTACCCTTGACAATTGGCTCAATGCTATTACAGGCACGTTTAATTCTTTTGCCAATGATTTCAAACCTCTACTTATCTCGGCTATTTCTTGCTCTCTATTGCCAACTCTATACCCAGACCTCATAAGTTGTAAGTAGTCAATAACTATCAACTCTATCTTGTTTTCAAGGTGCATTTTTCTTGCCTTTGATTTCAACTCAAGCAATGAAATGTTTGGTGTATCATCAATGTATATAGGGCATTTGTATAAAGGCGCACACTTGTTATCTAAATCAACTATTTCTTCCTCTTTCAATTGCTTCTTTATAATTCTTGATACATCAATTTCACTCAACAAAGATTCAAGCCTACCAACCAGTTGCTCTTTCGACATTTCAAGCGAAAAAACCAATACTGCTTTGTCATCATTGACCGCTGGGGATAAAGCCAAATTCATTGCCAAAGCTGTTTTGCCCATTGCTGGTCGCCCTGCAATAATTATCAAGTCTGACTTTTGCCAACCATTTGTAAGATTGTCTATTCTTTCCAAATTCGTTTTAACTCCACTACTAATTCCAAGTTTTAGATAGTTCAAACTCTCTCTTATGTTGCGAATGTGAATATCTCTAACAATCTCTGCATTTTGCTTTGTAACGCTTTTAATACAATGCTCAAGTTCTTGTTGCATTGAAGAAATTAAATCAAACGCATCAATGTTTTTGTCAAATATTCTTTGAACGTACTTTGAAGAAAATTCCAAAAGGTATCGCTTTATTGATAACTCTTTTAGTTGAATTAAATAGCTTTCAAAATTTTCTGTTGAAACCACCCTTGTTGTCAAGGACACAACATAATGTACTGCATTTTCAATTTTGTTTATTCCACCTGTTTCTTTCAAGTTGTTTGAAACGGTTATAACATCAATTGACTTATTCTTCGCATACAAATCAAGTATTGACTTGCATATAATTTTGTTTTCGTAGTAGAAAAACAAATCCTCGTTTATTTCCGATATGTGCTTGTTCA
>Ga0315904_10004557_pt1 | contig 19673 bp, 23 predicted proteins | sample LakEriMetagenome_6_FD_203529 | JGI IMG/M metagenome (GOLD analysis project Ga0315904, IMG submission 203529) | Freshwater fungal communities from buoy surface, Lake Erie, Ohio, United States - Buoy 12 MA120 | ecosystem: Environmental > Aquatic > Freshwater > Lake | place: USA: Lake Erie, Ohio...
GTAAACCTTAATATTACTGCCTCAGCTGGTGGATTCTCAGGTAGCTCCAAGCACGTCAAAAGTGGCTCAACGTGTAAGTGGGACAGCACCCAAGGTGGGATGCTGGGCTGCTCAAAGCAGTAACACATTTGCCTCACGCGCTCTAACCGGCATATTTCATGAAGCCAGCTGCTGCGAGCGCCTGTAACGGCGCTTTTTCGGTTCAGAAATTGATTTTCAGACCGGAAGGTATCTCGATACGATTCCGCCTTGAGAATAGTTTTTTGAATGCGTCCTTCGGGCCCGAAAAATCACCATTCTCGAGGCTCTCGCGCTGCAGTTTCATGAAAAATGCGGGCTAAACAGACACAAAGCTAGTTGAAGAAACCTACAAACTGACCCTAGAATACGGGCTATGAAAGCCCTGCTATCACTGCTACTAGGTTCCGTCCTGCTCGTTCAGTTCAGTGGATGCGCGAGCCTGTTTGGCTCAAGCAAACCTGAATCAAGATCTGCGTCTGAAGAGCGCCGACAAGCGACAAGTCCAGTTATCCTTGAAAAAAAATCGATGGGAGTTGAGGTCACGTGGGAAGTGCCAAGTGACTCCGTTGATGGATTTGTGATCCGCTACGGCCAAGATAAGACCCAACTAAAAAAGGAGGTGACGATTCTCCTCTCTGAGCTACGCTTAGAACGAGACTCGCAGTACGGTCCGGTGTATCGATACGTGATTCAGGATATTACCTCTGATCAACCGATCTATGTTTCAATCGCGGCATTTAAGGGCGAAACGATCTCAGACTTTAGTGAAGCCACAGCTGAGATGCGCTAAGAGCGCAGTTAGCGGAGCAATCGGCACACTAAGCTAAGTTTCAGCACACCTGACGCAAGCAAGCCTACCCCCCAGAAATACCGCCGGTTGAGGTCTTAAGCGCTTTAAGTATAGATTAGGGAGCCAAGGGGCTATGGCAACCTTAAACTCATCATTATAGCAAAAATTTGAAAAAGCGCGGCAAAAAAGCGACACTCCCAACACAGCAAAATGAGGAATCAATACAGGTCCTTGAAGGGGAAGTATTGCCTGCGGATCCGGCTCCCGACCAGACTCACTCAAGCGAAGCTGAACTTGTTGAAGGAGAGTTGGTTGAGGCTGCTCCAGAGGAACTGCCGGTCGGTGATTTTGACCTAGAAGACGAAGAGTCTTTGCGCGCTGAAACAGAGCGTGGGGTTGTTCCCTACAGCCCGCTTGAGGCTTACCTTGCTGAGATTCGTCGCTTTGCTCCATTAACTAGAGAAGAGGAGCATGAAGCCGCTGTTGCCTACAGTAAAACCAAAAGCTCCGACGCGGCCTACAAATTAGTTTCGGGTTCATTATGGCTTGTAGTCAAGATCGCTCGTGACTATGAGCGTGTGGCCAAGAACGTGCTTGACCTTATTCAAGAAGGAAATATCGGGTTAATGGAGGCGGTGCGGAATTTTGATCCGTATCGCGGAGTGCGATTTCCGTCGTATGCGGTGTGGTGGATTCGTGCTTATATCATTCGCTACATCATCGCCAACTGGCGCATGGTCAAGATCGGCACCACGCAGGCGCAAAGAAAGCTTTTCTTTAATTTAAAGAAAGAGAGTGATCGTCTTGAGCGAGAAGGGATATATCCATCGACAAAGCTTCTTGCCGAGCGCTTAAACGTGAAAGAAGGCGAGGTCGTTGAGATGTCGCAGCGCCTGGGTGGTTCAGATATGAGTCTGGAAGCTCCCCTCCAGGATGATAACGACTCAAGCCTATCGTCGCTTATTCCAAGCGATAGCGAGTCGGCCGAAGAGCAGCTCGCAAAGAAGCAGCTTCGAGGTACACTAGCAAGCAGTATTGCCGAGTTTGAAAGTGGTTTATCTGAGAAAGAGAAGCAGATTTTTAAGGGCAGGGTGTTGGCTGAAGATAAGCTAACGCTGCAAGAGCTATCGGATGCCCTCTCGCTCAGTAAGGAGCGGGTGCGGCAGATCGAGAATAAGCTAAAAGAGAAGTTGAAAGCCTTCGTATCCAAGAGGCTTGGCGCCGAGCTAGATGACTGGGTAGAGCGCGAGTAGCAAGCGCCTCAGCAACGATAATTTTCTCTGTTCTTCGGTCTGCAGATGCGCTACGTTTCGGGCGTCTAGGTAGTTTTCATTTTTGGAGAGTTCTTTATGTATCGTTCCTTGTCAGTTGCGCTGCTGTCAGCGTTTGTAGTGGGTTGTTCAACAACTCCATACACAGGTGATGTTGTGTCTGAGACAACAACGCCTTCTGGTATGAATGTAATCCAAACATCCTCGCGCTCAGTGCTTCCAACTGGTGGGCTCGCTGGTGAGGAGTCTGAGCTAAAGAAGATGACAGCAACGGTTGATGGGGTACATCTGCCATCGAGGACTGTTACACTCAAGACTGCCGATGGTCGCATGGTGCCTCTGAAAGTAGGCCCACAGGTGCGCAACCTCCCACAGGTAAAGAAGGGTGACACCGTCGAGCTCGATTACTTCGAGGCGATTGAGTTTGAAGTACGCAAGCCAACTCCAGAAGAGCGTGAGCTTGCTGGTATTGGTATCGACCTGGCCGCGCGTGCTGCAAAGGGAGAGAAGCCAGCAGCGCTCGTCGCTGGAGAGCGAGTTGATATCTTAACGATTGAATCAGTTGATCGTAAAAAAGAGCTAATTACCCTTAAGGGTCCAGAAGGGTATGTGACCGTGAAGGCTAAATACCCCCAGAATCTGAAGGTCATCAAGGTGGGTGATACCGTAGTTGTCAAGACCTCCGAGCTGTTTGCCGCGCGCATTCAGCCAATTGGTTAAGACCTTTTAGGTTATTTTAAAACCGTTTTGTGGAGGGGTTGGCGGTCTTCGCCAGCCCCTTCTGTTCTAACACCGCCTTTACCCAACGCTTGTGCGGCTAACCTCGCCAAATTAAGTCAAACGGTATAGCATACTCCCCGTCGCCTAAAGGGGTGAGTATGGGTCGAATCTTTATCAGTTTGGTGTTGTTTTTTATCGTCGCGGGTGGAGTATTAGTCTACCAGGCAACGCAAGGTACCAGCTCGCTGGTTCTTATGCCTTCGGAGCTCGTACAAAAAGCTCACGCATCAGATCTTCCTCGTATTCGAGTCGGGGGTAAAGTTGTCGAACCGATCGAGTATCAGACCGAGCCTGTGTTTCTGCTCAGATTCCTTGTTCAGGATCCCAAGGGGGGCGACCAACTCGTACCAGTTGAGTATCGCGGATTAAAGCCAGATATGTTTCAAGCAGGGAGAGACGTGTTGATCGACGGAGATTTTAGAGGTGGCACCATTATCGCCGCAAAGCTGCAAACGCAGTGCCCGTCTAAGTACGAACCAGCGATGCCTGGTGAGGCAGGTTCGGAGAAACAATCGCAACAGATGTAATGAGTGGAGGTTGATGTGGTTGAGTTCGGGCATTTTGCGTTGTGTTTAGCTTGGCTGTTAGCGCTGGGGGTTGTTCTTGGTGGTGCTTATGTGGGAACGCGCAGGAATACCCAAGCAAAACACGTAGAGCTTCTTCGTCGCGCGACAATCGCTGTTGGAGTCGCTCTTGGGTGCTCCTTAATTGGATTAGGATACGGCTTTGTTACCAACGACTACTCGATCCAATACATATGGCAGTATTCGAATCGAGCCATGCCCTGGATCTACAAGATTACCGCAATCTGGGGAGGCATGGACGGCTCGATGCTGCTGTGGTGTTTCTTTGTGGCGATGTTTGCGGCGTTTGTAGCGCGCGCATCGATTCGCTACCCACGACAGCTGCTTCCTTGGCTGTACAGTTTCTTAAGCTCCTCGACGCTTTTCTTCACGACTATAACAGTCTTTCTCACAAATCCTTTCCGCTACCTTAAAGCGCCAATGATGATGCCAGACGGAAATGGCCTTAATCCACTGCTACAGAACGAGTACATGGCGATTCATCCACCGACTCTGTATCTGGGTTTTACTGGGCTGGCTGTGCCGTACGCATTCTGTATGGCGGCGCTTGCGTCAGGGTACATGTCCAACGATTGGATTCGGCTTACCCGTCGCTGGACGCTTATCGGCTGGACATTCTTGACCGCAGGAATCGTGCTTGGCGGACATTGGGCATACCTTGAGCTGGGGTGGGGCGGATTCTGGGCGTGGGACCCTGTTGAGAATGCATCGTTTCTCCCGTGGTTGACCGCGACCGCATTCCTGCATTCAGTGATGGTGCAGGAGCGCAAGGGAATGCTCAAGAACTGGAATATCTTCCTGGTAGTTTTAACGTACGCGTTGACTGTGTTCGGTACATTTCTCACCCGCTCCGGTATTGTTCAGAGCGTGCACGCCTTTGCATCGACTGATATCGGATGGGTGTTTTTGGCCTACCTGGCGGCTATTATCGTCGTCGGCCTTGGTTTAGTGGTGCTGCGACGGCGCGAGTTGAAGCCTGAGCGCTCAATTGAGAGCTTCTTCTCGCGCGAAGCCGTATTTTTGCTCAATAATCTCGTGCTCTTGAGCATCTGCTTTGCAGTATTGTGGGGAGTGATGTTTCCGGTATTCTCTGAGGCCTTCACCGGCACCAAGCAGACAGTGGGCATCCCCTTCTTTAATGCGGTGAATGTCCCGCTCTTTCTCCTACTTGTTTTTCTGATGGGAATTGGCCCAACGATAGCCTGGAAGCGCTCCTCGCTACAGCAGCTAGTGCGCTCATTCGCAGTGCCATTTATCTCGGCGTTTATCGTCAGTGTGGTGCTTGTCTGGGCTGGAATAAACGAGATGTACCCTGTGCTCGCATATGGTATCTCCTTTTTTGCTCTCATGACGATCCTTGGCGAGATCAATCGAGGTCTTCGCGCACAGAGTGGAGTCACTCAGAGCCCGTCATGGTCACCAGCAAATGCTGCTGCTCTGTTCCGTCGACAACGCATTAAGTACGGCGCGCACGTGATTCACTTTGGTGTTGTGATGATGACAGTGGCGATCACTGCTTCGATGGCGCACAAGATTGAGCGTGAATTTACCCTCGCTCCCGGAGAGCGCTACAACGTGGGACGATTTTCGCTTGAGTTAAATGAGTTTCACGAAGAGGAGCAAGCAAACTACAGCGCCATCCAGGCACATGTCACTGTGCGCTCGTTACGCGACGATGCAGTGCTAGAGGTTATGGCACCAGAGCTGCGCTTTTATCCGAAAAATAAAGAAACCACCACCGAGGTGGCGCTTCGGATGGGGCAGCGCGAGGATCTCTACCTTATTCTAGCAGGGATTGATGACTCTGGCACAAAAGCCTCGCTGAAGGTGTTTATCAATCCGCTTCAGGTGTGGCTCTGGTATGGGGCGATTATCATGGTACTCGGGGGCATTATCGTTGCCGTTCCAGTGCGGCGCTCGACGGTAGCAGTGACGGGAGTTGAGTATGCTAAGGAGTCGCAGGTAGTATGAGTAGCACATGGATGATATTGTCGTTGGTCCTCTCGCTCTCGCTAGCATTCTTTCTGGCGGCGCCACTAGCAGAAGAGGTCGGCCCTTCAGGACCTGATGCGCCCACCGGCAGCGATCAGCGCGGTCGACTGCTAGACTCTAAAGAGCGAGCGTTGCGGGCGCTAAAAGACCTTGAGCTTGACTATAACATGGGTAAGGTCAGTCGCGACGACTTCGAGCGCTCAAAGCTTGAATTGACACGCGAAGTAGCCCAGGCCTTAGAAGAGTTGCGTCGTCATGAGTAGCCAGGCTGTAGGGAGTGTTTCTGATATGCTCTCTGCAACGGGCCTTGTAAAACGCTTTGGGAGGCAACGCGTCCTCGCTTCAGTTTCATTATCGTGCTCAAGGGGTGAGGTAGTGGTGCTCTTGGGCGCTAATGGCGCTGGAAAATCCACTCTATTGCGCACCCTTGCTGGGTTAATACGTCCTGACTCAGGGGTGGTATCAAAGCCTAAGTCATGGCGAGTTGGTCTGGCAGCGCACCACACGTTTCTCTACAACAAGCTTAGTGTATTTGAGAATATCAATCTGTACTCAAGGCTTGTAGGAGCCTTAGCTCACGAGCGAGACGAGTTGATTGAAAGGTGGGGGCTAAAGGATTTTTTAAATACCCCAGTAGTAGAGCTTTCAAAGGGCACCAGTAGCAAGGTGGCGCTGTGCCGTGCACTTCTTGGGCGTCCAGAGCTGCTTTTACTTGATGAGCCATCAAGTAACTTAGATGAGAGAAGTGTAGAGGTGCTGCGGGAGACAATCGATTCACAGAAAGAGCGTGGAGTAGCCGTGGTTGCCACTCATGATCTCTCGCGACTCCTTGATGTTGCAACGCGAGTCGTGGTGCTTGAGCGAGGTGAGTGTATTGCGGATTCAGGAGCAAACGCATCAGCGGATGTTCGCAATCAGGTTGTGCAGCGGTATCGTGAGGCGAACAGGTGATGACTTCGTGGGGAAGAGCATTTCTGGTGTTGCTCAAGAAGGAGCTACTGCTTGAGGCGCGTGGTAAAGAGCTGCTGACGCTTCTGTTGTGCAGCTCGCTGATGATAGCGATCCTCGTTGGATCGGGCGTAAGCTCTGCGGTGCTAGATGCGCACACTACCCGCAAGCTATATCCGATGCTTTTGTGGATAGTGTTTCTCCTGACAGCCACGACCGCCAGTGTGCGCGTCAGCGAAGCAGAGCTTGAAGGACGCGGATTTGAGGGGCTTTTTCTGGCCGGAGTAACTGGGCCGCAGCTATATATGGCAAAAGTGTGTGTTGCAACGCTGCTGTTCTTCCTTGATTGGGTGTTATTGGTTTTGCTCTTAGGTCTTGCTCTTGACCAACGTATAAGTGAGGTCCTGCCAACGCTACTAAAAATAGGGCTAGGCTCATCTATCGCGCTTGCAGCGCTTATTGTTCTCCTGTCCGCTGTTACGGGAACATCGCGGTTACGTGGTGTGTTACTGCCACTTGTTACCATTCCGCTTCTCTTTCCGCTATTTTTTGCCGGTGTTGAGATGACTACAGCGTGTCTGCTGTATGGTGCACTTGAAAGCGGCAGTATCTGGCCATCGATAGTGCTTTTAAGCGCAACGGTCTTTGTGCTGGTCGGTATCAACACCTACGAACTTGCGCTGCGCGAGTAGCCAAGAGTCGCTAGGAGCCCTGGTGTCCCCACCATAAGCCTCATCATGTCTTTACGCATGCGTCTCGCTTATCGTTTGGTGGTCGTGTGAGCTTTAAGGGACTATAGTGATGCGCAAAAGTCCGTGCCAGTAAAGCTGGCAAGGCTTTTGCCTTACATCAATATAGATTGTTGTTTTGATTCGCATCCGCGAATCGATAGCGTTCGCCAAAAGCCGGCGTTTCGCCAGGGACTTGTGGAGAACGCTGTAGTGATGCGCAAAAGTCTGTGCCAGTAAAACTGGCAAGGCTTTTGCCTTACATCAATATAGATTGTTGTTTTGATTCGCATCCGCGAATCGATAGCGTTCGCTAAAAGCCGGCGTTTCGCTCCGGACTTTTGGAGATCGCTGTAGTCCGGATTTCTCATTTTCTTTGCGCCTTTACTATGGCCATTCCTACACCTGCTGCAGAGCCAGTTGAGATCGTTGTTGAGAGTGACTCGTTTGCTTCGCAGGGGCAGATTCCAGCGCGCTATACCTGCGATGGTGCTGACATCTCACCACATCTTTCATGGAGCGGCGTGCCAGCGAATGCAAAGAGCCTTGTATTGAGCGTTGATGATCCTGATGCTCCGCGTGGCCCATGGAATCATTGGTATGTGTATGATATTCCGTCCTCCATCGATCGTCTGATCGAGGGGGCTTCCAACACTCACAGGCTTCCCGCGGGGGCTATTGAGGCGATGAACGACTTTATGAAGTACGCATACGGCGGCCCTTGTCCGCCGACAGGACGGCATCGCTACGTGTTTAGCGTACGAGCGATCGATAAGGCTCTGGCCGATAGAGGGCTGTCACGCGTCGAAGTAGAGCGACGGATTGCAGGGCATATCATCGCCGAGGGGAAACTCACGGGCGTATACGGGCCAAGGATAGTACACTGAGCTGTTTCCTACTGACGGATTGGTATTGATTGTGCTGCACGTCGGCTGCTATAGAGATCCAAGGCGCCTATCTTAAAAAAGGAACCACTATGGAAGGTCATCATCACGTTCTTGTGCAGGAATTCCCGGAGTATAAGGAACAGATTCATACCCTCAAGATGAATAACGCTCACTTTAAGAAATTAGCTGAGCGTTGGGAGGAGATCGATAAGCAGATCGCTCGCGCCGAGGCTCGTATTGAGTTGATGTCGGAAAGCGAAGAAGAGCAGCTGCGCAAAACTCGTCTTAGTTTAAAAGACGAGATCTACAAGATGCTTACAACGGCCGTGCCAGGGTAGTGTTGAGCGAGCCCCGTTTGGGAGTGTAGACCCTGGGGCCTCGGCTCACGTGCCTGGTGACCCGTGAATTCGCTTTATTTTGCGGCCTTTACCCCAGAGTTTGAAGCAACTCGCAGAGCTTGCTATAACTCATGGGTATGAAATCACTTTTTTCGGGACATGTGGCTCTCAGTGCTGCCACTTTGTGTGTGGTCGCCCTTGCGCAGTATTTTGTGTTTATGGTCGTGCCAAACGAGCAGGTCATGGGCGCTGTGCAGAGGGTGTTTTATTTTCATGTCGCAAGTGCTCTAGCGTGTTACGCCGCATTCGCAGTTGTATTCGCTGCAAGCATCACATTTCTCACCACGCGTAAGGTGGGTGCGGATATCCTCTCGGCTGCCGCGGGGGAGGTTGGTTTTGTGCTGTGCACCGTGGTGTTAATCACTGGGATGATCTGGGGGCATAGCGCGTGGAATACATGGTTTCGGTGGGAAGAGCCGAGGCTTGTGACCTTTTTAGTGTTGTGGCTGATCTTTCTAAGTTTTACCGTGTTGAGGAATTTCGGCGATCCGACCAAGACAGCGGTGCACGGGAGCATTCTGGGGATTTTAGGCGCGCTGTCGGTTCCGCTTGTCTACGTCTCAATTAAGTTTTTGCCGCAAAGTGCACGTCTTCATCCAGAGGTAATCGAGCGGGGTGGTTTAAAAGATCCTTCGTACTGGCAGGCATTCGGTATCTCTGTAGGAGCATTGATGCTGTTGTGTGGGTTGTTGGTATGGTTTCGATACCGTGTGGGTGTTTTAGAGCATCATGCGCGAGAGGCTTCTGTGGGAGGTAATGATTATGATTCCTGATACGTACCCCGATCTATTTTGGTCGTATACGGCGGTGTGGTTTGTTTTGGCGGTGTACATCGTTATCCTCGGTATGCGGGTCGCCAAGCTTGAGCGCTCGCTTTCACGCAGTTCTTTAAATCAGGGTGAGCATGAATCCGCAGCGGTTTGTAATTCGAAACGCTGAGTTTCTGTTCGGGGCGCCATCGCTGCAAGCGATCCGTCCGCAGAAGCTGCCTGAGGTTGCCATCATCGGGCGATCAAATGTGGGTAAATCTACATTTATTAACCGTCTGACTGGCCGCAAGCTGGCGCGAGTGAGCGGTAAGCCCGGCTCGACTCGTGAACTCAATTTTTACAAAGTCGATCTCGCTGTTGATGAGCAGCTTGAGCCGCTCTGTTTTGTGGATATGCCAGGGTTTGGATTCGCCAAGCTTTCAAAAGAGGAGCGCCAAGCTATCTCACAACTTGCAGTGCTGTTTCTTCGTAATCGCAAGCATCTGCGGGGTGTCATTCTCCTAAACGACTGTCGACGCGAGCCAGGGGAAGACGAGCTGGCGATTCAGCGCCTGTGCGCCACGGAAGGGATTCCGTGCGTGATCGTTCTTACAAAGTTTGACAACCTTAGACAGAGCGAGCGACAGCAATCGCTGCAAACCGTATCAGCTGGATACCACCTAGAGCCTGGCGATGTATTAAGCACTGGTGAGGGAGACTCCGTAGAAGCGATCTGGGAGAGGATTCGAAGTATAGTGTAAATAGCCTCTGTGCCGGGAGAGCCGTAATCGACTTTAGCCAGGCGAGCACAAGACAAAGCGAGGGGTTGTGTAAATAAATCTGCGTATGCTCCCGACAACAGCTATCACCGAACTCACCCACATCGTTCTTGTCGAGCCGCAAGATAGCCTCAATATTGGCTCCATCGCTCGGGCGATGATGAACTTTGGATTTAAGCACTTGCACCTGGTACGACCACACGAATTCTCCATCGAGAAGGCGCTCGTCACTGGACGATGGGCTGAAGAGCTTATTCGCGGAGCCTCTGTGCACGATTCTCTTCGTGAGGCGCTCGGTGATATGCATGATGTAGTTGGATTTTCATCGCATCACCGCCCGCGGCGTGGCGAGCCTACCCCTCTTCCTGATTGGGTTTCCACGATTGAGAGTGCTCCTCACGGGAGACTCGCCCTTCTGTTTGGGAGAGAAGATACGGGCCTTCCGCCAGAAGCGATCGAGCAGTGTCGGCTCCTGGTGCGGATTCCGTCACGGGATGAGTATCCAGCGTTAAACCTTGCGCAATCAGCGCTGGTGGTGATGTATGAGCTTTCACGGCTTGGCTGGAGCATGATTGAGCGTCCCCACGAGGAGCCGCCATCGTGGAACCAGTATGCACAACTCGATCGACTCTGTAATGAGATCATGAGTTCGTCAGGATTTCAGCATGGCGAGGAAGGCGACCCCACAGCAGCTGCCATCCGGAATATGTTTCGCCGTATTCAGATGAATGAGCGTGAGATGAGAATTATGCTCGCTTTATTTAATCGAGTCAGGATCTCGCTCGATAAGGGCGGCACAAGCAGCTCCTAGTGGCGAGGTGCGTTCTGTTCCCCATGAAAACGGCATAGTGTACTGCACAGCGCCACGTATGCGATAGAAAAGTAGGGGAGCTATAACGTCTCAAGGATTCTTTCTATCTCAAGCGGATCGACTGGTTTGGTGAGGTGGCGATCAAAGCCTGCTTGTTTGGCCAGAGCGATATTGTCCTCGTCGCCCCATCCGGTGACTGCGATAAGCGTTGCGGGGGGTGTATCTTTTTGAGCACGCAGGGTTTGAGCTACCTCATATCCCGTCATACCCGGTAATCCGATATCAAGGAATATTAGTTCCGGCTTAAACTCCTGTGCGGTCTGTAATGCGTCAGGGCCGTTATACGCGGTGCGGGTTTCTTGTCCGAGTAAAGAGAGTAGATCTTTGAAGCTCTGGGCCACATCAATCTGGTCATCGACTACCAACACTCGGTGTGCTTTGCCGCAGTACGCGGGACTTGAGGAGCCTGCTCCAGTAGGTTGTAGCGAGTTTGTATGCGTTGGTGCTTTACATGGTAGTGTGATAGTGAATGCACTGCCCTTTCCTGGTCCAGCGCTTGTAGCCTCGACTGTGCCATCGTGCATCTCCGTTAATCGACGCGCCAAGGATAGTCCGATCCCAAGACCTCCTTGTGCGAGGGGCGTGGAGGGCTCAACCTGCAAAAACATATCAAAGATCTTTGTAAGCATCTCTTGAGAGAGTCCTATACCGTTGTCTTTCACCTCAATCTGAATCGAATCCACGTTGTGCCTCGCCGTCAGAGTTATGACTCCGCCTGGTGGTGTGTACTTTGCGGCGTTATTCAGTAGATTGCTTATCACTTGTGCGATGCGAGTGGGGTCGACATCGAGTGTGATTAACTCCTCAGGTGCTGCGATCGTTAGTGTATGATGCCCAGCTTCAATCAAAGGCTTACTAGCTTCAACCGCATCTGATAGCAAGGAATTGAGAGATACCTTCTGCTTTCGAATCTCAAGTTTTCCACGGGTAATTCGTGAAATATCAAGGAGATCATCAATCAGGCGAACCAAGTGTCGTACCTGGCGTTCCATCATCTCTAATGTCTTGATGGTGGTATTGCTTGCTGATGACATTCGAATGATTTGTAAGCCGGTCCGAATCGGGGCGAGTGGGTTGCGGAGCTCGTGCGCGAGGGTCGCCAAAAACTCGTTTTTCATCTTAGCCTCGTTGCGTAATAGCTCAACAAGCGCCTCCCGCTCATGGAGGAGATTGCGCACCAAGTACTGATTGTGGCGAGCGCTGAGCGCGATCCGGGCGATGCTGAGGAGGGTCTTGATGCGAATCGGTTGTTCGAGGAAGGTGACACCTGAGGGAAGATCATCTGGTAGTGCTGCGGTGTATGCTGATTCATCCGTTATTACAATCGTTGGTATAGCGGACCACGCGGGTTGGGCGTGTAGTGCCGCGAATAGATCTGATGCTCGATGCAGGATGTGCGGGCCAGAGACAATGATTGCTCCAGCTCCTTGTGTGATCTGGCTGCATAGAGCGGTGTAATTTGGGCAGCTCACGCCTTCGATATTAAGGCTATCTAAGAGACTAATAATTCGGTCTGCATCTTGCGCCGACTCGACACAGATTATGACGCGTTGGTCTAAATCTCTCCTGGGCATCTCCATGCATCCCACTTATTTCTGTGCCGAATTGCGGTCGAATGGGGCATCTGTATACGCTGTATCCGGGTACAGCGGACCCGTCGCAAATACTTTAGAATTATGGGCGGGCTCCCCAATGACGAGGCCTGAGTCATTTATTGAGAGCTGTCTCATGGTGTGCTCATGTGGGCCGGTTCGATTCTTGAAAACACTCAAGCCACGGATAATCTCGCCATGCCGTTCGAAATATCTGAATAAAAGTATAGAGTCAGCGAGATAGCTGACATTAAAATCAGCCACGGTGCCGCGTAGAACTCCGTGTTCGGCTACCACCATGATAGTGATCACATTTTTTTGATTGAGGAAGGAGACGAGCTCATGCAGATGCGTTGAGAGAAATCGCTCATCAGGCATTGCGTTGATGTAACCGTTGAGGCTGTCGATAATTATTAATGAGGCGCCATCCTCGACAGCATCTCTAACCTCTTGCGCGAATGCACCTGGGGTCAGTTCAGCCGGATCGATCTGGCGAGCGATGAAGCGATTGTCGTCAAGGTATGGTCTGAGTGCATCGCGTGTGCCAGCAAAGTTAAGCTTCTCTGAGCGTGCTAGGAAGGTTGCCAGCACTTCATCAAAGGTGTAGACGGCGACTTTAGACCCTAGCTTGAGAGCGTTTGCGGCGAACTGCATCGCTAGTGTAGATTTGCCAACTCCTGATGGGCCGATAAATACTGAAGATGTTCCCGTCAGTAGACCCCCCTTAAACATCTGATCGAGATTAGCGATCCCGCTTGAAAGTAAGTGCTGCTCCCCGGCTGTTTGGGTGTGTTGTGGTGAGACCAGACGGGGATATATACATAATCCTCCATTTCGGATTTCGTAGTCGTGAAAGCCCTCCTGAAAGTCTGCAGACCGCACTTTGCCGATGTAGAGCCTACGACGGGCACGACCGTAGAGTGGGAGCGTAGTTTCCAGCACAATATTAGCCCCCATCAGCGCCTGGTGACCGTGTGGATCGATCTCGGGATCTTTGTCATCAAGAAGAAGAGTCGTGACCCCACGCTGCTCCAAGAAAATCTTTAAAGAGAGTATTTGCCGACGATACCGCAGTGGGGAGCCGGCCAGAACGCGTAGCTCTGAGAGGCCATCGAGAACAAGATCTGATGGAGAAGCCTTCTCTATCTCGGAGATAATCATCTTGATCACATCGCCTAGTTCGATCTCACTCGGATCAAAGATAGAGCCCTTACTCTGCTCAATTGGATGCAAAGTGGCTCTTACCATGTCACACAGAGCGATATGCTCGAGTGTCCATCCATGGGACTTGCAGATCATCTCAAGCTCGCGTCGGGATTCGGTTAAGGCGATATACAGAACCCTGCCTCCCTCAACCACTCGCTTGAGTAGGTACTGAAGTCCAATAGTGGTTTTTCCTGAGCCTGGGCCCCCTTGTAGGAGATAGAATCCCCCTTGCAGAAAGCCTCCCTTAAGGATGGTGTCTAATCCATGAATCCCAGTTTCAATGAAACGATGGCGGAGCTCTTCACTTTGATGGAGGTTTGGATCGGTAGCCATGAACACTGGTCTCTGACACCCTAACGCTCAAGCCTCTTAGTCAAAAGATACGCCTGCTAGGGAGATAGCTCTACACACAAGGCAGATTCAAGTGCGATCACACTAGCAAGAATTACGATAGACGCGTATGACGCACTTTAGGGGAGGAATTGCTCAGCCTTAGCGCCTACAGGCGAGCTCTGCGGAGCTAGAGGTAAGCACTTTGCCATGTATCGAGCACTGGGTGTCAGCGTCTTGCGGCTTCTTGAGAGAGTTCAGGATGTATAAGAGAGCGACTTTACCTGGACACAATCAGAGTACCTCCTGCATGGTGCATGTGAGGCATTCGGGAGGCTATCTCCAGGTGGCGACGTTAAACAGAAACCGTGTGTTTGCCAGTCAAAAAGCCTAAAAATCCCAGAGAGATCATGATATTAGATGTCTCTATTTCGTTCCGTTTGTTTTTGACTAGCAGGCCCCTTCCACCGTACCATTGATGGTTAGGGGCAGAGTATCCGTTTGGCCCTAAGGGGCTTTTTGGGTAGGAAGCGCCATCTATCATTTGCTAACAGATGGGAAATTGTAGGCATGTTTAATCCCGCATATTTTTTACCTGCTGATAAAAATTTCTCTTTGGATGTCAGCCCTATGTCTCGCGGGGGGTCAGCGATTGAGCGTTTCGTGCGTGAGAATTATCTTGAAGTGAGTGTGTTGCGCGGAGGTGCTCGAATCTCGGACCGCCAGATTGAGGCGTTACGGGCGAGCAATAAATTCGTGATTGCAATTGGAGACGCGCTTCACCTGACAAACATTCGCGAGATTGAGTGTGCTGAGCACGCTCAGACTATGACCGATGGCCTGCGCGGCTCTAGGCATTTTGATCTCTTGTTTTTAGCGATCCCTGAAGCAAAGCGCTCTGAGTTAGTCGGCTTACTTGATTCGCTCAAAGACATTCATCATAACGTGCGAGCCGTTTCCGGTGACCCTTTTGCCTCGGTTCCCATGGCACCACTTCCCGAACCATCGGGGTTTCGATTGACTCAGGATGGCTCCTCGGTGCTGGTGGAATTTTTAAAGCCTGAAACTGAGTGGAGCAGCGACGAGTTGCGGCAGTATGAGCATGAGTTGCACCTAACTCTGCAGTCACTTATTCCCCGGCGTGATTGGGAGCGAGTTGAGTACGGTAGTTTCTTTATAGACCCTGAGCGTATGGCGAGAGTGATTCAGGTCCGTGCTGATTTTATTCATGAGTTTGATTTAAGTGAAGTTGCTCAAGCCGTCTATATCGATGTCAGGGATGGCTCGAGACCAGTCCTGCGTTGCCCCGCCAAAGAAGGCGCGCATTATCCCCTATTCTACAAGGGGCTTGAGATTGAGGCTGAGCGGCCGCTGGGTGAAAGCCCCAGTCGGTAGGGGACTGCCTGCGTGGCGGCCTGTCTGATTAGCGTCCTTGCCGATTCGGGGTCGGGGCGTGTCTATGTTTAATATTTCCAACTAACGCTCGATTGGCTCTAAGGCCCCAGTGAGGATCTCGATAAAAAGATTGACTCTTGGTATCCCTGAAGTTATTACTGCGATATATTTACAGCAAAATACATTGCTGCAATAAATCAAGGAGGATCCGATGGTGTCTCGTTTTTTTAGAAACTGTATCTGCTCACTGGTCCTGGCTGGTGGTGTGGCGATGGCAAGCGCGGCAAATGCAGCTCCCACTGCGGTATTTAATGGCTGGCGCACCTCTGTTGCGCTCTCAGCGGAGCTGGTAGGTGCGCTTACAAGCTTAAATGTAGCGCCATCACCTGTATTCCCGGCGACACTCAGAAATGGTGTAGCGGCCTTTCCAATTCCAAGTGGTGAGCTTGACCTAGCAAATGCCAAGGGCGAGGTGCTGCATCTTGGAGGTTTGCGCCTCTCAACTGCGAGCACCAGGGTTGAACTGACTCAGTTCATCATCGATACTACAGCTGCGTCGGGAGCGGTGCTCACGGGGCTTGTGAAGGTTAACGCAAATGTTGTCGGACGGCTTCCGCTTTTTTCGTTAGCTCTTCCTTCGATAAATCTACCGATTGCTCCAAGGCGTACGTTGGTGGTACCGAATGTGAATCTGACTCTCACTGATACTGCAGCGCAGGCGCTTAATGCTACGTTCAATGTGAATGCGTTTGCAGCTGGAATTCCAGTTGGCACGGCCACACTAACTGCCACAGCGGTACGAGTGCCTGGCCACTAGGAAGATACCCTTCAGTGGGAAAACTGGGGCGCCGCCATATATATGGCGGCGCTTACAATCCAAAGAACGCACGAACATCGAGAGCAATTCGCAGATACCTCCGCCCTCAAGCCGCTCAAGCTGACCGTTGTCGGACATGACAGCACCCAGAGATTCAATCACTTCCCCAGCTTCGCCGCCGCCAAGTCAGCCGGCATCTTGAAGCCCATTAGTGACTTCACCTATGTGCTCGAGTTTAGTGGGGCGCATCTCCATTATTGGTAGTATGAGGAAAGGATAGCCCGAGAGGGGGATAGCACACACGCACCGCAGCCTTTGGCTGCATAGCTATTCCGGCGATGTTCGGGGGTTACACTCCTGCGCTACTCATTCACATTGTTGATTTCCTTGGGTGCTTGGTGGCGGGTCGTAAAGCTCGCCATTCTCCGCGATCCAACCGTACTCTTTAATAAGTCTCTCTTTGATCGGAGTGACATGATTCTTTCCGGTCTGAACTAACACAGGCCGAGATAGTTCTTGCGAGGCTACAATTCGATTGATCTCAAGCGCCATCGTTTCTTCGCGTCTGGCGTGGAAATGTTCTTCTACCTTCGCCTCAATCGATTGAGTAATTTTTCGTGCCGGGGAGCTACTAAAGATGCAGTCAAGGGCAAATAGTGTCCCTGCTGCTGCTAGGGTCCAAGCGGAGATGGTTTGAGTCAAAGCCAACTCTGCGCTTGGGTAGAGCGCGACAGCTACGGTCGAAGTAGTTAAAGCAGCCGCAGCTACAAGCATAGTGCTTCCCAAGAATCTGTCGAATAGAGTTGAAAAGGCATTGTTTATTGTATGCAGTTGCTCGAGTGCATTTGGCTTGTGGTTTTGTTCAAGGCTGTGAATTTTCTTTCTTGCAGGCTTCTGCTCTGGAGATTGGTCTTTGCTGTTTGAATTGCGGTGCTCCTCTAGTAATTGTCTAAAGGTCTCAGCGGCCTCATCAAAGATCTCTTGAGATGTATCGTACTTTTTCGCATTTAATTTAATTCGGGATTCACCTCGGTTAAGCTGTTCGATTACATCGCTTTGTATTCTAATAAGAACGCGGGTCACTTGATTCGCGTGTTCTACAGTTAAATCCATTGAACCTTTATTGTTGAGCGCTAATTCCTTACTCGCTTTGGCGCGTCGAGATTCTAATGTCCGATAGTGTAAAGTTCCACCGATATACTTTTTTGGGTCATATCCCTCGAGAGCAAAAGTAGAGAAATGCTTACGCACATTGTTTGCCAGTTCAAGCTCGCTATCGGTGTTTAAAGAGTGACTCTCCCCAAACAAGACCACTGTCGTGGTGCCTTCGCCGATCTCTTTTTTGAGCACGCTCACCTCGTAACCTGCAGCTCTGGCAGCCTCCAAATCAGCCCGAGCTTGCTCTGATAGAGCACCTGGCGACGGCGAGCCCTCTGCAGGCGCAGGTAGAATGAGATCGGTAAGCGATATTGATGGGCTCTGGTTAGTTTCGATCACAAGCCGTCGGGTTGTATGCGGGACTGTGCCCGATCCGAAGCCTTGCCCTTGTTTGTGAGTCCCAGACATAACGATAGAAATAGCTTAGATAAGTCCAACACGCGGGGAGAGAGCCAATATTCTCATCCCCCAATTCGGTTATGCCGGAGAAGTAAGTATGCGTGCTCTAGGCGGTCGGTTGAATTTTCTCGTGAAATCAGAGGGTTGGTCGCCCACATCGAGCTTTATGACCGAATGGAAGGGCGCAAAGAGCCACCCAAATGGCTGTGGCTTGATTATGCAAGGAGCGCGGCGCTAGCAACCGCTGTGAGCGCTCTTCAGAAGACCCTGCGTATCAGTTAGTGAACCCCGCCCCTCTACGCCTCATCAAAGATCGGCACCGGCCGATTCTGGTTATCAACCGCTACCATCACCACTTCAGCCGTTGTCACTTTGGTGGTGTGTAGAGAATCAACTCCACGCGTGGCTTCAACGTCGATCTGTATCGTTATCGATGTGCGGCCTTGCTTAACGGTGGTGCAATAAAAGCTTACGGCGTCTCCCACAAAAACTGGCGCAATAAACTCAACTTCACGCATAATTTTTGTCACATACTTCTTCGGCGCAACGTTGCGCGCATGCTGGCCGGCGGCTAAGTCTATCAGGCTTAAGATATGTCCTCCAAAAATGCTGCCGAGCGCGTTGGTGTCACGCGGCATCATGATGGTGCGAATGGCTGGGTTGCGAGTATTTGATTGCGACATATGCGGTAATTGTGGCTTAGGCCGCTTGAAAGATAAAGGGTGAATCTCTGGCTGCGCTACGCTCGGGGTTGGTAAGGGGGTGCGTGTGAATGCGCAGGATAATCGTAGCTATCCTAATGGCGATCATCCACTGTGGGTTGCTTTAGCGACTACGCTCTCCTGGTCTGGCAACTGACGCACTCATATATGGGAGGGGTATCGTTCTATGGAACAGCCATCGTTTTCAACAAATCAACCTTCATCAAATCAGGCTTCATCGACTCGCGAATCTCTCGAAGAGTCCACTGCACAAACAGCGGGGCAATACCTCGATAAAGCTCTGCATATTATCGGTTCAAAGATGCGCCAGGCTGCGAGTGTAGTCAAAGAGCGTGCGCCACGCGAGGGGGTGGCGCGTAATGCAGTGGAGTCTGCTTCGCGCGCGCTTGAGTCGACTGGTGAGTATATGATGCGGCAACATCCGCGTGAGGAGATCGGGGGGGTAGTACGGCGGTATCCCCTCCGGGCCGTCGGGGTGTGTTTTCTATTTGGGTTAATCGCTGGAAGTGTGATGCGAGGAGCACGGCGCTAAGATGCCACTGCAAGGAGAGAGAGGTGATATGTTTAATTCAATTCGGGAGGAGCTTGAATCAACGGTTACTCCTCTTCTTAAAGAGATCGTCGATGATGCGCGAAAGTTAATGCGCCAAGAGGCGGAGCTTGTCCGCACCGAGGTGCGCGAGGAGGGGGTGAGGGCGAGACAGGCTTTTACTTTACTTATAGCGGGTAGTGCGACTTTGTTTATTTCGCTGGTGTTGTGCGCTTTTATGCTGGTGCAGTTGATCGCAACGGAGTGGTTAAAGGTGCCGTTGTGGGCGGCGTTTGGAATCGTTGCGGTTGTGATGGCACTGGTTGGAGGCGGATTGTCGTTTTTTGGTGGAAAGAAGCTTGAGTCGATGCGCCAGAGCTCTGGGCGCTCAATGCAGGCTCTTCGTGAGGGGTTTGGATGGATGCAACGGGCGATGTAACTCCACGTGAGCGCACCGAAGGTGCTGCAGCAAGGGGTGTATATGAGGGCGAGGGCTTCCGTTCAGCGGAGGCGATTCGCGAGGAGATCTCTTTAACCAGTCAGGCGCTACACGATCGGCTCGATGAGTTGCGCGGGAGGCTGTATAGCCGCTTTGGTTCTTTTAGTAATCCGCTACATGTGCGTGAGCGAATTCAGGCGCGGCCCCTGGCGGCGTGTGGGGTGGCGCTTCTAGTTGGTGTTGTGCTCGGTGCCCGCAGGGGGTTTAGCGGTCCAGTTGTTGCGTTTC
>Ga0315904_10004559_pt1 | contig 19670 bp, 33 predicted proteins | sample LakEriMetagenome_6_FD_203529 | JGI IMG/M metagenome (GOLD analysis project Ga0315904, IMG submission 203529) | Freshwater fungal communities from buoy surface, Lake Erie, Ohio, United States - Buoy 12 MA120 | ecosystem: Environmental > Aquatic > Freshwater > Lake | place: USA: Lake Erie, Ohio...
TATTTTAAAGACAGTCTGGAAAGAAAGGGAGCAGAATTTTCTTTTGCCTTTGTTCGTAATCCTTGGGATAGATTGGTTTCTGCATATGAATATTTAAAAAACGGAGGTAGAAATCAAGAAGATTATAAAGATTATCGAGATTTGTTTTCTAAGTATGAAAACTTTAAAGAAACGGTATTGAACTGGGAAGAAGTTTTTTTTGATCAAATTCATTTTAAATCTCAATCTGATTGGATATGTGACAATGATGGAAACATAATTGTTGATTTTGTTGGCAGATTTGAAAATCTGCAACAGGATTTTGATATTGTTTGTGATAGAATACAAATACCTCGAAAAAAACTCCCACATGCAAATAAAACTAATCATAAACACTATACCGAATATTACGATGATGAAATTCGCCAGATAGTTGCAAAGAAATATGCCCGAGACATTGAATATTTTGGATACAAATTTGGAGAGTAATATAAAATTGTGAAAACATTAATTATATGATACCTTTAGAAAACGTAACAATTATATCAATTAACGGAAGAGATCCGGAAAATAGTGCAAAAGCTATTAACTACAGTTCAAGAAGAATAAGGTTTGCAAAAAAAATTTTAATAACAACCAGCGACAAGGTTCGAAAATACGATGATATAGAAGTTTTTGAATATGATATAAAAAATAGAGATGTCTATAGCTATTTTTGCATAAAAGAATTATATAAGTATATTGATACTGAATTTTGTTTGATTGTTCAGCCAGATGGATTTGTAATAAACCCCTTCATGTGGAAAAATGATTTTTTAAAATATGACTATATTGGAGCACCTTTAGTCCCAAGAGAAACTGAGGCAGCTTTGCAGGCTTATGATAAGCTAAAAGAAGGTCAAAGTTTTGAAAATTTGCCTCATGTAAACGGGTGCGGAGGATTTACGTTAAGAAGTAAAAAATTTTTAACTGCGTGTTCAGAGCTAGAGTATCCACCCATTAAAATATACACACATAATACGCTTGCTGAAGATTTTTTTCTATGCATAGACAAGAAAGAAATATTAGAATTAAAATATGGAATTAATTTTGCTCCATTGGATTTGGCTTTTAAATTTGCTACAGCGTGGGGCGGTATAGTTGACAGATCCGGAACTCAGTTAGGACGCGGTCACCCGATTCATTGTTGTAGACCATCCGGCGGAACTGCTATTAATATGATGGCAGGTCATACTTTTGGATTTCATGGAGCGTACCCAAAGCCATTCAAAGACTTGTTTTTAAATTTACTCGATAATCCAGAAAGTGAAAACAATATGGATATATATAAAAATCTTAAATTTTTTAAAAACTTATGAATATATTGTATTGCAAAAATCTTTGGTGGCCATTTGGTAGTCATTTAATGCACACCATGCATAGAAAGTGTTACGCGGACATGAATGGATATAAGTTGTTGTATACAATACAGGAACATCCTGCTTACTCTCTTTATGGAGGAAAGCTTTCCGAATTATTTGCTTCTATTAGCGATATAGACGATTTAGACATTATTGAATTTGCTAGTAAAAATTATCCGAACGCAAATCACAATAACCATTTTTTATTAAAATTTACAGATAAAAAAGAATTCATAGAAAGCACGCCTATTGACTATAATGGAGATATTGGAACTGCAAAATGGCACGAATTTAAGCCAGAATTTTTTGATACTGTAAAACAATACCAAGCGAGCATAATGAAAAAAATAGCAGAACCTTCGAATAATGTAAAAGGTTATTTACAAACACTTCCTTTCATTCAAGAAGTCTCTAAATTAAACGGGGATTATATTGCTGTCCATATTAGATGGACAGACAAAGTAGAAGGATGGTGTACCGAAGCTGATTTTTATGATGTAGATGTTTATTTTAAATACGCCATAGAATTAAGAGAAAAATACGGAACGAATAACATTGTATTAAACTGTGATAATATAGATGCTTTAAATAAATTTTTAGATTACAATAAGACTAATAATTTATCATTTAATATTCTTTACGATAAAGAAGAAAAATTGCCAGTAAATGATTGGAAGGCTTCGGTTTTTCAGAGACACTGTTTGAGATTAGGGGTTGAAACAAAAGAATTTATAAATGATTTATTAAATGGATTTAAGATATTTAAAACAATATATGAAGCAAGTTCTGTAATCTGCAATTATTACAGCAATATGGCTCTGGCTCCATGTGTGGCAAGAAATTCGAGTAAAGATATTAATATTTCTAAAAAAAACCCTTATGCGATTTTCCCCGGTAAATATTGGCCGAGAGATATGTTTTCACAAAATGTTAAGGAAAAAAGATTGGAAGGCAATAAATTAAAAGAAGCGATAAAATAAAAAGATTTAAATAAAAATATGAAAAAGAAAATTTTATTTTATGGGAATTGTGGTTTGTCTACGATAGGTAGGTGGCTATACGAAAATTATTCAGATAGATTCGAAGTTTTAGATTGTAAGGAATGCGGAGTAGATCCATTTCAGTCAACTAAAAATTTTGCAATTTGGATGGATAGGATAGAAACTCAAAAAAATTATTACAAATGTGTTCACGAAAAAATAAAAGAAGCCGATTATTTTATTTTTCAGGGGATAGAACATGCCGCTATAGACGAATTGAAAACAGATTATTTGATATCGAATATAGTAACGGGAACATCGGTTGCTGTTCCGAATCCTAGATTTTATGCTTATCCTGTTGATAAGTATTCAGCAATTCCATTCGTCAAATACGTATATAATAACATTACCAAAAATAAGCAAGAGATTATTAAATATTTAAGAGAAGAAAATGATCCAAAATTTAAAGAAATTGTTTTCTCTGAATATGAGAAAGGAATGAAAGAAAATAAAAGAAGATTCGAAATGCAGTCTTTAAAATCTAATTATAGTATAGATATTTTAAGTTTTGTGGAAAATAACTGGAAAGAGCATCAGCTTTTTGGAACTCATAATCATCCTATTGGGTTATATTGGAAAGAAATGATAAGTCAATTATTTAAAATTCTAGAATTGCCTCTTGATTTAAATGAAGTAGATAAAATGCTATACCCTAATAAACATGCTATAATTGATATTAAGCAATTTCATTTTATGAATATGATCTTTCCAGACCTAAAAGCACCGGAAGAAATTACTGTAAAGCTTAATTTAGATAACTTAGGAAAATTTGAAGCGCATAATTTAGGAATAGTATATGAGCCTATGGAGCAATACAATGAATGAGCAAGAAAAATATAAAATAATTTATGATGGTGAAGATCCTAACATCTCTTTGAAAGAATTAAAATCAGATTTAGATTTTGCAAATAAAAAAATAAAAGAACTTAAAATCGAAGAAAATATTTTTAATGGAATAAGTTCATTACTTTACGCAAGAGAAAGAGAAGTCGACAATTTAACTTGGTTGTTAATGGATTCAGAAAAAATTATTTCCGAAGTTTTAAAATGCAATGAAGAAAATCGAAGCAAACTGGAAAAATTATTAGAGGAAATTAAAATTTATACGAACAAGTAATATGCCTAGAAAAATATTCACAATAACTTCAAAAGAAGATCCAAATAAAAAGATAGAATTGAATTCTCTTTCTTATGAGCTTGCTTTAGAAGAAGCATTGAATAATCTCGATCCAGAAAATTTCAAAAACCATCAAGAATCTATAGATGAACATGCGCTATCAATATATTGTGTTTGTTTGGAGGAGCAGTTGGAAAAACTTGGTTGGACTATTTCAGAAGATTGGGACGAACCATATAAGAGTATGATATATGATGATGAACATATGATGTCTCTTTGGAGTCAAAGAGCAGAATATGGTAAAGACTTAAACAATCCACCAATTGGGAGTATTTCCTAGTTTCCAAGTAGAGAATTCTTTTTTATCTTTTATATAGTATGTTCTATATGCTGTAACAGCGTCTGGATTTTTATACTCAAGTGGCATTGCTTGTGCAAACTCTGTCATTTCACCATCTGGAATAAGGTTGGCATGATTCCTGCATAGCTGAAAAATAGGATATGTTTTATGTTGTTTTCCATAACGACGTGTATATTCTTGGAATAGTTCTTCTGTCATTTCACAAAGCCATAAGAAATTTGATCTACTTTTTCGTGTCCAAATGCTACAAGGATGATTCAAGTGTGCTTTCTTATAAACACCATCAACAGTATCGTTTGAATGAACACGAATAGCAGTAGAAAGCATTTGCGTGTGTTCTAAAATCATTTTAATACAATGCTTATCATTATGTTGTTGAGCCGAAAGTTTTGGATTTTTATCAAGTACAAATATGTTCATGTATAAAAAATACATAAACACTTAAAAACAGTCAAGATTATTTTACTCTTATTACTTCTGTCTTTGGACCATCATCGTCCAACTGAGTTCCTTTTTTAACATATTCCATTGCGTATGGTGCTGACATATGTTTTTTTACGTAAGGTAAAATAATATCATTTAATTTCAAAAAAGATTCTTTCGTCCAATATGATATATACGTAGAATCAACATCTTCTTGTTTTGGTAAAATGATTCCAGAATAATTAAAATCAATTATTTTTGGATTTCCTAAAACAACAATATCTGAATTATTTTCTATTGGATATACAACACTATAGGTGTTATCGATAATACCTCTTTTCCTAAGTTCTTTGAAAACATAAGAATGTGACTCTCTTTCAGTATTGTATGGTGCTAAAAAAACACCATCAGAATCTCCTATGAAATAGACAAAATCATACATTGTTCTATCATAAACGCTATTAACGTATTCTGGTGATTCTAATAAATAATATTTTTCAAAAGACAACATTATTTTACTTTATCTCCTTTTTTTTGTTTCTTCTGTGAAGAAATTTTTAAATGATTCGGAATTAATTTCTTTCTGAACAACTGGTTGTTCTACTTCTTGATTAAAATCAGAATCAGATGCTTCATAATTTGGATTAAAAACTTCTGGTTTAATCTTTTTAAGATCGTCAACTATAATTTCAAACCCACCATCTGGTTCTAATAATTTACTGTCTGGTTTTTGAAAATCCAAATATTCTCTTAATTTATCTCTATTGTTTAAAAGATCATTTAAACTTGAAACTCCAAAATAATCCATACAATCTCTTTTAAATTCGTTGGATCCAATATATTTTGGATTTTTTTGTTTTTTGTTCCATATTATTGACCTTCTTTTTGCTCTGAAAATACTACCCCTTCCTCTTAATGATCCCTTAGCTGTCAATCCAACTATTAAACCAATAGGATTTCCGTTTTCATCAAATTGTTTTTCATCATCATCCAAGAATCTTAAATCACTTCCGTCTCCATTTAAAACTTTATATCCCAAATAATGTGTTGGTAATAAACCACTTTTTTGATAAAAAACATAAGCCACGTTTCCACCGTTCTTTAAAATATCTAATGCTGCTTTTTCGTTTGATGCGCTTCTACTAAAAGTTTGATGTATTAGTTTATTTTGAGAATACTTTTTATATCGAGGGACTATTTTAGTATAATCGTAAAAAGTAACACCTTTTCCAACTTGCTCTTTAACGAAATCTTCCATCTTTTCACCAAAATCGTAATCGGATGTTCCGTTCATACGGATTGCTAATTTTAAATTAAATTCATCTGCAAAATGTTTAAGTAAAACAATATCTGATTTTAATTTAGTAAAAAATAATTCTGGTTTTAAATGTAGTTCTTGTGCTTTTCTAATTCTTGATTTTAGTTTACCTTCAAGTCGTCTTGGATCACCAGCGGTATTCAAACAACCTATTCTACAACACCCATCAGAACCAACACATACATCAACACCGCCTTCTTCTGCTGGAGCAATATATAACACACCAGTAATATATTGCGTACCACTTCTTTTATCATGAAGAGATTTTAGCGTTTTAGAATCAGCTAAAACTGATAATAAATTTAATTTTGGTAATTGTTTTTTAAGTTCTTGTTCAAAAGCAAGTTCTTCTTCGCTTAACTGTAATTTTGCTTCCGATAGTATATTTTGATTACATTCATCACAACATAAAGATTCGTTTAGAGATTCAAATTTTAAAACTTTAAACTTAACAGTTTTTATTGTGTTTTCTATTAATAACTTTAAATTCATTAACACTATTTATCCAAAACAAATATATATAAATATATTTATGTCAAAAAAGCAGGATTGGAACAAAAGAATGAAAGTTAAAGAAAACCAGAAACAAAGAAGAAATAAAAATTTTTTTGTTGCAAAGGACGTTTCTGTTGAAGAAATTATGGACGAATCTGGTGAAGTTTTAAACGATACAATATTTAAAATTTCATTTGAAGGTCTTTTAGTTCATGTTAGTATAGCAGCAGCAATAAAGTTAAATCTTGAATTGAGTAAACTATTAAAGTAAATATAATAAATGAGAACAAAAGATCAAATGGCTTTAGAAGAAGCATATTCTTCAGTTTTAAACGAATCACACAAAAAACATTGCTGTGATGAATGCAAAAAGAAAAAGAAAAAAACACCATGTTGTGGGAAGAAAACAAAAGAGGAAGAAGAATTAAAAGAATCTGTTTTTGCTGATGTTTCCGTTGGTAAAGATTTTATAGAAGCTATGTCGTTTTGGGTGGCTGGTCTTGGGACTGCTGCTGCTGCTGCTGGTGCTGTTGTTGGTGGGTCAAATCTTTTAAGAGTAATTGCAAAATATAAAGAAAAAAATAACATGATTTCTCTTTTGAATAATCCGGAGATTAAACCATTATATAATGAATTAAGAGATATTTATAATAAATATAAAGAAACCAAAAATGCTTCACAACTCCAGTCTCCTTATCAGAAAAAATCAAATGAAATAAAGCAAAAGATTTCAGAAATAATTGGTATTGAAGCTCATGGTGAAGATTCATCAAAATATCACATGGCTGTAAAAAAAGCATTGGAAGACGAAAATAATAAAACTGAAAATAAAATGTAATATGGGTGCTGGAAAGGGAGACAAACCAAGACCTGTTGATAAAAAAGTTTATGATTCCAATTTTGATAATATAAATTGGAATAAACCAAAAAAAGATTTAACCCCAATTAAATCAAAAGGTACTATTAAATTTGTTTATAAAACCCTTTAAATTTCTCCAATGAGAGTTGGTTGTTAATAAGGTTTCTTTTATAATCGAATAATTTACCAATATATTCGGTGCTTCTCAATTTTTTAAACGTCAAGTTTCCAACAGAATATTCTCCTTCTTCTTTAAGACCATCTATTCTTAACCCTTTGATTTCTTTTTTTAACATTTCAACATCTTCAATAGAACCATTTGAATGTATAAGTTCATCTATTTTACCTTGATATTCTTTTGTTAGTTTTAAAACATCAGGATCATTCAAATCTCTTGTTTCTGGATTTGGTAAAACAACCCATTCGTCTTTTATCAAATCATAAATTGCTTTATCTTTTAAAAAAACTTCTTGTTCTTTCATGTTAACTTCAACCTTATATCCTTTTATAAAGATGCTGTGTTCCAAGTTAAAAATTTTGCACCTCAAATCCAAGTATTCAGATAATGTGTTATCATTGTGTTTTTCTAAAATATCAACAATAATATGTAAATCAAAATCACTAGCTGGTGTCCATTTATATGTTGCTAATGAACCGGTTAAATATATGTTTTTAATTTTAACTTTTGTTGCAACGTCGTTTGAAACTTTGTTAGCTATGACTATTAACTTGTTTTTTATACTTGGAATAAGTTTATCTTTCGAATCCCATATTAACGGATTTAATTTTTTCATTGATTTAATAATATATTTTTGTATATATTTATAATATGACAGAAGAAGAAAAGGTAGAATTAAGAAAAAAGATGGAAGAAGAAATTTTGGGTGGAATAAAAGAAATGAACGAAGAAGCGGAGAAACTCAAAAATTCTCAAAAAGAGAATCAAGAATAATAAATAATATAAAAGAAATGGGTCTTAAATACATAGTACCGTTAATTGCTATTGTTGGTTTTGCTTCAATTGTGATCAACAAAATCACAGAAAAAGACCCACTTATTATATTTACGTTTCTTTTTTCTGGTAGTTTTATTTCTTTAATATTCTACTATTTTTTTATTTACTGTACCTGTAAACTGGCTGATCGTTTTAATGTTTTGAATAATGACAAAAATTGATTCTTTTATAATAAAGGAAAATAATATTTTTTATTTTGACTCAGACTCTTATAATCAAGTCAATGAAGATATTAAAATGGAAAACGGTGACATAATTAAATTTAATTATGAAAATCAAAAATATATGGGAAAATTAGTTGAACTTTCTTCAAAAAATGGTTTAATGTTAATTAACACTTTAAAATAATATGTTAAATGTAAAAGATGAAAATAACAATGGTTTAGTCGAAGAGTTTTTATATTTGGTTGAAAGTAAAGACGTTGACAAAGACGGAAACAGTTTATTAGAAATTGCACAATACAGAAAAGGAAAGTTTTGGTTTTTTGGATGGGAATGTCCAGAAGCAGTTGAAAAATTTAAATCTTGGAAAGAGTTACAGGTTTCAATTAAACAGTAAGTTTCTTAATAAGTATGTGTACAGATGTACACGCTTAAAAATGAAGTCTCCTCAGCACCAATAAATTGTAATGTTGGTTACAATAATTCTTGGTTGAATGTTGCTAACAATGCAGCAAGACCTTTATATGCACAGGCATCTTATGTAACTAACTTTGATGATTTATCAATAAGTTTATCAGCTTCTGATGTTAACATAGGAAATGTACACATAGCAGACTCAACTACTGGATTACACGCCGATGTTGTAAACGTGGGCATTGGATCTGGTGCATTAAGAGTCATAACACAAGATTTAGAATCAAAAGATGATGATGTTACAATAGGAGATAGAATAGGAAATTTTGCAGCAGTACATCAACCCACAAGTGCATTAAAAGTATATAACACAAACCCTATATCTTCTGTAGATGTAACAAATATAGTATCAGTAAAAGCATCTAATACATTTCCTGTATCTGGAACTGTTACCATTTTAAATCCAATAACTTCTGTTAATGTTTTAAATTTTCCAACACAATTAACTGCTGTTAGTATTACTAATCAATTAACGGGAATAACTGTTTTAAATCCAATAACTTCTGTTAATGTTTTAAATCCCATTTCTCTAAAAGACATTAATAACAATAACGTATCTGTTGTTTCGTCTACATCATCTTTAAATGTAAATGTTACAAATCCAATAGTCGCAACTATCGATTCTTCTGCTGGGTTTCCTATTACTTTTGCAGCATCTCCTAATTTTGATGCATTTGGGAGAATGAGAACATCGAATCCTTTAACTCTTTTTGATTCTTCTCATAGATATAGAGACAACAATCTCTGGTCATCTTTAACAGCAGTTGGTGGAACTTATTCATTTAATCAAAATCAAGGATTAATGAATTTAACGGTTAATGCTCTATCTGGTTCTTCGGTAATCAGAGAAACCACAAAAGCATTCGCCTATCAGCCTGGTAAATCTCTTCTCATATTAAACACTTTTGTTTTTGCTCCCTCTTCTACAAATTTAAGACAAAGAGTTGGTTATTATGGTGCTGATAATGGAATTTATTTACAATTAGATGGTGGAGTTATAAGTTTCGTTGAAAGATCTTTGGTTAATGGATCACCTTCTACCGAATCAATTATACCTAAATCAGATTGGAACATAGACAAGTTGAATGGAACTGGTCCTTCGGGATTTACTTTAGATATTACAAAAGCTCAAATTCTATGGATGGATGTTGAATGGTTAGGGGTAGGAACGGTTCGTTGTGGATTTGTAATCGATGGAAAGTTTGTTCATTGTCATTCGTTTCATCATGCCAACAGAATTGCTTCAACTTATATTACAACCGCATCTTTACCATTGAGATGCGAAATAACAAACAAAGCAGCTACAGCAGGTTCAGCAACTATGAAACAAATATGTTCTTCTGTGATCTCAGAAGGCGGTTATGAACTAAGAGGATTACAACAAGCAATTAGTATTCCAATTACTTCTCCAAGAACATTTGCTGCAACTAATACATATTATCCAATTATTTCAATTAGATTAAAAGCGTCACCAGATAGACTAGATGCTGTTGTAATTCTAACCGCTCTTTCCATGCTTGGAAGAGGAAATGGTATAGATTATAACTGGCAAGTTAGAGCAAGTGGAGTTACATCAGGAGGATCTTGGATAGATGCTGGAATTGATAGTGCGATTGAATATAATATAAGTGGAACTAGTTACGCTGGCGGTAGAATATTGGCTAGTGGGTTCCTAAATTCTTCTAATCAAGGTTCTCCAAATTTAGATATTCTCAAAGAGGCTTTATTTAAATTTCAACTTGAACGAAATAATCTAACAAAGACTCCATTTGAAATTACATTAGTAGCTGCTACCGATACTAGTAACGGCTCTAGTATGTTTGCTTCTATGGATTGGGAAGAAATTAGTCGTTAATACGTAAAAAAACTAAATATAATATATGTTTAAATATATTGTAGGTTTTTCTGCTTTGATAGTCGCTGGATGTGCTGCTTATTTTTCAGTACAAGGTCTTGCTACATTATATTCTGGTGCTTTTATTTCGGTTTGTATAATGGCTGGATCATTGGAACTGGGTAAATTAGTAGCCGCTAGTTATCTTCATAGACACTGGAACAAAACATCTTTTTTATTAAAGGTTTATATGATAACAGCTGTTGTTTTTTTAATGGGAATAACATCTCTTGGTATTTTTGGATTTTTAACATCAGCATATCAACAAAGTCATGTGAAGGTTGAAATGTTCGATGTTCAAAAACAATCAATAGAACTTAAAAAACAAACCGCTCAAACAGAAATAAACAATTTAACAAAAAGAATAGAAACTTTAAATGAAATTAGACTGTTACAGGAACAAAGAGTTCAAACCGCAGGAAATTATAAATTACCAAGAGAGCAAGCATATGAAGCTATTAATAAAGCAAATTCAGAAATTACTTCTGCTCAAGACAGAATAAAACAACTTTCCGATGATGTTAACAAGATAAACCAAGAAACTATTTTTTTGAAAGCAGAAGAATCGAAATCAACTGATATTGGAACTTTAAGATTTGTTGCGCAATTGTTTAATGTTGATACTTCAACTGTTGTTAAGTGGTTTACAATAATAATAATATTGGTTTTTGATCCTCTTGCTGTTTCATTGGTTTTGGCATATAACAATCTTGTTAGTAAAAAAGAAAATACACCAAAGGAACAAAAAGAAGAAAATAAAATTTTTAAATTATTAAAAAGACCATTTAGTGTAAAATATAAAGATAAATAATTTCTATGAAATATTCTTCTGGAAAGTATTATAGAGATGTTTTATCGGTCGAGGTAAACAAGACTATAAAAAAACTTGAAGAAGAAGATAAAAAAGAAACCATTCTTGAAAAAATCAAAGAATGGTTTCTTCGTTTATTTGGAAAAAATTAACAAACCTTTATTGTTTTTCCGAGTGAACAAATTGTTGCTTTTTTATTGTGTACAACAACTGTTTCAACGCCAGTAATTCCTTCCGAGTAGTTTACAATTGAAAATCCATTTTGCCAGTTAGCACCAGAAACATAAGTTGGATTTAACTTACATGCACAACCATTTTCATAGTTTTTAATTATTTGATCCGGTCTAGAACCAATTCTAGGAATTCTCTGACACGTAGAACCAATTCGGTGTGTGTGGTTTGTGATAGTAGATGCATAACGCTTCTCGAATGTTCCTCTTGCAGAAAATCCACCATTCTTTCTAACAACATCACCGTGCATTACAAACAACCCATCCGGAAGTTCAACAATAGATTCTTCATCTTCATTTGAATCGATTAGTTTAATTCTAGACCAACTTTCATGTGGATGAAATACCTTTGAATAGGACAATCCTTCGGCAATTGTAGGGATACAAAGAAGTTGCTTAATGTCATCACTTGATGAAATATATCGCCACCAACGACCCTCAACACCGTTGCCGGAATGGTTTCCATTTGTCTCTATGATTTCAGTTTGATATGGTTCTGTGATATCGTGCAAAATCTTTAAGAACTTATGGTATGCGATAATTTCATCATTCAAAGTGTGGGTATGTCTAGGATCTTTTGAATATCTACTAATAGACAATAGATCTACTGTATCACCGTTTAAAATAACCTTTTCTGGTTTAAGCTCATCAACTGTTTGCAAAAAGATATTAAGAGTGTCCCAGCACTCAACACCGAAATGTGTATCACCAATAACCAATGCAATTCTATTTGGAGAACTGTATGTTTTTGGTTTTGGTGGAGCAGGGTATTGTACACACCTAATGTTTGAAATAAATTCTTTGATTTTTTCTTCGTCGTATTTAGATAAATTTGAAATTAAAGGAACATCGTCTATAATATCTGTTTCTTGTTCTGTTATGATATCAATTGGATTATCGTTTTCATCGTATGAAGATTCTTCTTCGATGATGGTTGTTTTTACTTTAGTGGTTTTCTTTCTACCTGTGATCCAATCGAAAATCGTTGATCTCGGAACACCTGTCTTTTCCGAGATTTCAGTTTTAGAGAATCCCTTCTTATAGAGATTCAAGACTTGATTGATTTTTGATTGTTTGGCTTGGTCTATATTCATAGTTTCAACCAATCATGCTTCCTTTTGAAAAAATGTCAAATATTTTTTTTTATTTGTAATACAAATTTGATAATTATTTAAACACAAACAATCATGAGCAGTAAAGGTAATCTAGTTGACTTTTTGGAACAATTTGAAACAAAACATAAGTCGTTTATAAACTTAATTTTGCGCCCAATTTTCATGTTATTGATTTTTCTTTCCATTGGTTATTATACAACTTGGTTATCGGCCAATTATGTACACCAAGAAAATTTTTCAAAATATATAGAAAAACAATTTGAGAACGATAAAAAGCAAGACGAATTCAGCAGAAATAGATTTGAAGTTACACAATCAAAATTAGATGCAATAATTAATCAACAAGTAGCATATACTGAACAACTTAAAGCATATAATGGTTTATTGATAAACTATCAAAAACAATTAGACAATATCAATGATCGTCTTTTGTATATCGAAAGAGGATATAAAAAAAATCCACAAGAATAATTTTTCTTGAATTTTTTACCCAGTTAAGGTAAATATTTTTCAGTTCTGGTGCTCACAAAGGCTAGACAAACATATACCTCGCTTAAAAGGAGAAAATATATGACAAACATAACAACATACACACCTGGACATTATTCGTCCACAGAGAGGGTATTCAGCCAATTACCCGCTTTGTTCAACGATGATTGGCTAAACACAGTAGTAACCGATTGGGAAAAAGCATTCGAGGTTAAGAATGCCGTTTACCCATACAACATAAAGGCGATTAAAAATGCCGAAGGAGGAGCAGACAAATACATTGTAGAAGTTGCTCTTGCTGGTGTTGGAAAAAATAATATCGATGTTAAAGTTCGAGATGGACATTTAAACATTGATGTTCTTAAAGAAGATAAAGAAGATGAGAAAAACGTTTATTATGTCAAAAAAGGAATAAGCAAACGTAAAGGTAGTCTTTCATTTGTCTTGAATGAAAACACAGATGCTAAAAACATCACATCAACATACGTGGATGGTTTATTGCGAGTGATCGTCCCCGTAAAACAACCGGAGGTCTATAATATAGATATTAAGGTTGACTAAGTTTCTTTAGTCTTTGCTTGAGCACCAGAGACTTATTTTTTATTGTAATGTAAATAAAAAGGTGTAAATATATAATATGAAACAAGACGATATAAATTTATTTGAAGCCTATGCACAAGTTGTCTCATCAAACAGAGAGCAATTAGATGAAGCTGGTGTATTAGCCAGAACTGGAGCAAGACTTGGTGCTTTGGGTGGAGCGGTAAAGCAAGGTCTTAAAGCTTTCACACAAGGTGGATCAGAAGGATTTACTAAATCATATCAGATGGGTAAACAGCAATCTATTATTTCTAAAATTGCTGATGAAACTGTAAAAAACATAGAATCTCTAGGATTAATCCCAGCCGGAACAAAACTTTCACCAGAAGATAAAAACGAACTCGTTGGAATGTTAAATAAATTTATTGAAAGTCGTGGTGGATTAAGCGCAACAGGACAACAAGGACAAGCATTAGAAAATCCAAAGGGTGGCGATTCTGTTCCTATTGGTGGAAACACTTATGAGTTTGATGATGCTTCTAAAAAATGGGAAAAATTACTTTCCGGTGGTTCAACACAACCAATAAACGTTAGTGATGAAGTTCAAAATAAAATCACAGACGAATGGAGAAAATCAAAAGATAAAGAAAAAGCTAAAGACAACCCAGATTTTTCTGCACCAGCAACACCAGCACCTACACCAACAGCTTCACCAAAACCAGCTGCGGCACCAAAACCAGCACCAAAACCATTTAAACTTGGAGCAGCTGGAAAAGGACCAAAACCAAAACCAAAAGCAAGTCGTTAATAACCCCCTTATTGCTTTTTTAAAAAAATATACTAATATATTTTTACGGGCATGAGGAAGAAAGTAATCCGACTGGTTTGGGACCAGTAGACACTCAGGGCGGTACTGAGATGCCCGACCATGGGAAATTAGCTTAGTGGCTAAAGCATCACGTTTACATCGTGACTATCATAGGTTCGAGTCCTATATTTCCCACCATTAATCCCCAACTCGATTTATCCAAGATGGTGCTTTTTGTGTTCTGGTAGCTTTCATTGCTTCGAAAGGGTCTTCTTTGATTCCAAGTTTTTTATTCAAATCTTGAATTTTTAACGTTACCACGTTTCTCTCAACTCCAGTTACAAGATGACGTTCGGCGTCAAGGTCTGCTTTTTCTTTTTTCCATTTATCAATCTGTGTTTGTTTTACTACGGTCGTATTGTCAGGTGCAAAATTTATTCCTTTTGAATTTGAAAGATAATGTTCATACTCAAATTCAGTTGCACTAGGAATAATTTTCTTAATTAATTTTTCAAAAAAAGGTTTAAACTTCCTATCAAAATCTTGTCTATGTGTCCACATTGAAACCAACATTCTTGCTTTATTTTCTGGATCAATCCAAAGTCTACCTCTAACATATTCTTCTTCTGCATCAAGCCCCATATCTAAATTAAAAACATGTCCCATGTTGTCGTGGTACATTATTTTTGTTTGTGATGTGAGAGATGAAGAATCTTTGATCTTAAATGCACTATCAACATGAAACAGTTTTGGAAGTTTTGAATTTGTTGTTTGGAAAATATAAGAATCAAAATATCTTCGACGGTCTAATTCATATTCAGAAATAATAAAAGTGATAACCGATTCATCCATTGGAATATTCCTAGTTCCATATCTTATTATGGTTGGACTTTCATTAATCATCTTGAAATATTTTTTAAAATTAAGCATATACTGTTTAATATTTACAATTTGAAATAAATATGTATGATTATGAACAAACTTTTTAGTGTTTTAACATTTATTTTTATTGCATTTGGAATTTTTGGAATAATGCATTTAATCCAAACCAATCAAGATAATTTACAAATAAAAGATTTACAAAAAATTGTTGATAGAGAAATTCAAGAATTTGAAAATTTTAAAAAGAAACATATTGACAGTCATTGACTGAAATGATATTTTTGATGCAGTATGAAACTAGCATCAATTGAAATAATCAAAAACATACGCAAACACCCAAACGCAGACTCTTTGGATATTGCCGAGGTATTGGGTTGGCAAGTAGTGGTTAAAAGTGGAATACATAAAGAAGGAGATAGTGTTGTGTTTATTACCATTGATAGTATTGTCCCAAAACTCCCGTGGTCTGAATTTTTAGTTGATCCCAAAAATCCAGATAAACCATTAAGAGTTAAAAATATAAAACTCCGTGGAGAATACTCATCTGGTATTGTTATTCCTTTATCAGAATTTCCATCACAATTCACAGCTACTTGTGTTGTTGGAGAAGATTTAACTACACTACTTGGTGTTACTAAATACATCAAAGAAACCCCTGCCAACCTTTCTGGTGAAGACGCAGGATCATTCCCAACGCATTTAATATCCAAGACCGATGAGGATAATGGATTAAATGATCCAGAACTGGTTTCAAAGGTTTTGGAAGCAGATACTCACATCACAATAACACAAAAGCTGGATGGTAGTAGTGTTACGATTGTAGTTGAAGATGGTGCAATCACTCAAGTATGTAGTAGAAATCTTTCAAAGAAAGACACAGAGCAATCATTGTTCTGGAGATGTGCCAGAAAATTAAACATACCCGAAGGTTGGAACGGTGTAATCCAAGGTGAATTAGTTGGTAATGGAATACAAAAAAATACAATGAAACTTATCGACAATAGAATATTTGTATTCCAAATAAAAACCGATACAGATTACATGGACTATGAAACAATGGAAAAATTCTGTAAGAATGAACTTCAATGTGACATTGTTCCATTAATTGCAAAATTAGATGTTGCATCTACAATAAAATTGTGGCAGAATCCTCTACAGAAACTTCAAGAGTTGGCAGATAAACAAAGATACGACAGTGGACAAGTTGGTGAAGGAATAGTAGTTCGTCCATTTTCTTATCCAAGATCATTTGAATCACGCCGACCATTGGGGTTTAAACTAATCAATAGAAACTATAAAGACTAATATGTATAAACTAGAACGAAAAATATACACCTCCGGTGTTTGGCAAGAAGTTATGTTGTCTCCTTTTAAAACAAGGGAGGATGTAAAGACATATCATGCAAAATATAGCAAATACTATCCAGATGCAGAAGATCGAATTTATAGAGTAACCAATCTTGAAACAGGTGGTATGAAAGTTATTCGATAATATGGATCACGGAATATATACCGATCTCCAAGAGATTGAAGAAATGAAAGAACGTTTAAAAGTTGATGCAGATGAAATTTTAGATGCATATAAAAATAATCCAAAAGAATGTTCTCGTCTTTTAAAGGTTTTAAATGAACTTGAAGAAGAACTTGTTGACTTAGAAAAACAATACAATAAACTATTAAACGATGAAATTTCTTGAAATCATAATTGATAATAGTACTGAAAAATTAGCAAAACTTTATAAGCCAGCTTATAAGGCTAGTCAAAATCCAGAAAATGGAATAACAATTCAAAACAAATCAGCATACCACGTGATTAAAGATTGTGCTTATGTTGCACATTTATATCTCCCTATATATTGTTTCGAAGAATATATAAATCCATTTCTCCAATTAAAAGGAAAATTTAAAAAATCAGATATTGAAGAATTTGTAAAATCAACAAAAACGCAAAAAGTTAATGCTTTTTTATTGAATTTAATTTTACAAAAAATAGATGATAAAGTTGAAAAACAACCACAAGAAGATTTTTCTAAAGATATTGAACCAAACGATCCATACGGTGAATATGGTCTGGAGAGTGATACCAGACAATACGTAAACCAATATAGTAAAATTTCAGATGACTTGTATTATTTAGTTAATATACTGTGTGAAAAATTCGGTGTAAGTAACTAGTATGGGAAGACTTTTTATTTTATTGTTTTTGTGTTTTTTGTTACTTGGTTGTGTTACACATCCACCATTGGTTAGTAATAAACTACAATTTAAGTATGGAAACGATTGCTTACCACAAGCAATAATAATGACACAATCTTTAAAGGAAAAGGGAATAGACGCAAATGTTTTAGGTATATACACTGATAAATGGGGTCATGCAATATGTGTATACATGTATCCACCAGGCCAAAATAAATTATGGGGGTGGGATAGGTTTTGGAAAAGTATGAGACTCCGTGCATGGAAAAATGATCCAGAATCTATTGCAAAAGAATGGTTAAGAGTAACTTTAAGTGAAGATAAATTACAATATGCAATGTTTCATGATAAATAATTAAAATGAAAAACAAAGATCAAATTCTATTGGAACAAGCATATTCTAAAATTTTAAATGAAAATTTAGGAACCGGATTTCAAATTCAAAAAGGTGGAACTGGTGGTTCTAACACTAGAACTCTTGATGAAATCCAAATTGGAGATGATGTTTATTCCGCTTCTTATGATGTTGAATTAAGCAGAAGCGTTGAGCCACATGGGACATTTTATGATGATCCAGAAATAGATATTGTTGGAGTGTGGAAATATGACCCCACAATAGATGATAATATAAAGTTAGATTTGCAAACAATTGATAAAGAAATATTAAGTCAAATTAAATCAGCTATTTATGCTGATGTTGATTCTGATATAGATAATGACAGATATGATTTTTATCCAGATGAACCAAACCACGAAGACATATAATTGTTGACATTTTTATAAAATAGATATATAGTTTTTATAAGAGTTGGTTCCCGATGATCCAATAGGTGGGTGACGATCCACGAACACAAAATCGGAAAAAGATTTTTGAAATTTGATAGAGTCGGACGGGAATAGTGTGCTGTGCTGTTCTTAAAAAGCTCACCGTTGCGGACCTATCAACCAGACTCGATTAGGCAGAGGGTAACAAGTAAACTTCGTCCAGCGGGATCACAACTCGGTAGCCAATGAAGAACTTTCTGGTTTTTAATTTTTTTATTGTAAGTATATTTGAATGAAATCAAAAGATCAAATTTTATTAGAAGAAGCATACAATGAAATTTTAATAGATGAAAAAATTAACTTTAAAGGTGCTTTAACTGCTGCTGCTTTAGCAGCTTCTAGTTTATTGGGTTCAAATAATGCAAAAGCTGCTGATGTTGATAAACCAGTTCAAGGAATCGAACAATCTCAAAAAATTACAGTAGAGGATTTGATACCAAGAAAAGAATTCGATCAAGTATTAGATATGATGAGACAAGCTGTTGCTAAAGGAGATTTAAAATCAGCTAAACAAATTTGTGAAGTGGTGCGCACGGAATGTCAAGATGCTGCTATGAAAGTGAGAGGCCGCGAACAAATTTTAAAACTTGCTGATATGGAAGGAGAAGCTCTCAACATTTTTCATAATGCATATCTAGGAGTTGTTAAAACTGGTATGGGTGCTATGGCTAACTCCGCAAGAGCCGCTGCTGAATAAATAAATTTATGAAAACAAAAGATCAACAATTATTGGAAGAAGCATACTTAAAAACTTTATTAGAAGATGAAAAGTTTCAACCAAATGATCCCGAGATGCAAGAGCTTTCAAAAGTTGGTATGGGAGAAGAGTTTCCAGAAGATCAAGATCCTCGAAATTTAGAGGATGATAATATTCTTTCACCGGAAGAAAGTCGAGCACAATATGAAGAAATAATGAATGCAGTTAATTCTATTATAGATTCAAATGAAAAATTTAAAAACATAGGAAACACTATTGATAATTTCATAGAAAAAAATTTATCTGAAATGGTTTCTAAATTTAAACAAGAACATTCTGGTTTAGTTGAAGGTGATGTAACAGATGATATTAAAAGCTATTTTGATAAAAAAATTGAACGCATTTTAAAAAATCAATCTAAATTTTTAGCAAATCTTTAAATGAAAAGCAAAGATCAACAATTATTGGAAGAAGCATACTTAAAAACTTTATCAGAAAATGAAAAGTTTCAACCCAATGATCCAGAAATGGAAGAACTTT
>Ga0315904_10004561_pt1 | contig 19665 bp, 15 predicted proteins | sample LakEriMetagenome_6_FD_203529 | JGI IMG/M metagenome (GOLD analysis project Ga0315904, IMG submission 203529) | Freshwater fungal communities from buoy surface, Lake Erie, Ohio, United States - Buoy 12 MA120 | ecosystem: Environmental > Aquatic > Freshwater > Lake | place: USA: Lake Erie, Ohio...
ATGTTTGAGTCGAGGAAGACTGTCGGGGAAAGTAGCGAATCGGGCGTTTGTAGCGGTTGCCGCGAGCAGGAATCGGGTGAGGTTGCGCCTCGGGTCTTCGGGAGAGGTTGGCTTTCCCCTCGGACCAAAAAAAAACCGGCTGCTCCCCCCTGGGGGAACAGCCGGTGATATTTCTCGGTCCACAGCCCTGTTCTCCAGCCAGTGCGGGAGAGCAGGGCCAGCAGACTACTTCTCGGAGGACTCGGTCGCGCCGGTGGTCGAGCCCGCCTGGTCGTCGGCCGCAGCCGCCGGCTTCACGCCGCCGGTCGGTCCGGTCGAGGGGGGGCCGTTCGTCGGCAGGGTGCTGGGGCTGCCGCCGGCCGGAGGAGCCGAGGGAGCCGGGGCACAACCAACCACAGTCAACACCACGGCACCCAGGGTGGCCAGGGCGACCGAACGAATCGTCTTCAGCGACATGTCTTGTTCCTTCACAGCAGGTGAAAAAGCACGTGTCCCGTGGCAACGGGATACAGGTGTGATGCGCGAAACCCGGGATTTATTCCCACGCCGGCTCCGCGGTTGCCAACTCTCTTCATCCCGCATTGTGACGCCGCCGTCGCGCTCTTTTCAACTCCCCGCCGGGCGAACGGGAGTCTCGGCCAGATCTCCCACCACCGTCGTCCAGGGGCGGACCCACCACCGCGCCACCAGGCCGTGCCGCACGTAGGGGTCTTGCTCGGCGAACTGCTCGGCCACCCGGGCGTCTGTTCCCTGGAAGATCAGCAACGCCCCATCGACCGGGTCGGCATAGGCCCCCCCCAGCACCAGTTCTCCCCGCGCCTGAGCGGCCCAGGCCCGGTGCAGATGTTCGGCCCGAAATTCCCCCCGCCGGGCCAGATAGTCGGGGGCTCCCTCGTAAAACAGCAGAAAGTGCGGCATGACACACCAGTTGCAGACAAATCAACAAGAGCGAGACACCACCCGCTCCTGTTCGGGGGCCCGGCCACGCAGGTCGGCCACTCAGGTCAATCCCGCCAGCCGGCGCAGCGCCACATCAAGCGAGTAGACCCCCACCAGCAGCACCAGCATCAGCCAGTTGTCCCAGAGGGTCTTCTCCCGATAGAGCTGGATCGTCCCCGGGGTTCCTTTCAGCAACTCGCGCAGCCGGTCGAGCTGCGTCAGTTCCAGCAGTTCCCCTCCCGAACCGGTGGCCAAACCGGCCAAGGCCACCCGGTTGAGATTCGGGCGGCGCAGCTCGGTGGTCGAGGGGAGCACCTTGATGCGGGCCTCGGCCCGGTCGGCACCCGACCCCGGGTCGAAGATCGCCGCATAGTCACCCGCCAGCGTGGGGAGGAACCGGCCGGTGTAGCGTCCCGGCTGCTGGGGATCAGCGGCGAGATCGACCTGGGCGGGGGTGCCGTCGGGAGTTTCGATCTGCACCGCCACCCGCTGTTCGGTCAGCGGTTCTCCGGCAGAGTTCACCCCCCACAGTTCCAGCCGGGTCGCCTCGCCGGGCTGCACGCGCGCCGGAGAGATCTCCAGCCGGCTGCGACGGCCCTCCTCGGGCTCCCGCCGGGCCACAAACCGCACCGCCTGCCCCCAGAAGGTGTAAAAGTAGCGGTCGCCGGTGTTCTGCCGCCAAAGCCACGTCGAATCGGTCCCGACGAACAGCACCCGCCCGGTGCCAAAAAAGTGCCAGGCAATCAACGGCTGTTTGCCATAGCCGTTCTCGACGCTGGTATTCACCGCCAGCACACTGGCCGCCGGGCTGGCCCGCTCGCACGCGGCGGCCCAGAAGAACGGCGGCATCCGCTCCCAGGTCTCGCGGTTCTGTCCCGCGTCGGGAGAGAGCCGCAAGAGTTCGTGCAGTTCCCCCTCGGGGGTGATCGCCAGGCGATAGGGGTTGTAAACGGGGGCCAGTGCGCCGTTGCTGCTGGCAGCCAGCCGGACGGGCAGCAGTTCCCGTTCGTCTTCAGTCCACGTCTGCGGCGTCGCCCGGGGACCAGCCGCGACAATCAACCCCAGCCCCCGCTCTTCCACCCCCTGCCGGACGAGCCCCAGAAAACCCGCGGGGAGCCGATCGACGGCGATGTCTCCCAGAATGAGGGTGTGGTACTCGCAAAGCTCGTCGAGCGTGGCGGGGTAGGGACCGGCGGCTCCGGCGGGCACGCTCTGGCGGGCCAGTTCGCTGTCGAGCAGCACGTCGATTTCGGCTTCCTTGCGCCCTTCCAGCCCATGATCGCGCCGCAGGGCGTTCTTCAGAAACCGGAAGTCCCAGCGGGGGGCTCCGTCGATCAGCAGCACCTTCAGCTTCCCGGCCGCGACCCGCAGTTGCGTGGTGTCGCTGTTGTTGGCGTGCAGGGGCCCCAGTTCTTCAGGCAGCACGGGAATGACCACGTTCAGCGTCCGCAGGCCGGCCTCTTTCGCCTCGAAGCTCAACTCCATGTGCTGCTGCTCGCCGCTGGCCAGGACCAGCCGGCGGCTCGCCAGCGGGGTGGTGCCATCGAACAACTGCACGTCGACTGGCTGCCCATCGAACCCGGTGCTTTCGATGGTGACCGAGACCTGCGCGGTGTCGCCGACCGAGACCTGTCCCGAGGTGAACAGATCGACGACGGCCACATCGCGCAATCGCCCCGGGGGACCGACCGGCACCGTGAAGAGCGGTGCCTGCGCCAGCCCGGCCGACCGGGCGGCCTCGGCGGGAGAGACCCCGCCGGTGTTTTGTCCATCACTCAGCAGCACGAGGCCAGCCACGGGTCGACCGGCCGCCTCTTCGAGCACTTTGCCGATGGTGTCTCCCAGGTGCGTGGCCGGTAAGCCCGGGGTCTCATCCAGCGCGGGGTACTCGGGCCGTTCGCTCTCAAGGGGCAACGGCTGCGGTGTGACGGCCGACTGGAAGAACCGCACGTCATGCGTCTGTGCCAGTTCCGTCCAGAGAGGGCCCGCCTGTTGGACGATGGCCCGGGCGAGATCGAACCGGCTGATCTGCCGCAGGGTTTCGGCCACCTCGGGGGGCAGTGACGGCGGAGTGACGGGGCTGGTCGTCGATCCGGCTGCGGGTGCCGCGGCGGATGTGTCCGAGGCCGGTCGCGGGTCGGTTGGGGGGATCAGCCCGGCGGCTTCGGCCAGCTTCGCCGTGATGGCGGCGTTCTCGAACGGACCAGCGGGCAGACGCATGCTGTCGGATTGATCCAGCACCACCGCCACCACGGGGCGTTTCTCGACCCGCTGGTCGAGTTTCAAAAAGGGGCCCGCCAGGGTCAGCAGCATCAGACCCAGAATGATGGCCCGGGTGGCGGTGAGGGTGTTGATCAGCCCGTTGGGGGCCGAGGTGAACTGTCGCCGCTGCCGACGGCGCATCAGCCAGACCAGCGGTCCCCACGCCGCCAGTCCCAGCCACAACAGCCCGGGGCGCTGGAAGGCGAGCGTCACCTGGTCGAGGTGCGTCAGCACTTCCCGATCGGCATACCCGATCGTGTCGAGAAACCACTTCAGCAGACCGGTGGGAATCATGCCGTTCGCCACCACTTGCCAGTTGGCCGCCGGGAGGTCACTTCTTGTCTCCCTTCACCTTGGCCAACCGTTGGTAGTAGTTGCGGATGAACTGCTGATACCCCTCGGGACCCTCTTCACGCAATCCCTGCAGCAGTTCTTCACGAATGCGCGGGGGGAGCTTCAGCAGCACCGTGCGGGTGTCGAGATCGAGGTCGGCCAGGCGGGCGTCGACCGGCAGCACGGGTAGCGTCGAGGGGGTGGCCGAGGCACTTCCCGCCTGGTTCGGCGGAGTCGCGGCGTTCGCCGCCATGGGCCGGGGGGGCGCATTCGGGTCGGCACCCTGGCGGGCCGCCTGCATCCGGGCGGCCATCGCCTTCGCCTCCTGCACACGCTGCGAGTTCAACAGGTCGGCCAGCGCCTGGGGATCGGCCGGGCGGCTGTTCTTCGGGTTGTCTCCCTCGGCCACCGTCGGTTTGCTGGCCCCCTGCGACTTGGGAGATCCCCCCTGCGATGGTTGGCCTCCTTCAGCAGGTTGGCCCGGACTGGCTCCCGATTGGGCCGGGGTGGGATTCGAGCCGGGAGGCATATCCCCCGGCTTCCCAGCCGACTGACCGTTGGCTGGGGCCGACTCACCCGTGGGGGACTGCGAGGCATCCCCCGCGTCGGTCGGATCCATCTCGCCTGGCTGCGGGGGGGCGTCTCCTTCGGGACCTTCTCCCGTGGCGGCCTGCAGTTCGTCGATCAGGTCGCCCAGCGACTGGAAATCTTCTGCGAGGCTGCGCTCGGCCGCCTCGAGTTCGGACTTCTTGGCCGCCTCGCGGTCCAGCAGCGCCTGGCGATCGGGGCCAGGCTGACCCTTCGGATTCGGTGCGCCTGGTGTGCGGTCTCCCGCAGGGGGCGGAGTGCCCGTCGGCGATTCGCCGGTGGGTGATTCACCGGTCGTACCGGGTTTCCCCGCCGGCGGCTGGTCGGGCGACGGTTTCTCACCGGCGGGTGTCCCTCTCTCTGACGGCTTCTGCTCGGGCTGCCCCTTCTCGTTCTGCCCTGGGGCTGGCTGCGACTGTTCCCGCGGGCTGGGGTTCGCATTGTTCGGGTTCGACATGTCGGCCGGGTTTTTGCCCGGGGTGGTTTCACCCGGTCTGCTCTTTTCGGCGGCGTTCCGGGCGGGGGGAGTTTCCGGGATGCGCGTGGGGTCGGCCAGCAGTTGGCGGGCCTGGTCGAGCCGCGGGTCGGCCCGGGTTTCGAGCTGGCCCTGCTGCTGTTCGAGCCCGGCCAGAGCCGGGTCGGCGGCGGCCTGGGTCTCGGTCTGCAGCGCTCCTTCCTGCTGGTTGTACTGCTGCAGGTCGTCGCGCAGTTCCGACAGGAACTGCTGCAGGGCCTCGAGGTCCTGGGCGGTCGTCTGCGCTTCCTGAGAGAGCAGCTTCTCGCGCAGCCGGTCGAGGCTCGATTGCGGATCCTGCTGCGCCTGCTGGGTCGCTTCGGCCAGCGCCTGCATCCGTTGGCGCAGGTCGTCGAGGTGCCGCTGGACCCGCTGGCCGTCTTCCGCCAGGGCCGGCAGGTTGGGGGCCGGTTGCTTCTCGGGAGAGCTGGCCTGCTGCAGGTCATCGGCGAGGTTTTGCAGGGGCTGGATCCCCTCCTGCTGCACACTCTCCGGGAACTGTTGCCATTGCTGCTGCAACTGGGGAGGCAGCAGCGCCAACTGGGCCGCCTGGTCGGCCACCCCCTTCAGTTCTTCCGCCAACTGCTTCCCCGCCGCGAGGTTCTGGGCTTCCTGCAGCGCCATCTCGGCCAGTTGCTGCTGCACCTGGGCCACTTGCTGCCGGGTCGCCTCGGCGAGCTTCGGCTGGGGGGCCGCCGGGGGCTGGTTGGGTTGTTGCGGATCGGGTGGAGCGTCGGCATTCTGGGCTTCAGCCCGCGCTGCGGCCCGGGCTTCGTCGAGCGTTTTTGTCAGGTCGCGATGCTGTTCGCGCAGTTCGTTCAGCCGCTGCTCGATCCGCTGCTGGTCGGTCACCAGCTTGTCGAACTTCTGGGCGAGTTGTTCCTGCTGCTTCTCGAACGCCTCGAGTTTTTTGTCGGCCGCATTGGCATCGTTCTGGATGCGGATGGTGAATTCCTGTGTCGACCGGCTCTGTTCCTTCCGGTCGTGCGCCTCGAGGCGGTACTTCAGCACGTCTCCTGGCTTCATCCCGAACTGCTCGAGGTCGAGTGTGTGCAGCCGGTCGTCGGTGGTCACCCCGGGAGCAAACCGCACGATCGGGCGGCTTTCGAACCCGGTCACTCCGGGGGGCTGAATGGCCAGCGTCAGCTTGGCGAGCGCCAGATCGTCGTAGGCCGAAATCGCCACCGGCACCCGCACCGCTTTCGAGAGCGTCAGGTCGACTCCGGGCCGCCCCACCAGAATCTGCGGCGGCTTGTCGGGAATCGCCACGTACGCCGCCTCGTCCATCGGCTGGCTGGCATGCCCCAGCGAGTTGTGCAGCTCGACCCGGTACTTCCCCGTCCCCACGAGAGGGAACCGTCCCCCCCACAGGTCGGACCCCAGTTGCGACAGCGGCAGCCGTTCGGCCACCGTCAGTTCTTCAACGATTTTGAATTCCCCTGGCAGCGTCCCCGTGCGATGCCAGATCGCCTGCCCGCCAAACAAAGAGAAGGCCATTCCCTTCAAGGATTTTCCCGCCAGCCCCACGAGGTCGGCGGGAATCTCCAGCCGGGTCCACTGACCCGCGGGGGGCAGGTCTCCCAGGCGGCGCCGGCTGGCGGTCTCGGGCTGACCGAACGCAATCCTGTCGGCTCCCCAGTACGCCCGGTGTTCCCAGTTCTGTCCGTCATGCCATTCGAGCATGATCGTCTCGGGGACGAGGTCGGGTACGAGGTAAACATGGGCGAAGAGATGCTCGCCGCTCCGGACCACGTGGGGCTTGGGAGCGTTGTGGAACAGATGGCGGTGCAGTCCTGGCTGGGCGGCATCGGTGTGGGCGTTCCGCAACAGCAGCTTGAGGTTCCATTCCCAGGCCCCCTCGGCGTGCGCTCCCTCGGGAATCGCCTCGGCGAACCAGACCCGCTCGATCCGCTCGGACACCGGCTCGCGATGCTGCACCGTCTTCAGCAGCTGAATCTCACCCCGCGCCACCTGGCCGGCCGTCGCAACCTGGACTTCAACCACGCTCTCTTCCGGTCCCGTCACCGACAACTGCCCCGGCGGATTCTCGCGCGGCTCGGGCAGTTCCAGGTACTTCGGCAGGTGCAGCAACGCCCGGGCGTCGAGAATCTGCGGCCGGTCGACCATCGTCACCGTCTGCGCCTGGCTCCACGTCCCGCCGCCATGGATCCGGTACTGAAACGATTGTTCAAATCCGGTGAGCGTGAACTGCCAAAGCGCAGGGTCTCCTTCCTGGCGCTCCAGGTCGTACCACAGGGCGGGCCCCCCCGAGGTGGGAACGATCTCGAGCTGCAGGCGATCGGGTTCCCCCTGGGTGACCTCGGCCCGCAGTTCGAGCGGGTCTCCCCGCAGCACGACGGTGTCTCCCGGAACCACGTCGTACTGCACTCCCGAGGCGGGAGGAATGTCGGAAAGGGGCTGGAAGATGCGGGCCAGCGTCGTCGGCAACCGGTCATGGAACAGGGTCCACGCCGCGCCAAACGCCCCCACCGCCACCAGCGCCGCCACGGCCGACCGCCAGAGACTGCGCCGGTCGACCACCGTCTGGGGCTGGAATGGGGCCACCCGTGTCAGCGTCTCCGAGACCAGGCGGCGGTGGAAGGTGGGAGACATCGGCTGGGGAGCGCCAGGCTGGTCGAGATCAACCACGCTCACAAGGCGGTTGTGGATCCCCGGCAGGTGCGACTCAATGAGCCGGGCCACCCCCGAATTGCTCAGCCGGCGGAACAGCGGGCGCAGCACTCCCGCATACGCCGCGAGCAGGCTGGGAACGATCACCAGCGCCAACCCCGCCAGACGCCACACGGTACCCAGCGGCAACGCCAGGTCGAGCAGCGAGACCGCCACCAGCAGGCCCACGCCGAGGGCCAGGGTCAGTCCCGCTCCCGTCGCCACCCAACTGGTGCGCAGCAACTGCCGCACCCGGCCAATCAGCCGTCGGATCGGAGAGAGGTCGGGAGTCGTGAGGTCGGGCGTCGCGCGGTCGGCGGCTCGGGAAGAGCCACCCGGGAGCTGATCGAATCGCGAAACCGGATTCGTCGACATCGGATTCACCGTGCGTGGAGGAGAGGCAAAAAGGGCAACCGGGGTCTGTCGATGGTACCGTGCGGTGCAGGCTGAGGTGAGGGAAACTCTCACGCCAACCTCAGACCACCCGTTATTGAGTCTGCGGGTCGGGAGGGATCTGACTGCCGGTCATCGCCCCGACCCAGCGGGCCGGGTTGAGCCCCCCCAACCGGTCGCGCAGGGTGGTCTGCGAGGCATCGTCCCGCCCACCTCCCAGGGTGGCCAGCCAGAACTCGAGCCCCATCACTCCCAGCATCAGCAGAATGAGGGGGCGCCAGATCTCGCGCGAATCGCCCCCCACCGAGCCGTATTGCTGCTGCGCCTCGGCCGTGGCATCGACAAACTCAACGGTCGTCCCCGGGAACAGATCGCGCACCGCCGACTCTTCAATGCGGGTGAAGTCCGATTCCTCCGGGGCGAGATTGACGGCAAACCGGGCGGTTCCCTGTTTGGTATCGTCGCCTGTTCCCCCCCGGATCTCGGCTTCGTAGAACCCCTTCAGGCCGGTCTGTTCGACCGCCGCGATCGAGCGCGAGCCGGTCGGCCGGAACTGCAGCGGCGACCGCTGCCCGGCAGGATCCAGCACCTGCCCGCTGATGGGCTCCCAGTTCTTGGCGACCCGGATCTCGGCCGGAGTTGCCGGAGGCACCACCGAGGGAAATTCCAAACCGGGGCGATGCGCGACGTGTTGGACCATCCGCAACACCAATGGCACGAACTCGGGCTTGAGCGGCAGGTTCGACCATTTGCCGCTGGCGGGAAACGCCGCGAGCAGCAGCTTCCCCTCGCCGGGCCACATCTCGATCAACGCCGGGCTGCCATCGCTGAAACGGGCGAGGGGCCAGTAGCTTTTGTCGGTCGTGGCCGGGATGGACGCATTCGCCGGGAGGTCGGCCCGCTGGCTGGGAGGCACCAACGGGAACCGACGGAAGAACCGGGCACTCGTGAGATACCGCGACTGCGGCGTGTCGAACACCGACAGGATCGGGTGGGCAAAGTCGAGCGATTCTCCCGCCAGACGCAGGGCGGCGTTGGCGTCGGCGAGATCTCCCTGTGCCGGGGCGAGATCGAGCGGCACGAACCGCCGGTCGGGGACCTGCGGGTTGCTGAAGAACTGCTGCCGGTATTGATCGGGATTGACCTTGTCCCCGGGGAAAATCACCAGCCCTCCCCCCCGGGTGGTGAAGTTCCGCAAAAACGTGTACTGGTTCCCATTCAGCTGCCCGCAGTTCGCCAGAATGACCACCTGGGCCGACTTGAGAATCTCTTCATTGAGTTGCCCCTCCCCAATCTCCTGCAGCGTCAGCGAGCGGGCATCGGGGGTGGCCAGGGGCCCGGCGGGAGGCTGCGGCGTGCCGGCCGGCACCGTGATCGGTTCCCGCTCGTCCGGAGCGGTGAGGGCCGTTTTCAGAAACAGCGTTTCGCTTTCGAGCGGATCGTTGTGCGGTGAGCCGTTGACCAGCAACACCGGCAAGGGCTCGGTCACTTCGAGCGTGAAGAGATAGTCGTCATCGGCGGGAAAGCCGTCGGGCAGCCCACCCTCCGGACGCTCGAGGTGAAAGCGTCCCTCGAAGACCCCGGGCTCGGTGGGGAGGTAGACCAGTTCGCGGTGGGTGGTTTCGCCCGGCTTGAGGGAAATCACCGGGCGGGCGATTTCTTTGCGGTTGATCTGCACGCTGATCTGCACCTCGGCGGCTTCGGTGGCCGAATGGTTGGCGACCCGGGGGACCAGCTTGACCGGCAGACCGACAATCGACCGGGCCTGACGCGGGGTGTCCCCGATCACGGCGCGGTTCGGGAGTGGGGTGGAAGTGCCGCAGAAGATCACCTGCAGCGTGGCATCCTGGGGGAGCAACCCGGCGGCCCCCTGCTGCTGCAGCTCGGTCCAGCCCGAGGCCTGGCCATCGGTCAGCAGGTAGACCAGGGGCTGTTCCCGCGGCGGGGCCTGTGGGCCGAAGATCTGGCTGAAGGCGGCCAGCAGGTTGGCCCGCGACGAACCCGCCTTCAGGCCGTCGAGGCTGTTGCGGATCGCCTGCGTGTCACCGGCGAACCGGCTGAAGACCTCTTCGGGACGGGCCCCCAGTCGGAACAGGGTGAGGCGGTCTTCGGGCCCGAGCCGGTCGGCAATCGCCTGCGCGACTCCCCGGGCCCGGTCGAGGGCCGACCGACCGGCTGTCGTGGTGTTCATGCTTTCGGAGCTGTCGACCAGCAGCAGCACCTCGCGGTTCCCCCCGGCTCCGAACAGCCGGTCCCAGTGCCGCAGCGCCGGCCGCGCCAGCATCAACACCAGCAGCGCCAGAAACAGGGTCCGCAGCAGGGCGATCAGCGCCTCCAGAAACCGCATCCGCCGCCGCTGCTGCACGTAGGTGTCGAACAGGAAGCGGTAGGTGGCGAGTTCCACCGTCTTCACCCGGTGCCGGGTCAACAGGTGCAGCAGCACCGGAATGGCCGCCACGGGCAGGAACACCAGCAGAGCCGGATTGAGCAGGGGGATGAGATTCATGGCGTCATCCCCGTCGGGCCCGGCGGTCGAGGAACTCGGCCAGGACCGCCGCCGGGGGCTGGCTGGTGCGGGCCAGGTGGTAGCTGATCTTCTTCTCGAAGCACGACGCCTGGATGGTCTCAATGAACCGCTGCATCCGGTCGAGATACTGCTGCCGCAGGCTCTGCGGATTGACCACCACCCGGCCCGTCCCCTCCATGTCCTGAAAGCGGGTCAGCCGCTGGTAGGGAAAGGTCAGCTCGGCATCGTCGAGAATGTGGAACACCAGCACCTCGTGACGGTTGTGACGGAAATGTTGCAGTCCCGCCGCAATGTGCTCGGGGTCATCGAGCAGGTCGCTGAGGATGATCACCATCCCCCGCCGGCGGATGCGCTCGGCCACCTCGTGCAGCGTCTTTCCCACATCGGTGTCCCCTTCCGAGGCGGTGCCGTCGAGCGCCTCGAGCACGCGGCGGAACTGCGAGGGGTGAGCCTGCGGGGGGAGGTACTGGCGGATGCCCGTGTCAAACGTGACGAGGCCGACCGAGTCGTTCTGGTGCAGCAGGAGGCTGGTGAGGGCCGCGGCCAGATAGCAGCCAAATTCGAGTTTCGAAAGTTCGCCGCTCTGGAAGGCCATCGACTTCGAACAGTCGAGCAGCAGGGTGGCCCGCAGATTGGTTTCATCTTCGAAGAGCTTGACGTAGTACTTGTCGGTGCGGGCCAGCACCTTCCAGTCGATCGAGGCGATTTCATCGCCGGGGGTGTAGGCGCGGTGATCGAGGTACTCGGCCGAGAACCCATGGTACGGGCTGCGGTGGCGTCCCGAGAGAAACCCCTCGACCACCTGCCGGGCGACCAGTTCGAGCTTCCCCACGCGGGCCTGGGCCGCCGGGTCGAAGTACCGGTTCGCCATCACCCCTCCTCGCGGATCACGCCCAGCAGCTTCTCGATCACGCCATCCTGCGAGATGCCGTCGCTCTCGGCGGCGAAGCTGGTCACCAGACGGTGCCGCAACACCGGTTTGGCCACCTGTCGGATGTCATCCAGCGAGACATGCACCCGGCCATCCAGCAGGGCGTTCGCCTTCGCCCCCAGCAGCAGCGCCTGGCAGGCGCGGGGGCCCGCTCCCCAGGTGAGGTACTTGCGGACAAAGTCGGGAGCCTCGCCCCCCTTGGGACGGGTGGCCCGGACCAGCCGGACCGCGAACGACGAGACGGAACGTCCCACCAGGACCTTCCGAACCACCCGCTGCAGCGCCAGGATGTCGGCCTTGGTGAGGACGGGGGTCAGTTGCGGCGTCCCCGTGCTGGTGGTCTGCTCGGCAATCGCCAGTTCTTCTTCAAAACTGGGGTAATCGACCACCACCTTGAACATGAACCGGTCGAGCTGCGCCTCGGGCAGGGGATAGGTCCCCTCCTGTTCGATGGGGTTCTGCGTCCCCAGCACCAGGAAGGGGCGGTCGAGGGGAAAGGTCTCTCCCGCGCAGGTCACCTGGTATTCCTGCATCGCCTGCAAGAGGGCCGCCTGCGTCTTGGGGGGGGTCCGGTTGATCTCGTCCCCCAGCAGGATGTTGCCGAAGATGGGGCCCTTCACAAACCGCATCCGCCGCCGCCCGGTCCCCTCTTCCTCATCGAGAATCTCGGTGCCTGTGATGTCCGACGGCATGAGATCGGGGGTGAACTGGATCCGTTTGAAGTCGAGCGACAAGAGCTGCGCCAGCGTCGAGATCATCAGGGTCTTCGCGAGTCCCGGAACCCCTTCGAGCAGGCAGTGCCCCTGGGCGAACATCGCGATGAGAATCTGCCGCAGCACTTCTTGCTGTCCGTGAATGACCCGGGCCAGCTGGGTGGAGAGCTCTTCGTAGACCTTGGCCAGATCCTCGGCGGCCCGCAGGTCGGCCGGGTCGGTGCTGGAGGAGCTTCCTCCGTTCCGGTCTGCATCGCGTGATCCCAATCTCGACATGCTGCTGTCACCCCTCCGGCGTCGTACCGTATGCCGTCCGCAGTCGCGCCCCGCCCTGTCCGGGCGTTTTTGAGCCGTGACCCGTCCCTCTCGGAATCGCATCCTGACAGCCCGATCGGGGGGGGTCAAGCAGGAAGCAGCCGCCGTACCGACGACGCCCCGGCCTGTCGGGTCCGGGAATTGTGGGGACGGACAATTCGCATATCCCCTACGGCCGGGACCGAAATCCTCTCTGGCCCGCTGCTCTGGGCGATTTGCGCTCAGGGCCGCGCTGTCGCCCCCTCCGCCGGTGTTACACTCACGAGACGTGCCACGCGGGCAGCATCGCTGGCCTTGAAAGCCGTCTGGACTGGTCCCGATTCCGTCTTCTCCTTGTCAGTGTGCAGCAGTCTTATGGAATACCGCTTGAACTCGCCTGATGTGGTTCAGGAGGACCTGGAGGGAGAGGTGATCGTGGTGCACCTCGTCACGGGATCGTATTACAGTCTGACCAAGAGTGGAGCCGACGTCTGGAAGCGCCTCGTCGCCGGCCAGACCGCCGGGGCCATTGTGGACCAGCTGGCCGAGATCACCGACGGGACGCCTGCAGTCATCGGCCCGGCGGTGGACCAGTTTGTTGCCGACCTGGTTGCCGAGCAGTTGCTGGTCTCCGCCGCCGCCGGTTCAGCCGGTCTCCCCATGGCGGCTGTCGCGACGCCGGCTGAACGCATTCCGTTTGAAGCCCCCCGCTTCGAGAAGTTCACCGACATGCAGGAATTGCTGTTGGTGGATCCCATTCACGAAGTGGCCGAGGCCGGTTGGCCCCTGCAGCCGGGTACCCCCGAGTCGGGCGCTGTGCCTCAGGGCCAGCTTCCGTAATTTCCCCGTGGGCACGGAACTGGGCGGCCAGCCAGACGGTCACAGGTGCGCCGGTATGGGCTCTGCGGCGGAGTATTTTGACACGCAGCGGCAGTGGTTCTCCCAGATGCGAACCGCGCTGGGCAATCCACCTCGGTTTGACTTTCGGGTCGCCGAACGCTGGGTGCAACTCGAGTTTCTCTCGGGACGGGCCGTTCCGCTGGTGATCCGCGCCCTGCGGCACCTCCAGTGGGAACCGTCGTTGGCGGGGCATGGCTCTCGGGAGCGTCCCGATCTCACGATCTGCTGCTGGGATGACGTGGCTGCCGGCGGTCCGCCGCCGCCGATGCCGTTTCCGACGGGCGACACCGGCCTGTTTCATTGGGAGGGCCCGCCCCGCATCGCGTGGGAGCCTGCCGCGGGGAGTCTGGCGGCCTGCGACCCGGTGGGCCAGGTCGCTCTCTGGCGAACGCCCGACCTCACGCACATTCCCGCCTGGGAACAAGCCGGGCCCCTGCGACGCATCTTGCATTGGTGGTCGTCAGCCTGGGGAGGGCAGTTGGTGCATGCCGCCGCTGTTGGTGACGAGTCGGGGGCGGTCTTGCTGGTGGGGCGCGGCGGTTCCGGAAAGTCGACCACGGCTTTGTCGTGTCTGGGAACGCAGGTCGGGTATCTCGCCGACGACTACTGCCTGGTGGACCGCGCGAATGGTCCCCGGGTGCACTCGCTCTACGCGTCGGGCAAGGCCAATCGGGGGTCGATCGCCCGGCTCCCCCGTCTGCAGGCCCCCTTCGCCGCGAGCACCCTGTGGGAAGAATCGAAGCAGATCCTGTTCCTCGGACCGGGGACCGTGTGGGAAGTGGTGCCGAGTGCTCCCTTGAGGGCGATTGTCCTGCCACGGATTGTTCCCAGCGGCCCGGCCACCCTCGTCCCCGCGAGCCAGGGAGAGACCCTGCGGGCCCTGGCCCCCAGCACACTGTTCCAGATGCCGGGTGACCGCGGCCCGGCGTTGCGGCGGCTGACGACTCTGGTCCAGCAGCTCCCCTGCTGGTCGCTGCGTGTGGGCCCCGATCCCGATGAGACTCTCCCCCTGTTGCAACATCTGGCGCACCCCTCCTCATGAACTCCTCCTCCGCAAGCCCCCTGGTCAGCATCATCATGCCGGTTTACAACGGGGCCGCCTATGTCGAACAGGGAATCCGCAGCATTCTGGCGCAGGCTCATCGTCCCCTCGAGGTGATCGTGGTCGATGATGGCTCGCAGGACGCCAGCGCCGCGATCGCCGAGCGCCTGGGTGATCCCGTCCGGGTGCATCGTCAACCGAACGGGGGTCCTCCCGTAGCACGCAACACCGGCATTTCGCTGGCGCGCGGTGAGTTCATCGGGTTTCTCGACGCCGACGACACCTTCACGACCGACGCGCTCGACCGGCAACTTGCCCGGTTCCGGGCCCGGCCGGAGACGCAGCTGGTGGTGGGGTTGGGGCAGTACGAGTCGTTGCAGTCCCGGCCCACCGACGCCGTCGCCTCCTTCGCCGCAGTCGGGAATGAATTGCTGACGTTGCAGCTGGGAACCGCCCTCTTCCGCCGCGAGCTGTTCGACACGGTCGGCAAATTCGATGAATCGCTCCGGTATTGTGATGACTGGGACTGGTTTCTGCGCGCCCGCGAACTGGGGGTGCGGTTGCTGCTGCATCGCGATCTGATCGTCCACCAGCGGCTGCATGGAGGCAACATCACCCGTCAGCAACAGGTGTCGCAGCATTACCAGATCCTGATGTTCAAGAAGTCGCTGGAGCGCCGGCGCGCCCGGGGAGGCCAGGCCCTCAATCTGCCCCCGCTCTCCAGTTTCCAGGAACCCGACACCCCCCCAAACCCGGTTGGGAATCCCCTCCCATGACGCATCCCGAAGCTCCCCGGCTCAGTGTGTTGATTCCGGTCTTCAACGGGGCCCGCTATCTGGCCCAGACCCTCGAGAGCGTGCTGTCCCAGGAGGGGGTGACGCCGGAAATCATCGTGGTCGATGACGGCTCGACCGACGAATCGGTTCAGGTGGTCCAGTCGTTTGCGCCGCGGGTCCGCACGGTCTCTCGCCCGCATGCCGGGCTGGCCGCCAGCCGGAACGCCGCCCTGCGCGAGGCCCGCGGGGAGTTCATCGCACATCTGGACCACGATGATCTGCTCACGCCCCGTTCCTTGAGCCTCCGTCTCGAGCGGCTGTGGGCCGATCCCCAACTCGACATGGTCGCGGGGCATCAACAGTCATTCTTCAGCGAAGACATCGACCCTGCGCTGCGCGCCCAGTTGCAGATTCCCCAGTCGCCGCAACCGGGGCATATCGCAGGAGTGGCCATCTTCCGCGCCCGGGTGTTCGCGCAGTTGGGAGGGTTTGACGAAACGCTCCAGAGCTTCGGTGATCTCGACTGGTCGATGCGGGCCGCCGAGGCCGGCATCCGGACCGAGATCCTGCCCGACGTGGTCCTGCTGCGGCGCGTGCATGGGGCCAACATGAGCCTCACCAAAAAGGCCCAGGCCGACCTCGAACGGGCCCGCCTTCTCAAGGCGTCGCTCGATCGTCGCCGGGGGCGTCGCCCGGGAGGCCCGTCGTGACCCGTCCCCCCGCCTGGCAGCCCTCCCGGCTGCAGACGTTGCTGCTGCATGCCTGTCTCGATTCCGACCCAAACAGTGCCCGGCGGCACTTCGGGGAATGGCAGCGGCAGCTCGATCTCGACCACATCGATTTCGGCTCGTACCGCCTGCTCCCCCTGCTGTGGAAGCGAATCGAAGCCCTGGCATTCGACAGCCGCGATCGGGAGCGCATCAAGGGGGTCTATCGCCGGACGTGGTACGCCAACCAACTGGTGCTGGCCCGGGCCAGTCTTCTGGTGCAGTCGCTGGCCGCCCGCCAGATTCCCACGATGGTCATCAAGGGGGCCCCCCTCGCCCTGTGCGACTATGGCGACCCCGGGCAACGGCCGATGGATGACGTTGACCTGGTGGTCCCCTTCGCCAAGGCTCATCAGGCGGTCGACGCCCTGTGTGACGCCGGCTGGGTCCCCGAGCCGACCCCCTTGACGGGAACCCGCGTGGCGGCCGCCGGAGCGCATGACAGCTGGACCGCCGGCCCCCGCCGCCGTGAGTTGTTCGATGACGCCTACTTCCACGCCCGGCATGCCCATGGATTCCGGGGGCCGGGAGGGACCGGTGCCGATCTGCACTGGGTTTTCAGCCAGGAGAATTTCGATCCGCGGCTCGATCAAGACGTCTGGAACCGGGCCATTCCCCTGCGTGAGCGGGCAGGGGGAACGCGCTGGGCTCACACACTTGTTCCCTCCCCCGCCGATCATCTGCTGCTGTTGCTGGTCCACGGGTCACGCTGGAACCCGGTTCCTCCCGTGCGCTGGGCGGCCGACAGCGTGATCCTCCTCCGGAGTGCCGGGACTGATCTCGACTGGACGCAATTCGAGCATTCCGCCAGGGACCGGGGTCAGGCTGCGACCGCGGCGGTCCTGCTGGCGTATCTTGAACGGGAGTTTTCCTGCGGGATCCCGGCCGAAGTCCTGCGTCGCCTCGCCGCGGTTCCGGTCTCCGCCGCGCAGCGACGTAATGCCGAGCTGTCGATGAATCCGCCAGGAATATCGGCTGGCCTCGCCGAGCTGTCGCTGTTGTACCAGCGTTACCGCAGCCTGAGGCGGGCGGGGGGCCGGACCCCTGCCGGCGGCTTTCCCGGTTACCTGCGCCATGTTCTGGGGGCTCCCAGCCTCTGGGCCCTCACGCGCTACGTGGGGCAGGAACTGGGGCGGCGCTGGACCGGCGGCGGAGTGGCTGCTCGCACCACGACTCCCTGAGAGACAGCGCGATTCGTCCGGGTGATTTCCCCGTCGAGGTCGTCAGTGCCGTTCGCGGGGCAGTCCCGCCAGCCGTTCGTCGGGCAGCACCGGCAGGTTTTGGGGAATCTCGTCGATGGTGCCATTGCGGACCAGTTCCGCGGCCAGATCACTCATGTTCCCGTTCAGGAATTCAATCAGCCGGGGCGAGTCGTGCACGCTGTATTTGAAGGCCTGCATCTCTTCGTACACCTCGGCCGGCGACTTGTGCTGCACCAGCAGCCGGTACAGGGCCACCACTCCACCCGTTCGCTGGCTTCCCGCCGCACAGTGGACCAACACCCGTTTGCCCGCTGCGGCCCCCTCGGCCACCGACTTCACTGCTGCCGCATAGGTCACCAGGTCGCCGGTGCCGTCGGGAATGAGAATGTGCTGATGCCGTTCAATTCCCAGGTTGGCGATGGCTGCGATCTCGGCCTGTTTGTCGGCCAATTCGGCGGGGTCAGTGGGGGAATCGTTGGTCAGGTCGACGACCAGATCAATCCGGTTGTCGCGCAGAACATCGGCAATGAGCCGCGAGGCGATCTGCCCACTGCGATAAATCCGCCCCGGCTCAACCACCCCGAACCGCTTGGGAAAGAGCTGGTGTCGCAGTCGGGCCAAAGACTCGGCACTCAGCGCCAGCCCCAACACCGCCAGGGGAACTCCCACGAGCAGCCCCCACCGCCGCCAGGAGGCCGGCTGAGGCGATGGAGAACGGGGAGCAGGCGCGACTGGGGTGCTCATGCACGAGAGTCCGAGACGGGACGTGCCGGGGAGAGGGGCAACCAGAAGAGCACCCCAGCGACGAACCGCTCTGGGGCACGGGGGGAAATCCAAGGGGACGGACATTCCCCCATTTGCGGAAATCGGTCAAGATCAATGGTCCGGAACCGGAGGATTCAGTGAGTCCCCCGTGCGGAATCCGGCAGCCGGCTTCCGTTGTGTCGAGCCACCTCTCCAGATCACCCTGTTCGCCTGCCTTGCAGGAGGAATCATGGAATTTTTCGCCCCTCACGTGCAACGCCCGGTCCGCATTCTGGGGGTGGTGGTGAGCGCGTTCGTGCTCTTGTGGCTCCCCGTCTGGTGGTCGTTCAAGCTGGCGGGACTGGTCCTGGCGGCGGCGGTCTTCGGCTCGTACCGGGAAGCGTGGATCACCCAGGAGCGCATTTGCCGGCAGCGCACGGTCGGGTTCATTCCCGGGAAGATCGACCAGTGGAAGCGGGACCGGCTGCGCTCGGTGGAGGTGGTCGAAGAACCCGAGCCGCCCCCCGCCCAGTCCTTCGGGCAGACTCTCGAGCGGGTGCAGCGCTGGCTGTTGGAGCGGCTGCTCCCGTGGCGCTACGGTCCATTGAAGCTCAAACTGCGGCTCTCGGAGGGACAGACCGTGCTGCTCTGGCAGGGGAGCGACCGCCGCGAGCTGCTGCAGAATCTCGATCTGCTCGACCAGGAAACGGGGATCCACGAAGGAACTCCCGCCGGTTCCACCGACGCCCCCCCGCCCCGTGCCGACCGCTGGCGCCCCCCCGAGGTCACCCCCGAAGAACCCCCCGAGCGGTTCTCGCTCAACCCCGACGACCACTGAGCCGTACTCACCGATGTCCTTGTCGAATCCCGGCACTGCCCGGAACCAACAAACCGACGCCTCCCGTCCTGACGGCAGTTGCCTCGTCGATCGCACTGGCAAAATTGGCGACATGATCCAGACCCTGGCGCCGACCCGATTGCCGGGCCCGCTGACAGGAGTCTTTCGCCATCGCCTGGACAGTGCGCCCCGGGCCGGGTGTTTGTGATCAACGGGTTCCTTGAGCGGGATACGCCCCCCCCGGAACGGAGCCCAATGCCTGTTCGCGGGGGTCAGTGGTCCTTACGAGCGTCAGTCGCAGTATTTGCGTTGGCTACGCGAATCTCCCTGGCCGGTGGGGGCCCGCGATCCGCTGACGGTGGAACGGTTGACCGCGGCCGGGCTCGTGTCTGAGCTCACTGGCTGTGCCACCCTGCCCCGCTACGACGGACCTCGAACGGGAGTGTTTTCGGTCGATTATGACGGGCCGGGAACCCGCATCCCCCACACCATCAGCCGCCAGCTCACGGTGGCCGAACAATGGCAGCAGGCGGAGCGTTTGCTGTCGCAGTATCGCACGGCCGCCGAGGTCCACACCTCCCGGCTGCATGTGGCGTTGCCCTGTCTCGCCATGGGGACCCCGGTCTGGATGGCACGCCCCAGCCCCTCTGTGTTTCCCGAGCGGTATTCGCTGATTGACGAATTGGGGGTCCCTTATGAGCGATTGGTCGTGCAGGACATGCATGCTGCCGCCGGGCGGTTCCAGAGCTTTTTGCGGCGTCACCTCGGAAGAGACATCAATCCGGGGGTTCCCCGGATGCCCTCACTGATGACACCCGACAGGCTGCAGTGGTGGGAACCGTTGCGGTTCCGCCTGGCGGACGAGTGGTGGTCGCTGCGGATGCGCTGGGGCCGATTGCTGGCGCGGCTGCGTCCCCGATCCAACCGCGGCTGACGTTGGGCTCGCCGAGCACCCCCGTTGGGATCGCCAGTTCAGCAGGCGACGCCCGGGGTCTGTGCTGAAACCTGTCGGTTCGTGCCTTGACGCCTCAGCGACCGTGAACTTCTGCACTGCTCGCTGGCGGAGACGCCTCCCGCGTCCAGGCAAACACATCAGAAGGGCGGCAGAGAGGAGTGTCCCTTGTGACACATCCTCAACAGGCAAAGGCAACGCGTGATTTCATCACACCGCGTGGATCACCTCTCCGAGAAATCAGAAATGTCCCGGACTGCGATCGTCTCAGGGGAAGCCG
>Ga0315904_10004563_pt1 | contig 19652 bp, 16 predicted proteins | sample LakEriMetagenome_6_FD_203529 | JGI IMG/M metagenome (GOLD analysis project Ga0315904, IMG submission 203529) | Freshwater fungal communities from buoy surface, Lake Erie, Ohio, United States - Buoy 12 MA120 | ecosystem: Environmental > Aquatic > Freshwater > Lake | place: USA: Lake Erie, Ohio...
CGTGGGTAAGTTCGTGTGTCAGCGTCTCTTCAGACAGAGCGCCACGGTGTAGCTGCACAAGGTTTTTGGACGGGATGTACAGGCCCTCGACCTGCTCACCGTTCTGCTCAACCATGTCGCGCACCTCCAGCTTGGTGCGCATCGTCATGTCGCCAAGGTGCTTGGCAAGCTCACGGACAAACGGCGTGGAGCCGTTCTTCTCCAGATCAGCCAAGGCCGTGCGGATGTCACCATCTTCGACCGCTTCGAGTGCAGCCGGGGTCAGGTCGGTGAGTTCACGGGTCTCGTACTGCGGGCCGGTCTCACGGAAGTACACGTCCTCTTCAGGCCCACCAAGAAGCTCCGGCTCGAAGTCTTCCTCTACGGACTCCGAGATGACCTCGCCTTTCAGACGTGCAGGCTTTTCCGAGCGCAAGGGTGTGACCTTTGCGGGCTTGGGCTGCAGCTTGGCCTGCTCTTTCTGAACAGCCGCCTCTTCCTTGGCCGCAGCAGCCTTCTGCTCCGGTGTCTGCTTCTTCAGCGCCTCCGCAATCCGATTTGCTTCCGCTTGCTCACTGGCCTTGATTGCAACATCGCGTTGCTTCTCGCCCCGAGCTTCGGTCAGCTTCTGCCGCGTATCGGTAGCGGTCACACCAGCACGACTCTCCGGCGACTCTGTGCGCAGTGCCTTCGGTGGGATAACTTCAGCGCGGGTCACGGGGCCAATGGCCCGCTGTTGCGTACCTTCAGCAACGCCAAGACGTTCGCCTTCAACACGACGCCCCGACGCCTCTGCCAACAGGCGATTACGCTCTTCGCGTTGCGCCTGGATGTCCGTGCGCTTGATCTTCATCTCACGCGTGTTCAGCGTGTAGCGGCGCTCGTGCTCCGCCATCTTGCGCTTGGCCTCCGCAAGCTGTTTTTCTGCAGACTCTTTGCGCTTGGGCGTCAGGTCACCCTTGAGGCGCTCGGTCAGTTCTGCCACAACCTTGCGCTGCGTATTCAGGTCTTGGACGTTCTTCGCCGCCCTGCGCTTCATGTCGTCCAGTTCCGCATCCTTGCGGACAACAAGGGCTTTCAGGTGCTCGTCCAAGGTCTTGCGTGCGGCTGCACGCGCTTCGGTACTAGGTGCATCCGCAACCGCTTCCAAGAGCGTGCGGGTCTCTTGGTTGTCTGTCTCAGCGCGTTCGAACTCGATGCGTGTGGCGGGGATGGCTTCCTGCCGCTCAAGCCGTGCCTGCTCTTCACGCCGCTTCTCAGCGTCCTTGGCCTCGCGTTCGGTCTGTGTTTCTACAGGCGGCTTTGCCTGCCGTTGAGCAGCACGTTCTTGTGCGTTAGCCAGCACCCCTCGTATCACTGCTTGCTGTTTACGCATCGGCTCCGCAATGCCCTTGGCCTCCTTGGCAAGCTCACCAACCTGTGCTTGACGCTCGACTGAGCGACCCATCGCCTCTTCGCTGATGTTCTGAGCAGCCAACAAGTCCTGACGCAAGCGCATCAGGTTCTCACCAAAGCGCAGGTCGGGGTTGTTCTCCGCACGCACGTAGGCGTCGTTCAAGCGGTTGGACGCGTTGCGTACACCCAGGCGTATGGCGCTCAAACTCTTTGCTGCCTTCGCCATCTCCGCGTCGATGGTCTCTTTCTCTGTCAGGAACTTCGAGAAGTTGTTGTTGAGCACCTCTGTCGAGGGGGTGCGCTTGTACGCCTGCAGCATGGCAAAATGCGCTTGCCGCGCCGCACGCTGTGCTTCATCCTTGGCCTTCTTGGCTCTTAGGTACGCAGTGAGCGTGGGGGAGCCAGTCTCCCAGCTTTGGCCGATGCCTGCCCGAACAACCTCACCCAGCTTCTCGTCAGCCGCGACAAGCGCGTTGCCCTTGGCCTGCATATCAAGCTGTGCCTTACGCAATGCCTGATACCCCGGCAGTTGACCTCGGGCAACAGTCTTGACCGCTGCCTTCTCGTTGGTCGTGGCGTTGCCGTTGGCATCCACCATGATGGGCTTCGCCGCTTCTTCTGCCGAAGCGATATTGCCCAACGCTTGTGCGAGCTGATTTCGCAGGTTGCTACTATGCGCAAGTGCCGCGTTCAGCCGCCCGTGCGCTTCGTCCAGCAGGTCTACGAGGTCTACCTTCTTCAACTTCTGTCCGACGTACGCGGTGCGTGCGGTGTCGTCAAGCGACTTCACCGTGGCCTGCAGCCTCTGCTGGGACTCTCGCAACAACTCGCTGGCCGCCCCGCGCTCAGCAGCGTCGGCTTTCTGTAGCGCATTGCGCTTTGCGTTCACATCGTCAAGCTGTGTCTGCAGTTCTTGCACACGGGCCTGGATGGGGGCCAAACGCCGTTGCAGGTTTGCCAGAGTGGGGAACACCAACCCCTTCTGCGTGCGGTATGCCTGCAGCCCCTCGCTGGCAAGGAAGTCATTGAACGCACCGAACGACTCAAACGCCTTGGCCGTAGGCTCAGGCATGGCGATCTCGGTCTGCACAGCGCGGCGCACTTCGCCGGTAGGCTCCCGGGTCATGACGCCCTGACGCCCTTCCAGAGACGTGCCTGCAAGTTGCTGTTGCTCGGGCTGAGTCAGCGCACGGCCTGCGTACTGCGTGGCTTGTTCCGTCTCTGAGCGCTTGCCTGCTTCCAACGCCTGCACCGCTGCGCGAATGTCGGAGGTCATCTCCGGCGAAGCCCTGCCCTGCAGCACGCTCTGCGCCCAATCCGCAACCTGCGCCAACTCATCGCCCTGCGCCATGCTGCGTGGAGTAACACGCGGAGCCACGCCCCGCTGAGGGGCACGTTGAGACAGCGCCTCAGTCTGTGCACGCAGTTGCGCGGCTACCTCAGGCAAGTTACCTTGGACCTGCTGCACCAAGTCTTTGGTTGCGTCGTCTACATTCGGTGCCGCCAGTATCCGTGCTGCCAGCGTGTCGAGTCGCTGCGTTAGCGGCTCTTGCGGACGGACATCACGTTGCGTTGTTTCTGGGGTGCGTGCAGGTGCGGGCTCGGTGAAGAACTGCTTGAAGCCCGCCTCCAGTTCTGTTGCTGCTGGAATCGCAGGAGGCGTACCTTCTCCAACACGCGTTGTTGGCGCTTGCTCTTCAGGGAACATCGCCAACTGCGGTGCGGTTCGCAGTGCACCAAGCTCACGAGCCCGCATATCCGAGGCACGGTCTGCTGCAAGACCTTGCATAGCCTCACGCTCTGCGGTGCCTTCCAACTCCAGTTGCTGTTGCGTGGCTGCAAGGCGTGCTGCCTGCTCACGGGCCACTTGCTGCTCGATATCCGTTTGCTTGCGCTCATAGCCTGCGGCTTCACGACCCGCTGCAATATCGCCGCCCAACTTATCCAGTTGCAGCTTTAGCAGGCTGTAGAGCGTGTCGCTCTCTTTTCTGTTCATCCCTGGTAATGACGGGCGCGACTTTAGTAGCTGCTGCGCCATCCCTGGATCTTGTACAAGTACCCCTACATTTAGTTCCCGCTGCTCATCCGCATTAAGCGTCTGTAGCTCGCCTTGACGTTTTGCGTAGTCGAGTTGGTCATTTGCATAGGCAAGCTCTGGGGCTAACGCAGGTGGTGCTTCTTCACGTAAAAGCGCAGCTTCTTCAAGTGTTGCTGGGCCGGTATCCGTTGGAGGCTTGACCCCCATCTGCTCCAAGAAAACGTCTTCTGGAGTCATGCCAGCAACGCGCCGCTGCTCCTTCACCTTTGCAATCTCAGCCTTGCGAGGTGTGTACTCCGCCGTGATCGGGCGCATGGTGTTGGCGGTGAACTCCTTGAGTTCAGCAACCTTCTGGTTGTACTCCGTCCACTGCGCCGGATCTGCGTCCTTGGCAGGCTTCTGCTTGACCGCCGTCTGAAGCTCCCGCATCTTGGCGACAGCATCGTTGTACTGCGTGTCGAGACCGAGCAGGTACTCCGGCTGCTTCTTCCGTTCCTCTTCTGCCTTCGCTGCGGCTGCACGCTCCTCCTGTGCCTGCTTCTCCAGCAGACCACGGGCTTCACGCTTCTCACCACCTCGCTCAACGGCGCGGCCCACAGGGGCCAACGTGCCGCCCAGGACGGCACCGCCGATGAAGCTATCGAAGTACTCCTGACGTGCTTGGGGATCGGCAATGTTCAGACCTGCCTGCAAGCGCTCGAACACTTGCTGCGTGGCCTCGGTGATACCTTCGATGCCTGCAGTCTTGCCCGTCTTGGCGGCGTAGTCAGCCAGCGTCTTCTTCAGGCCCTGCTCGGCAATCTCCTTGGCGTTGGCCGCAGTGATCTTGACGCCTGCCTGACCGAAGATGCGCCCGATGCCGGGGATCATCCGCATGGACAACGTGTCCAGCGCAGCCTGAGGGACTGCTGCCAGGGCGGCAGCGCCCAGATCAGTCTCGGCAAGCTTCTTGCCCTCCTCCAACTGTCTCGACAGGTTGGTCGCTGTGAACTGACCAGCAGAGGTCAGACCCGCAGCACCGAGCGTAGTGAGGGCGGCAGCAGTGCCCGTCACGGGCAACGCAGCAGCGGCGGCACCAGCGGCAAGGGGCGCGGCCATGTAAGGCACAGACCCGCCCAGCAACTCTTTGAACTTGGTGAACGGCGCTTCGGTCCAGCCCTCTTCGGTGGGCTTGAAGATCTCCGCCGCACGCTTCTTGGCCGCTTGGTACTCGGCTTCAGCCTTGGCCTCATCCTTGAGGCCCACCTTACCCATCAGCGCAGAGATGCCGCCACCTAGCTCGGTGGCACCGGCTTTGGCCGCAGCAAGGAACCCGCCTTCGGGCTTGGGTGCGGGGGCCTTGGGCGCAAACGCCTCGGGGTACTTTTGCTGTGCCCGTTGCAAGCCCGCAGCGGGGCTCTCGCCCTCCTGCAGTTTTAGATACGAGCCGTCAGGAAGGGGGAGATATTGGGCCATGTTTTATTCTCTCACCGCAGCGCCTCGGGGGATAGCGCCGACAACACCGAGCTTGGCGATTTCGTTGCGGACAAGCGCCTGAATTTCAGGCGGGTACTGGTTCAGCATCAGCGGGTTCTTGATGGCTTCACCGACGATAGCCTTGAGCATCGCGGCTCTCTCGGATGCTTCCGTCTTTGGCTCTTGCTGTGCTTCAAGGAACTGCTTGAAGCCTGTCGGATCGCGTTTGAACAGGCCGTACGTCGCTTCTATGCTCGTAGGCTTACCTGCACTAATGAGTGCGGCACGTGCTTGGTCTTTTTGGGCCCCAAGTTTCTCTGATTCAATCCGCTGTTCAAACGCCTTGTTCTGAACATCCCGCTCCAGCTTGGCACGCTCTGCTGCGTTCTGGTTGATCGCGTCATCGATCTGGTTGACACGGTTGTAATCGCCTTCACGCAGCGCTTGTATGCGCTGGGCCTCCAACATGCTGCCCTGCCGGATATTGGCCTGGAGCAAGCGCTCAGTCTGCTGTGCAGTGGCGTACTCTTTACGTGCAGCTTCAGCGGCGGCTTGGCGCTGCCCCAACACGCCTGCTGCACCTTGTGCAAGAGAGCCGATGCCCCGGCCTCTACGGGTATCCATGCCGCCAGCAATTGCCAGCAGTGCCTGGGGATCATCGAGCAGGCTGCGCTGGGACCGCGCAATGGCTGCGTCACGTGCAGCACGTGCCTCGTCACCGAAGAGCTTGGCCTCTGCACGCTGCGCTGCGAGGTTCTCCTTCATCAGGGCTTCGAGTCCTGCGCGGCCTTCGAGCAGTTCAGGAGGCAGTGTCTTACGCCCTTCAAGCGCGGCTTTGCGTGCCTCAAACAGGCGCTGCTCATCGGGGCTCAGCGTTGCGGAAATACCGGGCATGGGGGCTGCCGGGGCGGCAGCAGGCGCTGCTGGGGGACGTTGTCCTGCACCCAAACTGCGTGGTGCGGCTATCCCTCTAGGTCCTTGGCGCTGCATCATTGCTTGCGCTTCGGGCGAAACAGCCGGGGTCGGCGGCGGAGTACGCGCCAACATCCGCATCAACTCGTCACCCGTGTCCGTCGTGCTCTGTGCTGGTTCAGGAAACCGCTCGGCAAACGAACGGCCAAACCCTTGTTGGCGTGATAGTTCTCGCCGCTTCTGCGCACGCGCCATGCGCTCACTCAGGGGCAAGCTGGGATCGTCAGCCAGATCCTCCGTTTCTCCACCATTCTCAAACGCCACCGCACCGCCACCTGCGTAGCCTTGTGCAGCAGGTTGCTGTTCTGCCGCCTGCATCACTTGCGCTGCCACGGGAGGCTGCTGCTGCATCTGGGCGTTCTGAGCCATAGCGCTCTGCCCCCTCGCCGCCTGCATGGCCTGGGCTTCTTTCTGCTTCTCGGCCAGTGCAGAGATCACCGCCCACAACGGGGGGCTGTTGGGCTGCGGGTTCTGGTACAGCATCTTTAGCTGCTCCAGCGGCATGCTCTTGAGCGACCCTGTCAGCGCTCCGGGCGTCGGAGCGCCTCGCTGCGGCATCATGCCCTGCATCGGAGCCTGGGGAGCTTGCCCTGGCATCGGGCTCTGTTGCGGCATCAGCGACTGAAGTCCTTGCATGTTCATTCCTTACGGCTGCTTGTTCAGCATGTTGTACAGCGCCAAGCCGGAGAGTCCGCCCTGCAACAAAGATGCAAAACCAGACTGCCCGGAGTCATAAGGCCGCGCTTGGAGCGGTAGACCTTGCAACAGACTCTGCATGAACGTGGCTTGCTGGTACGGGTACTTCATTGATTCTTGGAACTGCTGGTACGCAAAGTCAAGCGGAGACTGCGCCAGTTGCTGCTGCTTTTCGCCCGCACTGAGTTGTGCTTGCAGCCCTGCAAGACCTGCCTGCTGCTGTTGGGTGCCGAGTGAGCCAAGAAGCTGTGCCGCCTGAAGCTGCTGCCCCAGACCTTCAAGACCGTATTTGGCACCGAACTGGCGTGATGCCTCTGCTTGCCGCGCCGCTTCCAGCGCCGCTTGCTGGTTGGCTTGCTGTGCTGTTAGACCGAACTGCGCTGCCTGCTGCGCCGATGTCAACCCTTGCTGAGCACCGAACTGGCGAGACATCTCTGCCGCCTTCTGCGCGTCCAGCCCAAACTGCGCTCCAAGCTGAGCGCCCTGCATCCGCTGCCCTTCAGCAAACTGACGAGAAGCCTCCTGCGCCTGCTGTGCAGACAGCCCGTAACGAGCAGCAAGCTCTGCAGACGTCATACCCTGCTGAGCGCCAAATTGACGTGACCGCTCTCCAGCTTCTTGTGCTTGCAAACCAAGCCCCGCCTCTTGCAGACGTTGCTGTTGTGCACGGTCGAAGGCCGACTGCAAACCCTTGGTGGAGATGTCCTCAATCTGTTGGTTCAGATTCCGTTGACGCTCTGCCTCCATGATGGCCTGACGAGAACCACCATATGCACCTGCCTGAGCCAAACGCGCCTGCTCTGATTGGCGTCCAATGTCTGCCTGCCGACGAGCTTCACGCGCAGCGATGTCAGTAACACCTGTGGTGTACTGATTCATGTAGTCTTGGACTGAACCAAGAGTGCCTAATCCGGTGTTGAATTTGGCTGGGTCGTACGTACCCGGTGCAGCAAACTGACTGCTGAAACCTGCACCGCTCGCGGGGGAGAAGTTAAACCCGGGCGTGAATGACCCCGTTTGATATGCAGCAGGTGCTTGGTATCCAGAAGATACCTGCCCAAAGGACGGCATCCCTGATGGCGCATACCCCAGACCACCCGCCGCTTGACCTGCCTGGGTGGCAAACTGTGTAGCTGTACCAAACTGTCCCGGAGTACCGAGGCCCTGAAGCCCCGAGAACGCCTGAGACTGAAGCGCCGAAGGGCCAGCAAAGCGCTGGCCGGTGTACTCTTGGTACGGCAGGTTGGCAAGCCCCTGCCCCCGTGAGAGCATGTCATAGATGTAGGGCGCGAAGTTCGGGCTCAGCGTGGACTGAGACGGGTCAAGTGCGGTGGTTTCAGCCATCACGCTCTCCTTTGGAGCTTGTTCATTAAGGCGTACATCTGCCGTGCGCCGCCATTCTGGTCAACCACGCGCTTGGGCACGTAGGCTTCTCCGTTGGAGAGTCGTGCTGGGGTCTGCCCGTTGGGTCCGTTGATCACTGCGGGGGTGAGATCTTTGCGTCCTGTGGGGTCCGGTGGGCCCCCAATCATTCTCGCACCTGGGACGAGTTGTGCAATACCCCGAGGACCACCAGCGCCGTCTACCGCACGCTTGGTCAGCACGAAGCCACCATCTTCCATCTGCACCTTGCCACCGTTGGCGTAAGCCTGCATGAGACCGCCTTCGGCTGCGTACCGAGCAATGGGTCCGTACTGCCCTTGGGTCATCGTGCGCGTGACAGGCTTGGGACCAGCGTAGGCTTGGGCTACGCCACCACCGGATGGCTTTTGTCGGTCAGCGTAGGCTGCCAACGCGGCGAGGATCGCCATGATGCCTTGGTTGCTGGTGGCGAAGTCACCGGCTTTGCTGCCGAAGTTTTTGAGGTTGGCGAGGAGCTTGTCCCAGCCTATCGGCGCGGGGTTAGTATCATTGGCCGCACCCATCGCGGACAGCGTATCGCCACCCCAATTACTGTAAACACCGTATGGATTGCTGGGGTCAAACGGATTGTTTTCTTCACCGTAACCAGATGGCTCATCAGGTACGTAGTTGTCGATGTACTCGTCCATATTCAACCTCTTCCAATCAGTTGCAGCAAGTCTTCCATGCTGGGTTGTTCTTCATCAAGTATGCTGCCAAACGGACTCTGCGCTCGGATCTGCGCAACTTGGTAGGGATCTGCAGCAGGGCGCTGCTGTTGGCTCATCGCCAATAACGCAAACAACGCGCTTAAGTCAAGCCCCGATTGTGCCTTCGGAGCCGGTGCAGGGCTAGGGGTCGGCGCAGGGGATGGTGCGGGAGCGGGAAATGGTGCAGGAGCGGGAGATGGTGCAGGAGCGGGTGCTGGAGTCGGCGCGGGGGTTGGTGCCGGTGCGGGCGGCTGCTCGTAGATTGGTTCCGGCTCCGGGGTGGGCGGCTGCTCGTAGATCGGCTCCGGAGTCTCTTTGGCTCCTGTCACCTGAACTGTCTGGTCTGTCGGTGCCTCGGTTACATCCTTGAATCCCTGATCTTCATACCGGGTAAGCAGGTTTTCAATATCTTCAATAACAGCGGCATCAGGCTTGTAAAGCGATCCAGTTACGTCAATCTTTGATGGACCTTCAACCACTCCCGCAGGCTGATACAAATCCTGCACCACAGGTGCTTCTGGCAGTTCGTAGAACGTCTGGTCAGGTAGCTGACCCGTAGCGGTGTACTGCTGCGTCTCGTCCTTAGGAAGCGCCGCTTCTTGTTGGATTATGTTCTGTATGAAATCCAGAGCTTCAGGTGTGTATTGGGGCGCGGGGGCACTTACTTCAACTCGTTGCGTCTCGTCCTTAGGCAGCGCCGCTTCAGCATTGATAACGCTTTGGATGTAGTCTTGTACGTCTTGCGGCGTTGGCTGCGTAAGAACTTCTGGCAGCGCCGTTTCTTTTTCTGCCGTGGTCACTACCTGCTGAGGCCCCTCCGGCATCACGTTTGCTTCTTGGAACTTGAACTCTTCAATAGGCGTGATGGGGACTGGCTGCGGCTGAATGCTTTCGAGGTAATCAGCTGCATCTACCGGAGCTTCTACCTGCTTGGGCGCAGTGACTTCAACTTGCTGTGCAGGGGTTTCCGTTGGTAGTGCCGCTTCGCCACGGATTAGGCTTTCAATATAGGACTGCGTTTCCTCGGGCGTATACGCTATGTTTTGTTCTGCAGTGACTGGGTACGTTTGCACTTCCGCAGGGGCGGATTGCGTTGTTTCAATAGGTTGCACGGGCGCTTCAGTCGTGGCGCTTGGTATGCCAAGAATCTCGTTGATCAGTTCCTGTGTCCGCACATCTATCGCTTCTTGTGTTCCGTATTCAGGTTGTACAGCAAACAGCGCTTCCTCAATATTGCTTGGCAGAAGCGGGTTACTTCCTGGGCGGTAGATACTGCCCTCAGTGTCAGTTACGATAGTGGTTCCGGCAGTTCCCGCTTTGCCGGGTATGTATTCAATTGATGATCCATCGTCATAAACGATCATCGGCGTGTTGGTGTCTGGATTTATCGTCGTGCCAACAGGTGTAGATGCTTGATCTGATACAGCGGGTGCAAATTTTGCTGCTGCACTAAACAAGGCCAGTGGATTTTCGCTTTCAATAGCACGCGCTACATTGATAACATTGCCGATATCTTTGGTCTTAAAACCGGCTACATCAGCTACGCCCGCAGCAGTAAGTGCGGGGACAATCGCGCCAAGATAATCTTCATTCTTAATCGCTGATACGGCTTTGGCCGTATTGGCAAGGTCGGTGTACCCGCCATACCCCGCAACAGACGCAATTGCTGGTAAAAAGTCCCCAGAACGCGCTGCGTTTACCGCATTAATAGCCGCAACTGCGGGGCCAACCGGTGTGTATTGCAAAACAGGTGCGAGGTCGGAGGCAGCTTGACTCACCATGTCCCATAGATCACCAAAGAACCCGTGAGACTGCTCTTGGAATTTGCCCGTGCCGGTTACCTGACCTGTAGCAGGATCAATGATCTCGTAAGACTGCCCAGGCCCAGTAGCGCCTTCTTTGTAGCGCAGGACGTTTTGAAGTTCTCCAGGGACAAAAGTACCTTCTTCGATGCCGCCTGTCGCACCGGAATACTGCGGCTGATAGATCGTGCCGCCAATGTTCTGAATGCCTTGAGACCAATCGAACCCGACTGGATTAAACGGAGCAGGAGCCAGAGCAGCGGCAAGAGCCGGAGCAGGCGGCGAAACAATGTCTTGGATGTACCCCCAGTCATCCTGGGGATAGGCGTCAAGCTCCTGCTCAGTTTGTAGGCGGTAGACCATTACGTCAGATCCCAGAATGAGAGGCTACCAATGGCACTGTGGGTGCCACTCAGCGCCCGGACAGCCAGCGTGTAGATGTCCGAGGTGCCGGAGATGGTTGCGCCAAACTGCAAGTCCCAGTTGTAGTCTCCGACCCCCGCAGCGATACCGTTTGCCAGGGTGCTAGACAGAACGTACTGCTGCTGCACTATGGTCCCGCCCGTGTACGATGTTGCCGAAAGATCTTGCTGCACATTGCTGGAGTCCGACGCCACCCATGAGGCTCCGGTCAGCGTGGGGTTCTTGACCAGCACAATTTCAAAGGTCGTGGCCGAAGTAGCTGTGGGCAGGACCGAGTATCCATCAGGAATCACGATAGCGCCAGTCCGACCCGTGGCAAGCCGCAAGGAAACAAGCGGGACAAAACTTGTCGAGATAGCGGCGTTGGCCGCTGTCATTCGCGCCACGTTCAGCGCAACCTTCTTCTCGTAGCCACCCTCAGAGATGACCGTGGAGCAGATCTGTTTAAGCGTGCTGGCGCTTGCCGCAGTGCCCGTGTTGGTGATCTCGTAACGCACCGGCAACATCGCCGTGGTCATGTAGACCGAGTTCAGATTGTTGGCGTTCTGGAACGTGTGGCAGACGATGTACTGCCCGTCGATCACAAATCCAACGCGCACCGAGCCAACACCCAACCACTCAAAGTCTTCCCAGAGGATCTGCGCCTTGGTCAGGTCGAGGGTATACCCTGAGTCTCCGGTGCCGTCGAGCTTGTCTCCGTTCCAACTGGACTGGGGCACCACCGTGTCCACTGCCGCGCCAGAGGTGTATGTGCGCCTGACAATGTTGACGGTCGTACCGTCTCTCTCAAGGAAGACGCCGTTCTGCTCGTTGAAGTATCCCACCCGCGTGCGGACGTTGGCCTTGGCCGTGTCCATCACAAAAGTGTTGAGCGAGAGCAGGCCCTTACCCGGCTGATACGAGAACGAGCGATATGACTGACGAACTACCGAGCTACCAGAGGTTGTCGTGACGTTTAGCAGCACCGTGCTGGCGTTGGCGTCATAGGTCACCGTGCCGCCCGTAGCGGTGGTCTCATCAAACAGATCGTTCTTGGCGTAGCGGTTCTGGGAGTCAAACAGCGTGTAAGGGCCGCTGGTGCGTAAACGCCCGAACGCATCGACGTTGGTCCCACCTATGGAGACTGGAACTGCGTTTCCTGTAGCGGCCACAATCTGCTCCAGAATGTTGTCTAGTTGGTTGAAGTACAGGCGCAGGACATTGACAAGATTGTCAAAGTAGGTGGAGTCGTATTGCAGCGTTGGCTTTGGAAGTGCAGGCGCTTTGAAGCGCTTGATAATTGCAGCCCAGATAGTTGTCACGATTTACGCCCGTCTGGTTTAACGTCAACACGGCAAGCGCCTAGCTGCCACTGAACGCCTATCTGGTTCGACGCAGCCTTCAAAGACATCTGCCTGCCGCGCACGCGGATATTTACCTGCCCAGTAAATTGATCGATGGGCACCGTGGCACTACGCACTACTGGGTACGCATTTTCGCCCGCAACAGACATATCAGACGTTACTGACGGGACCGGCACAACACCTCGCGTGTAACCTGAGCCTGAGTTTTGCAAAGGCAACAGCGTCAAATTGACAATCGGGTTCGTTGTTGTAGAGCCTGTAAAATTAACGTCAGGCAACACACGCCAAACAAAACCAAAGTTGTGCCCGTCGTCAATATCAAATTCTGCCGAAGTTATATACGAGTCAATAGGCAGGGTCTGATCTGCGTTGTCGTCAACGCCTGTTTCTTGGTAAATAAGCCTGCGGTTGTAGTCAGTGGAAAGCGGCACAATACTTGAGACGCTTGTATCGATCCATGCAGTACGCCCCATCGTGCCGTAGTACCACGCGTTCTCAACGTAGTTGAAAATTACGTAGCGATCTACCGTCGTACTGTTTGCTGAGCAGTAGAACCACCAGATCTCGTTGAACTGTTCGTTGGTGCTTGAGAAAACTTGTTCTGATTGCGAAAAGTTAAAGTCGGTAAATACAAATTGCCGCAAGTCGCAAACAAGGTTTTGCACTCGACCGTCGTACTTGTAGAACTTCTCATTCCCCATCCAGTAAGTCACCCCAGCAGCCGTTGCCCAGGCGCGATCACTTAGGATGGACACGTTGTCCGACAAAATTTGGGAGCCCCAGACAATTGGAGGACCAAGATACTGCAGTGAATAAAGCGCGGTATCTGACCAAACAAGAAACTCTTGTCGGACCTGCGCTACAGCTTCAATCTTGGAGCCGTGAGAAAGCGTTAAGCTGCCAGCTTGGTTTGTGGCCGCAGGCGTCCAATTCACTGCGCTTTCTTGATCCGACCACCGGATCAACATTGGATCTTGTGTTGCAGACCCATAGTCATTGCACCCGAACGCCAAGACAAAACGAGATACGTCCGATATGGCTAACAGATGCTGCACCGTTGGCACGTCTGACGCTCCAGACAGTGACGTTAGCGCAACACCGCGTGTTGTCAAACCAGCGGTCTGATCCCAGTAATACATGGCCCCATCTTTGGGCCCGTAGATCAGATCTTCACCAAAGTTGTCGTTGTTCCACACGCGGATAGAAATGGTGCTGGAACTTCCGGTCCCCCAACCACCCGCGCCCCAGCCACCTGCGCCCCAGCCCGATGATGCAGACTCAATTTCTGCGCCAACAGAAACTTCATAGGCTCCCACAACACTTGCGCCGCCATTACCGGTGTCCGAAGCGTTTGACGTAACAGGCAGGCCAGTTGTCGGGCTCTTGGCGGTGATGGTGTAGGTGTTTGCGCCCGTGACAGTTACTTGGTAGTTTTGCTCAAGTACCGCTTTGGTAATGTTGCCGCCCAGGCCAAGCGCTGTGACACCACTGAAGGTTACAAAGTCTCCCGTTGTGCACCCGTGAGCGTTGTCGGTTACCGTGATGGTGGAGCTAAAGGGCGCTATGGTGACAGCCGCAAATGTCACCGCCCCGGCAGGGGTAGTGTCTCGTAGGGGGGTGATGTCGTTATACACCCCACCATTGGCAAGCGCGATGTAGTACTTGAGGTTTGTGCCAATACTTACATACGGAGTACCGCTGAGGGATGCCCATGCCCAGATAGAGCGTGCGACACCAAGAAACTGTTCGCTTGAGACTTTTTGCCACCCACCAATTTTTTCAGGCGTACCTTGGCGGAAACGAATCTTGTCGCAGGAGTACCAGCCCCCCTCGTTTGTGTAGCGAGTGTTTTCGCGGTTTACGCCTGCTTTGAACAGTAATTTTTTCAGCGGCATGTTTACCCCAGCAGCGCCGCCTCTGCGGCTCTACGCTTGACCAGACCGGGCAACACTCGCCCACCACCGCGCACCCACTTCATCAACTCGGCCTGTGCGCCGCCTACATCGTCGGCGTTGATTCTCCGGCGCAACGTGCTGCCTGACAAGGCTCCAGTGCCACAGTTAAACGCAAAGTCCAAGATGGCTCCTGTGGCTTTTGGACCCCAATCCTTGAGACCAGGGCAAAGTCGGTTGACCTTTGGCAGGCAGTGGGCTAGTTCCCACTCCAGTAGCGCCATCGCTCTCTCACGAGTGATCGCAGGATCAGCAAGCGTAACACGCGCACCCGATTCGTAGAACGTGGAGCCAACACCAATCGTTGGCACATTGGCCGGGCAAAGGTATGGCTTGAGGTACATGCCCTCAAAGACGAGACAGAGGTCTCGCGCAACCTGTATAGCCTTATTTTCCACGCTTTCCGAGGCTCCGGTCGGCAAAGAAAAAACCCAGCACCGTCCCGGCAAGCGTGATGTCCCACTCCTGCATCAGCCAGTTCTGGGAGTGGAGCTTGAGAATCCAAAGCACCAGCGCGATGGTTGCGGCAGACGGACGAATAATACCGTTCCAAATATCTACAACAGCCCAGCCCGTGGGCTTGAAGGCGTTTTCCATCGCCTTCACAAAGGCATCTGCTTCTGCCGTAGCCACGTCGGCCTCAGCTTTGGCTTCTACCGTTTTGATACCCAGTTCGTTCTGAAGACGTAGCATCTCCTGAGTACGCTGATGTTGAGCAGCGTCAAGATCCGCTTGAAGGCGCAGGCGGTCAATCTCAAACTTGTGGTCTTGCTTCTTGTTATGCCAAGCGCTGACCTCACCCCAAATCATGCGGAATACAGAACCGCCGAGAAAAGAAAATAATGCTTCAAGCATGTTTAATTCCTTGTGGTGACAGAGTCATCACCCTTGGTAACTGTAACCTTGCCATCGGCTACGTCAACCCGCATCGCTTGCTCAGGCCGATCAAGTCGGTCGAGCTTCTCAATCAGGGACTTGATGACTTCAAACTCGGGCTTTTCCTGCTTGGGATTGGCTCCAGCGATGCCGTTGAGCATGGAGATAAGCGCCGTGAGCGCAGCGCCCAGCAGACCCATGACTGCCGCGATCTTTTCTGAGTCAAGCGCCAACGAAGCCAGAACCCCGATAACCACAATGAACGTGATATAGAAGAGTCCTTGCTTGCCGATGGCTTTGCCAGCGACTTCCTTGGCACTGCTCTGGGCTTCAAGCCGGTTGAGTTCAGCCTGCGCCTGAGCCTTCAGCAGTTTGATTTCATCTGCGTCCATACGGCTTCAGTAGAAAAATGTGAAGAATGCGCTGGATGATGGTGGAGCGCCAAATGTCCAATTCGTGTTATTACCACTATCTGTTGAATTGGTCGCATACCAAGTACTGGCAGGAGATGCGGCGCTGTCTTTGATGTCTGCGTAATCCACCGTGATTGTGCCGCCGCCTGTTTTTACTAGCGTGAACTGTGATCCTGCAACAGTGCTATCAAGCGTTACAACATTCCCTGATGTACCACTTACCGTCCAATTAGCTACTGTTGTTGTAGTGCCTGCGGTAAACCGGATCGTGTGCGCTTGAGTTTTGGTGGTGGAAATTGTGTTAAAGGTGTTACTGCCAGTAATACGCAGCGTGGTTATTCCTACCGAACCGCCAATACTTAGATTATTATATGTTTTGTTGCCACCGCCAAAAATAGTGCCGTTGCCCGTAAGTCTTATAGTTGACGTGCCCGCATTTACTGTTGTACTTCCCCCGGTATTCATATACCATGCTTGCGGAAGTGCAGTACAAGTGAATGTAGATGATTTTAATAGTAGTGTTTGCCCTGACCCAGACAAAGTAGAATAGTATGAGCACTGCACACTAACATCATTAGTGTCTAAAGTGCCGCTATTGTGTGTAATAACACCGCTTGAAAAAGCATCCTGCAACACCCAAGTTCCGCCAATACCGGCAAAAGTTATAGGCCCAAGGGTTTTGCCGTTTGAAGTAATTGTTTTACTCGTAGTTGCAAGCATTGACAGCGCACCAGAGTAAGTCCGCGTCATGCCCGTGGAAAGCGTAAGACTGCCGTAAACATTAAGCGCTGAAGTCCCGGCAAAAGTCCCCGTAAACCCGGTGAAAGTCAGGTCTGCGCAGTCGGCTGTGGCAGATACGGTAACGGTAACTGCACCGGAGGCCGCGTCAAAAAACACGTTATCAACCGACGTTGGAACCGAAGCACCTCCGGCCCCACCAGACGTAGTAGCCCACTTAGTGCCCGCAGTAGCATCCCAGCTTGCAGTGCCGCCTACCCAGTACCTGTCAGCCATTTAAGCCTCCTGGGCCACAGCCACCGCATCCCACCGGCTGTCTGCTGCGTTGTAGATGCAGCCAACGTAAACCGTTTTGTTGATGACCGTTGTAGTCGGCAGCGTCACGCCCACAGCACGAAAGCTGTTAGAAGTTCCCGTGGTCCAAGTCAGCGCCCGAGCAGTGCCGTTGTCCTTGATGCGGAAGATGATCTTCTGCCCGTCTGTGGGCGTTCCGGCATCCGCGTTGAAGGTCAGCGCTCCAGCCTGCGCTGTGGCTGCGTACTGATCAAAGTTGTTGCTGTTCCAAGCAAGCGGTGAGGTGATGCTGGCTGTAGAACTGACCCGGCTGGTGATACGCTTGTTGGTAAACGTCTCGGTCCCTGCCAACGAAGCCAGCGTGCCTGTGGTCGGCAAGGTCAGGGTCGTGGTGCCCGTCGTCGTGAAGGTGACATTGAAGCCACCCGACAACGCAAAAGCTGCGTTGCCAATCGCAAGGGACGAAAAGTTTGTTACAGCATCAACTACGTCGGTGCCGTTGCACCGCAGCATCATCGACCGCCCGTTGGGGATGGAGATGCCGGAGCCAGACGGTGTTTTCAACGTCTGGGCAAAACCTGTGCTGTTGGTGACAAAGTACAGCTTGCTGACCGCAGGGCAGATCACTTGGTACGAAGCGCCTGGAGTCCCTGTCAGGGACAAGAACATAGCCCGAGCTTCGTCGGTAGCGCCATTTGCACTGGTCAGCGTGTAGTTCGCCGCCGTCATGGTGATCGTGGCAGTGCCTGCCACCGCTGTGTCAACCAACGCAGTCAGCCCGTTATTGACCGTCGTGCCCCAGTTGACATCGCCGTCAGAAGGCTGAACCAGCCGAAGACTTGTGGTGTATGAAGCCATGATTTACCTTACGCGAAGCGCAGAAGTGCCGTGGTGGCAGTGGGCGTGGGCAGTTGCACCGTGAAGTTGGGGCCCGCAACTTTGTCGGCACCGAAGTCCAACACAGCAATAGCGCGATTGGCCTTGGTCTCGTTGTAAATCAGCGCCCCACGGGCAGTGAAAGTAACGCCGGTCCAGACTGGGTTGTCAAACGTACAGTAGGCAGTCGTGCCGGAAAGCAAGACCTGAACATTGACCAACACTTCGCCGCCTGCGGTGTAGTTCGTACCAGAGACTTCTTCCGTAGCGGTATAGACCGTGGTGTCAGCACCAAGAGAAGCGGCGCTCGTATAGAGCGCCATCTTCAGAACATCGGTATCCAAATCATGAATACCCAGCCATGACTCTTGTTTGAACGAAGAGCATAGCGTTTGCACCAAAACCATTTAGATCACCTTTGTTCTGACTTGCCCACTTCGGTAGGCGTCCTGGCGGTCCTTGCCATCACCCAGGTTCTTCAACAGCGTCAGAGACTGCGCATACTCTTTGTCCATCATCGCCACGATGTCCTGCTCCTGCTTCATGAACCGAGCAACTTCGACCAGCACCGCGTTGAACAGCACGGAGTCAAAGTTGTCACCCAGCCATGTGTTGGTGGCCGTGACGATACTCTCGGGGTAGTAGAAGTAGTTCAGTTCCGCAGACAGCAGCGGCGACAAAGGCGGCGTGGGGCCAAACAAGAACCGCTGCACCAGCGGCGTGGTGGTGCCGTTCAAAGCGTAGTACTTTGGGGTCCCGGTTACCGCAGGGTCAGGGTACGCCTCACGGATGAAGTTCACATCCTTGTTCAGGAGGAACTCGTAGCTGCCCGTAGCCAGCACCACCGCAAGGCTGTAAGCAGCCAAGAAGTCCGTGGGCGCGTTGACGTTCTGCCCCGTCAGAGACAGCGTTGAGGTCTTGCGCAGTGTAGGGAGTTGGACCGCGTTGTAGATGCGCTGCTCCGCCAACTTCGTCATTGTGGCGAAGTCAGTCGCGGAAAACGTGTTTTCTACGTAATCCTCGCAGGCAGTTTTCAGGCTTTGGTAGTCGATTTAAGCCACCATTTCCAAGGTAAACTTTCGTTGTACCTTGCCTTTCTGTTTAATAGCATTATTAACGGTTGTTTTTAGCACACCCAAAAACTCCGACGCATGCTTTTGACTCAAAAAGGAAATTTGCAGTTCCGGACAGTATACAGGTTTCCATTTTGCGCGAGCCGCTTTTTCTACTGAAGCACGGGGCATAATACGCCCCATACTTGCCAAAGCCCTCTTAGCCCTAACTTCTGGTCGCGTATTAGCTTGGCGCAGCCCCTCAATTCGTTTTGCTCGTATTTCAGGACTCTGCCATGTCTGTGTAGTTAGCTCAGCCCTCTGGGCGGTTCTTGCTTCCGTTCCATTGGCAACTCGCGTCTTCTTTATATGCCCTTCCCATCTCTGAGACGAAACGCGAAGCCCGCGCTGTCTTAACACTTCATACGGTACAGCGGGCCTAACTGCGCGTTTAAGGCTTTCTACAGTTTTTGCTTTCCATTCAGCATCAGCCCATCTACGCTTCGCCGCTTCAGAGCGTGCCGCGCACTCCTCAGCGCTTACTTTTCTTGGGCTTCCAGCGCCGCCGCTTGTTGCATTAAGGATAGGCTTAAACGTTGCTATTAGTGCTTTTTCTGCACTGTTGAGCGCGGCTTTGTCAAATGCAACAAACATTTCGCGCACATCAAAAGCATCTTTACCATACTTTGCAATGTTGTGCGAAACATTAAATTTTGGGTTTTGTGCGGAAATACAGTGCGCGTACCAACGTCTTGTAACAGACTTAATAGTCTGTCCCACATACTGCTCTCCAGTATGTTGGTTGGTTAGTAAATACACACTGCCGTACCGCACAACTTACCTCACGCCATCGGCCCACGGGACATGAAGCCACGCGTAGCAGCACCAGACCCACGCTGTTTGATACCAGACGTCTTGGCCTTTGGAGCAGCTTCCTTGGAGAAGTTGCCCACCACCATGCAGATGTCCCGAGGGTTCTCGGCTTCTTGGGGGTATGCCTGCTTGGCAGGTGGCAGTTGTTTGATCTTGCCCATGATGTCAGCCCGTCTTCTGGTTCATGGCGCGGGAAAGATTCTTCCCGTACTTCATGCGGTCGTCGGTGGTCGGACCGCCCTTTTTGAAGCCCTTGCTGTGCATGGCCTTCACGTGCTTGCCAACTTCTTCCTTGGCAACCTTGCGCATTGCTTTTTCCATCATCGCTCCTTAAGCGGTAGATACCGCGACTGTACCAACATAT
>Ga0315904_10004565_pt1 | contig 19646 bp, 27 predicted proteins | sample LakEriMetagenome_6_FD_203529 | JGI IMG/M metagenome (GOLD analysis project Ga0315904, IMG submission 203529) | Freshwater fungal communities from buoy surface, Lake Erie, Ohio, United States - Buoy 12 MA120 | ecosystem: Environmental > Aquatic > Freshwater > Lake | place: USA: Lake Erie, Ohio...
TTGTGGTCTTGCATATCAGACCTTAAAGATTTGAATTCATCCATTATGCGTTGATTGGAAGCTTCCATCTTATCCAATACCATATCAATACGATCATGTATTTCTTTAATATCATCATCTGTTTCTAGTCTGCGATTTTCCATGTCGGTGTAAACTTTTGATATGTGACGGTCGTGGGTATCCACTATCTTTTCGATAACTTGATCCATCTTATTACATAAAGCGGATAATGTCAACACTTGTGTTTTCAAAATACCAACATCAACTTTGACTTCAGATAATTCATCTGACATTATTATTTCTTTTCTGGTACTTTGGTACCTTCTAATTTTTTATGTACCTTAATGTCTTTACATTCTTGTGCAGGCTTGTTGGTTTTTTTATCTACTACCACTTTTCCGTCTTTACCAACTTTATCCTTACACACTCTTTTTGTTTCGGCTGCGGTAGCATTAAGTGCAAACGTTGCCATTATGGCGATTAATAGTGTTTTCATTTTTTATCCTTATAATTCTGGTTGAGGTGCTGCAGGAGGTCCCATTACCTTAGGTGCAGACATAGGTGGTGCTGGTGTCGATGCAACTGGTGGTGGTAATGATACTGATGGTGTTGGCAATGGAGGTGTTGGAACTGTTGTTGATGCTGTTGATGCACCAGCAACTTTCTCTTGTGTTCTACCCCATGCAGCAATACCGAGAACAGCACCCATGGCCAAATGGAATAGTCCTGCACCTTGTAGTGTTAATGGATTCCATTGTGTTACTGGTTGTTTCAGTACTGCTTGTAAAATTGACCATGCAACGGGAAATAAAACCATATCACAAAAACAAACAACCATGTACATCCAACCCATTGCTGGACGCCATTTCTTCTGCATCCAATCTTCGCTAGGCTTCTTTTCTTCGGTACTCATGTTCAGTTCCTTATATTGTTATAGGTAACCATAACCAAAGGGCTTGGCTCATCATTAGAGCCGCTACTGAACCCACACCAATACTTGCATGATAAAGTCGATTGTTTACTGCTAAAATACTTGCTGTTAATAATACGATTGCAATTTGAAATAATGATCCTGCATATGTATACCAAGGTGATCTAGATTTGGCTACAGCACGTTCTGCTTCTAAGCCTCTTGCTTTTGCCATCAAAGCTTTCTTGCCTTCACCTGGTTCATTTTCATATCTATCAATTTTTTCTTTTAATACTGAAGCTTTCTTTGTATCTCCACGAAATAATGCATCATCATATGATTGTTCCGCTAAAGTTTGTTTTATTGATTTGGCTTGATAGAAAGACCAAGTATCATTTGCAGCAATAGTGTTGTTTAATACTTTACTACTATTGCTACCCCCCATTAGTGTGTTTATTGCTAACAGCGCAGCCAATACAGTAATTACCCAACCTGCTTTGTCTTTGATGAGTGCTTCACGTTCCGAACGTGATAGTGGTTTTTTTTCTTCTGACATTATGCCCCCAATACGTGTAAAGCGTGTTCATAATGTTTAATGCGATCATCCAAACCAATGTAACCGCCATTGATTCTTCTTGTCAATTCTTTAATATCTCCCGCATCAGCCCATTTGTTGAGATTGTTTTTCTCCCAAAACCAACAAGCAGACTGTGCAGCACCTTCAAATGTTTGAAGATATTCTGGAACATCTTCAACATTCATCTCTAAACTATCGGCAAAATCTTGATAATTTGATTTGCCTGTTAATTGAATAAGTCCACGACCACAGTATCTAAATCCATCACCACTTTCTTCTGGTCCATTACCCATACGACTTGCATATATTCGATTTGCAATTGCTTCTTGTTTATTTGGCATAGAAGCATATTGATTTGCTAATTCATCTGTTGGAAAATACTTTGGAAATATTTTACGTAAAGATGCTGCACGATAATTTAAATTTTCTTTTAATGCTGTAAAGTTTGCAGATTCGTGGCCGCATTGTGCCATAAAAGCTGCAATTCTTTGTGGTGTGTCGATGTTATAATCAGGAAGCAAAACAGAAAGAGCATTGTGCCAATATTCGGCATATGGATTATTTCCTATGATTTGTTTCAGTTGATCTAGTGTCATTTTCTGATCATGCCTTTTATTTTTTCTTGAATCATTTTAGCCCAAAAAGGTTGTGGAAAATTCCAACCAACAAAAGCTCCGATTGCAATCCAAAAAATAGTATCTAACATTTTAATTCCCTTCGTTAATATCTTCGTACTTTAGTTTAGCCAAAATGTAATCTTTAACCAAAGAACTTCTCACGATATCATCAACGGTAAATTCTATTCTAGTAAATGCAGCCATGTGTTGTGCAATATCAAAAAACTTTAACAAACCAGACTTATCATTATTTTTACGTAAGTCTGTCTGTCGATAATCACCACACCATATAATCTTTGAACGATAACCAACACGGGTCATAACGGTGTCGATTTCTTCAAAGTTCATGTTCTGCATTTCATCTACGATAATAATTGCATCATCAAATGACATACCACGAATGAAAGATGTTGAAATAAACTGAATGAATCCTTGTTCTTCTAATCTATCCCATGCATCTCTACGACCAAACAGAGTATCACATATTTGTCTGTATGGTTGTTGATAAATTTCCATTTTTTCTGATACATCACCAGGTAGGTGACCAATCTCTCTTGATTGAACTGCTGATCTAACAACAATGATTTTATTAAATGGATTATTCTTATCTAAGACTTCTTCAATCGCTTTGTATAGTGCAATGAATGTTTTACCTGTACCTGCAACACCATGTAGTGCTACAAAGTAATCTCCTCTTTTATATGCATCAAAAAACTGTTTCTGATTCTCAGTAAGAGGGTCGAATGTTTTTAAATCGTCTATCCTTATCTTTAGGTGATTGCTGCTCTGTTTCCTATGTTGTTCATTATCTTGGTTTACTAACTTTACTGTTGTGTTAGTCTTTCGAGCCATGCAATCTCCTTAAACTGGTAAGTTTTTAACGATATTTACCGCTCCTGCTAATAATTCTTGATAATCTTGTTTAAGTTTCATTTCCATGGTGGAATTGTCAATAGTTTCCATAATGTTAAGGTCATTTATTAACTCTTTAAATTCTGCGTCTGAAAGTAGACCAGCCTGATGTTGTTGCTGGTATATTTGCACTTGGGCAGCCATACTATGTATTTGTTGAATGTCACTCATCTCTGTTTACTCCCTATCACACGTTGAATTTGTTCAGATGTTTTACTTATGGTATTTAGTTTTGCCTGACAGTATACAGGACTAGGATTGTCTTTTTTATGCAGTTCTTCTACTATGGATAGTAGTTTTTTACTCAAATCATGTGCTTCTTTGTTTCTTGGAATATGTTGTGTAAATTGATTAAATTGTACGGTAGTTTCATATAAAGATTTCACAGAGTCTTTGGAACAATCGGATATTGTTGAAATGGTACGAACTTTAGTAATAAGTGCATATTCATTTGTGTCATATCCTGCCATCATATAAATGTCATACAATGCACAACCAGAAAGTGTCGTGGACAATATTAAAGCAGAAATTATCTTTTTCATTTTAGTATATCTCTCTCCATTGCATACCAACTCCAACATTGGTACTTTGAGCACCCAGATTTGATGCTACAACAACATAAATCTCTGAGTTTGTAGAATCATAGTTTTGTACAATATAGTTTTTCTTGGCAGAAGATGGCAGATTGGAACCAGGAGATCCTCCTGCTTTTTGACTACCCTGCGTAGAGGCACCAACCCAGCCATTATCAATTTCATCACCATCTGTAAATGCAGCGCAGTCTACATTATACTCAACTCCACTATCATCATCTACAGATATCCATGTTGTTTCTGTCAATTGGCTGGAATCTGGTAATTTTATCAAACGCCATTTGATATTTTCGCCATCGCTAAACATATTCAAATTGCCCATGCGAATAATCATTCTATTTCTGTAAGTTCTAAAAGTATTCTTTAAACGTATTGCCATAATTGGCAAAGTCTGTCCTGATGTTAGAAGTCTTGGTGTATTTGAAACTGCCCAATCTTGTCCAGCTTCCACATATCCACCTTCTGACATTACGGTTGAACAGATCTGATCAAAGTAAGCACCTGTTGTTGTGCCGACATTTACAATCTCACAACGAACTGGTAAATTTGGACTGCTTATGTATACAGTAGCAAGATTATTGCTATTGTTAAACTCATGAGCAAAAACATACTCGCCATCGTGAACAAAACCGCAGCGAACTCGACCAACACCTAACCATTGAAAATCAATCCATATTAATTGTGTTTTCGTTATATCAATATTAAAACCACTTGGTCCTGTTCCGTCACACTTATCCTGATTCCATTGACTTTGTGTAAATCTTCTTTCTTGTGGCGCTCCTGTGACATAACTTCTAATAACCCAAGTTAATGTCCCGTCTCCTGCTTGTTCTAAAAAGATACCATTGTCATCATCATAGTAACCTGTGCGCTTTGTTACATTAGCAGTTGCCGCATAAAAGTTGAAACTGGAAAGAATGACCTGACTCTTTCCAGGCATATAGTGGTGATAGAATTTTGTTTGGTGAACAACTCTGCTCGATGAATTAGATGATGTTGTTAATCTAGCGCAGGCTTGATTTTGTTGGAATGCAACAGTTCCACCATTAACAACATAATCAATAAAGTTTGGATCCAGACCATATAAATGCTTGTAATCTCCAAGCGTATATGGCATACTGACACGACCGCGACCAAACGCATCGATGTTTTGTTCTTCTTGAAATAAATACGTCATACTATTCTCCACCCATCTCTATAGATCATTTGAATACCACCATTGTCAATTCTTAAAATAAATCCATCTGGATCATTGTCAACATTTCCATGAACGATAATTGGAAATTTAGAGCAACGACCAGATTCATCTTTAATAATAATATATCTACCATTTTTTGCAGTTGCTGGCATAGTTATGTTAACTATTCCTGCATAGTTAATACCAACATAGTAGTCTTTTCTACTAACTGTGTACGTTGGTGATGTTACTAATTTTGTTTGATGATCAAGGTTAACAACATCACCGGCTCCACCACCTGGACCTTCAGCTGAAACTTTATATAGCCATTGTTCCAATAACTCAATTCTTTTTTGAACTAATTTTAATGTGGTGGGATATGTTTCTGCTGGAGGAACAGAGAATAAATTTGTTACTTCATTAACTCTTTTTTTAATATGTTCTGCTGATTTTTGTACTAAATCATCTTCATCTATTGCTCTTTGAGCCCAAGTTTCTTCATTTTCTGGTACAGGAATGTTTTCTTGTATCGGTTCTACTATAGGTTCTTCGATTACTAAATCTGGAAGTTTTGCTTCTAAATCAGCAAAGTCTTTTTGAAGTTTAACAAGTTCTCCTAAGAAATCATCAGCGCCGATTTCTACATTATATTTTTCTTTAAATTTTTCTGTCTTAGATTTTTTACCTTCTTGAATTATTTTTGCTAATTCAGACAGAAGTTCATCAGGTGCAGAATTTTTATCGTTCATTTTACTTTATCGTGAATTCTTTTTTGTTCATTGTACCACTCAATCCAAGCATTATGCTTTTCTTTGAGTGTGTAGTACATACTATAATTTTCGTTGGCATTTTCCAAAAGATCAGAAAGTGATTTTTTATCTTCTGGCAATGGTTTTAGATTACTTGCTGTTTCCAGTAGGTTTGCTGGTGCTTCGGGAAATGGCATTTTGACTGGCACGGTTGTAAAGCAACCAGGCAGTATCACTAAGCTTACACTCAGCATCAATGCTTTCACGATTCTTTTCAATCTCTTGTTTATTGGCATTAAAGTTATCCTTGATACCTTTTATCTTTTCGCTTACTTCTCTATCTAGGCGTTCATTTGCTTTTTTTGATTCTTCTTTTGCTATATCAACTTTCTTTTCAAATTCTGCAACCTTAGAACGCCACATCATTTCATTAGTTATGCTGCCTTCAAAGTATACACCGATTAAAAGCACAATTGTTGATATACTTTTTACAACACCACCATAATGACTAACAAATGGTATTTTACTGCCTAAAAATCCAATTACTACGCCTATTAATCCTACTAGTGTAACAGCATGAACTGCATATGTCAACCAGATATCAGGAATGAATGACAAATACCACATTTTATTTTGGTGCTTTTCTTGCTATCAATTTCATCAATATTGGATTTTTTCTTTTACGAACACCTGGTTCACCACCTGCACCGCCAGTACCAGCAATTGCGCCAGAACTTTGTACATTTGTAGGTGCGGCAGCCACAACACCATCTTCTTGAACAGGTACTCTGTGTAATTTGGCCAAATGGTCCATAACCTCACCAGTAGAAGAAGAAATGTTTTTATTTAATTCTTCTCTTTCTTCATCTGATGGTGCTTGTTTTAATTTGTGTTTAAGATGGTTAAGTTCGTCTTGTTTCTCAACAAACTTTTTAAATGTGAATATATCGTATGTCATATTTTCCTCAAAGCTTCTGCAATATCCAAATCTATTGCAATATCTGTTGTGTGAATTGATTTGCCGTTTATACCTTTAACAACTTCAGGTAATATATTCAAATATAAGAGAAATGTTTTGAGAATATCATAATCTCTTTCATCAATTCTATAAAACAATATTCTTGATGTTGCTTCTGGTCCAAAAACATTGTTCAATAGAATGATATGATTTAATATCAATCTTTCTTTCAGAGTTTTTGTTATTTTATATCTACGAAACAAACGCTTGAGGTATTTGGTTCGTTTGATGTCTCCTTCAAACTCTGACATAATACAATTTGGTGCTTCATAACACTTCATTGCATACAATAAAAAATTACTTTCATTCAAATCATCAAACATCAATTCAAGTCCTAATATTAAAAACGGAGACAACCGTTAGATTGTCTCCGCTGCCATCAACATAAACCCTTTAAACGCATTACCTATTAGGTAATTGTAATCGTTGCGTTTGAAGATGTTACAGAAGTTGCACCTGCTGCATTAACAATTGCACGAACCTTGAATGTTGTCAAGAATGTGTTAGCTGCGTTAGCTGTTAATGTTGCTGATGTATTTCCTGTGAAGAATGTTCCTGCTGTCGCTGTATTTGCCCAAACAGAACCATCGTTGTACTGCCAGTAGTATGTCAAAGTTGTTCCTGATGGTACAACAGAAGTTCCAACAGTAAATGTTACTGTGTTGCCAGCACCAGATGCAGCAGAACCATTGGATGGTTGTGAAGTAATGGTGATGACTGCATCTTTGTATGTTGTATCTTCATCGTCGCCGTTCATTGTGTTCATTGCAACGAGAACTTCTTCTTGAACACGATTAGCACGGCCACCAGAACCAGTTGTGCGTAAAACCCAACCAGTATGTGCGCCTTTGTTTAGGTCAGCTGCAGCTTCTGCCGCAGATACGCCAAACAGACCAATTGTTGCATTGACTGTATAGACATCTGCTGTTGTGTTGCTGAATAACAATGCAACGTTGGCAGCAGTAGGTCCTGCGGCCACAGCCTTAACTCCAGCTGCGTTGACAATTGTTGAATTTACAGCCCAATATGGTGCGTTGGCTGCATTATCGTTATTACCCCATGATGGCATTTTTATCTCCTTTTAACCTCGGGTTATGTTGTTATTTATGTCTTTATTAAACCGATTTCTTTCCGTAACCTTTTTCAAAGCCGTCTGGTGTGTCTGGTTTTCTGGCCAGTTGTGGATCAATTTCCACATCATCACGCTTTTGACCGGTCATGGTTTTACCACCAGTCATAACGGCTTTTGCTTTAGGTCTTTTTCTGTCATCTCCTGCATTATCATCTTGTGACTGTTGTTTGTCACCTTTTTCAAAATCATACATATCTTCTTTCATATGTTTTCTTTTGTAGATGCTTTTGATAATGCGAGCAGACTTAGAATATTCTTTCTTCTCCATCTCATCAATCTGTTCAACTTCTTCATTCTTCATAGCAGCTTTACGGCGATCTATTTCTTTTTGCTGTGCTTCTATTTCTTTTTGAAGTCTCTTAGCTTCATCACCGTGTTCCTTTGCAGCTGCATCGAGTGAACGACCAGATAGTGCTTTGAATCTTGAACTAATTCTACCGTAAGCAGAAGATTCTTCCATCTTACGAGATTCACGACCAATTGCTTTACTATAGTCTTGTGTAGATTTGTGTTCTGGTTTTGGTGGTGTAATTTCTTTGCCACTCAATACACTTTTTAATCTAATGTTGTGACCACGAGCAGCATCTGAAGCTTGTCGTTTCATTGCATTTTGTTTATTGCGCTCTTCAATCTGTTCAATTTCTTCTTTGGCCATTGCCAAACCTTTTTCACGGCGTTTAATAATGTTTTGAGCCATATCTTTGTACTCACCAGATTTTGCGTGTGGTTTGAGCTGAGCAATTGTTTGTTTTGCTTTTTCTTTATATGCCGCTTTAGTTGCAGGACTAAGTTCATTTATTTGTGTTGATTCTTTATTCAATATTTGCCTATGATCTTTATCAACAACAATTCTGTGTTTGCTTATTAAAGACTTCAATATATCTTTTGACATTCTTCTTGTTGATGAATCAGATATACCAGAAACTTTTTTAATTGCACGATGAACAGCCGGCACAGAACTCTTTTCTTCTGGTGAACTGTGTACACCCATAACTCTACTCAAATGTTGTTTAACATGATCGTGGTCTGATTGTGTTGCTGTGGGCAATTGATACACTTCTTTAATATTGGAAACAAACTCATAATCATCCATTGTTAAAGTGCCTTTGTCACGGATGCTAATTAACTTCTCAATAACTTTGTGTAGATCAGCATCAGATTTAATATCTTCTCTTGCCAATTCTAACATACGAATAACAAGAGGAATATTTAATGTTACTGTATCTGTTTTATCTTTTGCTTCGTAAACTTCAATTGATTCAAATTGATCTTTCGTATGATCTGATTTCCATTTCATGAACTCAGAAGATTTTGAATGTGCAACCTTAGTATTTTTAGGAACATATTCAGGATTAATTCCTCTCGATTTCAAATAACGAGATAACAAATCAGCTTCTGATGCACGAGCAGAAATTTCATCCAATTGTTCTTCACTAATACCGGCTTTTGCACCCCATGGATCAAGTGGATTTATTCCACTTTGACCTCTTGCTGGTTCAGGATTAATTCTAATTGCTTTTATTTTTTTCATTTTACTTTTGTTCTGTCTTTAATTGCTTCAAAAGCAGCCTTAGCGATTTTTGTAGTACGATTCATTGGTGTATCACATTGTGTTTCTTCTGGCACACAATTAGGAACTTTTTTGCCGCCTTTGTTTTTCATGCCAACCATTTGATAACCCTTCCAACAAGGATCACCACCTTTTACTTGTGTGTTTTCACCTTCTTGTACAGTTTTTTCTTTAGCAAGTTTGGTTGCTGTTGCATACATTACTGACTTAGCACGTTCACCGTAACGTTGTTTGAAACCTTGTAAACCTTTTTTCATACCTTTGACAATACGCTCTTTTTCTTGTGTTTCTGGTTCACTTAAAGTTCGTTCTGTTACAGATTCAACTTCTTCTTTAAAAGGATCTACACCTTTCGAATACATTTTAGATTTAGCTGTTTCCATTCCATGTATTCTTTTCCAATCTTTTTTTGTACCAGATCTCATACCGAGTTTTTCACCTTTTGCTTTCATATCTTTTAAAGCTTTGTTGTGGTAGGATTTAAGAGTATTAGTTGAAAGTTCGTCAATCTGTTCAACTTCTTCATTCATTTGTTTCTTGTCTTTAATATATCTAATTGGTGTTGATGAATGAACTCCTGCTGCGTCCATTACATGACGAACAGCATCATTATGCGATTTATGGTCGTATTCCATTTCATCATTTCTTGCTACAGCGTGAGCAGTTTTTTTTGTTTTATTGTGAACATTGTTTTCTGTATCACCAATAAGTTTTGGTTTTTCACCTGGTTTTTTATGATAAACTTTATAAGCGTGTTGTGTGTGGTTTTTACCAACTTCACCATAAGAATCTTCACTTGAACCTTCGTGATATTTGTGTAGATATACTGTACCGTGCATAGCATTTTCATCAATCTGTTCAACTTCTTCACCCATTCTTTTCTTTAGAGAGTGTTCAGCTGTTGATTGAGCATCTTCTTTGTCATCGTGATAAGATACTGGTCCTTCACCCATGTGTTTACCATCTTTGAAGTGATGAACTTGGTATTCATTATACTCTGTGTCTTTGTACACTCTTGCAGTATGTTCACCTTCTCCATGTTTAGAAATTAAACGCTTGCCGGCAGTTAAACTTTCTTCTTTAACAGGTTTCATCGCCTGTTTCATTCCTTGTTTAGCGAGGTGTCTAGCAACAGAAAATTGAACACCAAATTTACCGGCTTTTGCTGATGGATTTTTCTTTACTGGATCTGGAGTAAATGGGGGTTCATCTTTACTTGCATTTTTCGCATAACTATTCTCAATAATTTTTGCAATCGCTTCTTCACCATATGTTTCTTTTTTCTGTTTACGCAAAATATCAAAGTCTTGAGAATCAATCTTATTGTTCTTGTTTTTATCAATCTTGTGTTGATCGCCTTTTAATTCTTCTTTTACTTCTTTTTTGTTGCGGAGAAGTTCAAAGTCATGAGCATCGATTTTTTTATTTTTATTCATATCGATTTTATGCTGATCGCCTTTTAATGCTTCATTGACAGCATCGATCATAGATTGAGTTACTTTTGGTTTGGTGAACATTTTCTTCTCCGTTATTAGCAGTTCCACTTGCGTAATGATTTGTTGATTCTTGAATCTGGATCTCTAGCAGTTTTAGCTGAGGTTAAACGCTTTTTCATTCCAGTCATTCTAGCACAGAATGATTTACGGCGATTAGCTGCCTTTGAGCCTGCTTTTAGTTTACTTGGCTTCGTTGTAACTGCCATAGAAAGCTTTGAACCTGGATTCTCACGGCGATACGATGCAATGCCTTTACGATTCAGACCACCTGATTCAGATTTGCCTTCTTTACGTTGCCATGCGGCAGTTTCAGAAATGAATTCTTTAAACTTTAACATTTTTCTTCCTCAACAATTTAATTTTTCCGTATGTATCTGAAATCTTTTGCATAGGTTCTTTATTTGAAGAACCCCCAAGTACACCTGCAACACCCATATCGTTTGCACCAGGATCATCTATTGCTTCGTGGTATTGTTTCTTCTTATGTTTCTCACCACGAATTGCATCTTTAGACTTTTGTTTATGTTTACCTGAACCTGGTCCTACTTTTTGTGAAGCGTGTGCTACTGGATTTCTATGCTTACGAAAATCTTTAAATTCTTTTTGTTCTCTGTAGGTAACATCGCCCATTCCTGACATAGGGTATACTGTTCCCTGTTGGCGAGTATCGTATTCTGGTCCTACTCCGCCGGTTCGTATCGCACCACTTGGGTTACGAACCAGACGTTTTAATTTCTCTTTTTCTTTGTCCCGCCGGAAGTTGGTTTCTTTTGGCTCTGGCTGGACTTCGACTGTGGGCTGCGAGGCTTCGTGGTACGTTTTGAAGGTGTAACCGCCTGTGGCTTTGATGTCTCCGTCTCGGACATCATCTTTTTTGTTGAGTTTTCGCTGGAGCTGGATTCCTGGGAAGAGCTCGTTGACTCGACTGGTTTTACCTTCAGAAAGTCTATAATCTTTTTTAACATTTCTATATTCCTTAAATAACGTATTAATATTTAATGATTTACGGCGTTCTAACCATTCTTGTGCAGTCTCACCGACAATCTTTGAATCCAAGAACTTACTGGTGGATTCATACACTTCATGTACATCTTCCTCTTTAATTTCTCCAGTATTATCGAAAACCACAAATTTGGAAAAGACTTCATTAAAGTATTTAGTATTTTCTTGTGATCGTAACCACTTGTCATGTCTCATGGACTCGACCATCATCCTTGACAATAATGAGTTTCTTTCACGACTGGTTTCATTTGTGGTATCAACAAAAATCATCATTGTTCCATACCCCAAATCTTCTAGTTCTTCTTTGATCTGCATGATGCGGTCACGGTCATCAGCAGGACCATTGATAATCAAAGGACCACGATTTCTGATGGCTTCTCTACGATAATCTCTTGTTTGTTCTGAGAGTTTTTGTTTGTCACCGAGATATTCTTGTGCCTGTACAAGATTCAATTCAACAATTTTAGATTCTGCAATTGCTTCACGAATCACCACATCTTTACCAGAACCTGGCCCACCGGTAACAAATATTGCTCTGAATTGACCACGGCTATTATCTTCATTCAAACCCATACCTTTTCTGGTATCATGCATGAGTTCTTTTGCGTGTTTATCGTCAACATGAGCAGGAACACCTTGTCTAAAGGATGCAAAGTCACGATTCTTTGCGTGTTCTCTCATCTTGGTGCCTGACATACCTTCTGCACCTTCGGAATCTGGATCACGATGGCCAGCAGAGATAACAGTTATCTTTTTAAAGTTATATGGAACATGACCTTCTTTATTTGGTTTTCCATTGTATTTGTTTAAACTATCGTGAAATTCTTTTACACGGTCAGAACCAGCAACCACAACAAGATGATCGTGGCCTGCTTTACTAAGTTTTTCTGCATGGTGGAATATAGATGGTTGTTCTTTTGACGCAGCAACAAAATTTGTACCTGGAGAATATTTCTGTAAGTGCTTTATTTTTTGTTGTGCTGTTAATGGATTCTTTTTATTATCTTGAGAATGTGAAGCAATAACTTCATGATGTGCATTTAAACGAGCTGCGGTCTCCCTTACCTTATCGATCATTTTTAAATGACCTGTGGTGGGAGGATTCATACGGCCAAAAGCAATAACTGCTGGCTTCTTAAATTCTTCTTGTTCTTGTATTATATCTTTAAATGACTTCACTTTCTAACCCTTAATAAATTTGCTTTTGCAAACTCTGAACGATTGACCAACTTTGTTGGTTCTCCTGCATGATTTACAACAAATCCTTCTGGACCTGTTGGCTTATTATCTATGTGATGTTCCAAACCGCCTTGGTGTTGTTCGAGTGTAGACACCATTAGATTTTTTGCTTTTTGTAAATGATCATGCATCTGCAAAAGGTTATTATAGTGTTTTTCATTTGCAGCAATATGATTTATATGTGTTTTTGCTTCTGCTTCTTTTCTTGACTGTGCAACAGGTGTTTTTAATTTTTCTGATTGCTTAACATATTTTGATTGTATGTGTTTTGCAAGACCTTCGGCAGTTGGTGTTTCATCTGTTCTAACTGTATGGTTAATATATGTTGCTAAATGATTACCATCACCACGGTGCATTTCAGTTGCCTTATACATAGACTTTTTGTTTGCATCATGTATTTTCTTGGCTTCTTCCATGTGATGGTTAAAAGTCTTTTGATCAGCGTCAGAATAGTGTACTTGTTTTGTGTCATGTGCTACAGATTTTGTCCACACATCAGGATGATTTGTGAAATGATGTACATCTGGATGAGAATCTGCTGACATTGTAGAAATATCATCACCATGATATTGTGTATGCACAACCACACCTAATTTTGATTTTCTAACTTTGTCTGCTTCTTCACCTTTGGCGGTGTATGTGATTGTATTGGGTGTAAAAGATACGCCTTTGTGTCCCTTGTCTTGTTTGTCACCCTCCGAGAACATAAGGTCGCCTTGATATACACCAGATTTTGGTGCAACTTTTTTCAAATGCACCAATGCAGAATTTAATTTTTCTGCAAGACCAGGTGCATGACCATGGTTCTTGGCTATGTCTTTTGAACTATAGTTGATTTTGGGATTTACATTAAATGCAGATTTACTGGCTACAAAAAATTTACCAGTTTTAGGGTGATGTCCGAACACAACGGAAGGAGATCCGTCATATTTCATGGTGAGTGCAGAACTTTCAGAACCAGATTTGATGTGTTCGTGGGCTTGATGGAGTGCGTTGTAGGCGTGGTCGAACCCTTCTTCTCCGTGGAGTAGGGGTCTATCTTCGGCATGATGTATATGTTTGAGCTGCTTAGGCTCGGCTTCTTCTCTCAGAAAAGACAAAAAAGAATACATTGATTTCCTTCTAGAAATGCAACACACTATGGTTGCCAATTTGCTTATTTATATCACATTTCACTTTATACCTTGGGACAGTACAAAGATTGGGTTTGATACATAGTAATCAAAATCTACGGTTTAATACCAGGTCGATCCTTCAAAATCCAACCAGTAATTTTTCATTTCTCCTTTTCCTTTGAAAATATGGAACGGAGTGGTGTGTATCAACCCTCTACCAGAATAGTAGTATATCAGATTTGGTGGTGCTGGGTCAAGCAGAGATGCAAATATCGATGTTCCGGTTTCAGCACCTATGAAATATTCTGCGGTTTGTATGTGGTATAAATTTTCTAGAAAATCTGTGCTGTATCTCCAACCACGGAATTGGTAGTCGAGCGGTTTATTGATACAAATTATTTTCTCATAATCACTATATTTGTTTTTATCGTATTCTTCTATCAAAGTGTGAAAGAAATTTTGTGGCCAATTTCTATAACCATTGTATGGTGCATCAAACAAAGGACAAACAACAATCTTTTTTTGTGTTTTTTCTTTATTCTTTATTGTTGCAAGATCACCAGAAATTGCTCTGAAATCCCAAAGATTTATTCTTTTCCATTTCAAATCTTCTGTGCCTGGTTCGATAGAAAAGAAATCAGTATTTTTCAACAAAAACTCATACATTTTTCTAACATAATCTTCTTGTGAGATAGAATCCTGTTTCATGTGAAACATTATATGTTCTGAATCTTTTTGTCTTAAAAACTCCACAGCATTGCACACAGCGAGGAGATCACCATTTCTTAATGGCCCACCAAAGGCACCCAAATTTACATTCAATATCATTTCTTTGTGCCAATAACCGTTAATATGTTTGGAAGATTAGAATATGGTGTACGAATCGCATCCTCATCATTTCCAACATGGATAATTTTATAATCACAATGGGTCAATAAATTTATTAGGCCATGACAATCAAAATGATGTATGTGTTCATTCTCTCGGCGGTGTTTCCAATTTCTAAAGAAATATGAACCTTGTGATTCATGCATCCATGGTACAGACACACAAATATGTTTTATTTTTAGTTTGTTGATATATGTTGTTAAGTCTCTCTGTATTAGATGTTCTAATGAATCAAAGAATGTCATAACATCAACTTGAACATCTGTCGGTTCATTAATTTTAATTGCTCCATCTGGAACAGGATAATCTGATATATCATATCCATAAATTTGTTTTACTTGTTTTGTTTTATCACAATGTCTTAGAAAAGATCCATTGCCATAACCAAAATCACAAATAGAATTTATATTACCTATTTTATTTTGCAAAAGATTAAATCTCAATTCAGACATTTTATCTGTAGTTGAATATGTGTCATATCGTGTCTCTGAATATACTTTGCTATAGTCTGGCATTGGGCCAGTTATAGTTCTTTGATACCAATGACCTTCTGCAATCTTCTCATAATTTTCAATCATAATTTTGTCAAATCCAAATCTTTTGCATGAACCAATTTTGCTTTACGGTTTAGATAAAAATGTTTTTCGAATATTTTATTAATATCTTTACCATTGTCCCATTGGATGTTATCACCAACACGATATTCTGGTTTCCAATCTTCTGCTTTCCATACCACTAGGCATTCTTTGTTTAATAAGTCGGCAATCATACCAATACCAGTAAAATTGGTGATGAAAGGTTTTGGTGAAGTCTTAATGATGTAACAGTTAGTTAGGAGATCATTATTGTAGTCTAGGAACTTGCAATTATTCAGATTCGACAACACACCAGTCTCTCTACGATCATCGATTCCTGGATGATTCCAACGATCACCAACATAAATGGCATTCATATCAACTGGTACATCAGATTGTGGAAACTTTAACTCAAAATCATCATCCACTTCGAACTCAAATTGGTAGTGATCTTTTAACCAATTCTCATATCGGCAAGTTTCAATCGGTCTGTTTGGATCTTCTTTATCTTCTCTTGTCCATGAACTGAGTTGAAAAACTGGTGCCAGTACTCCACCATATTTTATGGCTTCATCATCGAAACAAACAATTTCAAAAAGGTCTTGGTATTTTAGAAATTCTAACATACCTTTAAACTTTTTCATTTCATTTCTAATTACGAAATTGACCTTTCCATGTTTTTTTACATAACCTGACACAACAGGCAAACATTGAACAAAGTCACCTAAATTTGCAGTACAATTATGATATAGTGTTATCATGATATTCCTTAAATGCAACAAACCAATCTTGATTCGATACTTTGTGTAATTCGAATATATCTGGATTAGACAAGTATGACATCAACAATAAAGTTTGATCATCATCAATTAAATTGTTTTCCAATAATTTCATTGTATGTGTATAAACAAGATGTTCAAGTTTGTACCACATATCACGACCACCAACAATACATGGGCCTGTTACGTGTACATCATTGTTTGCAATAACATCTTGTATTAAAGTACCTTCCACCCAATCTTTGATATTAAAAAAATGCATTTTATCTTTTGCAAAGGGATAAGACCATTTTTTAACACCGTTGAGTGTAGATTCATCACGGCAATAACCAAAATCTAACCAAGCAATCAAGTCAGTCTTTAAATGATTTAATGATTGATTTACAAAAGTTGATTTTAGTAAATTGACCAGAACGTAGTCAGCCGACCAATATTCTGGATTTCGCACTTGCATGGGATTTATTTTGCTCAAGTATTCTTCACTCTTTTGTACCTTAGTAATATCTGATCTAAGTTGTGTGAAGTTCTTTTCAAAGTCAACAATAACGACTTCTGTGGGACGTTCTGCTCGATACAGTTTAACATCCTTGACAAATTGTTTTGATGTGTACACAACCATTGGATTTTCTAGTTGTGCCATGTGTCGAAAACGATGTAGGTAAGTATCGTTTGTTCGGTGTAGATAGTGTGGCAGGCCTTTGTCTGGAGTCCAGTCACCACGGCCAATATCAAAGAAAGCAGTTACAATTCCAATTTCATTCATAATAATATTTCTTATAGTTATTAATGATCTGTGTATCTCTTGGCATTTCACTCATAAACTTTTCATAATCAAAACCTGTGTGGTGATTATGTGTATCCACTAAAAATGGATTCTTTGTATACTGTTTGCCACACAGTAGATAATACACCACCATAAAACAATCTATCCAACCTATTGTGGGATAATATCTTTGTATTTCTTCCGTATTTTTAGAAAACCAATCTGTAACACGGTCATAGTTGTTTATGAAAGTATCAATCTTATATATTGAACCTCCTCCACCACCGTAACACTTTGATCCTTCTTCTACTTTAACACCAGAAAAATCTTCTATCATTTTCAATACTTCTAGATGGATAAAATTGCCACCTTCTATGTCATGGCAGGCCATTTCCCATGTATCTTCAACAATAACTTTATTGTTCAGCCAAACATCATCTTCTAACATCATCATGTGTGTTGCAGATGATCGTTTACTCGCATCATAAAATCTTTCCAGAAACTTTAAAACTTTATCTGTTTGATAACCATATGGTTGTTGTGGGCCACCAAGTTTCTCAATATAATATCGATAATCTGTTTTGTATGATTCTGCAAGATATGAAAAATTTTGTGTTGCATCCACACAAAGAAAATAATATTCGTCCGGATGATATTTGCGAGTATTCTCTACAACTTTTTCTGTTGCAGTTTTATAAATTGAAGCGCAATGAAAAAATGATATATTAGACACGTTGTAGTTATGTCCTTATCACAATCAAATCTTCTAATTTATATTTCTTCATTACATTTTGTTTCCATTCGGGAACTCTATCGTACTGATGTACAATATAAAATTCTTCGCCGTCAGCATTATAAACTTTTCCGTCTTTATATACAGGTTCTTTTTCGGTTAGATTAGGTCTAAATTGTTCGATCTTATTTGGATCTACAACAGTTCCAGCTTGACAAGCCCATGCATCTGACATTTGTGCCAGGTATGTAATGTCTTTAAAGGGTTGTTTACCAATCAACACATTGAATACAGCTTGATCTACAATTGGAATAGGACGATTTACTGCATTTGTGAAGATATGAAATACCAAATCTTTGATATATTCGGATCGACCACCTAATACACCAACATTGTAAATTACATTATCTTTGTATTCATCATACACATATGGTCCATAAGTCTGCATTAAGTTTTCATTACCCCATGGTTCATCTTTATATTTCAGACATTCCGAACCACAAACTAATCCATATGAAAGTACATCTTCATCAAAATTCTTTTCTAACCACTCAAATGGATTCCTTTGAAAGTAAACATCTTTAACATCTGTTGTGACAGCATAACGATATTCTTGCCAATGCAATTTTAAATATTCATAGATGAAAAGAAAACGAAGAACATGGATTGGAATATTTGTATCATTTGGCATCTGAATCAACCTAAATTTTCTTTCTAGTAATTCTTTTTTGGTTTCATCTGATGCATTGCCAACAACCAAAACTTTATCTCCGGTGAATCCACATTCATCGATAGATTCTACCCAAGGTTTTAATTGATTGTAGTTGTAGTTGGTGAATCCACCAATTATGAGGTCTTTCGCCATGGGTACTCTCCATTATATTTTTTTCGCATTACTTCATTTCCGTTATCAAAGAATTCTTTATTGACTGAACCGGGCCCACCGTCAACACGATAGTTTGCTGTGTATAGTCCCGTGCAGTCCCATTTTTGAAAGTGTTGTGATATTGCAGACAAGAAAACACGGTCTTGTCCCCAACCACCATGCCATACAGAAGCCAATCTTATCGCAACTTCAGTCTTTAGGCAATATGTATTGGTGTCAATATGATTTACTCCATGATATGTTTTCCATTTACCGAGAGATTCACAATCATCATTACATAGATATTCACCAGATTTACTGTATACTTTTCTAAGTGAATAACACCAATCTAGATTATTCTTTCGAATTGTATCGACACAAGTTTTAACATGGTTTTCATCATACCAATTATCTTGATCTAGATACATAACATAATCAGTATCTATAAGATGAGTAAAAGCCGCATAAACACGATGGCCATAAAAACCATTGGCACCGACATTTATCGGAATATTACACAATTTGATATTTTCTTTTGAGTATTGTTTTACGATTTCATCCGTTGCTTGATAGAATTTTGGTCCATCAGCAACAACATAACAAGTGGTGAGGTATGTTTGATTTAATACGGATTCAATGGCACATTTCAACTCTGGAGAACCAGTAGTTGGTATAATCACAGTAGCAGACATAATCAAGTCCTAGTAAGTTTCAATATTCTTTCTATTTGTTTTTCAATAACTGGTTTACGGTTTGGCCAATAGATATATTCTTTGTCGCCTGTAGTATGTAGTTTAGTTAAAAATGGGATAATGATCTTTTCAACTTGTTCCAATCTCTCTCTGAATTCTTCTACCGTGTCAGCTTTTTCTGAAATAACTTTATTATATTCTTCTTCGCTGACGGCAGAAAATCCGAAATCATCATCCATTTCAT
>Ga0315904_10004567_pt1 | contig 19644 bp, 17 predicted proteins | sample LakEriMetagenome_6_FD_203529 | JGI IMG/M metagenome (GOLD analysis project Ga0315904, IMG submission 203529) | Freshwater fungal communities from buoy surface, Lake Erie, Ohio, United States - Buoy 12 MA120 | ecosystem: Environmental > Aquatic > Freshwater > Lake | place: USA: Lake Erie, Ohio...
GGCTCGGAGGGCGGCCCGGCAAGCAGGGCGATCCAGGCGGCCCGTGGCGTCCCGATCGCGTCTGGTGCCGCGGAAGCCACGGGCTCGGCGCGGCCCTGGCGGCCGCGCTCCTGTTGTTGCCGTTGCCCCCGCTCGCCGCCGCCAGCGTGCTGCGGGTGGGGGTGCTGGATGGCTCGCCCCCCTGTTCGGAACAGAACGGCCCGAGCCGCTGGCAGGGTCGAGCGGTGACGCTCTGGACCACCGTGGCCAGTGGGCAGCGCCTGCCGTATGTGATGCAGGGCTATCCCTCCGTTTCCGACCTGCTGGAGGCCAGCCGTCTCGGCGCGATCGACGTGGGCGTGGGCTGCATCACGGTGACCGAGGCGCGCCTGGGCCGCTACCACTTCAGCCTGCCCTTCCAGGAATCGGGCCTGGCGGTGATGGTGCGCACGAGCCGGCTGGAGGCCAGCAAGGCGCTGTTGCTGGCCCTGTTGGATCCCCAGCTGCTGCGCGTGCTCTTGGGCTATCTGCTGGCCATCGCCCTGATCAGCGGCCTGGTGTGGTGGGATGAGCACCGCGTGCATTGGGCCGGCAAGGGCTGGCGCGAGGCGCTGCGCAGCTACGCCCTGGTGTTCCAGGTGATGGCCACCGGTCCCGGCACCAACATGATCGTGAGCCGTACCCGCGGCCATGGGTTGGTGCTGCTCAGCTGGGTGGTGCGGATCGTCGGGGCGTCGTTGATCGTCAGCACGATCACCCTGGAGGTGTTGCGGCAGCCGCCTCCCGTGGCCAGCCTGCCCCGCTCCCTTGATGATCTGAGGGGGCTGCGGGTGGCGGCCCGACCGGGCAGCGTCAGCGAGGCCAAGCTGCGAGAGCCGCCGCTGGCGGGGCGGCTGCGGCTGGTGCCGTTGCCCTCCGTCGCCGATGCCGTGCCGATGCTGCTGAACGACCAGGCCGACGCGGTGCTGGCGGACGAGCAGCAGTTGGTGTTCGCCCGCTCCCTGGCGCCGCCCAATGAGCGTTCGCGGCTGCAACTGGCCTTGCGGGGTCACTACACCGAATCCCAGGCGTTTGTGTACGGCAAGGAACTACCGGAGCCCACGGCGCTGCGCATCGACCAGGGCATCAGCCGCGCCAAGCAGCAAGGCCTGCTGCGCTGAGTTCCGCCGCTCTGGCTTGAGCCCGTCAGCATCCGCCAACAGCGACGGGTGCCCGTGTCTGGAGCTACAGCTCTGGCACGGTTCCCTCCCTTAGATCCCGTCCATCCCTGAGATCCGGCGTTGCCATGACATCCGACCAGGCCGCCCAGCTGATCGACAACGCCCTCGATCAAGTGCATCAACGTCTGCAGGAACTCGAGTCCCTGTCGCTACGGTCTGAGCAGCGGGCCCTGGCGGCCGAATACCGGGAATGGCGCCACCCCACCGGCGGCCACATCGACCTGATGGTGTTTCCGGGGGTCAACGGCAGCTGAGCTGCCAGCCAGGCCCCTCGTCTTGCTCCAAGGGGCTGATCTGCGGGGTCTGAGTTCATCGCTTCTACGCTCCCGGCTGCCCCGCTCCCGCCGCCGCCGGCTGGGGCGCCAGGCTGGAGAGAGCCCATCGAGCCGCCGGTGACCACTGCCCAGCCGGGGTTCGGAGATCCTGCGTCCGCAGGCTCCGCCGCCCTGGACACCATCGCCGCCATCGCCACGGCCGTGGCCCCTGGCCAGGGCAGCGTGGCCATCGTGCGGCTCTCCGGCCCGGCCGCCGAGGCGATCGGTCGGCGCCTGTTTCGGGCTCCGGGCGCCCAGGCTTGGGATAGCCACCGGGTGCTGTACGGCCATGTGGTGGACCCAACCAGCGGCGAGCGCCTGGATGAGGCGCTCCTGCTGCTGATGCGGGCCCCCCGCAGCTTCACCCGCGAGGATGTGGTGGAGTTCCACTGCCACGGCGGCCTGGTGGCGGTGCGGCGGGTGCTGGAGCTGGCGCTGGCCGCCGGCGCCCGGCCCGCCGGCCCTGGGGAGTTCAGCCAGCGGGCGGTGCTCAACGGCCGACTCGACCTCACCCGCGCCGAGGCGGTCGCGGCGATGGTGACGGCCCGGGGTCGCCGCGCGGCCCAGCTGGCGATGGCGGGGCTCGATGGTGGGCTGCAACGGCGCATCGAGGCCCTGCGCGGCCAGCTGCTCGACCAGCTGGCCGAACTCGAAGCCCGGGTCGACTTCGAGGAGGACCTACCGCCGCTCGATCCCGAGGCTGTGCTGGCGGCCCTGGAAACGGTGCGCCAGGAGCTGGGCGCCCTGGTGGCGGAGGCGCGCCAAGGTGCCTTGCTGCGTGAGGGTCTGCGGGTGGCGATCATCGGCCGGCCCAATGTGGGCAAGAGCAGCCTGCTCAACCTGCTCAGCCGACGGGAGCGGGCGATCGTGACCGATCTGCCCGGCACCACCCGCGATTTGTTGGAAAGCGAGCTGGTGCTGCAGGGGGTGCCGCTCACCTTGATCGACACCGCCGGCATTCGCGTCAGCGACGACCGGGTGGAACAGCTGGGCATCGCTCGCAGCCGCGAGGCCTTGGCCAGCGCCGATGTGGTGCTGCTGCTCTATGACCTCAGCGCCGGTTGGACGGACGCCGACGCCGCCCTGCTGGAGCAGCTGCCCGAGGCGGTGCCGCGGCTGGTGGTGGGCAACAAGTGCGATCTCGCGGCCAGAGCTGGCAGTTCAAACCTTCCGGTCGCCAGGGCGGAGCCCCCCGAGCCGTTGCGGATCAGTGCCCTGGCGGGCGAAGGGCGCGACGCCCTGGTGGAGCGGCTGCTGGGCTGCTGCGGCGCGGCGGGTTTGCAGGGGCTCCAGCAGGCCCTCAACGCCCGGCAGGCGGATCTGGCCCAGCGGGCCGCCGCCGCCCTGGCCGAGAGTGGAGAAGCGGCGGCGGCTGGCCTGCCCTGGGACTTCTGGACCATCGATCTGCGCCAGGCGGTGCGGCTGCTCGGGGAGATCACCGGGGCCGAGATCAACGAGGCGGTGCTGGAGCGCGTGTTCTCCCGCTTCTGCATCGGCAAGTGAGGTCGCCCGCCGAGACCTTCCCGCTAGCGGCGTTGGCCGGACCGCTGCCTGTTCAGCCTTCAAACTGACGGCTGCCGCTGGGCCGCCAGGTCGTGCCGCTCGGCCTCACCGCTTCCTCCTCGACGCCAAATCCCATGCTCCCTGCCAGCCGCAGCGCGGCCCTGTTGGCCGGTCCCGATCTGGAGGCGCAGTTGCGCGCCTGGCTGGCGGAAGATCTCGGCCGCGGCGACCTCACCGCTCCCGCCCTCGTGGGCCAACGGGGCCGGGCCCGCTGGGTCGCCCGGCAAGCGGGCCGCTTCTGCGGCGGCGTGCTGGTGGAGCCCCTATTCCGGATTCTGGATCCCAGCGTGGTGGTGCGGCTGCTGGTGGAGGACGGCGACGCCATCGCTCCCGGGCAAGTGCTGCTGACGCTGGAGGGGGAAGCCACAGCCCTGGTGGCCGGCGAGCGCACCGCCCTCAACCTGGCGATGCGGCTCTCCGGCATCGCCACCGCCACCGCCCAGCTGGTGGCGCAGCTGGCCGACAGCCACACCCGCTTGGTGGACACCCGCAAGACAACGCCAGGGCTGCGGCGTTTCGAGAAATACGCCGTCCGTTGCGGCGGTGGCCTCAACCATCGGCTTGGCCTCGATGACGCGGCCATGCTCAAGGAGAACCACCTGGCCTGGGGCGGTGGCGTGGCCCGGGCCGCGGCGGCGGTGCGGGCGGCCGCCCCCTGGCCAGCCCGGTTGATCGTGGAGGCGGAAACCGCCGAGGAGGCGGAGGCGGCGGTGCGGGCCGGCGCCGATGCGGTGTTGCTGGATGAGTTCAGCCCCGAGCAGCTGGCCACCCTGGTGCCGCGGCTGCGCCAGCTGGCGCGGCAGGAGGCGGCAACCGGCCGCCAGCCGCCACCGGGACGCGGGCTGGTGTTGGAGGCCTCAGGGGTGCGGCCGGAGCAGCTGCGGGCCTATGCCGCCAGCGGCGTGGATCTGATTTCCACCAGCGCACCGATCACCCGGGCCCCTTGGCTGGATCTGTCGATGCGGTTCGAGCCGCTGCTGGCGTGAGCGTGCCCCGCCGTGATGGGGCGCTGGCCTGATGCCAACCTGCCTTGGTTCGGCGCTGCCGCGCTGGACAAATGGAGTGATTGAAGCGTGGTGGGCGTGGAGTTGGCTGCCCATCCCCAGCCTTGGCGAGCCTCGGCCAAGCCTGTCCATATTTCGTTCGGGATTGCTGTTGCGTCGCGCCTGACTGATGTCTGCATGGGTTGGCAGAGTCTTCCCCCTGTTGGCCATGACGTTCCTGGGCAGATTTTCCAGGCGCTGAGGCCGCAGGTGATGCCAGCTGGGGCAGTTGAAGTATGTTCCTTGTTTGTTCTACGCCTTGCGTCATGCTGCGGCATCCCGTTCTGAGGCTGATCTCCTCCAGGCTTTTGCCAGCCGCTTTGCTCATCACCAGCGCCTGGTCTCCGATCGGCGCCGCGCGGGCCGAGGGGGTTGTCCAGCGGGTGGTGCGCACCGGTGAGCTGGTGTTGGTGGCCGTTCCCGACGCGCCACCCTTGATGAGCACCAATGCCAAGGGTGAAGCGGAGGGCTTTGCGATTGAGGTGGCCAGGATCCTGCAGGCGGATCTAAAGCAAACCCTGGGTAAGCCGGTGAAGCTGCGCTTCTTGCCGGTGGCATCCAGCTCGGATCTTTACAAGAGTGTGGCCCTGGGCAAAGCCGATCTCGCCTGCGGCGTGCCCTTCCGCTGGGATCAGGAGGTAAACCTCGATTTCACGCTTCCCATTGGCCTGTCGGGCTTGCGCCTCCTGGCACCGGCGGGTCGCTTTGATGGTTCTCCCGCCGGCCTGAGCGGCAAGCGCATCGGCGTGGTGGCCGGCTCCCTGGGGCAGACCCAGTTGCAGGGCATGCAGCCGCAGGCCGTGGCGGTGTCATTCCCCACCACATCGGATGCCGTTGCGGCCCTCGGCGCCGGCAAGGTGGATGGCGTGCTCGGTGATTCGTTGCTGTTGGGTCTGCTTGGCCGTCGTCAGGGTGGCAATCTGGCGCTCACACCCGAGCAGGCCTATCAGCACTACGCCATCACCTGCGCTGTGCCGGCGGACGATTCCGCCTTTCGCGATCAGGTCAACCTCTCGATCGCCCGCATGATGCAGTCGTATCTCGACGGCGTGGCGGAAACGGTGGCCCTGGTGCACAGCTTGGTGGGACCCGAAAGTGCGGCGAAGGTTGCGCCGGAAGCGATCCGCGCCTATTTCGAGAGCGTGCTGCTCAGCGTCGAGCCGATCCGCCCCGTATCTCCTAGCCAACCGTCTGCCCCCCGTTAGGTCCGTCGCACACCAGTAGGGCCGTCGCACACCAGCTCAGCACCTTCCCCTTGTTTCGACCCGTTCTCTGACCGGGTCTTCCCCCCATTCATTGACCCATGGCGTTTCTGTCTCGCTCTCGCCTGTTCGGCCTCCTGCTGATCATGGCGTCTCTGCCGCTAGACCCTGGCATCGCGCTCGCCATCAGCTCCGCCACCGCGCCCCCAGCCCCCCATCCCGCCAACAGCGGCCCTGCGGCTGAAGCGATGGAGGCGCGCCTGCAGCGCATCGCCGCCGCCCTGCGGGAGAAGCAGGCCGCTGGCGAATCCACCGCAGCCCTGCCGGAGAACGCCGTGGCCTGGGTGGGCTGGGCGAATGGCGGTGGCGCAGTCGGCTTCCGCAATGGCGGTTTCCGCAACGGCGGCTGGGGCAACGGTGGTTTCCGCAACGGTGGCTGGGGCAACGGCTTCCGCAACGGCGGCTGGGGCAACGGTGGGGGAGGCTGGCGCAACTTCCGCAACTGGTAAGCGCCCGTTCCGCCATGGTCGCTACACCGCCGACTGCCAGCTACGGACCGGTCCGGTTGCTGGTGGTCCAACCCACACCCTTTTGCAACCTCGACTGCGACTACTGCTACCTGCCCAACCGGGACGATCGCAGCCGCCTGTCGCTGGAGATTCTGGAGCTGGCCCTGGAGCGGGTGCTGGAGAGCCCGTTCTTCGACGGGCCCTTTACCCTCCTTTGGCATGCGGGTGAGCCCCTCACCGCGGGCATCTCCTTTTTCGAGCGGGCCTCAGCGTTGCTGCGCTCGATCCTGGAGCGTCGCGGTCTGCCGGCCGACACGGTGGTCCAGGCGATTCAGACCAACGCCACCGTGATCGATCAGGCTTGGTGCGATTGTTTCCGTCGCAACGCGATTCACGTTGGCGTGTCGCTGGATGGGCCGGCGTTTCTGCACGATGCTCACCGCCGCACCCGCACTGGTCTGGGTAGCCACGCCGCCGCGCTGCGAGGGGTGCAATGGCTCAAGCGCTGCGAGATCCCGTTCCATGTGATCAGCGTGCTCACGGCCGATGGCCTGGCACACGCCGATGCGATCTTTGATTTCTTTGTTGAGCACGGCATTGAGCTGGTTGGCTTCAATATGGAGGAGACCGAGGGTGAAAATGCTTGTTCAAGCCTTGAGATTCCAGATGCGGAACAGCGCTATGTTGCCTTTTTGCAGCGCTTCTGGCAGCGCATTGAGCAGCGGCCTGGCGTGTTGCACCTGCGGGAGTTTGATGGAATCACCAGCCTCGCGTGCGGCGAAGAGCGCCTCAGCAACACCGATATGAATTGGCCATTCGTCATCGTCAACGTTGATGTCAAGGGCAATATCTCCACCTTCGATCCCGAGCTGCTGTCGGTCAAGACTGCGGAATTCGGTGATTTTTCCTTCGGCAATGTGCGCCAGGACAGCTTGGCGTCGATCCTCGCCAATGAGAAGTACCAGCGCGTCGCCGCCCAGATCCTCGCTGGCGTCGAGCGTTGCCGTCAGAGCTGTGCCTACTTCGCGCTCTGCGGTGGCGGAGCCGGCAGCAATAAGTATTGGGAACACGGCACCTTCGACTGCACCGTCACGCAAGCCTGCCGCTACCGCACCCAGCTGGTGGCGGATGTGGCACTGGCGGGCATGGAGAAAGCCCTCGGCTTGGCGGCCTGAGGCAGTTTGCGCTACCCCGCTCGTGGGCCGTCGGCAAGCTCTGCCAGTTCAGCGCCATCACCGCCAGCTTGTAGGGGTTCGTGATCCCCATGCCGGAATAGCCCAACGGGATCAGGGCCTGCACGGCCAGCTTGAGATCGGCCGGTGAGGCGATGTCGTTCTTCCAGAACTGCCAGTTGAGGCCGCGGTGGGCATCGACCGCGATGAACATGCGGTCGATTGGATGCTCAGCGATGGGGTGACCGATCCTGCCGGTCATCTGTTTCTAGGGAGGGATCATGCGGCGGGAAAGGCCTTTGTTGACGTTCTCGCCGGCGGGCCTTGCGGCGGATCGCCCCAGTACCCATCGCACCAGTACCCATCGCACCAGTGTCTTCGGCGTCCCAGGCCCGTCGAATCGGCAGCAACCAGCCAATTCTTGGATCGAAAGGTAGGCATCGGACCGCACCGGCAGGATCTACGCAGCGGCGGCAGCCCTCCCCGTAGCCCCCCATCCGCTCCCGCGCCGCAGCGGCGGGGGATGATCGAAAGGTCGCCCGCCACCGACGCGGCATTCCACCCGGTTGTCTTTGCCGCCCATGCTTCGCCTCGCCAAGACCCTCGACAGCCAGCTGCGCGGGGCGCTGGAGCGGGCCTTCCCCGAGGCGGCGGCCGCGGCCCGCGCCGCCGGCGGGGCGCTGGACCCGCAGTTGGTGCCGGCCAGCAAGCCTGAGTTCGGCGACTTTCAGGCCAACGGCGCCCTGGCCCTGGCCAAGCCGCTCGGGATGAAGCCTTGCGCCATCGCCGAGGCCATCAAGGCGGAACTCTGGGCGGCTGAACCGTTCAGGGCGCTCTGCCTGGAGCCGCAGATCGCCGGGCCCGGTTTCCTCAATCTCAGCCTGCGCCCCGAGACCCTGGCGGCCGCGATCGCCGAGCGGCTGCGGGACCCGCGCCTGGGTGTCCCTGAGCGATCGGCGGCGGGGACGGCGGCTGGAGAGCCCGAAGGCGGAAGGGAAGGGGGGAGCGAAGGGGGGAGCGAAACGGTGGCAGGCACAGCGCCCGAAGCGGCGGGCTGGGCCACGTCCGAGGGACTGGCGGCGCGGCCGGTGATCATCGACTTCTCCAGCCCCAACATCGCCAAGGAGATGCACGTAGGGCATCTGCGCTCCACGATCATTGGCGATGCCCTGGCCCGGGTGCTGGCATTCCGCGGCCATGCGGTGCTGCGGCTCAACCATGTGGGCGATTGGGGCACCCAGTTCGGCATGTTGATCACCCACCTCAAGCAGGTGGCCCCCGCGGCCCTGCAGACCGCCGATGCCGTGGATCTGGGCGACCTGGTGGCCTTCTACCGCCAGGCCAAACAGCGCTTCGATGCGGACGAGACGTTCCAGACCACGGCCCGCGAGGAGGTGGTGCGGCTGCAGGGGGGTGATGCGGTGTCGCTCAAGGCCTGGGGCCTGCTGTGCGAGCAGAGCCGCCGCGAATTCCAGGCGATCTACGACCGCCTGGCCATCGCCCTGAGCGAGCGGGGTGAATCGTTCTATAACCCCTATTTGCAAGCGGTGGTCGATGACCTGAAGGCGGCGGGCTTGCTGGTGGTGGATGACGGCGCCGGCTGCGTGTTCCTTGAGGGCGTGCAAGGGAAAGACGGCAAGCCGCTGCCGCTGATCGTGCAGAAGAGCGATGGCGGCTTCAATTACGCCACCACTGATCTGGCGGCGATTCGTTATCGCTTTGCCCCTCCCCCGGCCGGAGATGGCGCCCAGCGCGTGATCTACGTCACCGATGCTGGCCAGGCCTCCCATTTCGCCGCCGTGTTTCAGGTGGCGCGCCGGGCCGGCTGGATTCTGCCGGGTTGCCAGGTGGAACATGTGCCCTTTGGGCTGGTGCAGGGTGAGGATGGCAAGAAGCTCAAAACCCGCGCCGGCGATACGGTGCGCCTCAAGGATTTGCTCGATGAGGCGGTGCAACGGGCCGAGGCCGACCTGCGCCGGCGGCTGGCGGAGGAGGGGCGAGAGGAGGACGAGGCCTTCATCGCCCATGTGGCCACCACGGTGGGCCTGGCGGCGGTGAAGTATGCCGACCTGAGCACGAACAGGGTTACCAACTATCAGTTCAGCTTCGACCGCATGCTGGCCCTGAGCGGCAACACGGCGCCCTATTTGCTCTATGCGGTTGTGCGCATCGCCGGCATCGCCAGAAAGGGGGGCGATTTGGCGGCGGCGGCCGCTGCGCCCGGAGCCGAAGCTGGCACCCCGCTGCGGTTCACGGAACCCCAAGAGTGGGCCCTCGTGCGAGAGCTGCTCAAATTCGATGCCGTGCTGGCTGAGGTGGAGGAGGAGCTGCTTCCCAACCGGCTGTGCGGCTACCTGTTTGAACTCAGCCAGGTGTTCAACCGCTTCTACGACCAGGTGCCGGTCCTCAAGGCCGACGAGCCCGCCCGCGGCTCAAGGCTGGCCCTCTGCCACCTGACGGCGGACACGCTCAAAAAGGGCCTTGAGCTGCTGGGCATCCCGACGTTGGAGCGGATGTAGGCAGGGCTGGGGCCTGGCTTCCCACCGTGCTTCACGGCGAGGCTGATGGCGAACGGGCCCTGGCCCTTGTGACAGGGGCGCTGGCCTGGGCCAGCCAGTGGATCGATCCGCGAGAGGGCCTCACTCCTGCGGTTTGAGGAAGCGCTTCGAGAGCCGCACCGCCAGCACCGCCGAGGCCAGGGCGTAGGACACAAACGTGATCGCCTGGCCGCTGCTGCCGGCGTCGTAGGCCTCCCGCTGCAGCAGCACGAAATCCGCCAGGGAGGCCGCCGTGCCCCAGATCAGCACCCAGGCGCTGACGTAGAGGACTCCGCGAAGGGTGGTGTTCATCTCGGCAGCGGGCAGCGCCCCAGCGGTGTTTCAAGCGCCATGCTATTTCGTATCCTGATCCTCAACAGGCTCCACGCAGCCGATTGGAGCAGCACCGGCCCTCCCATGGCAGGCCTGCCGAGCCATGGCAGCGCGATCCAGCGGTCCTCAGGCAAGGCCCAGCGGTCCTCAGGCAAGGCCCAAGCAGCAGGTGAGCAACTCTCGCCGACTTCATCATCAGGATCTTGGGACGGAGGAGAAGCGTGAGGCGGCGAAACAACACATGGCAAGCAAGATCATCCATCCAACTTCAACGATCATCCTGATCGCGATCTGGTAAAGGCTGAGGATTGCTTTGAGCGCAGACTGGGGGAAACTCCGACCAATCAGAGCACCCTCTAGAAAACGTCGCTTTTCAGTTCTTCTCAGCGAGACCGATTGCACCGGAGTGCGCCCATTTTCTGGGCCGGGGTTGTCCAGAGGTTCCCGAATAGCCCCCTGAATGATCCTCATGCCTCACGGGCTTCCCGGCAAGCCTCCGGATGGCACCCATCGATGCTTGGGCGAACGGGGCGGCCTCAAACCCCCGCGAGCCGCGGGGTTGGTGGCCTTACCGAGGCCCTTTCAGGCCGGCAGGCCTAGCTTGCAACCATGCGTTCCGGATCGCGCCATGGGCAAACACCACGCCGATCAGCCAGGCCGTCACCACGGTGTCCCTGAGGCCCATCACACCGCCCATCAGGTGGCCATCCACAAGGCCACCCTGCGCAATCAACTCGCCATGGTGTCTGACCCCGACCATCCAGGCCAAACCATCAGCCTGGTGGAGCTGGAACAACGGCAACGGGGCCGCATCTACCGTCAACAGGCGGAACGGACCGCCGCTGTCGTCGACTCGCTCCCCGCCTCCTCCTCCAGCCCCACCAACACCCCCTGACGGCGCAGATCGCGGGCCAGCCGGGCCGCGCAGTCGGGGTCCAGGCAGACCTGGCCATGCCGCCCCTCGGTCACCAGCAGCCCCGCCTCTTCAGGTGCGATCCCCAGGTAGCGGGCCAGGGTGTGGCACAAGGCGCTGAGGCGCTCCGCCCCAAGATCCGGCGGCAGCTGCCACCGCAACCGACAGCGAGGCAGTGCCAAGAGGCCGAGCTCCACCTGGCGCAATGCCAGGGTTGTGGCCAGAACCACCAACAGATCCCCAGCCGCCAACACGGCCTCCGCCGGGGGAGGAGCGAGCAGAGCGCCACTTCGAGCCCGTCGCAGTGCCAAACAGGTCAGGCCATAGCCATGCTCCAGCCGGGAAACGGTGTGCCCTACCAAGGTGTCCCCGAGTTGAAGCTTGTAGCGCACTTGCAACAGGTTGCGGTCCCTCAGCCGCCAAACCCCCTCCACCTGCTCTCCGAACGCGGTCGCCACGGCCACGTCGGCAGCGAGCTCAATCGGTGAAATCAAACTGGCGCCACCGAGCAGTGCGCCAAGACGCTCTGCCGCTCCTTCCTGGCGGGCCAGCAAGGCGAAACGGGCATCGGGCCAGCGCTCCTGGAGGGGCAGCATGTCGCGCAGATCCGCCAACAGATCTCCGGACAGCACCGCCACGGCCTGCACAGGCAGCGACTCCAGCGCGGGCAGGGCCTGATCGAGGTTGGCGAACACCACGGCGCCGGCATTCTCCAGCTGGGGGGCGTCGCTGGATTCAACCCGAACCAGAGGATGACCTTCCGCCCCCAGCAGCGCGGCAACCCGGGCGGCCAGCGATCCACCGCCGAGCAGCAGAATCGGTCGGGCCTGGCGTGGCAAACGGCGACGGCGGCGCAAGCCGAAGCGGGCGCTGAGCAGCTGCTCGAGAATCACGGCCACCAGGGCTGAGGTCAGCAGCGTGCCCACCAGCGAATAGCCGAGGGTGGCGGCCAACAGCCAGGAATCCTGGCGTTGGGATCCCATCTCATGGCGGATCAGCACATTGGTGGGGTCCACAAACTCCCCTTTGAGCAGGGCCGTGGTGACGAAGGCGCCCTGCAGCCAGCCGCCTGAACTGGAGAACAGCGGAATGCCCGACAGCAGCAACCCCGTCAGCACTACGCCAAAGGCCCACTGCAGCGGCGAGCGGCGGCGGCACCAGCGACGCGCCTGGCGGATGCGATCGACCACACGCCCCGATCCGCGCCGGTGCGAGACCTCCGCGGTTGGAACCCGGAGGGGGGCATGGAACGACATCAGCGAGACCACCAGGCCATCCCCGCCTGTATGGCCCGCATCGAATCGCAACGGCCGCTGGAAGCGGTTGTCCTGCAATGGTCCTTCAAAGAGCTCAAAGGTCTCACCCTCAACACCAAACCGGGCCAACTGCTCCCCGGGCCGCAGGGCCTGGAGCAACGCCCCTGCGCTGAGTTGCGCCGGATCCACCACGGTCAGCCCAGGGAGACGTTGCTCCAGGAGTGACCCGAGATCGTCCAGGTCGCTGGACGAACGCACGATGATGGCGGCGCTGGAATTGAGGATGCGCACCTGCAACGCGGCCTCAAAGTTGGCGCTGCTGTCGGAACTCAACAGCAACACCGCCCGTGCCTGGGTGACGCCGGCCTGCCGCAGGGCGTGGGGCAGCCGCATATCCGCCAAGGTCAGCTGGCCTGCCAAGGCTTCCGCCAGCTCGGGGGAGCGCCAGTCCGGCGGCTGAAGGGCCAACAGCCGCAATGGCAGGGAAAAGGGAAGCAGGCGCCGCAGCACGGCCTGGCCGAAGGCGCCCAGTCCACAAACCAAGATGGGAGCGTCGGGACCGGGGCACGGCGCCGTCGCCGGCGCCGTGGGTAAGCCGTTCTGGGACCCTGAATCCAAACGGAGCGTGGATGGCCCCACCGGTGGCGCCCCGCCCATGGGCCTCGCTTGGCTCAACATTCCATTTTTGCAAAAACCCCTGCCGCTTCATGTGATCTGGATGTCATGGCGGCAGGCGTCTGGGCGACCAATCCCGAAGACTCCGTTGATGCGCTCTTAACCCCAGCGGCGCCACCTTGGAGCCATGCAGCACGCTGACCGTGACAGCCACGACTGAAACAGGCACGACTGAAACAGCCACGCTCTCGTCGGAAACGGCCATTCCGGCTCCAGCCGTTTACGGCGATCCGCAGCGAACCGGGCTGACGTCTGCCGATCTGCTCGATGGAGTGACGGAGCATCTGTTCTTTACCGTTGGCCGCACAAAAGACAGCGCCACTCCCCATGACCTTTACCTGGCGTTGAGCCACGCGGTGAGGGACCGGCTGATGAGCCGCCACCTGGCCAGCAAGGATGAATTCCGCCAGCAGCAGGCCAAATCGGTGGCCTATCTCTCGGCTGAGTTTCTGATCGGGCCCCAGCTGGGCAATAACCTACTGATGCTGGGGCTGCGACAGGAGGCGGAAGCGGTGATGCGCGCCTTTGGCATCACCGATCTGCAACAGCTGCTGGACATCGAGGAGGAACCGGGCCTGGGCAACGGTGGCCTAGGGCGGCTGGCTGCCTGCTTCCTCGATTCCCTGGCCAGCTTGGAGATGCCTGCCACTGGCTACGGGATCCGCTACGAGTTTGGCATCTTTGATCAAGAGATCCGCCAGGGCTGGCAGGTGGAAATCAGTGATCAATGGCTCAAAGGCGGCTGGCCCTGGGAGTTGGTTTATCCCGACAAATACTGCCTGGTGCGCTTCGGTGGTCACACCCAGTCCTACCGCGACGGAGAGGGGAACTACCGCGTTCGCTGGGTGGGAGCGGAAACGGTGATGGGAATCCCCCATGACGTGCCGATTCTGGGCTACCGGGTGAACACCTGCGCCCGGCTACGGCTGTGGCGCGCGGTGGCCTGCCAGAGCTTCGATGTGCAGACCTTCAACCGCGGCGATTTCGAGGGTGCCGTGGCGGCCAGCATCAGTTCCGAAACCATCTCCAAGGTGCTGTACCCGAATGACGAGACCCTGGCCGGACGGCGCCTGCGGCTCAAGCAGCAGCTGTTCTTTGTCAGCTGCTCCCTCCAGGACATGTTGCGCATCCAGCGTCGCCGGGGCCTGGATCTCCGCACTTTTGCCGACCACTGGGCGGTGCAACTGAATGACACCCACCCGGCCATTGCGGTGGCGGAGCTGATGCGGTTGCTGATCGATGAGGAGCGCCTCGAGTGGGACCAGGCCTGGCAGATTTGCGGACAAGCGATTGCCTACACAAACCATACCCTGCTGCCCGAAGCCCTCGAATGCTGGGACCTGCAGATGTTTGGCGAGCTGTTGCCACGCCATCTTGAGATTATTTACGAAATCAATGATCGCTTCCTGCGACAAGTTCGGTTGGCCTACCCAGGCGATGAACAGCGTCTGGGGCGGATGTCGATCATTGATGAGCGTGGCCGGCGCAGCGTGCGCATGGCCCATTTGGCCGTGATCGCCGCACACCAGGTTAACGGGGTCGCGGCGCTGCACAGCCGCCTGGTGCAACAAACACTGCTGCCTGACTTCGATCAGCTCTGGCCAAACAAGATCACCAATGTCACCAATGGCGTCACGCCGCGGCGTTGGGTGGCCCTGGCCAACCCGGCCCTGGATCGGTTGCTGCAGGAGGCCATTGGCATGGATTGGCCGGTGCGTCCCGAGCGCTGGCCGGAACTCGAACAGCAAGCCGACAACAGCGGTTTTCTGGAGCGCTGGGCCGCCTGCAAGCAAGACGCCAAACGCCGTCTGGCCCAACGCATCGCCAGCGACTGCCATGTCAGCGTCGATCCGATGAGCCTGTTTGATGTGCAGGTAAAGCGCATCCACGAATACAAGCGCCAACACCTCAATGCTCTCCAGATCATCGCCCGCTATCTGCGGCTGCGCGGCGGTGAATCGCTGCCGCCAAGAACCTTCATTTTTGCAGGCAAGGCAGCACCTGGCTACCACATGGCCAAGCTGATCATCCGCCTACTGCATGGCATAGCGGCAGTGGTGAACACTGACCCGATCAGCAAGGGGCAGCTGCAAGTTGCCTTCTTGCCTGATTACAACGTTAAACTCAGTGAATTGATCATTCCCGCTGCCGATCTGTCCGAGCAGATCTCCACAGCCGGATACGAGGCCTCCGGCACGGGCAACATGAAGCTATCTATGAATGGAGCCCTAACCATCGGCACCCTGGATGGCGCCAATGTGGAGATCCGTGAAAAGGTCGGTGCTGCAAACTTTTTTCTGTTCGGACTTACAGCTGAGCAGATTGGAGAGCTGCTGATCGATTACCGTCCTTGGGAGGTTTTAAGCCAACTCCCGTTGTTGCAAGAGGTTCTGGCGTGGATTGAGCAGGGCAACTTCAGCGATGGCGACCGCGACCTGTTCCGGCCGCTCACGGACAAACTGCGCCACCACGATCCCTATGCCCTGATCGCCGACTTTGCCGCCTATCTAGATGGCCAAGCTGCTGTCGATCAGGCCTGGCAAGATCAGCGAAACTGGCAGCGCCAGAGCCTGCAAACGGTGGCCCGAAGCGGCTACTTCTCATCCGACCGAGCGATTCGCGACTATGCCGAGCGGATCTGGAATGTCAAATCCATGCCCGTGGAGATGAGCTGCTCGCTCAGCCCAGTGCCAATCGCAGTGGGGTGATTGGCTGAACGTCCTCCAACCTCCAACCGCCGGGCGCAAGGAGCAACCGGCGGCAGCCCTGGCTGCTGCGGATGGGGCTCATGGGATCGCAGTAGCCCCGGCCACACCCGAACCCGTTTGCGGCCAGTAATGGGCTCCCGGCGATCGACGTCGTTGGCGTTGCCCTCCTCCAACGGCCTGGCGGCCATCTTGTCGGCGGGGCGTGTTCTCCCACCATGGCCAACGCCGCGGCGGACCCCGGCTGGTGATCAGCCGATGGGCCGCTCCGCGCCGCCCACCGCTCCCGGGTGCTGGGATGCCGGCCTGGCCCGGCCGCTGCTGGCCCACTGGCGCAGCGCCTCCAGCTGTTCGCGGGCGGTGCGCGACAGCGGCACCACCTGGCTGGCCGCCGCGATCAGGTCGGCTTCGCTGATCTCCCGCCCCTCCCCAAACGCCAGGTGCATCGCCTCGATCACCGTCTGCTCCAGTTCGGCGCCGCTGAAGCCCGCCGTGCGGTCCACCAGCACCTCCAGCGGCAGCTGATGCCGCGGCCGCCGTTGGCGCAGCTGCAGATCGAGGATGGCGCGCCGCTCCTGGGCATCGGGCAGCTCCAGCAGGAAGATCTCATCGAAGCGGCCCTTGCGCAGCAGCTCGGCCGGCAGGCGCTCCACCCCATTGGCGGTCGCCACCACGAACACGGCGCTGGTCTTCTCCGCCATCCAGGTGAGCACGCTGGCCAGCACCCGTTGGCTGGTGCCGCCATCGCTGCGGCCATCGCCCATCGCAAGCCCGAAGCCCTTATCGATTTCGTCGATCCAGAGCACGCACGGGGCCATGGCCTCGGCCCGCTGGATCATTTCGCGGGTGCGGGCCTCGCTGGCCCCCACCAGGCCGGCGAATAGGCGCCCCACATCCAGCCGCAGCAGCGGCATGCCCCAGCCGTGGGCGATCGCCTTGGCGGTGAGCGACTTGCCGGTGCCCTGGGGCCCCACCAGCAGCACCCCCCGCGGCAGCGGCAACCCATAAAGGCGGGCCTCCTCGCTGAAGGCGCGGCGGCGCTGCTCCAGCCAGTGCTTGAGGATCTCCAACCCGCCGATGTCCGCCGGGGTGGCCTGGGTGGGGCAGTACTCCAGCAGCTCGCTGCGGGCGATCGCCTGGCGCTTTTCCTCCAGCACCTCCTCCAGGTCGTCCTCCCCCAGGCAGCCGCGGCGGGCCAGGGCTCGGGCCGCCAGCTGGCGCACCCGCTGTTCGCTCAAGCCATGGCAGGCGGCCGAAAGGCGGGCCAGCACCTCCGCCGCCAGCGGTTCTCCGCTGGCCCTGGCAATCGAGCTCAGCAGCTGGCCGATCTCCTCGCCATCGGGCAGCGGCAGCTCCACCTGGGTGACGCAATCCTCCAGCTCCGCCGGCAGCCGCCAGTCCGGAGCCGTGATCACCACGGTGTGGGGCGCGCGCCGCAGGCTGTCGGCCAGGTTGCGCAGCCTGCGGCAGATGCCGGCGTCGTCGCCGTAGCGGTGGAAATCCTTGAGCAGCAGCAGCACCCCCTGCTCCGGCGCCATCCCCTCCAGCAGCTCCAGGGCCGCCATCGGGTTGCGGGCCGCGTCGCCTTGCTGGTTGGGGGAGCCCCGCAGGCCGGCCACGAAGTCCCAACGCAGCAGCAGCCTGCCGCCCAGATCAAGGGCCACCTGCTCCAGCAGCGCTTCAACCCGCTGCTCCTCGAGGCTGCGAATCCAGAGGATCGGCGTGCGTGAACGGATCAGCAGATCCAGCTGGGCGCGAATCGCGGCGGCCCCCATGGTTCAGGCTCCGTCCTGCCGCAGCTGCCGCAACGCCTGCCAGCGGCGGTCCGGCGCGTCGTTGGCACTGCTCCAACGGTCGGGGCCGGGGCAATCGGGGCCGCAGTGGTACACCAGCGGCCGCTGCAGGCTGAGCTGCTCAAACAGCCAGTGCTCCGGATCAAAAGCCCCTTGGGGGTCAAGCCGCTCCTCCGGCTCCTCCCCCAACAGCGCCTGCAGATCCAGCAGCCCGTCCTCGTCCAGCAAGCTGGCCAAGGCCAGCGGGTCGTCAGAGCCGCTGGCGCCCCCATCCGCTGCCGCCGTGGCGAGGGCAAGCCGCTCGTGGGCTTTGGCCCGCAAGGGCAGCTGGAATGGCCTGAGGCAACGGTCGCAGTGGCAGCCCAGGATGGTGTGGGCCTCCCCCTCTACCTCCAGCGTCGATCCGTGATGGCGCAGGCGGATCCAGCCTTGCACCGGTCCGGCATCCTTCAGCTCCGCCAGCGGTTGCAGCACCGTCAGCTCCAGCTCACCGCCGCGCTGCAGCAGCTGGGGCAGGGGGATCGGCCGCAGGGGTGTGGCGGAGCTGGAGGCAGCGATTGGGGCGGGGGTGGGGGCGGGCGGATCAGAGGTCATGGATGTCGCACTCTGGTCTGCGTTGGTCTCTGGACTGCCCAGAGGCCTGGGAAGTGGCCCAGCACGGGGGACGGCTGCGGCGCGGGCGATGGTCGCAGCACCGGGGTCGGCTGCAGCTCGGGGGACGGCTGCAGTTCGGGGGACGGTCGCGGCGCGGGGCGGTCCAAGTGCGAGACCACGGAGCCGATCGACTGGGTGGCGCCACAAAGCGAGTGGGGGCTGGAGGGGAAGCTGGCTCGATGGACCGGTGAGCGGGGTGGGCGGCGCGTTGGTGATCGCCCGAAGCGACGGCCGCGTCGTTGAAGCGGCTCTATGGGGCGGCTCTATTTGCGGCCCTTGGGCTCGAACGGCAGCCGGCCGCTGGCGGGAGGGTTGCCGGCCGTGGCGGTCACGGTCTGCTGGGCCATCTGCTTGTCGAGAATTGCCTGCAGGTTGTCGGGCAGGGCCTCGCGGCCGAGCAGGAAGGTCTGCAGGGCCTGGAAGATGTTGGCCACCACCATGTAGAGCAGCACCCCAGCCGGCAGGGGGAAAAAGAGGAACATGGCGGTGATCATCACCGGCGTGATCTTGTTGGCGGTGGACTGCTGCGGATTGGCCGGCATGCCCATGCCCGAGAGGATTTGGGACACAAACAGCGAGGCGCCGAACGCCGCCACCAGGATGGCGATGTCCCAGTTGACGGCGCCATCGGTCATGAAGCCCACCTGACCGAGGGCCTTGATGAACAGGAAGCCACTGCGAGCGGCGAGACCGGGGATCGTGCCCTCCACCACGGCGTCGCCAGGGGCCAGGGCCGTGATCGTGCCGTCGTCCGCCACGCTCACCACCGATTCGCCGCGGCTGACCTTCCAGCTGGGCTTGAAGCTGTCACCGTCTTCGATCGAGGCCAACACCGCCGCAAATCCCTCTCCTTCGCGGGTGTGCAGGCTGGGGGTGATGGTGTCACCCACCCCAAGCTTCAAGCCGTTCTCCAGCGTGCCGATCACCGGCACGTGCTGGGTGCTGGTGACAAAAATCGAATGGCTGGGGGTGTTGAAGGGCTTGGCCTCCAGCGTGGCCATCTGGTCTGCCGGAAGAATCTTGAGGTTGAAGGTGTAGGGCACATCGGCGAACGGCGAGCCCCGCAGCGTGGCGAACAGCGCGAACAGGATCGGCATCTGCACCAACAGCGGCAGGCAGCCCGACAGCGGACTGCCGAACTCTTTCATCAACTTGCCAAGCTCCTCCTGCTGCTTGGTGGGATCGTTGCCGTAGCGGCTCTTGATCTCGGCCTGCCGCTGCTGCATCACCGGCTGGGCGATGCGCATGCGCCTGGCGCTGCGGATCGAGCCGGCGCTCAGCGGGAAAAGGGCCAGGCGGATCACCACCGTTAGGGCAATGATCGCCAGGCCGTAGCTGGGCACCAATCCGTAGAAGAAATCCAGGATGGGCAGCAGCAGGTTGTCGGAGATGTAACCGATCACGTCAGAGCGAAGCTGGTGGGGAAGGATCCGGCTGCCAGTGTGCCCGAACGGGGCCCGGAGCGGCGAACGGAGGGGTGAGAAGGTGGTGGTCCGCTGGCCCGGCGGTGGTGAAGCCAACCAGCGGCAGGCGGCGCTGGGCTCTCGCCCGCTTGGGCTGAGCGGCGCGTTAGGCCAAGCGCCCGATCAGGCCGAGCGGCGTTGTTCTGCAGGGGCGAAGCCAGGCTTGGCGGGCTGGCCGCCGCCAGCGCGGGCCTTGCGGCGCTCCTCGATGTAGGCCTCCAGCTCGCGGAAGCGCGGCACGGCGCGCATCTCCAACCGGGCGCCGTCGTCGAGCACAAGCACCATGTCGCCCCAGGCGCCAAAGCCGCGCGGC
>Ga0315904_10004568_pt1 | contig 19640 bp, 14 predicted proteins | sample LakEriMetagenome_6_FD_203529 | JGI IMG/M metagenome (GOLD analysis project Ga0315904, IMG submission 203529) | Freshwater fungal communities from buoy surface, Lake Erie, Ohio, United States - Buoy 12 MA120 | ecosystem: Environmental > Aquatic > Freshwater > Lake | place: USA: Lake Erie, Ohio...
GTGGGGCGTCGCCACATAGACAATGTCAATCTCCGGGTCATTGACCAGCTTGGTGTAGGCATCCGGCCCGGTGTGCTGCGTGGGCACCCCAAACTTCTCGGCGTACTTAGCCGCCTTCTCCGGATCGCGCGAGGCAATCGCCTGAATCTTATGATCACTCAGCTTGGAGACATCCGCTCCCAGTCGGTTGGCGATCGAACCACAGCCTAAAAAGCCCCAGCGAAGGGGCGAATACGTTGACATCGTTTACTCCATCGGATATTTCAGGCCGATTGCGGCCCGCAGGTTGTCGAGAGCGCCCATCACGGCAAGGCTGTCGGAGTGGGAGAGAATATCGCTCTCGGTGTGCCCAGCGCGCAGGCGCTCGGCAAAGTGCATGGCCTCGAACTGGAAGCCGGGACCGTCAAAAGGCAGCTCAAAGACTTCGGACTCGCCATTTCGGGTCAGAGTGAGCTTTCGTGGTGTCCACCAAGGGGCAGCCACTTCGATCTTGCCGCTCTCGCCGATCAAGGTTACGCCGGCGGGGGTGCTAACCTGAAACGAGGTGCTGGTGACCGCCACTGCGCCGCTCGGGAAGTGCAGGAGCATCCCCGCGTTCTCATCCACGCCCGTGTGCCCGAGCGTTCCCAGACACGCCACTTGATCGGGATCGCCCAGTAGCATCTGCGCCAGGCTCACCGGGTAGATGCCCACATCCATGATCGCGCCGCCGCCCAGTGCTGGGTTAAAGAGCCGCGCCTCCGGGTTCAGCCCCACCAGCTTGCCGTCCTCTCCCACATTTGAGGGGCTCGCGCCGCAGCGAAACCCAAAGTCCGCGTAGAGCATGCGAGGCTTGCCAATCGCGCCCTCGGCGATGAGTGCACGCACTTTATCCCAGACCGGGAAGAAGCGGCTCCACATGCCCTCCATCAGAAACAAGCCCGTCTCTTTGGCAACGGCGACCACGGCCTCCGCCTCAGCTTTGTTGATCGTGAAGGGCTTCTCACAGAGCACGTGCTTGCCACTCTTGAGGGCTAAAATACTGTGCTCTTTGTGAAACGTATGAGGCGTGGCGACATAGATCGCGTCTACTTCGGGGTCGCTACAGAGTGCCTCGTAGCTCGCATGGCGGCGCTCAATGCCGTGTTTGTCGCCAAACGCATTGGCTTTCTCTAGCTCGCGCGAGCCCACTGCGACCACTTTCTGGTCCTCTAAAAGCGCAATGGACTCGGTGAAGCGGTTGGCGATACTGCCCGCCCCGAGGATGCCCCAGCGCAGGGGCGTGTATTGGTTTGACATAGCCTCTCAAGGATACCCCGCGCGGCGGCCCTACGTCAATGTGCCACCCCATGAATGCGGCGTCTGGGTGGCGTCGTTCCTCCGCCGTAAAGCCCGTGCCGGGCTACAATCCAACGGGTTCCCCAGCCCGGCACGGGCTTTGCAGCCGCAGGCTACTGAGACGCCTCATTCATGGGGCGGTCGGGATAGGGGTTGGTGTGGGAGTGGGCTGCGAGGCTCCTCCACCACGAATTGGCCCGGTCCCTGGCTGGACGATATATCCCCCACAGCCCGCCAGAATCGGGGATGCTTGAGCTTGACACTAAGAGCTACTTAGTATACAATTTTTACCAGCGGAACCGCCACCAGCGGAACCGCCACCAGCGGAACCGCCACGTTCTAGTAAAACGAGGTATGCCATGCGAAACTTCCGTCTACTCAGTTGGCTCTTGTTAACCACAATTGTGCTGTGTGCACCCAGAGTATATGCTCAAGTTGTTGGGACAGGAACAGAACGCTTTCTTCCCTACTTCACTACCACAGGTGGTACCATCCCCTGCGCTACCAATGATGGAACGCCAATAACCCACCAGGTTATCTCCGATCCAGCAATGAATGTTGTTCCTGCGAATAGTGTCGAAGGCCCAACCGCTGTCGTGAAAGGAACTTCTTTTACCGTTAAAGCAACTCTTTGGATTCCGCCACCCTTTCATGGAACTGTCACGTATGAAAGCGTAACTTACTCCACCTCTTCAGATAGCGAAACTATTTCGGGTTCAATGATTCCGGTCTCTATAGATACGGATATTGCTATCCCTTATGAATTCACCATACAAGTTTCAGCACCAAGTAGTGTTTATTCTGGTAGTTTGCAGATAAACCTACATACCAGTGAAACGACACCCAATGGCACACAAGAGGGTCATGCAGGGACAAGTTTCGGACTCTACACAGTTTATGCACAACCTACCGCACCACAAGTAATGCCTTGGGTAGGTGTACTTCAGGATGCATGTATTTTTGCCAGACACCAAAGCTCAGAGGCAAACGTAGCTAAAGAGTGCACGATAGGCTTATATTTTGGTGGGAATTTCGGCATGGATTCGCCAAGAAGGTTTTATTATCCCGGAAATGCAGGTACTAACTGGATTCTTCCAAATGGGAATTTTGACCTTGCAGGTTTTTTATCATATGGCAATTCATGGTGGACAACATGGCTTCCAGGTAATTGTGCTGATGTTTCAACGTATCTTTGTATTTGTGCGAATGCTTTGGGTTTGAATTTCAGTCCAAAAGCTTATACTGATAGTAATCTGAATGGTTACCTGACTAATCCTATATGCTCAATTGGTAGCAGTCCCACTTTTATTGGGAATTATGATGCTTGGTCATGGGGATTCCATCAAATCGCTCAGAATACAAGCGATCTTGTTTACGAAGCATGTGCAGCACAATGGAATGGGCCCAATGGTGTTTACCAGAACCCTCCAGCAGGCTGGTTATTTGTAGCACCATCAAGTGACCCATTACTTTTCAATTATTGGTCTTGCCTGCCTTGGGAATTGATACCAGGCTTAGGTTTGGTCAATAATCCGTTTCCGTCCATACCAATAATTCACCATAATGCAACTTTAGGAGTTCAGTAAAAATGAAACAGTTTCTGTCAATCAGTTTATTATTATTTTTGGGAGCAGTATCAAAAGGACAAAGCAATGTCAATCTGAAAAAATGTCTTCCAACACAAGAAGAACTTACCGATTATGATTTTTCCAAAATGAGGCAACCAAAGCAAAGACATGATGCATCCTTTGAAAATATCACTTTTAGATCTTTAAATAAAGATAGGACATTCATGTTGGGTATAGATATCATATACACAGAAAAAATCGAAGGTGCAATTTCTCTGGTTGATTCAACAGTCCGAAATAATCCAGGAAATACTTGGAGGAAAGGTTTTCGTTTTTCTCCATCTGTCGGAGAAACATCGCTTCATACAGAAAGTGTAAAAGGTAAACCTGACTCTTCCTTAGGTCTATTGGTAAGAGAGGGAAGAGCTATCATCATACTTAGTTATAATAAGCTACCTGTTGGCTCGACGTTAAAACCCGTACAACATTCCACACTATCACAATCTGATATTAAACGCGCAGAAGATTTAATTTTGTTGATCTTGCAAAAAATGAGACGTGACGGTTTGACAAGATAAAATCAGCCACCTACTGATCCCAGCTCATCTTGCCGTTGATGGAGATCGAGTAGGTCATCTGGCGCTCGTTGAGCATGGAGAATCCGGCCCAGATCAGCTCGGCCATGAACTCGCCGACGATTAAGCCAAAGGCGATCTGGCGGAGCTGACTGTAGCCCTTGAGGCCATAGAAGCGCTGGACGAAGACTTTCACAATCAAGACAATCAAGAGCCCGAACCAGTAGTAGTCCACCCCGAAGTTCATCGCCAGCGCATAGCCTGCCGGATGGAGCCAAAAACCAGGGATGCGGAAGCGGATGAAGTCGAGGAGCATCACGGTTCCGAAGCCCCCTAAAACGGCGAGCATCGCGGTGGGATTGGGCGGGCGTGGAGTGCTCAGAATATTGCTCACAAAGCCGCCTAGCTCACCGGAGACCCAGCTCACGGGGGTGTAGTGGTAGCCAAAGTAGATGTGGGTCAGAAAGCCGGTGACGGTGCCTAGGGGGATCGCCAAAAAGAGCGCTAGAAACATCCCTCTGGCCGAGAGCTTGCCCCGATCCGCGAGATAGAGCCCTTCCATCAGCGACGGCATGGTGTGTGTCCGATGGATTCGGTTCATGAAGTGGAAGGTCGCCAGTGTCCGCGTGAGCAGCTCGTTGGAGAGCCCGGCGCTGCCATGAAAGTCTAAGATAAGCTGGTGCGGCCCCATAAACGCCATCTCGTGGGTAGGAGCGCCCAGCGATGCGCGTAGACGTGTGACGGCCACACTGAAGGCCAAAAAGAGCGCAACATAAAGAATCACGAAGAGCAGGGGCAGGCCAATGCCTACTCCAATGGCTGCCGTTGCTGCAATACAGACCAGCATCAAGATAAACAAAAAGCGCGGCGGCAGGCCCGGATTCTCGCCCGTATCTTTTTCTCCCGAGCTAATCTGCGCCCACAGCATCTTTAAGTGGGGCCGCGCCAGCCAGAGCGCACTGACAAAGAGCCCGATAAACGCGCCCCAGCTCTGCTCCGAGAAATACGGCGGGCTGGGTGTCAGGCCGCCGCCCCCAAAGACTCCCTGCTCGTTGCCGATACTATAGGCGATAATCTGCTGGGCCTTTCGCACAAAAAAGAACACCAGCAGCGAGAAGAGCAAGTCGGTGGGCATCAGGAAGCCCAGCGCGGAGAGATAGGGGAAGATCCCCACGGGAGTCCAGCCAGTCTGGTTCCATGGCGGCGAGACAAAGGCCTTGTTGAAGTCGCCCAGAAAGCGAATGTTGAAGTGTGGGAGCTGCGGGTAGAGAAACGAGAAGCCGTTGAGCATGTCAATGGCAAAGACCACGGCAAAGCTCCCCCAGAATAGCTTGTTCTTCCAGAGTGGTGTCTGCCCCGGCCCTGCTTCTTCGGTCAGGGCGATCGGGAGCTGAACCAGCGGAAACGCCAGGCGCTCTTTGTGTACCCACTGGTCTTTGAGCAGCGCACTGATACAGAGCATCGCCGTGGTGATCAGTGTCAGGAGCAGAGTCCACGCCCCGATCTTGGGCCACCACATCGGGAGCTGCGAGAGAAAGAACCCGAAGGTCTTGCCCCCCTCCCCGAACTCCTTGAGCGGCGCGGGGTCGCGGAAGAAGAACCAGTCGGGAAGGTAGGGCAGGATATAGGTGCCGTAGCGCGGGTTGTTGGGCGCGAACACCGCAAAGCCGTACATCGAGGGCGCGACCATGTCCATCCACTCACCGCTCATGGCGCAGGCAATGGTGAGCATGGCATAGACCACCGCGATCTCCCGTCCGTTCAGCGCCAGCCTCGGGAACGTTTTTCGGACGGGTAGGTTGAGTAGTGCAAGGACAATCGTCAGCGCGAGCGGTGGCACCATGAGCGAGAAGATTCGGTCTATGACCTGGTCTTGCGCCCAGTAGCAGCACAGAGGGATTAAGAGCAGTCCGATTAAAAGTGGGCGAAGAAGGGCTAACATGGTCTATAATTTCTCCTATCGTGCAACCATAATCCTGCCGACATCGTCTTTAGGTATAGAATATCCCCGCCGATTGGAACGGCGGGTCTTGAGAGCCTACGGCTACGAAGGCCGTTCCGGCCATACCGAATTTTCGGTGTTGTATGGGCGGCACGCCCTTTGTAGCGCGAAGCGCTCTTCAGCCACCCCCCTCCAACGGGGGTGGCGTGAGGGAGAAATACTTTATGATCTCGGATGAGCTGAAGAAACAGATTGATGACTGGGTGAAGCGCGAGGGGCGCAATGAGTACGGCGACCCCAAGGACACCCACTACGCAGGCGGGAACCCTCTTTTTGACGAGCGCTCGCCGGGCCTCAAAGACCGCTATGAGTATATTTTGGAGCGCAACCCGAACTTGAAGAAGGAACTGGAATCATGAAATCCCCTAAGTCCCACGCGGGGGGCAACCCCAAGTTTGATGAACGCACGCCCGAAGTGAATAAAGACCGGCAAGTTGTCGGTGTCAGCCCGCACTTCGACGAAACCAAAGCCCCGCTTCGTCTTGTCACCCCTATCGCCAAAAAGAAATCATTACCGATCCGGAGGATCAACCCATCATGACCAAATCTCTGAGAAACACCCTCGCCACTCTCGGCATCGCCGTCGCCGTTGGAGCCACCGCCCTCCCCATGCTCTCCGTCTGGACTGCAAAAGAGAGCTACGAGCCCATCGCCTACCCGACACAGATCAGCGACTCGGCAAAGTGGCCGACGGTTCTGGTGGACTTCAACGACAGTACAAGCGACGCCGACATTCAGGCGTTTGCCGCGCAGTATGGCCTGAAGCTCGCCCCGAACTCCATCGAGGCCAAAGACAACCGACTCTACCGCGTGATCGAGGGCAAGGCCGATCTCAACGCACTCCGCAACGACTCCCGCGTCCAAGCCGCCGAACCCGAGATTCAGTTTCATCTGGAGCAAAATTGCAACTGGTCATTGGATGATGTAAAACATCGCACTCGTGTGACCGATCCCACGGTCGAAACCACGACGATGACGGATCCGACGGTGCATGAGGAATTTTCGCTCACGCTGGATGAGCCTTCGGGGACGAAGCCTAACGATCCGCTCTATGACAAGCAGTGGAACTTCCGCATGATTGATACGGAGGGGGCTTGGGAGCGGACGCGTGGCAAGGGCGCGGTTGTCGCCGTGATTGACACGGGCGTGACCCAGGCGCGGGACTTTAAGCAGACCAAGTTCACGGCGGGCTACAACTTCGTGAGCAAGAGCACCAACGCCGACGACGACCACGGGCATGGAACCCACGTCGCCGGAACCATTGCGGAGTCCACCAACAACAACGAGGGCGTGGCGGGGATCGCGTTTGAGGCGACTGTCATGCCGCTGAAAGTGCTCTCCGCCGAGGGATCGGGCAATAGCGCCGATATCGCCGACGCCATTCGCTTTGCCGCCGACAAGGGCGCGAACATCATCAACATGAGCCTGGGCTCCATGTACCCCTCCGACGTGATCCACGAGGCCTGCAAGTACGCTCGCAAGAAGGGTGTCACGATTGTCTGCGCCGCGGGCAATAGCTTCCGTGAGGGCGTGGGCTACCCCGCCGCCTTCCCCGAGTGCATCGCGGTCTCGTCGGTGGGGCCGAGCGGAATGCTCTCCAAGTTCTCTTCGTGGGGCAAGCAAGTGGCAATCGCCGCGCCCGGCGGCGACATGATTGATAGCCGCAACCCCGATGATGGTATCTTGCAGAACACCGTCTACTCCGGTCAGGACGACTACTTCGCCTTCCAGGGAACGTCTATGGCCTCGCCGCATGTCGCGGGAGCCGCCGCGCTAGCCTACAGCCAGGGCACCAAAGACCCGGCCAAGATCCTGGATCTGCTCAAGAAGACCGCGAGCAAGCCCAAAGAGAACAACGCCAAGAAATACGGTGCGGGAATCCTCAATGTCGGCAAGCTCACGGCTAAAGCCGAAGCCGAAAACGGCTGGAAACTGCGCCACACGCTTGCGATTGCCTTTGCTGGTCTGCTTGTCGGCTTCGGTGGGCCACTGCGCCGCCGCAATGTTCTGCTCCGTGCAGGTATGGCGGGAGCTATCGCAGGAGGCTTCTTCCTCCCGGATGCCGTGACAAACTTCGTGGGGGCAGACTCCGCGTGGAACCTGCTGAGCTTCTCCGCACTCGCTCCCGCGCTGCTCGTCTGGATGCTGCGCAAAGGCCCTGGCCTGAAAGTCGCTTCGGGCGCGGCACTGGGCTTTGGGGTGAACTTGTTCGCCAACTGGAACAACGCCACGATTCCGTTCACCGCCGCGACCTTCGGAGCCAGCGCCCTGCCTTGGACACTGACCAATATGGCAGTTGCCCTCGGACTGGCCATTGGCAGCGCCTTCTGGGCCGCCAAGCGCCTACGGTAATCTTTGCAGAATCCCCCTGCCGAGTCCGGCGGGGGGATTTTTTATTGTCAACAAAGAGAATACGATGAAGTCCGTCTTGATCCTTGCCCTCGCGGCGGTCTGTGCCCCGGTTGCGCTGGCGCAGAAGCCTAAACCCAAACCAAAGTCAAAGCCGCAAGTTGCGTCCCCCAAGTCCGTGCCGATGATGGGGATCTACGAGGGGGCGATCACACTTCCCAACACGCTCAAGCTCCGCATGGTCTTTCGCTTCGATGGCAAAGGGGCAGGCACCTGGGACAGCCCAGATCAGGGCGCACGGGATCTCAAGCTGGCAAGTGGGACCGCGACAGGCTCCCGTGTAACCGTCACCTGCGCCACGCCGCCCTGGAAGTTCACGGGGCAGCTCTCTCCCGATAAAAGCAGCCTCACGGGGAGCTTTGAGCAGGGAGGACTCTCGATGGCGATGAGCCTCAAGAAAGTGGCGCAAGTCACGGCGCTGCGCCGTCCACAGACCCCTAAGCCTCCGTTTCCCTACAAGACCACCGAGGTGAGTATCGAGAACGCCGCAGAGGCCGGTGTCACGCTGGCGGGGACACTCACCGTGCCACCGGGCGCGGGGCCCTTTCCGTGCGTGGTGTTTATCTCGGGCTCGGGCCAGCAAGACCGCGACTCGACGATCTTTGAGCACCGCTCTTTCGCCGTCCTCACCGACGATCTGGCGCGGCGAGGGATCGCGAGCCTGCGCTGCGACGATCGCATGACAGGCAAGTCCAAAGGCGACCTGATCAAGGCCACCAGCGCCAGCTTTGCCACCGATACCGAGGCACAAGTGGCGTTTCTCAAGACCCGACCAGAGATCAATCCCCAAAAAATTGGGCTGATTGGCCACAGTGAGGGCGGCCTGATCGCCCCCATGCTCGCCGCGAAGCCCGCAAACCAGATCGCGTTTCTTGTCCTGCTCGCCGGGCCGGGCGTCCCTGGCGACCAAGTACTGATCGAGCAGGGAGTCGCGGTGGTCAAAGCATCGGGCATGGGCGAGGCCGTGGCGGCAGCGGCGCGTGCCAACCAGGAGAAGCTCATTCCCATCGCCAAGGCAGAAGCTGACCCGAAAAAAGCGCTGGAGGCGATGGCGAAGGCGCTTGGGCTGGCCGGAGCCGCTGCGCTGCCTGACTCAGCACGCGGTCAGCTCCAACTGCTCACCAACCCCTGGATGCACTTCTTCCTTAGCTACGATCCCGCGCCTGCGCTCTCGAAAGTGACCTGCCCTGTGCTGGCCCTCAACGGCGATAAAGACACTCAAGTGCTCGTGTGGCAGAACCTTCCCGTAATTGAGAAGCTCCTCAAAGATGCGGGCAATAAAGAGGTGACAGCGCTCTCGCTCCCTGGTCTCAACCATCTTTTTCAGCACACCAAGACCGGCTCCCCCAGCGAGTACAGCCAGATTGAGGAGACTTTCTCCCCAGATGCCATCAAGACCATCGGCGAGTGGATCGTCGCCCGGACAAAGTAAGTGATTTTTGCGCTGGCTCTTGTATTTATTGCCAATCCCTTAATTGCCGGGCGAGCGAAAACCAGTACCCGCCGATTGAAAGCGGCCTCTCAGGGCGCAAGCGCCAAAAAGTCGCTCCGCGACTGCCCCTAACGGGGCTTGCTAGTCGCGGAGCGACTTCTTAGCCGAAGGCGCTTAGACGCTGTTTTCAACCAGCGGATGATCACACATCCACGCGTTTGATGCGCTCGGTGGCGGGGTCGAGAACCATGGTGAACTGGCCGTCGGACATGTCGAAGATACCGGTGGCGACCGTATCAATCAGAAGCTGGTCGTGGCTCGACATGAGGATCGTGCCCTCAAACTTCTTCAGTGCCTCGATCAGCACTTCTCGGGCGAGCGGGTCGAGGTGGTTGGTTGGCTCATCCAGAAGATAGAAGTTGGCGGGGCGCAAGAGAAACTTGGCCAGCGCCACGCGGGCACGCTCGCCGCCGGAGAGAACTCCGATTTTCTTAAACGGCGCATCGTCGCCACGGAACTGCAAGCGAGCGAGCAGGCCACGGGCAAGCTCCTCCATCTTGGGATCAATCCCTGCCAGCGTCTCCTCGTAGACCGTGCGCTCAGGAGAGAGCGCCTCGGCCTGGTGCTGGGCGAAGTAGCCGATCTCGGTCTTGGGGTTGATGACAATCTTGCCACTCGTGGGCTGCTCAATCCCGGCCACGAGCTTTAAAAGCGTGGACTTACCCGCGCCATTGGGGCCGGTGAGGGCGATCTTGTCTTGGCGCACCAGCGGCAGCGTGATGCCACCCAGTACGGTCTTATCGCCGTAGCGCTTGACCACGTCCTCGATACTGATCGGCTCCGGCGCTTCACGCGGCGGCTCGGGGAACTGAAGATAGATGGTCTTGGGACGTTCTTTAGGCTTTGGCAGGATATCAATCTTCTCAAGCTGCTTCACGCGGCTCTCGACCATTCCTGCTTTACTCTTGTTGCCCCGCCAGCGCTGGACGAACTCTTTCCAGTCCGCGATCTCGCGCTGCTGGGCATCGTAGGCCTTGAGCTCGCGCTGGTAGCGCTCGTCATCGAGGCGGATATAGTCGTCGTAGTTCCCTTTGAACCTATTGACCTCCATGTCCTTAACCTCCCAGATCTCTTCGCTGGTGAGATTGAGAAACTCCACTTCGTGGGAGATGCAGACCACTGTTCCAGGGTAGCTGGGAATGTAGTCGTACATCAGCCAGAACTTGGCCTCAGTGTCTAGGTGGTTGGTCGGCTCATCGAGAAAGAGATAGTCGGGCTCTTGCAGAAGCAGCTTGGCCATCGCGATTCGCATCTGCCAGCCCCCGGAGTAGGTGTCGGTGAGGCGGTCTACCGCTCCTAGCTCAAAGCGCAACCCCGAGAGAACACGGCCAATGCGAGCGTCCATAGAGCGCGTCTCCAGCTTGGTCATGTCCTCGGTGGCCTTATCTAGTGCGGCGATATCGGACTTTGTGATATCCCCTTCTCCGATAGCCTGCGAGGCGGCGATCAGGCGCGCCTCAATCGCATCCATGTCGGGGAAGACAGAGCGCATCTCCTCGCCCACGGTCACCCCAAGGCGGCACTGAGACTCCTGGTTGAGGTAGCCGACGGTAGAGCCGTGCCGGTGCACCACTCCCTTGTCTGGCTCCTCTAGCCCGGCTAGAATCTTGATGAGGGTGGACTTGCCCTGCCCATTGAGCCCCACGACCCCAATGCGGTCGCGGTCTCCGAGCTGAAGCGTGATGTCTTTGAGCACGTCCTGCGGCCCAAACGATTTGTAAATTTTTTCGGCGGTCAACATAATAAAAACCCGCAGATTGTATCGCGCCGGAAGGGGTTTTCGCTAATGGCACCCTCAAGATCGCGTTGTATTTATGCCCTTCATCCGTTTTCGGTACCAGAACCAGACGGGGGCTTGGAGGGCGATCACGACAAGCATCGTGGTGAGGGAGCGTAGAAGTGCCTGTTTGAGAGGCATTCCCTTGCCAAAGTAGACATTCCCCCAGACCGAGAGTGCGTAGCCCATGCCATAGATCACGATCACCGCGCCCAAGAAGAGGCGGCGGTTTTGTGGGGTCGCGAGAATATCGACCCGGGGCTCTGGTGTGGTCACAGAGGCAGGAGGCTTCTTTTTCTTCTGGTTCATTTTTCTCTATCCGCCCCAGAACGAGTAGGGCTGAATGTCTAGCGCCCAGCCCACTAAGTGCCAGAACGAGCCGACAATGCACTGTCCGAGGATCAGGCCCAGAAAGAATGGCATGGCCTGGCGGTAGAGCTTCACCCCGCCGTAGCGCAGAATGACGCCTTTGATGACCCAGGCAAAGAGCAGTGGCATCCAGACCAGGTTCATGCTCCACGAGCCCGAGATGGCGTAGCCGATGGGATGGAAGGGCCACCACGGGAACTTAATACGCGCGATCATCAGCAGGGCGCAGAAGAAAAAGCCAACCCCAATTGCACCGTTGGCGATCCAGTTGGGCGGCTGCGGCTGGGTCATCCAGCCATTGAGCCGGTTGTAGGCCTCGCCCGAGAAGCCCTGGCCGCCGCGCATCTTGCCCATCCCGCCAAAGTCGTAGGAGAGATGTAAGTAGGCCCAGAAGGCGGCAAAGGCCCCAAAGGCTCCCGCGATAACCAGGCTCGCAAACATCATCCGCTGGCTCGTCTTGACATCTTTGGCGATCTTGAGTCCCTCGATAGCAAAAGGCATCGGGTGGGAGCGGTAGGCGCGGTTGAACCAGTAGAAGAAGTTCAGGATCGTGAGGTCCTGCGCCGAGAACGCGGGCGTGCCAAACGAGCGGGTGAGCATGTGGTCCGGGCCAGAGAAGTGCAGGTCGTGCACGGGTGGGCCAAGCTCGGCGCGGATACGGCCCACAGCGAGGGCGAGGGCCATGTAGATCGCAAAGGCCGCCAGCGAGATCAGCGGGGAGAGGCCAAGCCAGCTAAAGAAGGCAACGAGGCCCGCAAAGCCCAGCAGAAAGCCGCCCAGCGCCTGACGGTAGCTCATGGCCTCCTGGGAATCGTCCACGTCCGAGGGCTCTCTCCAGAGGCGCTTCCACATCTGCCCAAAGTAGCTACGCCCATTCCAGAGCAAGAAGACTAAGATCGCGATATAGCCGCCAAACGACTGCTCACGCACAAAGGGAAAGTCCGGAGTGACATCCCAGGCCATGAGCCGCGAGACGATAAGCTGTGCCTTCCAGAACAGATAAAAGAACCAGCACGAGAAGACCAGATCCAGCGGCAATAAATAGCCCAGCCCAATGGCGAAGGGGTAGAACGAGTAGCACGTAAAGCCCGCCGCGTTCCAGGGCGATGTGAGGAAGATTCCCCCTGTCGAGACATCGGTGTGCTGAAGGTTGATGGTCGGGAGCTGGGGATAGAGCGAGGCGAGCCCATTTAGAACCTCGATACAAGACACTAGCCCGAAGCCGATCCAGAAGAGCTTGTTGGTCCAGATCGTCTCTTTCTTCTGCTCCGTGAGCTGGAGGGGCAGCTCGACCACGGGGAACGGGAGGCGCTCACGGTCTTGCCAGCCTTGGCGCACCAGCACCGAGAGGCAGAGCATGGTCCAGAAAAGCACCGCGACAAAGCCCGTCCAGAGCAAGACGGGGTTGCGCCACGCCTGAATATGCTCCGGGGTGTAGAGCGTCGAGTGCCCTTGGTAGAAGAGCTTCAGCGCCTCTTTCTCGCTCGGGGTATCGCCTACCATGACGGCCTTGGGGAGATACGGTCCAAAGCGCTCTAGCCAGCCATTGGTGGCATTACCGAGCTGGTACGGGTGCGAGAGCATGGGCAGCAGCGCCGAGCACATGTCCTGCCCCGCCAGCGCTCCTCCGACAGCCACCATGGCATAGATCTGCATGATCTCCGCCTGCGAGAGCGCAAGCTTGGGCACAAAGCGACGGAGCGGCCAGTTGATGAGCAGCACCACTGTCAGCAAAAAAAGAGCATTGGCAAAGAGGGAGATCGTGGAGAAATAAGGCCCACTGCCCACGCGTTCGGCACGGATCACCCAGAAGGCATTGAGCAGGATCAACACGAGCGCAATCGGAAACGTCAGTCCCCAGCGAATACGAACCGAAGCTGTTGAATCACCCATAGCGTGTAGGTATTCACCATGACTCTTAACGATTCCTGCTTTTGCCGTGGTATACTAAGCCCAAGCTGAGGAGTGCTGCAATCCGAGATTTCTGTGGATCAGGCTCAGCTATCAAACTGCGCTCACCCTGGCAAAGCCCCTGGGTGGGCTTTATTTTTGCCTGAGAGATAATAAGAATGACTGAAACAACAACCCAAACCCTAGCCACGGACTTTATCGTGGCCGATCTGTCCCTGGCGGACTGGGGACGCAAAGAGATCGCCATTGCCGAGACCGAGATGCCTGGTCTGATGGCAATCCGTGCAGAGTACGCTGCCAGCCAGCCGCTGAAAGGCGCCCGTATCACCGGCTCGCTGCACATGACGATCCAGACCGCCGTGCTGATCGAGACCCTCGAAGCCCTCGGGGCAAAAGTGCGCTGGGCGAGCTGTAATATCTACTCCACTCAAGACCACGCCGCGGCTGCCATTGCCTACGGCGGAACTCCAGTCTTCGCCAAGAAGGGCGAGAGCCTGGAAGAGTACTGGGACTACACGCACAAGATCTTCGAGTGGTCTGATGGTGGCTACACCAACATGATCCTCGACGACGGCGGCGATGCTACTCTGCTTCTGCACCTTGGCACCAAGGCCGAGAAGGATCTCTCCGTGCTGGACAACCCCGGCTCTGAGGAAGAGACGATTCTTTACGCCAGCATCAAGGCCAAGCTTGCCGTGGACCCGACCTGGTACTCTGTCCGACTGGCTGAAGTCAAGGGCGTCACCGAAGAGACCACCACGGGCGTGCACCGCCTGCTGGAGATGAGCAAGAAGGGCGACCTGATGCTGCGTGCCTTCAATGTGAACGACTCCGTGACTAAGTCCAAGTTCGACAACCTCTACGGCTGCCGCGAGTCTTTAGTGGACGGCATCAAGCGCGCCACCGATGTCATGATCGCCGGAAAAGTGGCGGTGGTCTGTGGCTACGGCGATGTGGGCAAGGGAAGCGCTCAGGCTCTGCGCGCACTCTCCGCTCAAGTCTGGGTAACCGAGATCGACCCGATCAACGCTCTGCAAGCCGCGATGGAAGGCTACCGCATCGTGACCATGGAGTACGCCGCCGACAAGGCCGATATCTTCGTGACCACGACGGGCAACAAGTCGGTCATTACCCGCGCCCACATGGACGAGATGAAAGACCAGGCCATTGTCTGCAACATCGGGCACTTCGACAACGAGATTGATGTCGCCGGACTTGAGAACCTTCAGTGGGACGAGATCAAGCCGCAGGTAGACCACGTGATCTGGCCCGACGGCAAGCGCATTATTCTCCTGGCCAAGGGCCGCTTGGTGAACCTCGGCTGTGGCACCGGCCACCCGAGCTACGTGATGTCGTCCAGCTTCGCCAACCAAACCCTGGCGCAGATGGAGATCTGGATGAACCCCGACAAGTACGAAGTCGGCCAGGTCTATGTTCTTCCCAAGCACCTCGATGAGAAAGTCGCCCGCCTCCAGCTCTCCAAGCTGGGCGCGATGCTCACCGAGCTCACCCCGGAGCAGGCCGCCTACATCGGTGTTGCGCAAGAAGGCCCCTACAAGCCCGACACCTACCGGTACTAAGCCGGGCTCTGTTTCTCTGGCCTGGGGCTGGTTTTTACCAGCTCCAGGCACTTTTCAATCAAAATCTCTCCGGTTTGCTCGCCCAGGGACGTGCGCGAGACATACTCATAGCGCGGGAAGCTGTGATAGTCCACTTTGGTCAAGATGTAGCCAAAGGCCTCGTTGGTGAGGCCAAAGAGCAAGTTATGTGCTCCGGCCATCTTCCGCTTGAGATAGAAGCCGATATTGGGGAGCGCCTCACCAGGGATCGTCAGAATCTGTGCATCGCCGAGATTGACGAGGTTCAGACGCGCCTGAATCGTGTGGTCTTTGCCTTTCCCATGCGGGTAGCCCAGCGGCGACTGGGTCACGACCGCCCAGAGCTCCGGGGATTGGACGGGAAAGGTCACGGAGAGGCTCTTGCAAAACAGCCCTGGCTTTTGCTGAACGGGTGCTTTGGCTAAAATGCGCAGCGCTTCATCGGCCATGGTATGCCCAATCCGCAGGCACTCGTCCCAGGTGCGGGCATCCTCCCAGTAGCCTTTTAGTGGGTCTTTAGGGCGGTCCAGAGAGCGATTGTCGGCGGTGACCATTCCGCCCTGTGCGCTGTTCATAAAGAGCGCCATGCCTCCCACACGCTCCTCCAGACGCTCACAAAGCGGGCCGCAGAGATCGGGGCTGAGGATGCCGACACTGTTGCCCAGAACCTCGGGGTGGATGGCGTAGTTCACCAGAGTCGCGATAGTCTTTCCTTCGGGCGTGAGCGCCTGAATCACCGACATTCGCCGGTCGTAAAGCTCGGGGGCGTAGTAGTTGTAGGCGATCTTTCCTTGTGCCTCGCCGGTGGCGATCTTGAGGTACGCGGGCTGCGCTCGGTCTATCGCCTCGTTGATGGCCTCCGCCGCCAGCGTGCAGACCCGCTCCATAAACGCCAGATCGCCGGTGTGGCCACCCTTGCCATCGGGGAAGGCGTAGCAGTCCGGGGCGCTGTGGGTATGCGTAGCCCCAATGAGGATATTCTGCGCCGCAACACGGGGAACGCGCGCCCGTACGCGGTCGCCTAAGACGCCTGGAAAGCCTAGGAGATCCAGCCCAACAACGACCACTTTGGTCTTGCCACGCTGGAGAAAGAGGGCCCGTGCTGTCAGCTCGCCGCGCTTCTCGCGTGCCGACTCTGTGGGCCCCATGCCACCCGAGACGGGCAGGAGAGGGTTGGGGGTCATAATGCGCTTCGCTGCGCCTGCCCAAAGCGATTCTTGCTCTTGCATGAGCACCACTTCTCTTATCGGGGCAGGAATTCCTCCCCCAATAAGAGATCGCAAGGCTTAGCGCACGAAGTCGGACATTAGCTGCGGCGTTGCCGTGTCGAAGCCGACTACATCTAGCATTCCGCCGTCGCTGGGATCGGCGAGGGTGAAGCCATTGCTGACCATCCCCACGACGATGAGCTTTGCGGCAATACCCATTTGCTCCCGGTACTGGCGCAGGGCCTGCACCGGGTGGATGCTCCCGTGCCAGGTCTCCGAGTCCGTGTAGACGACGAAGACATCGGCTTTCACCTTGTTCTTCAGCGCCCACAGCATCGGCTGGGCACAGTCCGTGCTCCCAAACGACATTCCCGAGATGCGGCGAACCACATCATCGAGCCGCTGGCGGGGCGTGATGCTCAGCTCGGTCAGCTTGTCCTGGAACGCCACCATTCGGTAGTCGTCCTCGGTTGCTGCCGTGATAAGCGCCATCGCCGCCGACGCGTCGCGCGGGGTCAGGCCGGGAATTCCTGCGATGTCGCTAAAGCCCATCGAGCCCGAGACATCCAGAGCCAGCACCCAGCGCTTGCCCGTCGCCTCGACAGTGCCGAAGCTCGCGTAGAACGCCGCGTCGAGCGCATCCACCAGCGTGCCCACCGGCTTCCAAGTACTGTTGCCACGCACGCCCCTGCCCGACCCGTAGGTCTTGAGCGCCGAAAGCACCGCAATCGGATGCACCCGTGCCTTCTTCAGCGCCGCTGTATCCGTTAGCCGTGCGCTGACGGCCTTCACCTGCTCACGGTCGTCGAAGATGCCCACGCGGGTCATGGTCGCCAAGTTGCGCAGGAGCGCCGTGAGTGGCATCCCGCTTGCCAGCAGCGCCTCCCACACCGACTTCTCGGTCAGGAACTGGGTCGTGATCGCCTCGCGTGGCAGGTTGGCGTCCCGGATCAGCCGGGCGATCTCCGCCGCACTCTCCGCACGCTTTGCCTGCTCGAAGGCCGCGACCAGCGCCGGGATACTCTCCCCTGCACTTCCCTGCGTGATCCAGTGGTAGAGCGTCTTCTTCTGCTCGCTCTCCGGCTTTGGGTGGCTCAGACGCAGCAAGTCCCGGTGGCTCCAGCCATCGCGCTGCTGGTACTTGACCGCCTGGTAGGCCAGCGCATCGCTGTCCTTCTCGGCGTACCAAGCCCCGACTGCCTTACGCAGGCCACGGCCCCAGCCGCGCATGCCGTCCACAAACTGTGCGAAGTGGAAGAGATGCGTCCCCGTACGGCAGACCGTCGGCAGTGCCACCAGCGCAGCCGCGCGTGTCTTGTCGTCGCCCTCCGACGCCGCAATCGCCAGCGCAAAGATCGCCGGATCGTTCTTCGGAGCCCGGCCCGCGTCCGAGATCTGCGCAATGGTCTTCACCGCCCGCAGACCGTCCGTCGCCACGCACGCCTGAACCGCCTTGGCACTCTCCGCCGTCAGCTTCTGCTGCGTTGCGTAGTACGAGCCGCCCTCAGAACCCAGTACCAAGAAGCGCTCCAGCCGTGTCCAGTTATCCACCGGGAAGCTGTAGCCCCCCGCCGAGTTAAGCACCTGGCTCGTGCCCGGAATCGGCTGGCTCTGCGGCGTGACGTTCTTGTTAAGTGTGTTCTTTAAGTAGCTCATTTTTCGTGACCCTCCTCCCCCTGCCCCTTCTCCCAATCCTGGGAGGAGGGGCATTGAGGGGAGCTTTTAGGGGATATTTGATGTATGGCCGGAACGGCCTTGGTAGCCGAAGGCTCTCCCGTCCCGCCGTTCCAATCGGCGGGAAAACAGGGGTGACAGGACTCGAACCTGCAACCGACGGGATTGGAATCCGTTGCGCTACCAATTGCGCCACACCCCTAGATTTCGTCGTTGATGTTTGTGGAAGTAGAACGGGCAAGAGACGCCGCCGGAGCTATGGCCGGTAGGTTTTTTCGCTTGCGCGAAGACCAGCCTTTGTTGAGTGGATCAGATAACCCGATGGCTACGGCCCGTTCTGAAATTTTATTTTTCGTTGACACAGGAGCGGTGGGACTCGAACCCACGACCCGGCGATTAGAAGTCGATAACCGTCACCTTCGGCCCGGCACTGCAACCAGGCAAGGGGCGGAAACGGAATTCCTGCTCTACCCAACTGAGCTACGCTCCTACAAACCAAACCGAACAGCGGGGGTGATAGGATTCGAACCTATAACCGGTAACCTTCTGCAAACGGCCCGAGCCCGAGAGCTAGGGCAAGGAGGAACAGACGGACTGCCCTACCATTGAGCCACACCCCCACACTGTGAAACTGACAAGTGGCTGCGGCAGGACTCGAACCTGCGACGCGGAGCTTTTCAGACTCCCGCTCTACCGACTGAGCTACGCTTCCAGAAATATAAAAAACGCCAATAATGGTCGGGGTGGCCTGGATTTGCACCCTGCACCGGCTTTCGCCAGCAGCCCTACAGATAACCCTCTTCTAGCGGCCCGAAAAACAGACAAGAAGGCGAAGACGGAACCGCCCTTGCGGGCAACTGCCGTGTTTACTCTTTCACCACACCCCGTTAAACCAAACAAACAGGCGCGAAAGCGGGATTCGAACCCGCGATCTCCAGATTATGAGACTGGCGACTTAACCTCTTGTCCACTTCGCAGCATTTTCAGCGGCATTTCAACCACTGGCGAGAGCAATATCGCAGGATTTTATGCGCGTGCTAAAATAGCTCATGAAAAAAATTAGCCGACGGGATATGGTGACAGGGGCAGCGATAGCCGCAGTGAGCACGCTGGCGGGGGAGACGCAGGCACAAGAAGTGCAAAAAGAGGCTCCGAAGAGCGAGAAGCTCACGGAGAGTGATCTGCTTGCCGCCGATCGGCTGATTGGGAGAGAGACGACTGAGGCGGAGCGGACGCAGCTTCTCTCTGGGATGGCGGGGTTTCAGCAGAGCCTCAAAGCCGTACGCACCAGTGCGCTGATCGGGAGCCTGCCGCCCGCGTTTCACTTTAACCCAGTGATTGCGGGGGTGAAATTGCCGACCGGCAAGAGCGAGACGCGCCTCTCGAAGGCGAAGACGCCCGAGTTTAGCGGCGATGTGAAAAGCCTAGCCTTTGCGAGCGTGGCGACCCTGAGCCGCTTGATCGCCTTGAAGAAAGTGACGAGCACTCAGCTCACGGAGCTGTATCTGGAGCGGCTTAAAACCTACGGGCCACGGCTCTTGTGCGTCGTCTCGCTGCTGGAGGACACGGCGCGGGCACAGGCGGAGCTCGCCGATAAAGAGATCGCGGCGGGGAAGTGGCGTGGGCCGCTCCATGGGATCCCCTTTGGCCTGAAAGACCTATTTTTTGTGAAGGGCACCCGCACGACTTTTGGTGCGCCGCCGTATAAAAACCAGGTAATGGAAAATGCCCAGGCGACCG
>Ga0315904_10004571_pt1 | contig 19634 bp, 22 predicted proteins | sample LakEriMetagenome_6_FD_203529 | JGI IMG/M metagenome (GOLD analysis project Ga0315904, IMG submission 203529) | Freshwater fungal communities from buoy surface, Lake Erie, Ohio, United States - Buoy 12 MA120 | ecosystem: Environmental > Aquatic > Freshwater > Lake | place: USA: Lake Erie, Ohio...
GACAAATTTAAATGAAACTATTGTTGATGTTGCGAATAATACAGTTACTGTTAATGATATATCTGCACAAAAAATTGCAGAACTTGCTTCTGAAGGTGCAAGAATAGAAGAAGAAAGACTTGCAGCCATAGAGGCTAGAAAAAATGCTAGGGCAGCATTAATTACTAAATTAGGTATTACTGAAGAAGAAGCACAACTATTATTAGGGGGTAATTAAATGCCATTAATTGATCCAGCAACTCCAAGTAAAGTAGCATATATGTATGATCAAACATCAAATACTTGGTACGCAATTGCTGGTACCGCCAATACAAATGTTGCATATAACTGGCAGGCTGCTCATACTTTCGGCTCTGTTGTAACTGTTAATGATGTTATTAGAGCAAAGGCTGGAGTAAATAGATTTCAAAATCCTGCTGCGAGAGATACAGTAATTACTTCTCCAGCAAAAGGTACTGTATGTTTTGTTGAGCAAACAAATGGCGGTACTGATATAAACCAACTTCAAATTTATAATGGTACATCATGGGTAGGAATGCTAGATACCGCAACTCTAAGTACTAAAACTGCTGATTATAATTTAGGTCTTGCAGATGCAGGACAAACATTATTAATTGATTCTACTAATGATAGAACTGTTACTGTTCCGCTTAATTCTGCTGTACCGTTCGCAATTGGACAGAGATTAGATGTAGTAAGGTTAAATACTGGTAATGTTACATTTGCTGGTGCAGTTGGTGTAACAATTAATAGTAAAAATTCTAACAAGAAAATTGCTGCAAGGTATTCTGGTGCAACTCTTATCAAAACTGGTACAGATACCTGGGTCCTTATTGGCGATTTGACAGCGTAGGCTTCCCATGCTTGGATTTATTGGAAAATGGGCAGGATCCAAGGGAATGGGAAAAATTCCAAACCTAATTGGATTAAATAAACAACAAGCAAGAGAAGCATTACAGAATGCAGGATTTACTTATGGACAAGAAAACGAAGAAATTCAAGATAATGAGTCTTTAACAAATAAAGTTAAATCTCAAGGAAAACCACAAAATGAACTATTAGACTATGAAACTCCTATTGATTATATAATTAATACATTTGCATTTACACCATTTTCAGTCTTTGGATTTTCCCCTTTTAATGTCTTTGGTTTCTCGCCAACCCCACCGTTTTCAGTCTTTGGTTTCTCACCAACGCCACCTGAAGCCTTCTCAGTCTTTGGTTTCTCACCAACGCCACCTGAAGCCTTCTCAGTCTTTGGTTTTTCACCAACTCCACCGTTCTCAGTGTTTGGTTTCTCACCAACTAATACCTGTCCTGCTTGTCCAGATCCAGGTGGTTGGAGTGATTGGGGAATTTGTGATGGAGGACAGCAATTTAGAACTAGAACTAATTATGAAAACGTAGGAGATCCACCACAAGGATGTTGCATTCCTTGGATTGAGTCTGAAAGTAGAGACTGCGAAGTTGCCTTTTCAGTCTTTGGTTTCTCACCAACCCCACCGTTCTCAGTGTTTGGTTTCTCACCAACTAATACCTGTCCTGCTTGTCCAGATCCAGGTGGTTGGAGTGCTTTTGGTGCTTGTGTTGATGGACAAAAATGCAGAACTAGAACTAATTATGAAAACGTAGGAGATCCACCACAAGGATGTTGCATTCCTTGGATTGAAGAGCAATGTGAAGCATGTACCCCTGCCTTCTCAGTCTTTGGTTTCTCACCAACGCCACCTGAAGCCTTCTCAGTCTTTGGTTTCTCACCAACGCCACCTGAAGCCTTCTCAGTCTTTGGTTTCTCACCAACTCCACCTGAAGCCTTCTCAGTCTTTGGTTTTTCACCAACTCCACCAACATCTAATTGTTCTCCATGTGAATATCCTTATTATGGAGAATATGGTACATCTGGACAGTCTTGTGGAGGCTGTCATTATTAAAAAAATGTGTATAAAATTATGATATACTTATCAAACATAGTAAGTCCTAGGAGGATAATATGAGCGTTATAAAAAGATTTGCTTTTATAGCAGATGGAGAAGTTTTTAAAACATGGGCACAGTATGAAAATGAATCACCTGCTACCCCAGTCTTACATCAAACATTTAGATCAAATCCAACAATTGTTGTTGTTCCAGATAATCTAGTAGATACTATTGAAAAGGGAGATATTTGGGACGGGTCTACCTTTAGAAAGCCATAGTAGTGTCTGAAAACAACAAAAGTGCTTGGCAAAGATATAAAGAAAATTTAGGTGAAACCAGGCCTTGGGATTTATTAAAGCCAGAAGTAGAAAAAGCAACACCAGAACTTGCTGCAGAAAGATTTAATATTTGTAAGCAATGTCCAGAATTAATAAAACTAACTAAGCAATGTAAAAAGTGCGGTTGCCTAATGAAATTAAAAGTTGAACTTCAAAAGGCAACCTGTCCACTTAATAAATGGTAATTAATTAGGAAACTTTTCAATCCATTCCCTAATTTTTGGAGTAATGCCTTTCCAGGCCCTCCAATTTTCCCCGCCATTTGACATATGAAATGCAATTTGTGCATTTATGACGGGATTAAACAAGTCTGCATTGTGTTGTAGATCGAATTTATTACGACGATCTGGACCAAGCATTCCAAGCATATTTATTTGAAAAATGCCATATGAACTGTCTCCAGTTTCATTATTTCCATTGAATGCAAAAGGTCTACCATTACTTTCTTTTTTAGCAATAGCCCAAGCCTCCTTGAGATTTTGACCTTCAAAACCTACTAATTTTAATAGATTTTTTAGATCTTTATCAGATAGAGATGTAGCGTTTTTATATTTTTCTAACTGATCTTCTTTAGCCCTAGAAACACTTTTGGCCACTTGCGTGGCCTCAATAGTCTCTTCAAGCACGATAGTTTTACTATCATTTAATCGGTTTTCAGAAGCATTAGCCACGTTTGACCAAACGGAAAACATCGCCAATATGCTGAGTGTGCCAATGATGTTCCTGTTATTATTCATAAAGTTAATCATAGTTTCCTCCTTAGAAACGTAATGACACCTTGTTAAAGGGTGTCATATTACTTCTTAGTATAACACAATTTGAGGCAGATAGTCAAATAATGATATAATTAATCTCTATGGCAGATACAACTAATAATTATGGTTTAACATTTCCAGAAGCAACAGATTCTGTAAATGTACATAATGATATTAAAAAATTAGCAGATGATGTTGATGATGCTATTTCTTCTCTTGATGCCTCAAATGTGCGGGTAAGGGTAATAAATAATTCAGGTTCAACTATAGGTGCTGCAAAACCAGTATATGCGGTTGGGCATACAAACAATAAAACACAAATAGCATTATTTACTTCTTCTTTATCAGATAATTATCCGCTACTTGGTTTGACAAAAACAGAATTAGTAAACGGAGCAAGTGGAGAAGTTGTAGTTGCTGGCGTTTTAGAAAATGTAAACACAAGTAGTTTTTCTGTCGGTGAATTATTGTATGTGAATTCATCTGGCGCATTAACAGATAGCGTAATTGGCGGTGCTATAGGAATGGTTGCTGTGTCAAGTCCTACAAATGGGGTTATTGTTATTCAAGCAAAAGGTAATGGAACCTGGGGAGCATTAAAGGCTGGACTTTCATGATAAGAAATTATTTTAAAAAAATAAAATATATAATTTTTTATTATATAAAAAATAGAAAAAGAAAAAATACGCCATGGCTCTACTAGAAAACAATTTAAAAAACGATTTTTATTTATTTGATAAATATAGTATTCCAAAAAATTTTGTAGAGCCTGGAGGCTTAACAAATTCTTTTTTAGAGCCAAGCGGCATCTATGATTATAAACTTAATTCAGATGGATTAAGATCTATTGAGTTTTCTGAAAAACCAGAAGTATTAACTTTAGGGTGTTCAATGACATACGGAATGGGACTACCAGAAGAAGATAGGTGGTCAAATATTTTAGAAAAAATAATTAAAGAAAATGGTCAAAATTATAAAGTAGGGAATATAGGATATAACGGCGGGTCTATTATGAAATCAATATCTGCATTTTTTTCTATTATTAATAAATATAATTTTTATCCTAAATATGTATTTGCAAATTTCCCATTTATAGATAGATTTTGGTTTATAAGTTCTTTTCAGGATGGTATGCAGGATCTGTCAACTAATTTTCATAGATTACCAAAAACTTCTGCTAAATTCCCTTTTGATTGGACAAGCATTATTGCTTCAGAATGGGTTTACTATATAAATTTTGAATATATAAAAATGTTAGAAATTTTTTGTGAAAGTAATAATATAAAATTAATTTGGAGCACTTGGACTCATAATACTTTTGATTTAAAGAGTGATGGATTTGATAGTTTTGATGATTACTGTTTTAATAAATTTAAATTTTATAAAAAAGATCCAACTGCAGATTTATTTAAATGCTACCATTACGGACCAGATGTAGCAGAATCATATTTAGACTTTGATATGAAGAATTGGGAAAATGAAAAATGTCATGAAGATTTATTTATAAAATATGGCCATAGAAGATTTAATGTTGCATATGACGAGGGAGATCTTTATGAATGGATAAAGAAAACTGGCGCTAGAGGTGGAGAGCCACCAAGAAGATATGTTCCTCATTTTGGCGTACATAGACAGACTCACTGGGCAGAATTTTATTATTCATTTATGGTATAATCCTATTATGGCTACCTTCCGAAATCAAACTACAGATAGTTATGCATTAGGCTCAACGCCACCCGAAATTCGTTGGACGGTAGTTAGAGGAGATTCTGCAGCATTTAGGGTATATGTTACAGACGATGAAAGAAATCCATTGCTTATTGAAGATTGGCAAATTGATATGGATGTATATCGTCCATCTACAGATGAAGTTGTTTTATCTTTAGAGCCACAGCCAATTGAGTTTCAAGATAGCGAAGGTAGTTTTACTGTTTCTCTAACATCAGCACAATCTGAAATTTTAGAAACAGGAGATGTTTTTGATATACAACTTACAGAACTTGATTCTGGCACTAGAGTTTGGACGGTAGCCAAAGGTTCTATGGTAGTTATTGAAGACATAACAGAGTAATGCCAACAAGCCTAAAACCAATATCAGATCAAGTATATAGAACAACACATCGTATAGCCCATGCACAAATAAAGCCACTTGAAGAACGTTATATAAAAATAAACGACATAAAATCTAAAATAAAAATAGAAGAAATTGTTCCCTTTAAGGTTCAATTTATTAATGTTGGGGTTTTTGGTTTTTCTAAAGACAATCCAGCAGGTGTTGGGGTTGCAGTTATTGGATATAGTAACTACATCCTATAAAATATAAAAATAAGGAGTTATAATATCATCATGGCAAAGATATCAATACCCACATTAAAGACAAAGTTTGAGACTGGAGATCGTCCCTCTCAGCAAGATTATGAAGATTTAATTGATTCAGCCTCCGCCCGTTCCACAGATCTTGGATCAATGGGTAATAACGAAAATACAATCACTGGAATTGAAAATCCAACAGTAGTAGATAATTTTGATGCCACAGAATGGCGTATGGTTAAATATATTGTTTCAATCGCTAAGGTAACTGCGGGAGACAATAAGTTTTATGCAACAGAGTTGACCGTATTAGTTGACGGTACAAATGTAAATGTCAGCGAATACGGAACAATAGACAACGATGGGAATATTGGCACCATTAGCGTCTCAAGGGCTGGAAATACAGTATCCTTAACGGTTACTCCAGACCCTGCAATTAAGCCAGTCACAGTTCGTTATGCACGAATTGGACTTAAGGCGTAAACAAGGAGATAAAAAATGGCAACAGTCACAAAAGACTTTAAGGTAAAGAATGGTCTGATTGTTGAAGGCACAACAGGTACCATCAACAACCATGATATTCTTACAAAGAAAACAGACGATCAAACCTATATCGTCAATTTAATTGGTGGTACAGCCACCTCAGCAAATGAAGCAAACAAGGTCGTAAAGCGTGATGCTTCAGGCAACTTTGCTGCAAATGAAATAACAGCAGATCTCGTTGGTGATGTAACTGGTAATGCAGATACAGCAACAACTCTTGAGACTGCTCGTACAATTGAACTTACTGGAGATGTTACAGGCTCTGTATCTTTTAACGGTTCACAAAATGTTCAAATTTCAACAACACTAAATGGATCTTTTGCAACAGATGCAGAAGTTGCTACCGCAAAAAGTGAAGCAATCTCAGCAGCAGCATCAGACGCTACTACAAAGGCTAACGCAGCCCAAGCAGCAGCAGAGGCTACAGCAGCAGCAGATGCTACTACAAAGGCTAATGCAGCCCAAGCAGCAGCAATTTCAGCAGCAGCATCGGATGCAACGACTAAGGCTAACGCAGCAGAGGCAGCAGCAAAAGCATATGCTGATGATAAAGTTTCAGATCTTGTAGATGGTGCTCCAGCACTTCTTGATACACTCAACGAGTTGGCAGCAGCAATCGCTGATAATCCAAACTATGCAACAGATGTTGCTAACTTGGTTGCAGGAAAGCAAGACACATTAACTCCTGGTACAAACATTGCTATTGTAAACGATGTTATTTCTGTAACTGGACTTGATACTGATGATGTATCAGAAGGCACAAACCTTTACTTTACAAATCAGAGAGCACTTGATGCTACAGCAGCAGCATATGATTCACATGGCTCTGCATTAGCAGCAGAACAAAATGCAGCAACTTATACAGATAATGCTATCAATGCACTTGACACAGATGATATTGAAGAGGGCGCAAGCAATCTTTATCATACATCTACTCGTGCTAAGTCTGCAGCGATGGAACTTCTTGTAAATTCAAATCAGAGCAATATCACAATTGCATATAACAATGTTGGTGATGGACTTCTTATCACCGCAGAAAACGGTGTTGCAGATTCTGATACAGATGATCTTGATGAAGGTACAACAAACCTTTACTTTACAAATGCTCGTGCAGTATCTGCTCTTGAGGCAGTCACACCTGACTTCCCTGCAGTAGAAATTGCAAACATTGCAAAGCAGGTAGCAGCAGAGGCTTCTGTTGCAACTGCAAGCACAAGTACAGCAGTCTCATGGGCTAAGGCAGATTATAAGTCTGCTGAATTCCTTGTAAAGATTGCTCAAGGCTCACATACTGAGGTTTCAAAAGTTATCTTGACTCTTGATACTTCTGACAATGTAGCAATCACAGAATATGCGATGGTAGGAACAAACGGCTCACTTGGATCTGTTTCAGCAGATGTAAGCGGTTCAGATGTACGCCTTCGTGTAGCAACTCTTAACAACAACTCAACAGTGGCTGTTGTTGGAACACTTTTAAAGTAATAAAATAAATAAAAGAGGGAGTGGTAATCTTGGCAACAGTCAATAAGGACTTCAAGGTTAAAAATGGGCTTATCGTTAATGGTGGCGGTGAGTTCGGTGGAACGGTAATTGTAGGAGAGCCTACATTATCTACCCACGCTGCTACTAAGGCATATGTTGATTCAGTAGTTGGCGGTATGGAGGTCGGGGCTACCGCTCCCTCTACACCAGATAATGGTGATTTGTGGTTTGATACATTAACATCAAGAGTTAATGTCTATTATTCTGGTTCATGGATTACGATGGCATCAATTGATGATACATTGGGTCTTCCAGATCACATTCACGACACCGCTATTGATGGAACTGGTTTTATAGTATCTCAGTTTATAAGTGGCGGTAGTTTTAATGATCCACAGGGATCTCCAGTAGATGGAGGATCTTATAATACTGACTCATGGACTTTAGTTTATGATGGCGGTAGCGCAACAGATAATTTCAATTAAAAATTGATGTTATAATAGGCACAGAAATAAAACGGTAGAAATACCACAAGGAGAGATAAATGGCAACAAGAATGCAACAGCGCAGAGGAACTGCAGCACAATGGACATCTGCAAACCCAATTTTAGCGGGTGGAGAAATCGGATTTGAGACTGACACTGGTCAATTTAAGATCGGTAATGGTTCGTCTGCATGGTCTGCTCTCTCTTATTTTAAAGACACAACAGATGGGGCATCGTCATTCGCACCTTTGGTAAATGGACTTATTCCAATTCAATATCTTGCCAACCTAATAGACGGTGCAGATGCTAATAAAGACACACTAAGAGAGTTAGGGGACTTGGCTGTAACTCTTAATACCAGCATTGGAAATGTTAGTTCTAATTTAACATCACATGAATCAGATTCAGTAGGCGTACATGGAATTTCAGATACTGCTAATTTAGTTTATGCAGCAGATTTAACTGCACATAATGCAGATACAACAGACGTTCATGGTATTGCTGATACCTCAGTATTAGTTGTTACTTCTGCATTAAATTCAGCAATTTCAACAGAGGTTAATGATAGAAATACAGCAATTTCTGGTCATAATGCAGATACAACAGACGTTCATGGTATTGCTGATACCTCAGTATTAGTTGTTACTTCTGCATTAAATTCAGCAATTTCAACAGAGGTTAATGATAGAAATACAGCAATTTCTGATCATAATAATGATCAAACCAATGTTCATGGTATTGCTGACACATCTTTACTTGTAACTACAACAATGCTCTCAGCACATAGCGACGATACAACAAGCGTACACGGTATTGCTGATACTTCAGCACTTGCAACAAAGACATATGCAGACAATGCAGCAGATGCAGCAGAAACTGCAGCAATAAATGAAGCAGGTACAGCAGCAGATGGCAAAGTTTCTACGCATAATGCTCTTACTACAAATGTCCATGGTATTGCTGACACTGCAGCATTGGCCACAAAGAATTATGCAGATAACGCAGTAAGTACACACGAGGCAGACACAACAAGCGTACACGGTATTGCTGATACTTCAGCACTTGCAACAAAGACATATGCAGATTCAGCAGTATCAACTGCAGTTTCGGCCTTAACAAAGTCTTCAGTAGGTCTTGGCAATGTAGATAATACTTCAGATGCAGATAAGCCAATTTCTACAGCAACACAAACTGCTCTTGATTTAAAGGCACCATTGGCTTCTCCAACATTTACTGGAACTCCTTCGGCACCTACTCCATCATCAGGAGACAACACTACAAAAATTGCTACTACAGCATTCGTAAGTGGAGCAGTTGCTGATTTAGTTGCTTCTGCACCAGCAGCATTAAATACTTTAAATGAATTAGCAACAGCACTTGGAAATGACGCATCGTTTTCAACAACTATTACAAATTCTATAGCAACAAAAGCACCAATTGCTTCTCCAACATTTACTGGCACAGTAACTGTTGCAGCATCAGGAATTGCATTTACGGATGGAACTCAAACAAAAGAAGGCGTTCCATCAAGAACTACAATCACTCAAGCAACTGGAGCATACAATTTATCTACTAGCGGACTTTCTCTAAGAGATGGAATGCTTGAGGTTTCTCATACAGGAGGAACTGCTGTAGATATTACAATTCCAGCAAATTCAACAACAGCATATCCAGTAGGAACATCGATTGATATTCTTCGTACAAATACTGGCGGAGTAAGAATTGTTGGAGCAGCAGGAGTAACTGTAAATGCTACACCTGGCGCATTCTTAAGAGCACAATGGTCTGCTGCAACTCTTTTTAAGAGAGCAACAGATACTTGGGTTGTAATAGGCGACCTTGCTACGGCTTAACAAAAATTACAAATAAAAGGAGTAGATAGTAATGGCAGGTAAAATTGGTAGAAAAGCAGGGCATCAAACATGGCCTGAAAATGTAACAATTACTACGGCAACAGATGTTGGAACTAATCGTCCATATGCAGCATCAGCAGTATCAACAGAAGCAGCAGCATCTGGAGTTGGCGGAGCAGTAAGTTTGGCTTGGTCCCTACCTGCTGGATCTGCTGAGGCATCATCTTATACTATTACTACTACTCCTTCAACTTATTCAAAGACGGTATCGGGAACAAGTACTACTTTTGAAGGATTAGCATCAAATACAGCATATACTTTTACAATTATAGCAACTAATCAAGTTGGTTCATCTGCTGGAACAACATCATCTTCTGTAACATCTACAACTGTTCCACAAGCACCATCAATCTCGTCAGTGGCCGACGTAGGAACAAATAGGGCATTTAATGATGGCGCTGTTACTGTTAATTTTTCTGCAAATGCTACTGGTGGTAAAACAATTACAGGATATACTACATTATCAAGCGGATCACATACAGCAACAGGAGCATCATCCCCACATACAGTTACTGGATTAACATCTGCAACATCTTATACTTTCCAGGTTAGGGCTACTAATGCTAACGGAAACTCTGTATATTCTTCAGCATCTTCATCTGTTACAGCAACTACAGTTCCAGCAACTCCAAGTGCTCCATCAGCATCTACCGTTGCAAACTCTGCAAGCGATAGCGTTTCCTGGTCTGCACCAGCAAATGGCGGTAAGGCAATTACAAATTATTTTTGGTCTTCATCAGATGGTAAAAGTGGAAACACAACATCTACATCTGTTACAGTTGGTCAAGAACAAGGAACAGCACAAACTTATACTGTTAGAGCCGATAACGCTAACGGATCGTCTGGTACATCGTCAGCATCTTCAAGCGTAACAACATTTGCTTTCACACCATTTTCTGTGTTCGGGTTTTCTCCAACTCCACCATTTTCGGTGTTCGGGTTCTCACCAACCCCACCGTTCTCAGTCTTTGGATTCTCACCCTTTAACGTATTCGGGTTCTCACCAACCCCACCGTTCTCAGTCTTTGGGTTCTCACCCTTTAACGTGTTTGGTTTCTCACCAACTCCACCGTTCTCAGTGTTTGGGTTCTCACCAACCCCACCATCATTTACTGTATTCGGGTTTAGTCCTACAGGATGTACACCATGTTGCTGCGGATATTATGGCTGCGTTCAAGATGGATGTCACATTTAATATGATACAATATACTAAAGGAGAAAAAAATGAAAAAAGTAGCATTTATAGTTGATGGAATAGTTAGCAATGTATTAATGTATGAACATATTAATCAACAGGTTGAAGCAGAATTGGCTGGCTTTGCCTCTAATCCAACTATTGTAGAAATAACAGATAATCCAACAGTTGTCCCAGGCTATCTTTGGGATGGATCAAATTTTTCTAATCCAGCATAATACAATGTGATATACTATCATTAAGAGATAGGAATTACATGTATAATTATCCTTTAGAAGTTAAAAGTGTTAGTAAATCTACACAACCTCATAAATTTTTTGAAAGATTTTTAAATAATGATTTAAATTATCTAGGAAAAGAATTAGACGATAGATATTTAAAAATACAAAATGCACAAGTTCTAGGTGTTAGTGAATTAAAAGATGATGAAATATGGAAACAGTCTAATAGTGTTTCTACAATGAAATGGCGAGAATATAATGTATTTCAATTTCATATACCTGGAATACATAATCTATTTAGATCTGTTTCTGATATGACAAAAGAAGCATGTGCATATTATGGTATTGATTTTGATAAACAACAATATATGGTGCAAGGTTGGTTTAATATTAACTACACCAAAAAGGGAAAACTAGACTGGCATGACCATGGTCCATGGGGCGCACCACATTTTCACGGATATTATTGTGTAAATGCAGAACCATCAATAACATACTACAAAGTTTTTGATAAAGAGGTTGTAAATAATAACATAAACAATAGAGCAATTTTGTCTGAAATGGGACATCCACATGCACAGGCTGACTGGGATTGGGAAGGTCCAAGAATTACGGTTGCTTATGATGTTATCCCATTAGAAGGTTTAATTCAAAACGGAATGCACCAAGAACAGCACTGGATTCCATTATTATGACATCACTTTCTAAACCAAATCATAAATTTTTTATAAGAACTTTAGATAATAATTTAGATGATTTAAAAAAATACTTATTAGAAGTTAATGATAAAATTCTTAATGGAAATATTCCAAATATAGATTATCAAACTGCACAATCTGCAAGGGCAATACACGATTTAGGGAATAAGTATAATATATTTCAATTTCATAATGAATCAATTTATAATCTTTATTACGCATTAAGAGAAATGATTATTGAAGCATGCGATTACTATAATATTAATTTTAAAGACCAAAAGTATATGGTTCAAGGATGGTTTAATACAAATGCAATAAAAAATCCAGAACTTGAAAAAAATACACACTACCACGATCATTTAGGTGGCACGGGAATTCCTAACTTTCACGGATATTATTGTGTTGATGCAGAGCCATCGTCTACTTATTATAAAATAGGAGGACACGAAGGAACTCCTTTTGAGAATATAAATAAAAATAATAAAGCAATTATTTCTGAAACAGGTCATCCGCATGGTATAGGTCCCTGGGAGTATGATAGGCCAAGAATTACTATTGCCTATGATATATCACCGTTAAATGTTATGAAAGAAGACCTAGAGCAACATTGGATACCATTAGCATGATTAAGAAATTTTTATGTTTAATTAAAAGGCATAAAATAGAAAGTCAAACTTGTCCATTTACTGGAATAACTTTATCAATTTGTAATAAATGTTTTCCAAATATTCATTCGTCTAAAATGCAGTTCAATTAATATAACCTTAAATAACAACATTAGAGTTTTATAAAAAGAAAAACTCTGGTATACTTTAGTAATTACAGTTTTCAATTAGGAGAAATACATGTCTGATTTTTTTAGTTTTCGTTTGTCTGAAGAGTTTATAAATGAGTATAAAACAAAGGAACCGCCATTTGGTTTTACAGATGCAGGTGGAAATTCATTAGGAGAGATTACATTTATTCGTACCTACTCCCGCATGAAAGACGATGGGACTAAGGAAAGATGGTACGAGGTTTGTCGTCGTGTAATCGAGGGTATGTATTCAGCGCAAAAGAATCATGCTAAAGAAAACAGATTACCCTGGAACGATTATAAAGCACAGTCATCTGCTAAAGAAGCGTTTGATCGTTTATTTAATTTGAAGTGGACACCACCTGGACGAGGTTTATGGTCTTTTGGAACTGCACTGACAATGGAAAAGAAAAACTCTGCTGCTTTACAAAACTGCGCTATGGTTTCTACAAAAGACATAGATCGCAACGATCCAGGACAACTATTTGGTTGGGTAATGGATGCACTTATGATGGGCGTAGGCGTAGGCTTCGACACTTTGGGCGGGGAAAAAAATCTACCTATTTATGACCCTACAGAACCACCACAAGTATATGAAATACCAGATACTCGTGAAGGTTGGGTAGAGTCTGTTAGATTACTTATTAACTCATACCTAAAGCCTAATATGTATATCCAGGAGTTTAACTATGACCTTATTAGGCCTTTAGGTGCCCCTATTAAGGGTTTTGGAGGCACTGCAAGCGGTCCCGCACCACTTATACAGTTGCACAAGCAGATAAGGTCTGTAATCGGCGGTAGAGCAGGAGAAACCCTTGACTCAAGAGCAATAGTAGATATAGTAAATCTTATTGGCACCTGTGTAGTATCAGGAAATGTTAGACGATCTGCTACCTTGGCTTTGGGAGATGCTAAAGATCAAGACTTTATGAATCTTAAGAATTCTGAGGTTTTTCCAGAAAGAAATTCATTTGATCCAGAAAATCCAGGCTGGGCTTGGATGTCAAATAACTCTGTTTCTGCGACGGTAGGTACAAAGTACGAAGACTATGTAGATCTAATCGCTAATAACGGAGAGCCTGGCTTTATATGGCTAGATGTTGCTAGAAATTACGGGCGATTAAAAGATCCTGCTGACGGTAAAGATTATAGAGTCATGGGTTTTAATCCTTGTGCTGAACAGCCATTGGAATCATACGAACTATGTACTTTGGTCGAGGTACATTTAAATCGCCATGAAACAAAAGAAGATTTTTTGCGGACATTAAAGTTTGCATATCTTTATGGTAAGACGGTAACGCTAATACCTACACACTGGCAACAGACAAATGGAATTATGCAGCGTAATCGTCGTATCGGAACATCCCTTACAGGTATAGCATCATTCTCAGACAAATTTGGTTTGCCTGTTGTGCGTGAATGGATGGACGAAGGCTATGAGACTATTCGTAAATATGATCATTCATATTCTGAATGGTTATGCGTTCGTGATTCCATTAGAGTCACAACTGTTAAACCATCAGGGTCTGTATCAATTCTTTCTGGCGCAACGCCTGGAGTTCACTGGGCACCAGGTGGAAACTATTTCTTGAGAGCAATTCGTTTTGGGAATACTGACCCAATGATTCATTTGTTCAAGGCTGCTGGATATAAGATGGAGGCTGACCTTGTATCTGCGAATACAACTGTCGTATATTTCCCAGTTCACTCTGGACATTCAAGATCTGAAAAGGATGTTACCTTGTTTGAAAAGATTGCGCTTGCTGCTACTGCTCAGAAATATTGGTCTGATAACGGCGTGTCTGTAACGCTTTCATTTGACAAAGAAACTGAAACAAAGCATATTGCGCCTGCGCTTCACATGTACGAGGGACAACTAAAAGCAGTTTCGTTCTTGCCGATGGGAAATAAAGTATATCCACAACAACCATATACTGAAATTACAGAAAAAGAGTATAATAGTTATATTGGTCAAATTAAAAAAATTGACTGGTCTGCAATCTATGATGGAGCAGAAAATTTAGAGGCACAAGGAGAGATGTACTGTACTACAGATGTTTGTGAAATAAAGGTTAAATCATGATAAATAAAATAAAGTATATAAAAGAATTTATGCCTAGAGAGGTTGCCAACCTTTTATCTGATTATGCAAAACAATATACTACAGAATTTTTAGAGTATGGCAATGGAGAAAAAGAATTTACTGTTCATACATATCATGAAATTCAAAAAAATAATCAACAAATATTAGAAATAATGCAAACTTATGCAAAAAATGTATACGAATTTGTAAAAAACAATTATGATGGACCATTCCAAGATTTTTATGAAACTAAAACTCATATAGCAAAGTTTGAGCCAGGATGGGGTATGCATGAACATTTTGATAGTAGTAGGCCAAACGATATAGCGACATTAATATATTTAAATAATGATTATGATGGAGGAGAAATATATTTTCCTAGTTATGACATATCACATAAACCAGAGCCAGGAGACTTAATATGTTTTCCAGATAATCCAGATTTTGTACATGGGGTAAAATCAATATCCAATGGGTATAGATATACAATGCCAAGGTGGTTTACACGCATCGTATGATAAAATATACTCATAATGTCTAATCCTTCAAATTTATACGCAGAAAAAATATATTCTGAGCACCCTAAGTTTTTATGGGCATTAGACGATAAAGCCGATTATGTATCATTAATATCTGAAAATAATAGAAATACGTCCGCATGGTTTATTGATAATGGATCTTCTCTAGGGACCGAGGAATTATTGGATGCGCCATTTCCAGATAGTATTATTAATAAAATTTCTCCAAATGCCATATTGCCAGAAACATTCTCTGTTACTTTGGTAAGCCCAGAACTATTTAATATAAATGAATTAAATCAAACACTTAAAACGTTTTCCGTCGGTTCTTATTTTTATACAACAAGTCCATATGCTTTAGGTATTGAAATTGGTTATAGATATTATGATGATGCGTTAGAGTCATACGTTGATATTCTTAAGTCGTATGATGCATCTTTAAAAGATAAATGGTATTTTCTTTCAGAAACTTTTGGCCCAGAGTTTGAAAACTCTTCAATAAGAATAATTATAAAAATTAATTATCTTACAGGATCACAAGAATTAGCAGACTATCTTTTTTATATTAATGGTATAACAATAGGACAATGGGCAGAAGAGTTTCAGTCAAGTTCCTTGGGTGTTAGTCCAATAACACTTCCATCTGAGATAGCATTAAATTCATCAAAAGTCATTCAGGCATCAGCATACGGATTATCTGAAAACTTTGGGTATTATTTTACTAATAATAATTCATTAGTTGCTAAAAATTTCGGTATTCCTATGGTTTTTGGATCACAAAATGTAACTAAGTTATATGATAATAATAATAGCCCTAGTTTAATAATTCCTTCAAATGAAATTTTATCAGATGGAGGAAGATATAAAGAGTTTACTTTAGAATTTTGGTTACGTACAAACAACTCGTCTATTACATCAAAACGAATTGTAGGCCCTATTTCATCAACAGATGGAATTTATTTAGACGGATCATTTTTAGTATTAAGAATAAATAATAGTTATGCTTCATATTATATTGGTCAATGGGAAAGGCCAATGCTGATTGATTGGAAATATTCTACAAATCTTTCAACAATTTTATTAAATGGAGAAGAGGTAATTTCTTTAACCTTAAACAGCGAATCATTGTCTTTGCCAAATAAACTAAATCAATATAACAAAGATCAGGATTGGATAGGTTTTTATGCATATTCAGATATTCAGCCTATAGAATTAGACTGTATAGCAATTTATCCATACCTAGTACCATCATTAGTTGCTAAAAGAAGATTTGTTTATGGGCAAGGCGTAGAATATCCAGAAAATTTAAATGCATCCTATGGAGGGAGTTCTGTCGTATTTGATTACTCATTTGCCGATTATGCAAAAAATTATAATTATCCAGACCTAGGGTCATGGTCTCAGGCATCATTAGATAACATCATTGTTGAAGATAATTCTTTAGTTGCTCCAAATTTTTCTACACCACAAATATTTATAGACAATAATACAAAATCAGAAGCCGATTTATTGATAGATTGCTCAGTAATTCAAAATGAAGAATTAATGTTTTTAAATTTAAAACCTTCTGAAAACTGGGAAAATATTAACTCATATTTATATTTTAATAATTTTTCTTTAAATGGAGAAAGGCCACACGCATTTTATGGCTTATTTAAAAAACCCTCTACATATTCTGGAACAGGAGTTTTAATAAGATTAGAAGATCAGTTATCAAATTATTTTTCAATAGAATGTGTAGGAAATGATGTTAGATATATATTAAAATATGGAGAAGAGTTACCGCTAACTATCTATGAGTCGCTTTCAGTTTCAAACGAAGACATATTCGCAGTTGGTGTTGAAATAGATGTATTTAGGGATTATTTTGGAGATAACATAACTGCATTTTTTACAAATGCAAATCTATCAATGTATGTGGGTGGCACTAAAAATTTTGAAAAAACATTTACTGGTAATATATATAAAATAGCAATATGTTCAGAAAAAAATGTAAAAGACATTGAAAATTTGTTTAATTTGTTAGGTGTGCCAAAAGATTATGAAAATATATTTAATACCTATGGCTCTGGAATTCAGTATGATGGAGGCGAGGCAGATCAAGCATTTTGGAATTATTATCTAGGTTCAAATCCAGAGTTATTTTCTCCAACATCTTTTATAACTGTAGAATTATTGGATCATAATCCAAGTTGTGGGATAACACCAAAAAATTATTTTGATAGTTTTTATTTAGATGTGGATGTAAATGGATCATGGAAAGACTATATTCCGTTATCTTACTTTGGAAAATACATAACTGATGAATATGGAGATGAAAAATTTGGTTTAGACTTTATACAATTTAATATAAATTATCCAGCGCCTACAAAATTTAAAGAAACTCAGATTATAGATGAAAACGGCTGGCCATATTCAGAATTATCATTAGAATATTCATATCCAGTACAAAGAACATACGAGGCACTGGATAATTATTTATATACTGGATATGTAGATTATCAAGATTTGGCTGAAAAAGCAATAAAAACATATTCTTATGATACATCAAGTTCAATTTTAAAAACATATATTACTTTTGAATATTTATCAACTGGAGCAAATGCAAATAATGGATTTTTTATAAACACAGAAGATGTTCCAAAAAATGGTGTTATTACACCTGGAGACAGTTGGATAAATACAAAGTATGAGGTTGTAGATAATGTAGTTATTTATCCGCCAAAAGGTGTTGATTTTAATGATATTGCAATTGTAATTCATTTAGAATTTAACATAAACGGAATTAAACACAAACCAATAAAAATTAAAAACTTACAATTAGCCTCACAGGCATTTAATTATAATACAGCAAATAATGTAGGAACAAGATTTGGAACAAATGTTTATCCCTATTTGAATAGCGGGTATTATTATAATTACAAAGCAAAAAACCCTTTTACAATATATAAAGGATCATCTCCTTATTTATATTTAACAAGACATTCTGGGCTAGAAATAAAAGGAAACTACGATCCACTAATTAATCGTGGAGTAGCAATTCCTGTTAATAATAACAAAACACCAAATTATGAGATAATGGCTTTACAATCCTTAATTAGGTTTAATGAAGATTTTTTCCCATATGCTCCAACAAAAATAATGCAAATAAATGCAAAAAATAAAATAATTAAGTTCTACATGATAGCAAATCATCCTACAGGCAAAAGAGCAAAGATATACGCAATAGACGGTAACACTGGCGCACTTTATGATGGTATTGTATTTTATTTAAATGGACAAGTTGTTAAAGAACCAATCATAAACACTAATGAATGGGCTATGATAGGGATAGGATTTCCTTCTATTTTAGATTTCAAGTCCTATTCTGGATCTATTATGATAAATGGACCAATTATATTTAATAGTTTGTCATATTATCAAACAACCAGTCTTCAAGAAATACAGACTGTAACACAGAGGCCCTGGGCAAGGGTTAAATTTTCTTCCGATGGTATTTTTGATTGGGAGTATTGGAACGACTATTATTTGTGGCAAGGTGTTTTAGTTCAATCTTCTTTAAGTTTTTATGGTGTCAACCCAGCAGATCTATACAAGGCTTATACTGGAACAAATAAAATAATTATTGATGATACTCGTGTTTTTAGTATAGAGGGGTACGAGTATTCCATATTTAAAGACATATCTTGGCAATCACAAATATCTGACGCAGTATAATATGGTATACTGATGGTAATGAAACGTAAAATTCCTGGCCAAGTTGGTAAGTCTAAAATGACAGTCATAGATAAAAACTATGATTGGGGCATATACGTTTGGAAAAGACAGAATGGTAAATGGTTTACAGATGGACAGGGAAACATTTTAAACATTCCTGCCATGAAAGGCGATATTACTAAAATAGCAGAACTCAGAAAAGCAGCAGCCCATTATGGTGAGCCAGATGGAGAGGCTGTATTTTTTGCGGGACTAAGTAGAATTTCTGACGAAGAATATGCAGAACAAAAGCAAAGAATGTCAGAAGGATTGATTCCAAACCTAAACGATCTTGGCGCAGTACATGCAGCGCAGCAAACAATAAAGAAGTATGGGGCAGACGACTAATGGAAGAAAATGAATATATTTTAGGTGCAAGGGTTGACGATTTAGTTAATCCATTAGATCAATTCAAAGCAGATGATCCATTTAATAAGGCATGGTCTGAACTAAAGTCCTACAATGGTTTAGATAATAATTTTAGAAGAAGAACTACAAGGCTTGTAGAAAAAGCAGATAGAAATAATCCAACACAAGGTTATCTTGATAGTGCAAGAGCAGAGCAGTCAGGTATTGATGGAGCAAAGTCAAAAGAGATTAATCCTGGCACGGTATATAGAAATGG
>Ga0315904_10004573_pt1 | contig 19632 bp, 15 predicted proteins | sample LakEriMetagenome_6_FD_203529 | JGI IMG/M metagenome (GOLD analysis project Ga0315904, IMG submission 203529) | Freshwater fungal communities from buoy surface, Lake Erie, Ohio, United States - Buoy 12 MA120 | ecosystem: Environmental > Aquatic > Freshwater > Lake | place: USA: Lake Erie, Ohio...
CCTTCGGCGATCTGAGTGCCCCCGGTGAAGTTGTTGGAGTTGCGGATGATGATGGAGTTGCCGCCGTTGGTGAGACCACCGACGACATTGCCGCGCTGCGGCCCGGCCTGGAGGTAAGTATTGCCGGTGAACACGTTGTCCACGCCGTCAAAACCGAGGTTGTTCGTGCCACCGACGAGGCGGTAAACGCCCACGCCGGGATTCCACGCATCCGGCACACCCGCGCCGAGTGTGGCGGCCATGTAGCGCGCCTCTTGCCCCAGCGCGACGCCGAGGAAGGCACGCCCGTCACCGATGCTGCTCAGGTCCAGCGCCTGGGTGAAGTAGGGCTGCGCGAGTTGCAGGGTGTTGTTGTAAACGCTGCCGAAATTCGCGGCGGTGAGCACCGTGGGGTTGAAATTCTGGTCGAGAGCGACCGCGCCGAGCTGCGTGATGCCGCTCATCACTTCCAGCTTGCTGCCGTCCACGCTACCATTGCCCGCGAGGTGCAGAGTGCCGGTCGGGAAGACGCGCACGGCGCCAGAGCCCAGCGGCGTGCCGCTCGTGGCCGTGACCTGCACATCGCCAGCGATGATGTTGGTGCCGCCGGAGTAGGTGTTTCCGGGATTCGTGAGCACGAGCGCACGCATGGTGCCATCGCCCAGCTTCGTCAGCGTGCCCGTGCCGGAGACGATGCCCGTGAGCTCGATCACACCGTTTGGACCATCGCTATTGGTCTGGAAGGCGGCCTGGCTGCCCTGAATCGTCGTCGGCCCCGCAGCGCGGAAGCGGTAAAGGTTGCCGCCGCTGATCTGCAGGGTGGTGTTACTCATGTTCAGCGCCCCGACCTGCCAGATATTGCCCTGACCGATGGCACCTGTGCTCTGGTTCACATTCACCAGCGAGGGGCCGCGCACATTCAGTGTGAGCCCGTCTGTACCATCCGCGCCGAGGCGCACGGTGAGATTGTTGTAGGTCTGGGGATTGGTGCCGCCCGCGATGGCGAAGGTGGTCGCATTGCCGCTATAGCGCAGGTCCAGCGTGCCGCCGTAGAGGTTCACCGGGCTTGGTGTGCTGCCATTGGCACCACCAAAGGCGAAAGGCGCGTTATCGACGAGGATCCCGCCCGTGTTGCCGACGCCGTAAATGTCCGTTCCACCCGTGTAGGTGTTCTGGCCGCTGTCCGGCGTGCTGGCACGATACCCATCGATGGTGAGCACACCCGTGCCTGCTTTGAGGAGCTTCAAATTGCCATTCAGCGTGCCGGTGAAGAATGAGGCGACCGGGGAGGCCACGGCGAGTGTGGAGGCCGTGCCGGAGGTGTTGGTGACGCTGCCGCCAAAGTTCACACCACCGCCCGTGCCGGTGACCTGGCGGTTGTTCGCTCCCAGCGTCTCCACGGCGACGCTGCCGCCGTTGAGGTCGAGCGTGGCGCCAGAGTTGATGTTGAGTTCGCTGTTCAGCCTGCTGAAAGGACTGGAGGCACCCAGCTTCAGCGTGCCGTCCTGCACGTTGACGTCACCCAGCACCGCGCCGGAGCCGGAGAGTGTCAGCGTGCCGTCTCCAAACTTCGTGAGGTTCCCCGCCATGACATTGCCGGAGATGACGGCGTTTTCGCCCGACTTCACAAAGAGCAGCCCCTCGCCAGAGAGCGTGGAGCCCTCATAAGCCGTGAAGGTCTGCGCGGAGGCCGCGGCCGTGGCGTTCACATTCATCGTAAAGACCGTGGCGCTCGTGATAGCCGTGATGAAGGCACCCGGCGGGATATTGGGACCAGTTACACCCATACCGACGAGCAGTCCGGTGGTGCTGGCGACGGTGACGGAGTTCGAATTCGCCGCCGTGCTGCCGCCCGTGAGCGTCGTGGTGCTCGTGGAGGCCGGATCAATCGTCAAATTGCTGCTGATGGTGTTGCTGCCGTTGAAAAGGATACCACCGCCGACACGCGAGCTGACGTTGGAGACGGCCAAAGTGCCGCCTGAGACGTCCGCCGTCGTTCGGAAGGCATAAATGCTGTTCAGGCCAATCAGCGCCTGGGGCGTGGAGATGTTGCCAATGGCGGCAGGATTGCTGCCGGCCAGAGAGGCGATCGTTGCGCCCGAATAGGGCACAAAACCGGTCGCGGCATCATTCGTGACGAAATTGCCCACGCCCGTAGAGTCCGCGGTGATGAGGTGCGGAGTGAAAATGCCGTTCGAGAGCACCGAAGCACGCGCGGTGTTGTTGTAGATGGCATTGCCGACGATCAAGCGTGCCGCATTGCTGGCCCCTACGCCGCCGAGCGTGGTTCCCGCGCCCGTTTGCAGCACCAACGTGCCGAAATTCTGACGCACGAGGTTGTCGGCGGCCATTTCGACGCTGAATCCGGCACCGCTCTCCATCTGGAGGGTCAGACCGCCGCCGTAGTTGTAGTTCGTGGTGCTCGCCGCGTTTGCGAGAGCGATGTTCGCGCTGGAGTTCACCGCGCGGATGACGCCGCCGATCATTTCGATGTTCGTGTTGTCCGTCGAGGTGCCGGTGCTGTTCGTCCACGGGGCGCTGTTGGAGAATTGCAGCGTGCCATTCGCCACCGCGAGCTGGCGCAGGGCGATATTGTTGTTCACGAAGGTGAGCGTGGTCGCCCCGGAGGCCGAGGCGTTCGCGGAAAGCGTGAAAGTCGTCGGCCCGGTAACAGCGGAGATCGTCGCACCTGCTGGGATGCCCGTGCCGGAGACCGCCATGCCGGCCGCGAGGCCGTTCGTGCTGCCCGTGGTGACATTCGTGCTGGCATTCGTGGTGGTGAAGGTGGTGGCGATGTTCGTGCTATTGACGACCCAGGCACCCGTGCCGGTTTTAAAGGCAAAATCGAATTCCGTGCCCTGCTGCACAATGCCGCCGGAGATGAAGGTGTTCGCGCCAGTCACATCGATGCCGCCGGAGTAGATGGAGGAGCCGTTGTTATTGAACTGGATACCGCGCGTGGTGGCCATGTCCGCATTGATGCGCAGCGTGCCGCCCGTAAAGCGGGTGCTGGTGCCGGTGCCGCCGATGGGGAAATCCCCGCCGATCTGAATGTCGCTCACCGCCGAGCGGGAAGGATCCCCCAGCGCCGCCAAGTTGTTGATTTGCAGCACGCCATCCGCCACCAACAGGCCCACCTGCGCGTTGCTGCCGTTCAGCACCACGGTGCCGAGGCCGCGCTTCATGATGAAGTTCGCGCCATCATACGTGGAGGTCGCCGGCTGCGTGAAGGTCAGGCCGGCCTGCGCATCGAGCCACCCGTTGCCGCCGTTGAAGCTGATATTGCGATCCAGCGTGAGTGAGTTTTCCCAGAGCGCAAGACCACCGCCCGCGAGCACAATGTGGCTGCTGCTGGCCAAATCGGCCGCCGAATTGATCGCCAGGAAACCGCCGGTCACCGTCGTGGTGCCAGTGTAGGTCACCGGGCCGGTCAGGAAGAGATTCCCCTGCCCCGCTTTGATGAAATGGCTGTTGCTGCTGCCCACGCCATCGCTGATACCGCCGTCTGCGTAAAACTGGCCCGCGTTGGTGGCGTCAATGCCCAGATTGAGCTGACGCACCGTGCCGCTGGAGCCTGGAGCGAGGTTGATCACTCCACCGAGACGGAAATCACCGGCCTGGTTCTGCATCTGCACCGTGCTGTCCGCCGAGAGGTTGAGCGCGTTGTTGATGGTCAGCGGGGCGATGCCGCGGAAGTTGCTCACATTGCTGTCCGGTTGGAACACGCCGCCGTTCAGCGTGATCGCGCCGATACCCGCCGTCGCATTCACCGCGCTGACGCGCAGCGCTCCATTCGTTTGCACTACCGTGGCGCCGCCATAAGTCATCGGCACATCGTATTGCACCGTGCCGCCGCTGTTGTTCACCGTCTGGTCCGCACGACCCGCATCGCCCGTCATCGAAAGACCGATTTGCACCTGATTTCCAGCTCCAGTCAGCGGGCTGGCCACGCGCAGCGTCCCCTGGCCCGTGCCGAGGCGGTAAACCGTGCCATCCGGCGTCAGCGTGCCGGTGTAAATGCCCGTGTCACCCAGCATCGCTCCCAAATAGGCTCCACCACCCCAGAACGTGCTCTGATTGATGTTTTGGCTGAAACCGACCGCGCTGATGCCCAGCGTGCCTTTCCAAGGCGCGGTGGAGTTGATCGTCACAGAGGGCAGCGTGGTCGGATCCGTGACAAAACTGATGCCCAGCGCGGCGATGCCGCCGATGTCCGAATTCATCGTGACCTGCCCGGCGCCGATGTTTGTCGGCGCGGCGAGGCGAATGCTGCCGCCTGGATTCAGCGTGATCGTGCCACTGCCGAAAGGCAGCGCCGTGCTCGTCGCGTTCAGGCTGTGCAGGAAGCCTGTGTTGACCGTGACATTGCCCGAGTAGCTGCTGGAGTCCCCACCGATCAGAATGCGTTCATTGCCGAATTTTTCGAGATTCGCCGTGCCGGTGATGCCTCCGTTGATCTGCAGCAGCTGCGAGATGTAGGCCTGCGCGGGGCCGTTCATGGTCAGCGAGCCGTAGGCCGTGGTTACATTGCCCCCCGCGCTATTTCGGATGTCCAGCACGATGGGCGCGGTGCTGCCCGTGCGGGTGTTGACGGTCAGATTGCCAAAACCGGTCGCAGCCACGTTGTTGTTGCCGAGGCGTGCGTCGTTGCTGAAGACAACATTGGCGTTAAACCGAGTGCTGCCAGCCTCTAGGTTCAAAAAGCCGCCCCAGAGGTCGATCGTGTTCGTCGCGTTGGTGTACACACCAGCGGCGGTGTTGAAGTTCAGCCTCACTTCGCCCGAATTCAGGGTCAGCGGTCCCGTGAAGGTGTTGGCACCCCCGAGACGCAGAATCCCCGGGCCGAATTTGGTCACGGTATTGCTGCCGGAGATCACGCCATTGAGCGCCACCACGCCGTTGCCGCCACCGGGCGTCGCGGCGTAAATCAGGCCCTCCTGCGTGCCAAACGCAAGATTCGCCGTGTGCAGCACCGCGTCATTCGTCGTGTGCGCGAGGAACAAGCCTGCGCCCTGGCCGACCCCGGCCGCGGCCCCGAGCGTGATCATCGGCCCGGAAAGCACCTGAGAGGCCGCCGTGGAGCGGAAGCGCAGCGCCTGCACGCTTTGCACCGCCGTCAGCGCCGTCGCTGCACCGTCGATGTTCACGATGGAGGCCGTCGTCGTGCCGGTGAAACTCGTGTTTGTGAAAGCGGCCGCTTCAAAGCCATTGGTCGCGTTGTAGGTCACAAACAGCGGCAGCGAGGTGTCCTGCATGTTCGCGCCGCCCATCAGCGCGATGTTTGCGCCCACCATGCCGTTTGCGGGCGTGGGAGCGCCGGTGGTGACGAGGATCCTCGATGTGGCGGAAGCTGTGCCAAGCGTGGCAGCCTGCGCGTCGAGCTGACTCAGAATGATCGTTCCACGCCCATCGCGAACCGGGGCATTCGTGATCGTGAGATCCGCGCGGGTGCCCGCCGTGGCACCATCACGACCGATGGTGATGAAGTTACCGCCAGAATACGTGTAGCCGGCGATCGTCTGCGCCTGCACACCGCTGCCCGCCGCACCACCATCCGCGGCAAACTGCAGGTTCGACGATACCGAACGCAGCACCGTGGTCGGCAGGAGGCGGCGGTCTGTGCTGGCCGCAGTGACCGCACGGTTATCCAAAAGAAGGGTGCTACCGCCATAGAGGCGGAAGTCCGTGTTTCCAAACTGCGCCGCGGAGGCATTGTCCGTGCTGAGAGTGCCGCCCAGCGCCGTCACCGTGCCGGTGCCGATCGGCGTGGTGATCGCGCCGTTGATGTTCAACGTCACTCCTCGGTGCACCGTCACCTCACCCGTTAGCAGGTTGTTTGCACGCACCGAAATCGTGCCGCCACTGCCTTGGGTGATGCCCACGCCCGCCAAAACCAGCGGATTCGCATACGCGAGGCCCGCCGTCAGCGTCGTCGCACCCGGTGTCGCGCCACCGAGGGAATTCGTTCCCGAGATGATGAAATTGCCTGTATTCGAGTGCAGGCGGATCGCGCCATCGCTCGCAGGTGTGATCGTGCCCGTGTAGGTGCGGTCACCACCGACGTGCATGATGGAGACGCGCGTGCTGTCCGCCCCGCCCGTGCCGATGGAGGCCAGATCGATGTTATTGGCAAAGTTCCCGTCCAGACCCAGCGCCATGCCGTAGATCGGCACCGGCACATTGAGCATGTTGCCAGAATCGATCACGAAACCCGTGTTCCCGATCACCGGCAGCGCCGCGCGGCTGGTGCCGATCTGCGAGACGAGTTCCAGACCGCCCTGAAGCGTCGCTCCGCCGGTCTGCTGATTGTTCACGAGGCTCAGGACGCCGCCATTCACGAAAGTTTTGCCCAATCCCGTCACCGCACCGCTCGCCATCTGCAAAAGGCCGTCCTTCACCGCCGTGACGCCGCCGTAGGTGTTCGCGACATTCGAAAGCACCAGTCGCCCGCTGCCTTCCTTGATCAGCGCGAAGGTATTCGCGCCGTCATCCACCACACCCGCGAGCGTCAGCGTCGCGCTGGTCGGGCTGAAGACCGTCGTCTGGCTCGCCAGCGTAACCGGGCCGGCAAAACGCAGCCCATACGTGTTGCCACCCGTCACGCCGAGGATGCCGCCAGCCACCAGTTGGTCGAGTACGATCGTATTGCCGCTATTGGTCCCGCCGATGTAATTGCGGTCCACATTGATCGTCGCCGCGCCGCGCAAAGTCACGTCATTGTTGCCCGTGTAGGTGATCGTGCCGTTGCTGCCTGCGCCGTTGTTGTTCAGGCTGAAATTCGCCTGGTTTGCGATGCCCGCGCCTTGCAGCAAGATGCCATCCGCGCCCGTGTTCGTGCCCAGCGCGGCAGGTGTGGCCGAATTGGCCCCGCCGATGTTCAGCGTGCCGTAATTCACGATCATGCGGCCCGCGAAATTCGTCGCGTCGAGATTCAAACGCAGCGCCCCGGCACCGTTTTTGATCAAGTCAGAGCCCGTACTCGTGATCGCCACCTGCGCATTGCTCGGACCCGTCACATCCAGCGTGCCCGCGTGGATCGCCGCGTTCAGCGAGTCATTCAGCACCAGCGGTGCCTGCCACGTGTCCGTCGTGCTGTTGAATTTGCGGACGAAGGCGTTGCCACTCGTCACATCAAGCGTCAGCGGTCCCGCACCGGCGAAGGTGTAGGTATTCGTGCCCACGGTCTCCCCGATGATCATCCCCCCCAAGGTGATCGGCGTGTCGAGCGTGACCGTGCGGCTGGCAGACAGATTGAAATTGAAGTTCGCGACATCATCGACGGCATTCGGCGCGGTGCCGCCCAGCCAGTTTGCGCCGTTGCTCCAGTTTCCGTTGCCATCCACGTTCCAAGTGACCGTTGCGCCGGGTGCCTGCACGCTCCAGATCGCAAAAAAGGCCAGCAACGCGGCTGAAACAGGCTTTCGAGAACGCTTCCGCAGAAAACTAAGCCAGGGTGCGACGGGTTGGGGCTTCATATTCATGGGCTTCACAGGTTGGCAGGTTGGGGACAGCGGGAAACGCCGAGCGGGCGCGTTTATAGCGCCTACCCTTTGATTCTCGAAAATTCCTAGCGTTTCAGATTTCAGGTCCGCCGTCCAGATGCTTCCTCGGGGCAGGGCGGCTTCTGGGCTTGAACGACTTCAAAATCATGGTGGGCATGACAAATCGAGACCGGTTGCGAGGCCTTTGAAGGTCAATGATGCCTAGGCTGCCCCCTTAGGCGCCTGATTTGCCGGGCGAAACTGGTCAACAGCACCAAATCCTTGACCGACATCCTCTGATTGGCTCCCCATAATCAACGCCACATCCGTCGCCGCGGCCGGGCGCTCAAAAATCAACGTCAGGTGCCTATGCCCATTCACCATCGCCAAACCGGCCTACATCGCATCAATCTGGCTTCCTGCCGCGAAGTTTCTTACCTTCGTGCTCGGGCCTTGTTTCGTGATGTTGGTGCTGTGGGTCTTGTTCAGAGGTAAAAAACCGCTGAGGCGCGGTCTCTTATTTCTCCACCCAGCGCACTGCTTCCATCAGCAGCTCACGAGCGGAGCCCAGTGACAGTTTTTGACGAATGTTAGCCTTGTGCGCATCCACCGTCTTCGCGCTGAGGCCTAACTTTTCAGCGATCGAATGCGAATCGAAGCCGCGGCCCACCATTTCGAAAATTTCCAGCTGACGATCGCTCAACAAACGAGCGGGATCTCCGCGGGAGCCACCACGCGGCGCGCCGCCGCTGACGATGCTGCCCAGCAGTGCCGCGCTGAAGAAGAACGAGCCCACCGCCACCTGGCGCAGGCCTTGCAGCACACGTGCCGAAGGCTCTGCCTTCATCACATACCCCATCGCGCCCGCGCGCAGGCATCGCTCCGCATACACATTTTCATCGTGCATCGAGTAAACGAGGATCTGCGGACCATCCGCCATCATCTTGAACTTTTTGATCAGATCCACGCCGCTGCGATCCTTCAGCGTGATGTCCAGAACGACCACCGCAGGTTTCAATTTAGTCACATCCTGCAAAGCGGTCGCCGCATCATTCGCGTGACCCACGACCTCGAGGTCGCTTTGTTGCTCGATGAGTTTGCTAAGGCCTTCAATAACTATGGGATGATCGTCTAGGATGTAGATGGTGCTTTTCACGGTGAAAAAACCTGTGTCGATAAGCCGCGTAGAAGTCAAACTAGGAACCGGGTTAACCCATCAACGCGCCCGGCAGCACACGTGAACACCGTGTTCGCGCCCAGGCTTCATCTCGAAGGAGAGCCCCGCCTTCTCCGCCCGATTTCGCATGCTCTGAACACCCATGCCCATTTTTTTGGTCGATTGACCAAAATTCATGCCAATGCCGTCATCGATCACCTCCAGCCGCAATCCAGCTCCATCCCGACACAAAAGAAGCCGTATCTTTTTCGCCCCGCCATGCCTCAGCGCATTGCTCACCGCCTCCTGCGCGATGCGCAGCAGATGCAGCGCCACCGTTTCATCCAACGCACACGCATCGACATCGATCTCGCACTCACACTCGCGCCGGTGATCCTTGCGCACGCTCTCCGCAAGCAGTTCCAAACCACCCGCCAGACCGCGCCGCATCATCACCTCAGGCGAGAGCCCATGCGAGAGTCTGCGCACCTCCTCCGCTGCCGCGCAGATCAGTTCATGAATGCGCTCCGCATCCGCGCGCTCCTTGCCAGACATGGTCTGTGCATGTGCGCTGCTCAGCGCTGCCAGCCCCGTCAGCGTCTGGCCGATTCCATCATGCAAATCCGCCGCGATGCGTTCGCGCAGTTGTTCCTCGATTAGGATCGGATCGGTTTCAGATGCCATGCAGGCAGAAAACCGGAAACCATGCCGCAATCCACACGTTTCTGCGGGACACCCACCATGCGCCTCTTTCTGATCGCCCTCGCCATCCTCGCCCCGCTCTCCTTGCACGCTCAAAAAGCGGACAAAAAGAAAGGTACCGTCAAGCTCACCACCGAGACCGTCGCCACCAGCGAAGTCGTGTATAAAAAGACCCCGCAGGGCGAGCTGAAGCTCCATCTCTACAAACCCGCCGGCGAAATCGGCATCACCGCGCTGCGTCCCTGCATCGTCTTCTTTTTCGGCGGCGGCTGGAAGAGCGGCAGCTACCTCCAATTCGTCCCGCAGGCCGAATACCTCGCCTCACGCGGCCTCGTCGCCGCCTGCGCCGACTACCGCATTCTCAACGAGCACGGCACCACGCCGGACAAGGCCGTCGAAGACGCCAAAAGCGCCATCCGCTGGGTCCGCGGCCACGCCACCGAGCTCGGCATCGATCCGGATAAAATCATCGCCAGCGGCGGCAGCGCCGGCGGTCATCTCGCGGCCTGCACCGCCCTCGTCACCGCCTACGACGCCGAATCCGACGACAAATCCATATCCGCCAAACCGAACGCGATGGTCCTCTTCAATCCCGCGATGAATATCGATACCCTTTTCAAAGAACGCGTCGCCGAAGCCCGCCCCGGCTTCACCCTCGAAGCCGCCGAGGCCATCACGCCGAACCGTTTCGTCGCCAAAGACACGCCGCCCGCCATTTTCTTCTTTGGCACCGCGGACAAACTCAAAGTCGGCGCGGATGAATACGTGAAAAAAGCCCGCGCACTCGGCCTGCGCGCCGAAATGTGGACCGCAGCCGACCAACCGCACGGCTTCTTCAACCGCGCCCCGTGGACCCAGGTCACCGCGCGCCAGATGCACGTCTTCCTCGCCTCTCTCGGCTACGTCGGCGGCGAGCCTTCCATCAAACTCCCGGAAAACGCCCCCACATTGAAGCAGGAGTAGCTCATGCGAGCGTGCGCATGCCATACCAAAGCATGCGCGGCAGGTGAAACGGCCCCTTCCACATGTTTCCCTTCAGTTTCACCGACGGCGTGCCGTCTCGGTGCAAATAACCGAACCACTCGCCGTGTTGCGCGTCCGGAAAGTGCGTGAAGCTCCACTCATGCACCAGCCGGTGCCACTTCGCATACTTCGCATCACCCGTCACAGTCCACGCTAGTAGCGTCGCGATGATCGCCTCATTGTGCGGCCACCAGAACTTCATGTCGTGCCAGTACTCCTGCACCGGCTTCCCATGCACATCGCGGAAATACAGAATCCCGCCGTGCTCCGTGTCCCAGCCACGCTCCCACATGCAGTCCAGGATCGCCAAGCCGAGTCGCGTGTAGCTCTTCTCCCCGCGCCAGCGGCCTTCGTGTAAAATGAACCACGCACACTCAAGCGCGTGCCCCGGATTCAGCGTGCGCCCATCGAAATGATCGATGATGCCGCCATCCGGTGCCACCACCTCCATCAACACGCGCAGCTCCGGTTTATAAAAGTGCCGCTCGATCTCCAAAATGAAGCGATCCACCCACTCCGAGCACGTGTGACCGCTGATCTTCACATCACCGAGGTTCACCCGCAGCTCCTGCGCCGTCGCTATGCCGATCATGAGCGCCCCGATGCCCATCATCGGCCGCGTCTCCGTGTTGAACTTCGGCTGCATCATCCCCGGCTCGAAGCTGTGCTTCAAATAAGTCGCAAAATCCCGCTTCGCCTTCTCCGCGTAGCCATCATCACCCGTCGCCTTCGCATACGCCGCATGCGCGATCGCCGCAAAGGCCTCGCTGTAAACATAGCGCCGCATCCGCAGCGGCCGCCCCTCGCGCGTCACCGTGAAAAACAGCTTCCCGTCCGTCGCATAGCCATGCGCATCCAAAAACGCGATGCACGAACCCGCCGCCTCCAGCCACTCCGGCTTCTTTTCGACCGTGTTGAACAACGTCGCAAACATCCAGCCCGCGCGACCTTGAAACCAAATGCTCTTATCCGTATCCAAAATGCTTCCATCGCGATCCAGCGATGTGATGATCCCATCAAACTCACGATCCATCCCGTGCCGCAGCCAGAACGGCATCACATCATTGAGAAGCGTGTCGCGATACGTCGCCGCATAAGCCGCGCGCTGCGCCGGATGAGTCAAATCGAGAGACATGCGCATCTTTTCAGCGTTTTTAGGCCCGATTGCCAACGACAAAAAATCTTCGCATGAAACGCCTCGTCACTCTCAGTCTGCTCGCAGCGGCCATCAGCCCGGCTTATGCCCAAAAACGTGCCGACAGAAAAATTGCCTTCGAGATCGGCCTCATCACTAATACCTTCACCGGCCAGCCCTTCATGCCCGTCTTCGAGACCCAAAAAGACCACTTCGAATACGACGTCGTCCCCACCGCCATCGAATTCGAGCGCGATGCCTCCGGCAAAATCATCCGCCTCCACCTCCATCAAAACGGCCTCAAACTTCCCGCGTCGAAACGCGTGAAGTGACCCGCAGAAAGTGGAACAGGTTTTTAACCTGTTCGGCTCCCGTCACTCCGCCAGCAACGAGGGAGCTACATGCTCACCTTCATGCACGTGGACCATCGTTCCCACGCGACACTTCTCATAAAACACCCGTTGCCCCTCCTCCGGGCAGCGAATGCAGCCATGACTCGTCGGTTTGCCACGCTCAAAGCCGCCCACGTGCATCCCCACGCCGTAATCCGTCAACCGCATCCACCACGGCATCGCGATCCCGAGATACTCCGTCCCCTCCGGCTTCGCGCCTTCGTGCTCCCAAGCCCGCGCCACCACCACCTCCTCCGTGCCCTTCTTCACATACTGCCCGTAAAGATTGGAGCGCTTCAGCGGCATCTTTTCCCTCACGCGAAACTTCCCCGTCGGCGTCGGATGCCCCTCCACGCCTGGTGACACATCCATCTCCGCCAAAACGGTGCCATCCTTCGCCAGCAACTGCGCCGTGCTCGACGCCAGCGATACCTCCACCCTCACCGGCCCCTCCGCCGCTTCAAACTCCGGCGCCACCTTCCACCGCGGCATCAACGGCTGCGGAGCCGCTGGCTTCGGCGTGTGGCACGCGGTTAAAAGGGCAGCGACAAAGAGGATCAAAGACCGGGGAATCATGCCGCGTGGTTTAGAACGAAGACGGGAGTCCGTCAAAGAACAGGCGGAAACTTGTTTTGATGCGTGAATCACGCTTGCTGCTCCTTTTCAGGTTCACGCATAACTCCACTGCTCATGTCCCATCAACCTCTCAACATCCACGCCGGCACGCAGATCGTGACGAAAGTTGGCGTGCATGGCAGCAACAACGCCCTCGTGCATCCGCGTGGCGCGGTGGGCATCGTAACGCGGACGCCTTGCGGGCATGAGCAGCATTTTCTCGTCCGCTTTCCCGATGGTTTCGAGGCCAGCCTGCTGCGCGACGAGTTGGAGGTGCTAAAACTCTTCAAAGATCGTCTCGAACCCAGCAGTGAACGCGACTTCGACCTCGAAGAGCATGTCATCTATCGCTGCATCGTCGGCTCCCGCGCCTACGGACTCGAAACCGAAGCGTCCGACACCGATCTGCGCGGCATCTACCTCGCCCCAGCGGAGCTTCAGTGGTCGCTCTACGGAGCACCGGAGCAGTTCGAGGACAACGCCACGCAGAGCTGCTTTAGGGAGCTGCAAAAGTTTCTCGTCATGGCCCTCAAAGCCAACCCGAACATCCTCGAGTGCCTCTACTCGCCCCTTGTGGACAAGGTCACGCCCATCGGCCAGCAGCTCCTCACCATCCGCGACCGCTTCCTGTCCCAGATGATCTTTCAAACCTTCAACGGCTACGCGCTAAGCCAGTTCAAGAAGATCGAGCAAGACCTCCGCAACCAGGGCGAAGTCCGCTGGAAGCACGCCATGCACCTCCTCCGCCTCCTCATGACCGGCGCCGCTACTCTCCGCGAAGGCCGCGTCCCCGTGCATGTTGGAGATCGACGCGACCAACTCCTCGCCGTCAAACGCGGCGAACTGAGCTGGAAAAAAGTCGATGCATGGCGACAGGAACTGCACCGCGACTTTGAGCAGGCGCTGACGGAGACGAAGCTGCCCGAGAGGCCTGACTATGAGGCGGCGAATGAATTGCTGGTGGAGGCTAGGAGCCAAAAGAGCCGGACATTGTCCAAGAAGTTGCCCTCACTCCAGCTTGTGGTCCTCCGCGTCGCCGATCTGAATCGATCCGTGGCGTTTTATCGCCAGCTCGGCCTCGACTTCCGCCAACATCAACATGGTAAAGGCCCCGAGCATTTTGCTGCGGAAACGCCAGAGAGTGTTTTTGAGCTGTATGCGCTCACCGAAGGCGTCGAAGCCTCGACTGGCACACGAATCGGTTTTTGCGTTCCTTCCGTCGATGAGGCGGTGACCCGAATCAGGCAGTTGAGTCCCGATTTAATCCTCTCGGAGCCAAAATCGTCTGAATGGGGGAAACGTGCGGTAATCACTGACCCAGACGGACATCGGGTGGAACTGACGGAGCTGTGACCGCAGAACATGTTGCCGCTCTTGCTTCAAGCGACTATCTCTCCGCCATGAGCACCGCAATCGCTCTTCAACCCGTAACCTGGCAACGCATGGCAAAAGGCATCGACGACGTGAGACAGCGCCTTGAACGCGCAGCCGCCGCGCTGGCGAAGCTCGGTGTTCATTACGCCGTGGTCGGTGGCAATGCCGTCGCAGCCTGGGTATCCCGTGTGGATGAGAGCGCGGTGCGAAATACGCGTGACGTGGACATTCTGCTACGCCGCGAGGATGCCGAAAAAGCCCGCGAAGCCCTCGAAGCCGCCGGTTTCGTTCATCGCCGCGTCGCCTCACTGGGCAAAGCCGGTGCCATGGATGTCTTCCTCGACGGACCCGAAGCCAAAGTGCGTGACGCCGTGCATGTGCTCTGGGCAGGAGAAAAACCCGTGCCGGATGCCATCGAGAATACGCCCGAACTGCACGGAACCGAAGCCGGCGAAGGCTTTGCCCTCGTGCCGTTGCAGGATCTCGTGCGTATGAAGCTCATCTCATTTCGCGACAAAGACCGCATGCATCTCCGTGACCTGCTTTCTGTCGGCCTCATCGACGAAAGCTGGCCGGCTCGTTTCCCATCCGAACTCGCGGCACGGCTCCAGATCATCTTGGATGATCCTGAGGGTTGAGGAGTTTCTGTCACATCAAACTATCCGGGGGCGATGTTAGGCTATTCGGGATACTTGGGCATTTGAGGCTCGGTCCAACCATTCCAGAAGTCTGTGTTAGTGTCCGGATGTTGTCCCTTTTCGAGCTTTGCCATCATGAACGCGTTTCTTTGAACTTGGCGTGTCTCAACCGCTTGGCGGGCAGCCTCAAAAAACTGCCGAATTTTGAGTTTATCCGGCTCGGAAAGCACTGTGGTCCTCGATAGAGTTGGTCTTCCTTCAGAACTTACCCTCACTGGCGTTCTCCATTCCTCGACGTTCAGGGGCATGGCCGGGTAGAAAGGCTTGCGGCCCGAAGCGAGAATCTCCTGCGCACGCAGTGATGCGAGTTCCGAAAGTCCATGCTTGCCAGCCTTCTGAAGACCGTCGGTCAGCAAAATGAAAACATCGGGTGACTCCCAAGCGGCCCCGAGAATGACCAGCCCAGCCAGCCCTTCGCAGACGGACATGGGGTCATGGGGACGCTTGAGCGAGACCGTCATCGAATTGACCATGTCGAAAAAGCGCCCGATAGGCCATCTTGAGCCTGGAGCATTTGGATCATCCGACTGATCGTTCAGCCAATCCAGCAGCACCATCTGATAAATCTCGCGGCTGAAGTGTCCGTCTGGGTTCACTTGAAGGGCTGCATTGACTGCTTCGATGGCCTTTTGCAGCCCGGAACGATCTTGGAGCGGCTGGGGCTGCTTGATCCATTGATGAGCGTAGAAGGTTCCCAGATTAGCATAGTAGCGGTATCGATCCTCCTTGGTGACCTTGTCGCCCTGGAGGAGCATTCGGGTCTTTTTCCTCTGCATCCATTGCAGTGAGATGTCGGACTTGCCGAGTCGATCAGCAGCAACGCCACCGTCGTCGAACAAGGACAGGTTATCCGGGGTGGACAGCGATTCTTTGTCCATGCGCTTGAGACGCATTTCGTAGTAGAGACCTGGATTGCGGTCAAAGTATCCCACGATCGATGCAACCAGATCAAACCGGCCACCTGCCTCCTTTTTCAGCCTCGACTCAGCTATGACGGTGTCTCTGTCCCACGCGCAACCATTCGCCCAGCGCGTTGACAGCAAGGAAGCCAAAGAAAGGATGAAGCTGCTTCTTTTCATAAGGTGCAGAGTACCCGAAACTGGCGAAACAAAGCAAGCATCATTCCACTCCGCCGATGACCATCCCGCCCCTCCTCCACCGCATCACAGCCGCACAGCCGTATCCGCTGCTGTTTGCAACGATCAGCGGGGCGCATTTGTATGGGTTTCCTTCGCCGGACTCGGACTTTGATCTGCGTGGGGCGCATGTGCTGCCGTTGCCGAAGGTTCTGGGTCTGGAGGTGCGGGATGAGACGGTGGAGGACAGCCGCGTGATCGAGGGGCTGGAGATGGACATCGTTTCTCATGATGTGAAGAAATTCTTCGGGCTGGTGCTGAAGAAGAACGGCTATGTGTTGGAGCAGCTCTATTCGCCGCACATCGTCCACACGACGCCGGAGCATGCGGAGCTGAAGGAGATCGCGAAGGGATGCATCACGCGGCATCATTCGTATCACTACTTTGGCTTTTCAGAGACGCAGTGGGAGCTGTTCGCCAAGGAATCGCCCGGCGGGTGAAGCCGCTGCTGTATGTCTATCGCGTGCTGCTCACCGGCATTTGGCTCATGCGAACCGGTGAGGTGGAAGCGAATCTCGTCACCCTGAACGAAACCTTCCGCCTGCCTTACCTCGGCGATCTCATCGCTCGCAAACTGGCCGGACCGGAGCAAGGCACACTCGACGATAACGATCTCGCTTTTCACCAAGCCGAATACGAACGCCTCCGCGCCGAACTCCAAGCCGCCCACGATGCCAGCACGCTGCGCGAGATGCCGGAAGAGGCCACACGGGTGGCACTGAATGATCTGCTGGTGCGGGTGAGGCTGAAGTAGCTCGAAGCTACTCTTCCCCAATCGACTCAGTGGGGCAGCCTTCGAGGGCTTCGCGGCACAGGGCGAGCTCTTCTTCGGTCTCGGGCTGGTGAAAAACGAAACTGTAGCCAGTCTCATCGTCGCGACGAAAATGAGAGGATGCATGACCACGGCACAAGTCGCAGTCGGTGCAGGTGGAATCGACGTAGAAGCGTCCGGGGATGTTTTGGGGCAGGCGGTCGAGGATGTTGGCCATGGGATGTCTCGGAGTGGGTTTGCGGCCCTGATCTCGCATGGCTCAAGAAATGCGTGAAGTGCATAAAAATCATGCTTTGATGCGCAGTGTGCAACAATACCTCGCCACGAAGCCTTTCGATCTGCATGCGCTGCACTTGTTTCATCTCGTCGTGAAGCATCGCAGCTTCACCCGGGCGGCGCGGGAGGCGGGTTTGTCGCAAAGCGCGCTCACGCGGCAGATGCAATCGCTGGAGAGCAGGCTGGGACTGGATCTGATCAATCGCACGACGCGCTCGGTGGAGGTCACGGAGGCGGGCCAGTATCTCGCCGCGGAGGCAGCACGGCTGATCGGTGGTGTCACGGCGACGCTCGATGGCCTGAACGCGGCCTTTGGCAGCGCCCGGCCGGAGGTGCGAGTGAGCGTTTCACGCACGCTGGCGATGGCGCACATGCCGGGCCTCTTCCACGCGAACCGCCAGCGGCATCCAGAGATCGCCTGCCGTGTCAGCTACCATGCGGGAAACTCCATTTTGACGGCGCTCGACGCAAACGAGACGGACATCGGCGTGCTGTGCCCGCCGGCGAAGCTGCCGGACTCGGTGAAGATCACGCATCGGTTCAAAGATCGCTTCGAGCTCATCGCGCCTGCGGCACTGCTGGCACCGAAGCGGGCGGACCGGCTCAAACTCTGGCTGCAGCAGCAATCGTGGCTCATGCTCGATGCCGCGACGAACACCGGACAGCTCCTGCGCCGCTGGATGAAGCGAAATGGCCTCGCGGTGACCCCGGCAATGGAACTCGACAGCTTTGACCTCATCATCAATCTCGTCGCCAGTGGCTACGGCGTGGCTTTCGTGCCGCGTCGGGCGCTCGCGCTGTATCGCCGCAAGGAATCGCTCGTCACATTGCCGCTGGCGGAGCAGTTCGAGCGTGAGATCGTTGTCTTGACCCGCAAACACCGCAAACTGCCGCCGCACGTCGCCGCGTTTGTGAAGAACATTTTGTTTTAAACGATGAGAACCTCCCTCGATCACTGGCTCCCGCTGGCAGCGCGAACGGGCATCGTGGGTGATGCGGCGGGATGGCATGCGAGGCTGGTGAGGGCCTATGGCGAGCCGCAGCGGGCTTATCATTCGCGGCAGCATATGGAGGAGTGTTTGCTCGTTTTTGATGAAGCGAAGGGTTTCATGCAGCAACCCGATCTCATCGAGATGGCACTGTGGTTTCATGATGCTGTCTATGATCCGAAAAGTGGCGAAAATGAGGCTTTGAGCGCCGCGATGGCGGTTGAAGCCCTTGGAGGCACTTCAACGGCACACGAGGTGGCGCGGCTGATCTTGCTCACGAAGTCGCACCAGCCCGGCGAAGGGCTGGATGATGCGTGGATCATCGATATCGACCTCGCGATCTTTGCGCAGTCGGCTGCGCGAGTGCTGGAGTATGAGCAGCAGATTCACGAGGAATACAGCTGGGTGCCGGAGGAGGTCTATTGTGAGAAGCGGGCGGAGGTTTTGCGCGGCTTTTTGGCCCGTGAGCCGATTTACCGAACGCCGTGGGCTCGTGAGCGGTTTGAGGCGCGGGTGAAGGAGAATCTGCGGGTGTTGATCGATGGGCTGGCGGATGGCTGAGGGGCCGTATCACGAGCCGGAGGCTCAAAAGAAATTAGCCGGTGGTGAAACCACCGGATGCCGAGAGCATCCGGTATCACCAGGTCACCGCGCCCCGGAGGGTGCGCGAGAAGCATTCGATAGCGGTGTGGCATTCACATCCCTTCTCGCGCCCTTCCGGGGCGCGGCGTATGGGACGTTGATGGGCACTGCGTGTCCGGTGGTTGCACCACCGGCTAATGTCTTGCGAGCCTCCGGCTCGACCGGGGAGCGAATCGACTAAATCGCAGGCATTCAACTCAGCTGCGAACTTTTGCCAACATCTCAGCAAATGCGGCCTTTGACTCAAGCCCTGCCGCCGTCGCGATCGTCATATGTTTGATGGGCTCACAGATTACATCGCCATTTTCATCCACCGGGTATTCGAGGCCCAGTTTTCGCATGAAGTCACAAAGCTGCCATGCATCGCATTCGGAGCTCTTGTCGGTATCGTAAGCCTTCGATTGTGAACCGGATGGCAGTAATTCCTTATTGGTGAGGTAACGGGCAATGTTCTCAACCGTGACCCCCGGCCAGTTTGCGCAGATCACCTCAGGGCGTCCTTTCAAGCGCAACGCCTCGTCATCGGATGCTTTGGCGAAGTGGTTTGGGCTCGAGCTATATGAGTCGATCACATGACCGCCTTGAAATAGGTCATAACTCCACACCACATCGTCACTGAAATGGAGTAGCACACAAGGTCCAGGCAAACGGATTGAGAGATGCCGCGCCAAACCTTCTGCATCGTGCAGCATCTGCCCGGGCATGATCAGGCAGTGTCCCGATGGGCTTTGGTAGAGTTCGACAAAGTCACCTTCTGGCGTCTCGATACCTTCCAAAACTGCGAGCAGCTCGGACCGCTCGGGTTTGGCAATTCCGATCAAACAGAAGTAGGCACCCATGTGATCAGTCCTATCTGATTGAGCCTCAAATCGCCAGCGCGTTCTCCGCGTCGCCGAAGTGACTCGTTTTCACGCCCATGCGGTCCATGAGGGCGATGTGGAGGCGGCAGAGTTTGCGGTTTTCGTCTTTGCTGAGGTCGTGGAAGCGGCCGCCTTGGATGGTGCCGCCGCCACCGCCGGCGAGGACGACGGGGAGCTGGCGGGAGTCGTGCGCGTTGCCGTCCATGAGGCTGCTGGTGAGCAGGATCATGCTGTTTTCGAGCAGGGTGCGCTCGCCTTCGTTCGTGGCCTGCATCTTGGCGAGGAACTCGGCCCAGAGTTTGACCTGATGCTCGTTCACGCGCTGGTACATGCTGAGGCGGTGCTCGTCGCCAGCGTGATGCGAGAGCTCGTGGATGCCGCCGCTGATGTCGTCGAGGCTGG
>Ga0315904_10004574_pt1 | contig 19632 bp, 27 predicted proteins | sample LakEriMetagenome_6_FD_203529 | JGI IMG/M metagenome (GOLD analysis project Ga0315904, IMG submission 203529) | Freshwater fungal communities from buoy surface, Lake Erie, Ohio, United States - Buoy 12 MA120 | ecosystem: Environmental > Aquatic > Freshwater > Lake | place: USA: Lake Erie, Ohio...
TGAAATAGTTATACTAGATTGGTCATCTAATCCACCTATTCTTGATGATTCTGATGTTTTGCAATTTATAAACAATAACAACAAAATAAAACACCTGCGCATAGATAATCAAAAATATTACAATGTTAGTAAAGCATGTAATTTATGTATTCAAAATACTAAAAATAAATATGTCCTTAAAATAGATATAGATCATATTTTAATTAATTCAACATTTTTAGATATGATTTGTGATTCATTACCACTACTAGATAGTAGATTCTATTCTGGCAGGCACACGACAGTTGTTCATTGGGGAATAGTTTTATTTGACAAAAATATATTTGACAAAATTCAAGGATACAATGAAAAATTAGAAGGGTGGGGATACGAAGATAGTGATCTTTATGATAGAATGTCAAAAATAATTAAAGAATATACTTTTGTTAATATTAAAGAAAATATATATCATAAACCTCATGATGACAATCTAAGAGTCGCAAACTATAAAATTAAAGATATAAATATGAGTCATTCTATTAATGAAGCACTGAGCAAAAATGAATAAAGAAGATAGAATAAAATATTATTTTGGAGATTATTTTAATAAAACTATAGAAATAGTCATTGATAAAAAATACTATGAGTTTAAACAAGATCAAATTTATTTTTATAGAGGTCCGGAATATTATCTCTTAAATAATACTCTCTCTACAGAACATGGAATTTTATATCCTTATTTTTATTGGGATGAAAATATTTTTAATATTAATATTCCTTGTTTATCTATAAGTGGTGATGGATATGATAATAATAATTTACCAGTTTTAATGAAAACAAGATTAATAAATTCAAAAAATAAAGGTATATTACTTAATGTACAATATGATAGACATTGGGGATCTTTAAAATTACCATTAAATAATACATTATGGAAAGATAAAATAAATGAGCCGGTATGGAGAGGGAACCACATTACTGGATTATTCAAAACTCCCAATAGGAGACAATTAGTTGAAAAATATAATAAAAAATTTAATTTTAAATTTTATTCTAATAATCATATAGATAATTATTCAATTAAAAATAATAAATTATTTGATAGTAATATAATGAATATAGAAGAACAATTAAAATATAAATTCATAATAATGATGGAAGGAAATGATAAGGCTTCTGGACTTAATTGGGCACTCAAATCAAACTCTTTGTTACTCATGCCTAAACCATCTGTAGAAAGCTGGCTAATGGAAGGCTTATTAATTCCATGGCAACACTATATTCCATTAGATGATTCATTAGAAGATATAGAAGAAAAAATTTCTTGGTGTTGCAAAAATGATGAAATTTGTCATCAGATATCTAGAAATTCTTCAGAATATATGAAACAATTTTCTGATATTGAAACAGAAAAAACAATCCATAGCTATATAATAAAAGAATATCAAAAAAATATTAAATTAATATTATGAATAAAAAAAATATAATATATATACCAGTATCCATTGGAGAATTGATAGATAAAATTAGTATATTACAAATTAAATTATCAAAAATAAAAAATACAAATAAATTAAACAATATTAACAAAGAATTAAAACTATTATTAGGCCTTCATAAAAATATAGAAAAAAAAATATTTGATAAATTATATTTAATAAATAGTCAGCTCTGGGATATTGAAGAAAAAATAAGAGATATGGAAAATAAGAATCAATTTGATGATATATTTATACAAACTGCTAGATCAGTATACTTACTAAACGATGAGAGAGCCAAAGTCAAAAAAGAAATTAATACAAAATATAGTTCAGAACTATTTGAAGAAAAATCATATAATGAATAATATTATTCCATCAGATTTTGATTGGCTATACTATCTAGAGGCAAATAACGATATTCAGTCATTTGGTCTGAATACAGAAGCATTGGCTAAATGGCACTATATAAATTATGGATATAAAGAAAATAGAATCTATAAAAAAGATAAACAAAAAATAACAAAATATTTTTCTAAAAATGAATTATATTCTGTTAACTTTAAATATGATATCACACTATCAATTCTTCTATATTATCCAGAAGATATCTCTATAAAATTTTTAAGAAATATCAAAACTATCATACAGCATCTGATAGATATGAATTTTAAAAATATTAATTTAATTGTTAGAAATAATTCTTTGAATTATAATGAAAAAAATATTCTCAAACAAATAAATACAATTAAAAATAAATATAAAAAATATAATCATCAAATAAATATTATATATGAAAAAAATTATAATATGGGTTTTGGACTAGGCCACAATCAAAATTTTAAATTATTGAATTCTGATTTTTTCTTGATACTTAATGATGATATACTTATGCCTCATGCTAAATGGTTAAATACTGCTTTTGAGTTATTTGATAATAACGACAAATTATCTATAATAGGATCAGATCAATCTCCACAATTTATAGATGGATCTCTTGGACTAGGTACATCAAGAAATATTAATTTTCAAAATTATTCAGATTATTCTGAAGGTTCTATTTTATTATGTAGATCTAAAGTATTTAATCTTTTAAATGGTTTTGATTCTTTATTTAAGTATTTTTATTTTGAAGATGTTGATCTATCTTTGAGAGCAAAACAATTAGGATATGAACAAATTAATATAGACATACCTCATCAACACTATAGAAGCAATAGTGCAAAAAAAATTCCAGATTCCACAAAAATGGCAATATGGGAAAATAATAGATGTCGCTTTCTGAATCGCTGGGGAAAGTTCTTAAATTCTAAACAGAAAAATTTTACCAATAATATTCTTATATCATTAAAATCAGACGGAATAGGAGATATTGTTGATTGTTTCTATCCTGTGCAAAGCCTAATTAATCAGCATAAATCTTCAAATATTCATTTTCATATCTCTAATGATAAAATAAAATGTCTTTATGATATTTTTAATATGCCTTATACTGAAAATACAGAAACTAATAATTATGATATCATATATGACATTGATACCATAAACTATAGTCCTCCATTTCATACCCTAGACATAATTTCTGCCAAACTTAATTGTGAAAATTTTGATACTGACGAAAAACAAATATTATCTTTTATTTCTACTTTTCATAGCAATTTAACTCTCCCAAAGAAAAAATATGCTGTTTTGCATTTTGATTCTCAAAGACAGAGCTTTGAGTCAAGAATGCCAAATTCAGATACCTTGATCGAGTCTATAAAATTTTTATCTCAAAAATACCATTTAATTTTTATTGGACAAAAATTTAATACAAAAAATAAAGCATATAATAAAAATTATGAAAAATATGTTAAGGATATTGTTAATAAAAAATTAGCATATGATTATAGAGATATAGGAACTATCAAAGATATGCTTTATTTGATATCAAAAGCTAGTTTCTTTTTTGGGATAGACTCAGCGCCAACCCATATGGCTCAATTATTAAACATTCCTAATTATACAATTTATGGTCCAATTAATCCATTAACAAAAATATATAGATATAAAAATAGTGGATGTTATTTTAATACAGATAGACTAACAGAATCTGGGGGATATCATATACACTTAGATCCGGCATATCATTTTGATATTAGAAGAGATTTTAAATGTATAGATATTGATCAATTTAATTTAAAAGAATCAATAAAACAATTTGTATTGTCTAATTTTCAGTTTGAGTGGAATTCGATCTTTGATAGTCTTAGACAAAATCATCGAGAATTTTTAAATATTCAAATAAATAGTCCAATTTATAAAAATAAAATATTTACAAATAATATTTATAATAGTTTAAATAAGTATCATTTAATACTACAAACTATAGATATGTATGAAAACTACGCTATAGATTCTATCAAAAAGTTCTCATAAAAGTAATTATGTTTTATGGGGAATGTTGAAAAAGTAGTTTTTGCCAAACGAAACGCTCCTGTTATTATTAAGTAAACAAAGGAGATTTTATGCAAACTAAGACGCTCACAACTCAAAAACAATCTTTTCATTTAATTAATGGAGATATTTTTGAGATATCCTATAAAAGAGTATCTTCAGATAGAGGATGTTCAGTAATCATTCCCCATGTTTGCAATAATGTAGATGTTTTTGGAGGAGGTTTCGCTGCTGCTGTCGCGGACAGATTCCCTATAGTAAAAGAAAATTATCATCTTCTGGGTAAATCATTTTTGAAAAATAATTTTGGTCACGTTCAATTCATAGATGTTCCTGTTAAAAATAAATTTGGGAATAAACTAATATTTGCAAACATGATTGCACAAAATGGTTTACCAGACAGAAATAACAGAAGATGTCTCAATTATGCCACCTTAGTCAAAAGTATGGTTTTAGTTTCCAATTATATTAAGAATAATACTAATAAAATTGATGATAATATTAGTATAGAAATACATGCTCCAAAATTCGGATCTGGTATAGCAGGAGGAAATTGGAACTTTATATCTGATCTTATAGAAGATATATGGTATCAGCACGATGTTTTCATCTATAATTATAACAAAAAAAATTGATAATGAAATTTTTACATTTTATACCATTTGTCAATAGAATAGATCTTACGGTTTTAGCTATCAATAGTTGTAAAAACTTATGGGATAATACTATACTCATAGATAATAGTCCTGATTCTATTTTGGGTCCAGCACTTAAAAAACAGATAGATTTTGATTTTACAATTTTAATTCCGAGCGTCCCTCTAACAACAGCACAAACCTATAATCTTATCAGAAAAATAGGAATAGAAGAAAAAACAGATTTCATAACTTTTATGCACAATGATTGTGAAATTTTATCTACTAATGGAGATAGTGAGTTAGTAGAAGAATCTAAAAAAATATTTTCTGATCCTGAATCTAATATTGGATGGATACATCATTCTAGCAAAGAGAATGAAGATCTTTTTTGTTCATATAAAACAGAAATGTTAATAGATGTAGGAGAGTGGGATTGGTTATGTTTTCCGTTCTACTATTTGGATATTGACTTTATAAAAAGAGTAAGATCCAAAGGATGGACTGTTCAACCTACCGCCTCTGTTATATGCAAACATCATAATAATGCATCAAATACAATAAAATCAGATAAATTAAGAGCAATGATAAATCCTTATTATTTCGGAATGTCCGAGACATTTATGAATATAAAATGGAATCAATATAGTGGTAATTGGCCTAACTAATTGGAGTAATATTATGTTATTTTTTCTTATTGTTTTATTTTTGATAATATGTTTGATGGATCAAAACTAATGAATAGATTAAAAAACCAAAGAGTCTATTTGGCTGGTGCTATGGATAGAGTTGCTGATAGGGGTAACGGATGGAGAGATAATATAACTCCATTTTTAGAAAATTTAGGAATAATAGTTTTCAATCCTATAAAAAAACCAACCTCTATAGGAAAAGAAGACGAAGAGGTACAAATACTAAAAAAAACATATAAAGAAAAATATGAATACGATAAATTATCTGGACTAATGAAAACTATCAGATCAGTAGATTTGCGATTAGTAGATATTAGTGACTTTTTAATAGTTAATCTTGATCTTGATACACACCCATGTGGAACTCTTGAAGAAATTTTTTGGGCTAATAGACAAAAAAAACCCATTATCGTACATATGGTTCAAGGTAAAAATAATGCTCCGGATTGGTTATTCGGAACCATTCCTCACCAAATGATTTTTTCTTCATGGGACGAAATTAAAATCTACCTAGATACTGTTAACCATTCAGAAGCAATAGATACTTTTAAAAGATGGTATTTCTTTTCGGTGTGAATATGGCAAAATATTATGTTAAGAGTGGGCAGATCAAATTTATAGTTGATTGCACAGATCATATATGTGCGATACTAGCTGCTTTAACTCATTATAAGGGAAGAGGAGTTATTTCCGGACCAAAAATTTGTGTTAGTGAACAAGGATTTGAAGATTTTAGAAAATGGAAATGTTACGAAACAGATAAGTATTTAAAAGAAATTTAATATGCAAAAAATAATTAATGAACTAAAATTAGATTTTGACGATGTTCTTATTCGTCCAAAAAGATCAACATTGAATAGTAGATCGGAGGTATGTTTGAATAGAAATTTTTCTTTCAAATATTCACCAAGAGAACTTTTATGTACTCCTATTATGGTAGCTAATATGGATACTGTTGGAACATTTAACATGGCTAAATCTTTATCCAAACACCAAGCTATAACTTGCTTACATAAACATTATAAGGTGAACGAATATGTTGCATTTTATACTGATCCCAGTGTTGTAAATAAACATCTAGTTTTTTATTCTGTAGGAACAGGACAAAAAGATTTAGAAAAATTAACAGATGTATTTAATCAAATAAGAAAATTTAATTATCCATTACCAAATATTTGTATTGATGTTGCCAATGGTTATACTGAACAATTTGTAAAAATTATAAACAATATTCGTAAATTATATGAAGAAATTATTATACTTGCTGGAAATGTCGTAACTCCAGAAATGACAGAAGAACTCATTATTCATGGAAAGGTCGATATAGTTAAGGTTGGTATAGGCTCTGGTAGTGTATGTACCACTCGTTTAAAAACTGGAGTAGGATACCCCCAATTAAGCGCTATAATGGAATGTTCCGATGCTGCTCACGGTCTTGGGGGACACATTTGTTCTGATGGTGGCTGCAAGGTTGTTGGAGATATTTGCAAAGCATTTGGTGGTAATAGCGACTTTGTTATGCTTGGCAGTATGTTTGCTGGAGTTGATGAGTGTGAAGGAGAGTGGAAATACGAATATCTCACAAGCCATGGATTTTGGCAACCATTAAATCCAGAGCATAAATTCGAATGCAAAAAAAGAAAAATATCGTTACAATATTATGGTATGAGTAGCGAGAATGCTATGAATAAACATCATAATGGAGTTGCTAAGTATAGAACAGCCGAAGGCAAGTGTGTCACTGTATCTTACAAAGGTATAGCAGAAGATACGCTACAAGATATTTACGGAGGAATTAGAAGTGCTTGCACATATATTGGGGCAAATAAAATAAAAGATTTTGGCAAAAAAACAACATTCATACAGGTAAACAACACTCACAATAAAATATATGAAAAAAATTAATTTATATAGTCCAGTTTGTTATACTGGCTACGGAGTTGCCGGATATAATATCGGAATAGCTCTTAATAACTATTTTGACGTTACTATTTTTCCTATGGGAATGATAGAAAATATTAATCCAAACAATAAAAACATTCTTGAAAAATGTATCAATAAAACAGAAAATTATGACCCTTCAGCGCCATGTCTAAAGATATATCATGCATATGATTTAGCTCCAAAAATTGGTAATGGAGAATATTTTGTTTATCCATTTTTTGAATTGGATACCTTATCAAAGATGGAAAGACATAATTTATCTTGCTGTGATAAAATATTTACATCAAGTGATTGGTATAAAAATGTTTTAATTAAAAATAATATTAAAACTCCTATCTCTGTTATTCCACTCGGAGTAGATCTATCAATATTTGATTATAAATTATCTGAACAAATAGAGAATAAGAACGAAAAATACATCTTCTGCACGATAGGTAAATGGGAAATTAGAAAAGGATATGATATATTATTAGACTTATTTATGAAAGCATTTTCAAAAAAAGATGATGTTGAGCTGTGGATCTGTGCATCTTCTGATAATGGATATATAAGTCAAGAAGAAAAATCTCAATGGCATCACATGTATCAAAATAATGAATATGCTGATAAAATTAAAATTTTTCCTCCTCTAAAAACTCATGCTGATATTGCTAAATTAATATCTTATACAGATTGTGGACTTTATATATCAAGAGCAGAAGGATGGAATCTTGAATTATTAGAAACTATGGCTATGAATAAGCCTGTAATAGCCTCCAATTATTCAGCACACACACAATTTTGTAATAATGATAATTCATATCTAGTAGATATCGAAGATAGTGAACCAGCATACGACGGGAAATTTTTCAGGGGTCAAGGAAATTGGGCGAAAATAGACACTAATCAAATAGATCAAATTATATCTCACATGAGAGAATTATACAATAATAGAATTATTACTAATCCTAATGGAATTAAAACGGCCGAAAAGTTTTCGTGGGACAACTCGGCAAAAGCTATATTTAATAGTGTATAATAATATTGAGGAGATACTATATGCCTATACCAACAAGAGATGAAAACGAAGATAAAACAAAGTTTGTATCTAGATGTATGTCTAGTGAAGTAATGAAAAAGGACTATCCCGATAGCAAACAAAGAGTTGCAATCTGCTTAGGTCAAACAACAACTAAATCTCAAAGCTTATTGGAGTCTGTAGAAGACAAAATTTTTATAGATAAAGCAGATTGGGATGATGATTGGAACGAATTTACATATGATCAAGAAATCGATGATATAGTAGATGAAGATGGCTATCCTATAACAATAGCAAAAGAAAAAAATAAAGTTAAAGTAAAATTAAATAAACCATTTAGAACCCCAAATGGCCCTAAAAAATTTAGTGTTTATGTTAAAAATGACAAAGGAAATGTAGTGAAAGTTAATTTTGGTGATCCTAATATGGAAATAAAAAGAGATGATCCTGCTAGACGAAAATCATATAGAGCAAGACATAATTGTGATAATCCTGGGCCAAAATGGAAAGCAAATTATTGGAGTTGTAAAATGTGGTCAAGTCCCAAGGTATCAGATCTAACTTAGGAGATTTAAATGTCAGACGATAAAACTATTGATAAATTGTTAACAGAACAAAACGAACAAGTTGAGCAGTTAGATCAAACTATTGCTCAAGAGGTTCCAGGATATAGTTCTGACATGGTTATTGAATTATTAAAAAAATCTCTTAGTATTCATTGGCAACAAACTACTGCGCTTTCGGCACAAGCAATTCACCTAGAGCGTTGGGGTTATACAAAACTATCTGATATTCTTAGAAAAGATGCAGAAGAAGAGCATCAACACGCTATTATTAATTTAAAAAGACTTGAATTTTTTGACATAGACTATCAGCCCTTTATGATCAGTCCCCCAGTTTGGAAAAGACACGATATGATATCAATGATTCAATACAATCTAGAGTCTGTAAAAGAAGCATCTGCTACTGAAAGAGCGACAATCGTTGCGGCAAGAGCAGTAGGAGATGAAATGACCGCAAATATAATGATGCCACTATTGCATGGTAGCGAAAACGGTATTCAACTTTATGAAGGATATCTCAAGCTTATTGAACAAATGGGTATCGAAAACTTCTTAAGTTTGCAAGCTTAATAAAATAGACAATTAACAGATACTGGAGTTAATGATGGATAGATTACGCCCTTTAATGAATAGCATCCAAGACGAGATTAAAAAAGTAAAATCTGACGAAGCCGATTTTTTAAAAATCGAAGATATGGAAACTGAAACTCCAGAAATAGAAATGATGGAATATCAAAAAGATTTTTATGATATGAGTGTTGGATCTATTCGAGCGATTATGAATCATGCTCAACGTATTTTAGAAAATCTTGAAAATCCATCAGTATCGGAAAACTTGACAGAAAGCTGGCTACAGGGTAAAATTGCTATCACAGAGGATTATATGAGAACGATCCATGATTTTGTCATGTTCGTATCAGAGGGATCCGATAATGATAGTGAGGCGGGATCCAAACCCGGCTTATGGGATAATATAAGAAAAAAGAAAGAAAGAGAAGGTAAAAATTATAGACCAGCTAAAAGAGGAGATAAAGATAGACCGGATTCTGACACATGGAATAAACTGACAAAAAAGAAAAAATAGTTTATTCTACTGATTGATATTAATTAAACTCAAGGATTCTTAAAAAGGACAAAAATGAAATACGAGACATTGGCTACATATAGGATGATCGCACAAAAGGCTGTAAAAAGACTTGCTCCAAAGTTTTATACAAATTTATCTACCGAAATCTTATCTAACGAAGAAGCTTTAGGAGAGATTGTAAATGCCATTATTACAGCAGACTGGAAGTGGGATTCTGAAAGAGTAGGTAAAGAATCTGGACAGAAAAAAACTCTGTATTCTTATAGAAATCAATGTGTTATATGGGCTATAAAAACATATATTACAAACAAATATAAGTCTGCATCCAGAGTACAGTCTATAAATAGAACTAAAAATAATGGAGATAATTCCCCTTTTGAAGAACAAGTAGAAGATACAAAAATATTAGAACCAATTGATTTATTGATTGAAAATGAATACCATTCAAATACCAATAAATTAGTAACAGAACTATTTAATAGCAATATCTTAACTAATAAACAAAAAGAACAGATAAAACTATATTACTTTCATGATCTAACTCTTGCTCAAATAGGAGCAAAGTATGGAACCACCAGAGAAGCAGTTAGACAGAATATTAAAAAGGGACTTGAAACAATAGGGTCTGTTTTCAATGAAAGTTGAATTATATCTTTTAATGCTAATGCCATTTTGGAGAGAAAAATCTGGATACGAATTTATCTCTTCAAATAATGAAAATATAACAATACCATCGACCGACCTTACAAATAAACTTTCTATAGAAGATGTCTTAGATGGTATAGTGTCTTTTTATTTTGGATCAGATACTTTTAAGAATAGCTTTATTCTAAATGATGTTGAACTAATAAATAATAGCATTAATATATATTACTACATCTTCGTTCCTCCTAACACAAATAATATAAATGGATATTTCAAAGATCTGGAACAAATTAAATTTACTAAACCATACAACAAAGTTATCTCAAAACTCATCTACTAAAGATCCTCCTCTTATAGGTTCGTTGACTTTTGAATTGTATGAAGATAATAAAATTAAAATACAGTGTGGATTACCAGATACCTCTAAATTAGATGAAGAAATGATGATGGAGTATTCTGAAAATTATGCAAGTTTATTATTTCATGTTTCAGAAGGAAGACTAGTAACTGATATATACAAAATATTAGATAATGAGAATCTTTCAGGAAAAGATGCTTTATTTAATAAAAATATTCTATCTTTTTGGGCCTTTTTCCATCAAGAAAATTTAGACAATATAAATAATCTAGATCCGGAAAATGAGCCAGTTATATCGCCTATAAACGTATTTAGAAAATAATACGGTGTAGCTTCTTTTGTATGATAGATTTCCTATTATAGGTCGGAGGAAATATGAAAAAAATAATAGTATGGGAAAAATGGGCCGATTCATTTGACCATAAAAATCAAATTGATCAACAGAATAATGATGACGATGAAACAAATTATGATGATGATTCTGATTTTGAAAAAATATCATATGAAAAAATTAATCCAATAAAACTAATTATGGCTACTATTCCATCCAATGGAGTTAGTATCAATGATTCTCAGTCTTTTAATTTTTGGATAGCTCATACTAATTTTAATATTACCGATAGTATTGCTTCATTGATAGAAAGAACCGATGGCGTTGAAGTACTAGATATTTTAACCAGATATAGATTTAGAATTGGTATTGGTAAAATTTTTAGAGATCGTGACGTTATGAAATCTGTCAATGACAATATTTATGGGTATATAAATGACAATACAAAATGATTTTAGAATAGAAAATATTCATAATTTTAATATTGATATATCTAATAGAGAAATATATCTTCATTCATATATTAATGATGCAGAAGAAGAGGGTGGTGTTGACTACAAATCTTCTGTAATCTTTGAAAAAAATCTGAGATATCTAAATCTCATATCTTCTGAGCCAATATTAGTTCATATGCATTTGCCTGGAGGTCATTGGGAAGACTGTTTAGGTATGTATGATGCAATCAAATCTTCTAAATCTAAAATAATTATATTAGCATATGCCAAAGCAGAATCATCTAGTAGTGTACTATTACAGTCTGCTGATCTTCGAGTTTTAATGCCTAATACTAATGTATTAATTCATTATGGCTCTTTTACTCTTGATGGAGAACATAGTAAAGCTGCTGCTAGTAGTATAAAATGGAATGAACAAGAATGTGAAAAGATGGTAGATATATTTGCTGATAGGTGTATTCAAAGTAAGATTGCCAAAGAAAAAAACTGGAAAAGACCTATGGCACGAAAGCATATAGTTTCACAATTAGCAAATAAGTGCGACTGGATTCTTAATGCCCAGGATGCTGTCGATTATGGATTTGCTGATGGTATTTTTGGAAGTAAACAATATCCAACTTTTGAAAGTTTAAAAACTGGCAGAAAAAAATGAAATTAGAATATGCTTTATATGATATATCTACTAATGATAATGAAATAAAAGATAATATTATTAAAGCATGTTCGTATCCTATTTCATCTATCTCTGTGTTTCCTCAATATATTAAATTAGCTAAATCTTTAATAACATCAGATATAAAGATATCGTCTCCTGTAGACTATCCTCTTGGCAGTCTTGATCAAAAGTCCAGATTATCAAGCATAGATTATGCTATTAAAAATGGAGCAAAAATTATTGAATTATTAACTCCTAATTATATATTATGTAATAAAAAATATGATAAGTTAAGAGATGATATTAAAAATACTATGGCTTTATGTAATGAAAATGATGTTGAATTGAGATATATTTTAGAGTATAGGATATTCACATATGAACTCCTATATAAGGTTGCTCAAATTCTATTCTCTCATGGCATTAAAACCATATATCCATCGTCAGGGTATTCTTTAGACGATATTAATGATAATATTCTGGCATCTGCATTAATCTTAAAAAAAGTACCAGAAATTAATATTATCTGCAATGGAAATATATGGAATTCAAACCAAGTATCTGCTGTTCAAAAAGCCGAATTATATGGAGTCAAAGTTAATTCTATTAATGCATTAAATTTATTGTCTAAAAATATAGCAAAATAATAGTGGTCGGGGTATAATGATTTGATACTATCACTTTTTATCCTAGGAGAAAAAAATGGCCACAATTCAACAAGGCGGTAGTGCTTCTACCGGTAATTATTTTAATGGTGGTTCCACAAAAAATACTGGTGGAGCTGCTGTCAAAATCGGCTCATCAACAAAATTAGACAATATTAGTAGTAAAAGAACATCGGATGATGCTTTTGGTACTGTTGTTGTTGATGGCAATACCACAGATAAAGCTGTATCTGGCGGAACGTTTGCTTACAATAGCAAAAAAATTGTTGCTATGAGAGTTAGTAGCACAATTAATGGCTCATCTAATACTGTTCTTAGATCAGGAGCTGATGTTCCTAGTCAAATCAGAGGTATTAATAAGCTAGAATCAGTAATCACAGCCAGACAGGTAACTGCTTATTTAGCCGGTAAATTTAATATATTTACGGGTAAATACGATAGCGGTTATCCTGATGTTGTTGATGATACTGGTGACGATGCTAGTAATTTCAACGGCCTATTAGTTGATGCTGATGGCGACTACAAAGACGTTGCTGCTTCGCCAACAAGAGCTGTTCCTGGAAGATTAACCTACAAACTAGGAAATCCTGCTCCATCAACAGTTAGCTATAAAAAGAAAAACGGCTAATTGATTAATCTTGCTACTATCCACTGGGTATATCTTGAGGTATGCCCAGTGGTTTAGTAAAATTTTAAGGAGTTATGATGATAATTTCTTCTAGACCAACTATTTCTCTCGGTAGATCAACCTATGCTACCAAAAAGAAATCGTCTAAAATAACACTTAAAAAAAATAATGAACCAATTAAAGCTAAATATGGAGAAGGATCAATAGCTAATCCATTTATTCCTCCGTCTTATGAGTTTCCTCCAAGATGTCCAAAACCTTTATAGGCATCAACAATGGCGTGTAAACAACTAGGTTCGTGTCTTTTCCCTCTAAACTGCTCTAGAGGCTATAGTACTACTAAAAGTTTTAGAATAGTAACATTTATACAGATACAGAAAAAAACAAGTGTACAATTCACAGATTGTAATGGAGAGTTTGTAGATAAAATTATAGCTCAAGGTACTGTGAGAAAGTCTGTAACCAGTAGTCTTAGTGTAAGTTATATATGTAGTTGTCCAGGAGGAAGAACAAGTTGCATACAAAATCCAGATAGTTGTAATGATTGGAATAACAAACTAGCAGCACATAGAAAAAAGGTCGATGACGCACTAGCTGAGAACTCATTCCTTGAGTGTGTCGAAGATACAGGAGGATACTGTCCTCCTGTTACTAATTGCGGAGTGGTAGTCAGGCCTGGAAGATGGATTACAAGAGTAACTTGTAAAGAATCTATAGCTTCTGAAGATAATGAAATTTGTATTGGGAGTGGTTGTTCTTGTTAAAAAATGAAAGTATAATTTTATGGCATTATCAACCGAAACAGCTGCTCATTTCTGGCAAATATTAGCAACAGCTAGTATTACTATAATTGTAACTCTTATCAGTTTCTGGGCTGGTATTATGAGAAATATGGTGAGCAAAAGTGATGTTATGCACATGATAGAAACTCAGAGTCCTTATCTTGCTGATCGTCAATTTATTATGGAAAGACTAGCCACTAATAAAGAAACTCAAGCGGCATTTTCTACCGCTCTACAAAGAAATACCGAAGTAATGAACGAATTAAAAATACAAATAGCAATGCTTGGCAAAACATTAGAAACCTTAGAAAATAGAATAGAACACTAATTATGCTAAACTATAATATTAAAATTAAAAGAGCTATAAGTACTAGATGGTCTCAAGTTAATCCTATATTATCTGCTGGCGAACTAGGTCTTGAAAGTGATACCGCCAGATTAAAAGTTGGAGATGGATCATCTTCATGGAATACTTTGGAATATTTATATGTAGATCCTTCACCTATTGACGATGATATAACATACGGAAGAAGAAATGGTGAGTGGGTAGACATATACAATACAGCTAACTTACAACTTAGTATGGGTACTTACTCTGAAGTCAATTCGTATATACCATTATCTGGTGAACCAATTTATGATAGTACTAATAAAGTTGTTTATATAGGTGATGGATCAACAGTTCGTGGTAATTTAATTGGCAATGTCTCTAAATTTGCAGAAATTGCTAGTGTTCCATTAAGTGCAGGGGGATCATATACAACTCCACTTAGCGTCACATTGAATTCTTTAAACTCAATATGGGAAATCACAAGTTATTTGCTATTTAGTTCTGTTGATGGCGATAATGAAACAAGTATTAATTTATATCCAACAATAAATAACATATCTATAAAAAGTTTTGATAGTGTAAGTAGTATAAATAATGGACCTAGCACATTTAATACATCTCTTAGTGAGCTAATTCTTAATACTTTATGGAATGATACATACTCTGTTAAAGCAAGAAATATCGTTCAATTAACTGGTTCTTCCGCCACGTTCGGAATAAAATATAAAGAAAATTCTGCCTTTGATACATCTTTGACATATATGAATATTATAGCAACAAGAATATCATGATACCAGCGCAAAACTATCCATTAAATTGTATTCATGTTGGAGAAGAATCAACAAATATAGCAAAAAAAATATCTTTATCAGATAGAAGAATAAGTATAGTTTCAGAAAAAAACGACAGAATATCTAATCCTTTGTCTTCTGGAATAATTGAATTAGGAGACAGATCGATTTTCAGAACTAGTGGATCGACATCTGTTACAGATTACAAAATTTCAGTTTTGAGTAAAAGTCAATATGTTAATACTAATAATATTGAATATAGTATAGATAATTCAAATATAGCAACTATTAATACTATTAATGCAGAAAAAATTGCTTCATATGTTGGAAATGGAACGTGTGTTGTAAAAGCTACTACAAAAGATGGAGAATCTACATTATCTAAACTAGTATTTTCTAGTAAAGTTGGAGGAGTATCAGATTCTTTTGTTGGATGGAAAAGTAATTCTTTAGCTTATCATATACAATCCAATATAGATAATTTATTTAATAATCTTACTAATTTAACTAAGAATGTCACAGTTATTGATTGCGGTCTTGGCTGTAATTCATTACAAGTTAAAGTTGGATCTCCTATGAGATACTGGAAATCTTGGCCAGGAAATAAACATTTAAGTTCTACCGGAGGAGTGAGTGGACATCAAAATATTAATGGTCCATGGATTAGAGATCCGTCTTTTTATTTATATAATATAAATTTTACTGGCATAAGTCAATGGACAATATCAAATAATAATAGTTTTTTAGTTCGTGGTAGTTTAATTACTTCCGAACATTGCATATCCTGTGCTCACGGTCACGAACCAAATGTTGGAGATATCTTACTATTTATTGGGAATGATGCCGATACGGATGAAGCAGAAACTATTTATCAGAGAACAGTAATATCTAAGCAAAAAGTTTCTGGATGTGACTTTACTATTTCTAAATTATCTGAACCGTTGCCTTCAAACATAACTCCATTCAAAGTATTGCCAAAAACATGGTATAATAAAATGGTCGGTTTTGATGGAGAAGCATCAATACCTCTTGTTAGATGGAATCAAGATCATCATGCATATTTAAATATTCTAAGTTATCCACTTGCGTATTATTATAATGGAGTGTCCTATATTAATCCATTTAGGGTAGCTTTTGGAACACCTTCCCTTCCTGTTTCTCCATATTCTAACTATAGTAGCAAAATCAGATTTTTAGATAGTGGCAATCCTAATTTTTTGATCATTAATAATGAACCAATACTAATCGGAACACACTCTACTGTTCAAGGCGGACCACTAGTGTCAGCATATTATGACGAGATAGAAGTTGTTTTAGCTAGTCTAGGAGGATCTACTACTAGCTTAACACCAGCAGATTTATCACAATATCCCTCCTTTTCAAATCCATACCTAATATAATTATTGTCAATAAATACAATTATATTACTGGTGTATAACTAAATGTTCTCTTTAAGGAGCATAGTATAAAATGATCAATTATAATATTAGAATCAAAAGAGCATCTAGTTCCAGATGGAATAGTATTAACCCTATTCTTTCTGCTGGTGAATTAGGACTAGAGACTAACACTGGAAAAATTAAAGCCGGTAACGGGTCTGCAACATGGAGTCAATTAAATTATATAGGACCAGATAATACTGAATTATTAATTCCAACTAGAAATTATTATGGATATGTTGGAGATGGATATTGGGATGATTTAACTAAGTGGGTAGTATTTGATGGAAATAATAATGAAACCATATGGGACGGAACCCCCGCTACTCAATTACCAACAGAAAATGACAATGTAGTAGTTCATGGTCAAATAAATGGATCTAAAAATTCTATTAAAATATATAATTTAATTTTAGAATCTTATCGAGAAGAACAAGGAGGAGATATTTTATCTTTCTCTAGTTATCTATCAGGATTAAGTATTATTTGTAATACTTTTGTTTGCGATAGTACAGCCTATAATAATTCTAATGAAGAGCCATTTTATGAGCCATGGCCAACATACACTATAAATGGAACTGATATTACAACAAATTATGCTTATTTTACAGGATTTGGCGAGGGTGGCAACGGGGGAGTCATAAATTCTCCTTTAACACTACTAGAATCTAATAATTTAAATACTGGTATTATTAATGGTAATGTTATTTTATTTCTTTCGACTAACATAGGAAAAATAAACGGCAATATTGAATTATATACTAGTTCTGAAAATAATAATATTATTATAGGTAATGGATTTTTTAACGATAATTCTGCTAATTTCGGAACAGTTTCGGGCAACGCATCATTTTTAGATAATTCTATCAATGATGGAGATGTTGGAGATCAAGAAAATAATTCTCTTATCATAAATGGATTAGCTTCCTTTTTTGATGAAAGCATTAATATGTTTACAATTTCTGGTAATGTAGTATATTATGACGATGCCATAGATAATAGTTAAAGGAGAAAATATGTTATTAGATAATTCACTTACTATAGATTTTCCAATTTATGGAACAAATGATTTTAAATCAATCATTCTAACAGAGCTGGACGTGACATTGATTGATAATGCTAAAACTAAAAATGTAAAAGCAAAATTTACTAAATTTCCTAAGACACTAGTTCTGTGGGAAGGAGAGTCCTATGACAGTGTTGGTGACTATACTCAGGTTCAAGCTGAGAACAGAATCAGAGAACTACTCGGATCAAATGCTAAAAATGTATTAGAACAATTACTACAAGTTAATTTTAACGGAGGTTAACCATGGCAAGACCATTTACAGATATTGCTAAATCAAAATCAGCTAATCCCATCAAAAATGGCAGTGCTGTTACTACAACCACAAGAACAAATCAAAATACAGTTTATAATGATTTTGTTCAAAATACTCCTACTATAGAAAATATTCAATCAAAATATGGCAATAAATTTTATAACGGTATTTTTGTTGAATTAGTGGGCAACTCAACAGTAGTTGGAGGATAACATGGGCGTTAAAAGAATAGATGAATTCCCAGTAGCATCTGGCATTACTAATGATGATTTAATTTTAGTTCTTGATGATCCTGATGGATCATCCGTTACTAAAAATGTTGCAGTAAGTGCTTTATTGGATCTTATAGGGATAAAAAGTGATCCTACTGGTATTCCTGGAGCAACTTCTATCAAGAATATTGTTAAAATTAGTCAAACTGATTATGACAATTTAAGTGCTATAGATCCTGATACACTATATATTATAAGCTAAAAATAATGAGCACTCCAACGCCTACTCCGACCCAATCACTAGTTTCACTACTAATATGGGATATTACTGGAACAACCGGATCAACTAGCGGTGGTTTGCCAACAGCATATAATGCTGGTATTACAGGATCTGCGTTGATTAGTACCTCAGCATTGACAACAGGAAATGCTATATCTCCTAATAATACATGGAATAGAACATATCCAAATAATTATACCAATGCTAATGACTCTTTAGCGAACAACCAATATATCGAATGGAGTACAACAGTAGAAATTGACTACGAAGCAACTATATATGGGTTTGCCGGATTTAATCTTGCGAAATACGCATCATTATCATCAACTTGTAGTGCAGAATTGTATTATAGTCTTGATGGTGTTAATTTTATTAAGACAGGATCTACAGTTACAGTTGATGGCACATTAACTTCTGCTGCTTCAAGCTTTTCTTCTGATCTTAGTTCAAATCCATTAGTTATTAGCGATCAGACAATAATATGGAGACTTGTAGCCTATAATGGAGTAGAAAGGTTGGGGATTGGAAACAGCGGAACTAATAATATATCAATATATGGAACTATTACATCTACAGTAACTCCGACTCCAACGCCTAGTATTACAAATAGCAATTCTCCAACTGTGACGCCAACTTTAAGCATCACTAACAGCAATTCATCAACAGCAACGCCAACGCTTTCTAGCACTAACACTCCAACACCAACTGTAACTCCAACGCTTTCTAGTACTAACACCCCAACACCAAGTATTACCAATAGCAATTCTCCAACGGTAACGCCAACGCCTAGTATTACAAATAGCAATTCTCCAACTGTGACGCCAACTTTAAGCATCACTAACAGCAATTCATCAACAGCAACGCCAACGCTTTCTAGCACTAACACTCCAACACCAACTGTAACTC
>Ga0315904_10004575_pt1 | contig 19632 bp, 17 predicted proteins | sample LakEriMetagenome_6_FD_203529 | JGI IMG/M metagenome (GOLD analysis project Ga0315904, IMG submission 203529) | Freshwater fungal communities from buoy surface, Lake Erie, Ohio, United States - Buoy 12 MA120 | ecosystem: Environmental > Aquatic > Freshwater > Lake | place: USA: Lake Erie, Ohio...
CGGCTTCCTGGTGTTTAACCATCGCACCTATCCAAATCTGGTGCGCCTGTTTGAGCAACTGAAGGTTCACACCAGCGCGAGCGATATGTCGTTCGCGGTGAAGATGCCGATGTCATCATCTCCCGGCGCTCGGTCGCTGGAGTGGGCGGGTAGTAACCTTGATACCGTGTTTGCGCAGCGACGCAACCTACTCTCGCCGCGCTTCTGGCGCATGCTGCGCGACATCATGCGCTTCAATCGTCAAACTACCGAAATGGCGCTGACAGCAGGCGCCATGGATGAAGTTCCGCTCGGTGAGTTTTTGGATGCGAATCAGTACAGCGCAGAGTTTCGTGATTGGTACCTATTGCCAATGGCCGGCTGTATCTGGTCATGCCCCACCGAGCAGATGCTGGCGTTTCCGCTGGCAACCTTCGTACGCTTCTGCCATAACCACGGATTGATTCAAGTAAGCAACCGCCCGCAATGGCACACCGTGACAGGTGGCGCGCGCCACTATGTGCAAAAAATGCTGGAGGCGATTCCGCAAAGCTACCTAAACACAGCGGTAAGCTCCGTGCGGCGCGTTCCGGTTGGCGCGAGCTATCAGGTGCGTGTGGAATCTGCGCGTGGTGTGCAGTTATATGACCACGTTGTACTGGCAACACACAGCGATCAGGCATTGCGCCTACTGCAGGACGCCACTGATACAGAGCACGCCATGTTGGCAGCAGTAGGCTACCAACCCAACCAGGCGATCTTGCACACCGATGCGTCTTGTTTGCCCGAGCGCCGCAAGGCTTGGTCCGCATGGAACTACGAAAGCACCGGCACGGATGAGTCTCGTGTCTGCGTGCACTATCTGCTCAACAAACTACAACCGCTGCCGGTCAAAACACCCATCATTGTTTCTCTGAATCCTATCCACGAACCCGATCCGGCTAAAGTACTGGCACGTTTTGATTATGCGCACCCGGTGTTCGACGGGCCGGCGATTGAAGCCCAGCGTCAGCTACTCTCGATGCAAGGTGATCGTAATACCTGGTTTGCCGGTGCCTGGACCGGTTACGGATTTCATGAAGATGGTCTGAAGTCGGGCTTGTCCGTTGCAGCGGCGATCGCTGCGCAATCTGGCCAGCCTGCAAAACAGGCTGCGTGAGGAATTTCGGTTGAACACAGCACGTACCATGCTCAGTATCGGGTCGGTCCGGCATCAACGGCTACGACCTGCTGAGAATGTATTCAGCTACGGCGTATTTACGCTGATGCTGCCGCTGCGTACCTTGGGCAATGCGGGCTTGGGTAGCCGGCTGTGCGCTCGTAACCGATTTAACTTGCTATCGTTTTATGACAGTGATCATGGCGATGGCAAAACCCCGCTGCTGCAATGGATAGATACGCTATTGCATGACGAAGGCATATCGGATGCTGACGGCGAGATTTGGTTGCAGACTTTTCCGCGCGTGCTAGGCTACGTGTTTAACCCGGTATCGTTTTGGTTCTGCCACCGCCGCGACGGCGTACTGCGCGCGATTGTGTGCGAAGTAAATAATACGTTTGGCGAGCGCCACTGCTACTTGTTGGACACTGGCGGGCCAATGCGCTGGGGTCAGTCACTCAGCACCAGCAAAGTGTTTCATGTGTCGCCATTTTGTGCAGTCGACGGAAGCTATCGCTTTCGTTTCATGCGCACGCTTCAAGCACAAGGCGCCGATCAGATTGAGCGTGTCGTTGCGCGCATTGAATATCACGATGCAGAAGGGCCATTACTCCTGACTAGTGTGTGCGGCGATCTGCAAACACTCAGCGACTGGCGCGCAGCGAATGCATTTCTACGCCACCCGCTGATGAGTTTCGGCGTGATTGCCCGTATCCATTGGCAAGCGCTGCGACTATTTATCAAGCGGGTGCCGTTTTTCAGTAAACCAATACCTCCAGAGAAAGCCCTGAGCCGATGAATGAATCCCTGAGCGCGAGCCTTGAGCTGTCACCGCAGGACACTGCGGCCAACGTCACCCGTATGTCTATGCCACCGCAAGCACGGATGTTGCTGCAGATGCTGCGTCGTTTGCAGCACGGCGCTTTGCGCCTTACCTGTCCCGACGGCAGCGTGCTGCAATTCGGTGAAGCCGACGAAGGCGTTACGCCAGTTTCGCTGCGCTTACATAATTGGAAGCCCTGTTTGGCTGCGATGAAGTCGGGTGATATCGGCTTCGCCGAAAGTTTTATTGCAGGCGACTGGCAAACTGATGATCTGGCTGCGTTATTGCAGCTGCTAGTTCGCAATCGTAATGCCCTCGAAGAAGCGATCTACGGCAGCTGGTGGGGTGGCTTGTTGTATCGCGTCCGCCATCTGTTCAACCGCAACTCGAAAGCAGGTAGCCGCCGCAATATCCACGCGCACTACGACATTGGTAATGCCTTTTATCGTCTGTGGCTAGATCCATCGATGACTTACTCCAGTGCGCTATTCAGTTCGCCCGACATGAGTTTGCAGCAAGCACAGCAGGCAAAATATGCACGCATTCTGTCGCAGCTGAACGTGACTGAAGGCGCGCGCTTGTTGGAGATTGGCTGCGGCTGGGGCGGCTTCGCCGAACTCGCCGCACACAATCGTATGCATGTCACCGGGCTCACCATCTCAACCGAGCAGCTGGCGTTTGCCGAGCAGCGCTTGGAGAAAGCAGGCCTGGCAGAAGGCGCAGACCTGCGTCTGCAAGATTACCGCGATGTCAGCGGCGAATTCGACGGCATTGCCTCGATCGAAATGTTTGAAGCAGTCGGCGAGCAGTATTGGGACAGCTACTTCAGCACGGTAGCGCGCCAACTGAAGCAGGGCGCGCGTGCCTGCATACAGACCATCACGATTGACGACGCACTCTTTGATCGCTATCGCAAAGGTAGTGATTTTATTCAACAGTACATCTTCCCGGGCGGTATGCTGCCATCGCCCAGTGTGTTTCGCGCGCATGCCGAACGGCACGGCTTAGAAGTAATGGATGCATTTGCTTTCGGCCTCGACTATGCGCGTACGCTGGCGGAGTGGCATAAATCATTCAACGAAGTGTTGCCGGAAGTTCGTACGCAAGGCTTCGACGAAGGCTTCATTCGCACTTGGCAGTTCTATCTCGCTTATTGTGAGGCAGGCTTCCGCGAGCATAATATCGATCTCTACCAATTCACGCTGCGTAAACGTTAAGGATGATCGCTGTGCAACAAGGCATGCGTCGCATCTGTTTGCTTCTCTTGCTGTCGCTGTCGACCCTATTGTCGACGGCGTTTGCCAACTCGGTTGTACTAAAGCAGGTGCTGCCTGAGGCAACGGTGATCGGTAGCGGTAGCTTCCGCTGGTTTGGACTCAAGCTCTACGATGCCTCTTTATGGGCGGTTCGCAGCAGCTTTAATCCGGATAACTGGCAAAACACGTCCATGGGACTTGAGCTGAACTATGCGCGCTCATTGGAGGGTCGACGCATTGCCGAAGCCAGTGTCGATGAAATGAAAAAGCTCGGCATTGGCACTCCGGCGCAGCACAAGGCGTGGGATGAGGCGATGAAACAAGTATTCCCGGATGTCGATAAAACCACGCAACTGACTGGACTCTATGTTCCTGGCCAGCCCACCCGATTTTTCCGTAATGGTGTCGCGATTGGTGAAATTGTCGATCCTGCTTTTGGCCCGGCATTTTTTGCGATCTGGCTGCATCCTAAAACTACTGCCCCCAAGCTGCGCACGGCGCTATTGGGACAGTAATGCCATTCACACTTGCGCAGTTACTTGCTTACGGCGCCTTCGGTTTTCCGCTGGCGCTGGTAGCGCTACCGGTGTACGTGATGGTGCCGCAGTTGTATGCGGCACAGCTGGGCATGTCACTCGCTACTGTTGGCACCTTGCTGCTGGCGGCACGTACCATGGATGCGTTCATTGATCCGCCACTTGGGCGTTGGATGGATGGCGCCCGATCGGGTGGCTATCCAAAATTTGTTCTGCTCTCACTTCCCTTGCTGGCGATCGGCTTCGCCGCACTGATGCTGCCGCCCGCTTTATCGCCCAACTGGTTGGTGGCGTGGTTTGGTGGAAGTCTGGTGCTGGTCTACCTTGGCTACTCGATCGCCACTATTGCGCACAACAGCTGGGGCGCACGCCTGACGCAACAGCGTGGTGAACGCACACGACTCACTGCGCTGCGTGAAGGCTGTGCACTCGCCGGTGTGGTGTTAGCAGCGATTTTGCCGCCGCTGGTGGGGCGCACGGGTTTATGCATCAGTTTCGTACTCGCACTGTTGCTGACCGCTTTTTTATTGCTACGAAAATCACCGCGCGCAGTCGCTCTGCCTGAACCCAAACAAGCGGCACATTGGTTGCTGCCACTAAAACAGCCGCGCTTTCGCTGGCTTTTTGTGATTTACGCAATCAATGGTATTGCCGCAGCCGTACCGGCAACACTATTTCTATTTTTTGTGTCCGACCGTTTGTTGTTGCCGGATCAAGCGCCGCTGTTTTTGCTGCTGTATTTTCTGTCGGCAGCCTTAGCGTTACCCCTATGGACTCGACTTGCAGCGCGCATCGGTGAGTCGCGCGCTTGGCTGTCAGCCATGGTCCTCGCCATCTTTGCTTTCTTGTGGACAGCGCAACTAGATGCCGGTGCGATGCTGCCATTCGGAATTATTTGCGCGCTGACGGGTGCGGCACTGGGTGCTGACCTCGCGCTACCACCTGCACTGCTAGCCGGCGTGATTGGCAGTGCAGGGCACGGTGGTGAGCATGAAGGAAGTTATTTTGGTTTGTGGAGCTGGGTCACGAAGATGAATCTTGCACTGGCTGCGGGTATCTCACTGCCTTTTCTGGCTTGGCTTGGTTACACCCCCGGCACCACAGAGGCCAGTGCACTATCGGCGCTGACGCTTGCCTATGCAATTCTGCCCTGTGTACTAAAAACCTGCGCAGCCTTTGTGCTGTGGCGCGCACCTTTAGCGGATGTCTGAAAGGAGAAGCGAATATGAAAATACCTAGCTGGCGTACCCTGTTGATAGGCACACATTTATTGGCTGTGCTCATGCTGGCCGGTTGCGGTGCGACACTTCAACCATCCGATTACGCAGCAGAACAACCGAAGCTGGATCTGAAATCGTATTTCAATGGCACCGTAGATGCTTGGGGTATGTTCCAAGATCGCAGCGGCAAAGTCATCAAGCGCTTCACCGTAGTCATGGACTGTCGTTGGGAAGGGGATACCGGCACTTTGGATGAGCACTTCACTTACTCGGACGGTACCAAGCAACGCCGTGTCTGGACGCTGAAAAAAATTGGTGAGAATCGCTACACCGGCACCGCTTCGGATGTGATCGGTGAAGCCAGCGGCGCGACCGGCGGTAATGCATTCAACTGGCGCTATACACTAGCGCTGCCCGTGGACGGTAGCACCTACCATGTTAGCTTCGATGATTGGATGTTCATGATGGATGACAAGGTGATGTTGAACCGCGCAGTCATGAGCAAATTCGGCTTCCGACTCGGTGAAGTTACTCTTTCGTTTCGCAAACGTGAGCCTTAATTCAACTTTGCCTTGCTCGGCATAGCGCAGATGCGAGTTACGGTCCCATCATGAACCCAAAAATTCAGGATTGGCGCGGCGTACGTGTATGGGTGCTGGGTGCATCGACCGGTATCGGCGCTGCAACCGCCAAGCATTTGCTGTCGCTAGGCGCCCGTGTCGCGCTAACGGCACGCAATCAAGCAGCGCTGCAGCAACTGGCCGCGGGTAGCGGGCAAGCACTGATTTTGCCGCTGGATGTCACCGACCGCACACAACTACTACAAGCACGCGACCGCTTGCTGACCGAGTGGCAGGGTATTGATCTCGTGCTGATGGTTGCCGGCGTTTATCGCGAAATGCGCGCTGACGCGATAGATATTGACGCTGTCGAGCAGATGCTAGACGTGAATCTTCGGTCTGTGTTTCATATACTCGATGCGGTCTTACCAACACTACTTGCCCAGGGCAGCGGTGGTATCGGCATTGTGTCGTCGGTTGCCGGATTCGGCGGGCTACCACGCGCGCTGGGTTATGGCCCAACTAAGGCAGCACTGATCAATTTAGCAGAGACACTCTACCTTGATCTGCACGCCAAAGGTCTCGGTGTTTATCTGATCAATCCTGGGTTCGTCGATACTCCTGCTACCAAACAAAACGATTTCGAGATGCCGGCATTGATCAGCGCGCAAGAAGCTGCTGAACAAATCGTGCTTGGTATGGAACGCGGCGAGTTTCATATTCACTTTCCGCGCCGCTTCACCAATTGGCTACGCTTTGCGCAGTTACTACCTTACCGCGCTTATTTTTGGCTAATCCACAAAGTAACCGGGCTATGAAACATCAAGCCGATCTTTACCGAATGATTGATTTCTTTCAGTCGATTAGTGCAGACAGCGCTCGCACACTATCACTGATCTACACCGAAGACGTCTGGTTCAAAGATCCATTCAATGAGGTACAGGGTCTTGAGCAGGTGAGCCATATTTTCACGCATATGTTCGAGCAGGTGGATGCACCACGCTTCGTTGTAACGCATAGCGTGCTGCAAGATGATCAAGCATTCCTGACTTGGGATTTTTTGTTTCGGATGCGACGCTTCTCAAATGAGGAGCAGTGTATTCGCGGCGCCACTCATGTGCGCTTTGCATCCGATGGCCGCGTGGCTTACCATCGTGACTATTGGGATGCGGCCGAAGAGCTCTATGAAAAACTACCTGTCGTCGGTAGCTTGATGCGCTGGCTAAAAACGCGCGCGCGCAACTGACCGTTTTCTACTACCCCAAACCGTTTATCGTCATGCGGCCTGAATCATTCTGCCTCAGGTGCACCCTCTCCTTTAGATGAATTTTTCGATCCACCCGTGGCCCCGCTTTGGGTTGTGCTTCGGGATGCATTTTTTGATGCGCTTTTCGCAGCGCTTTTCGTTGCCCGATTCGTTGGCGTTTTTGTTGCGGCTTTTTTTGCGGTTTTTGTCGCAGGTCTGCTTGATCGTTTACGCGTTGCGGCGGTCTTACCGCTCGCGGTTTTTTTGGCGGCGGGTTTTTTCGAGGACTTAGTCTCAGTGGGTGTGGCCTGCTGCATAGCCTGACCAACCACATTCGAAAACTGCTCCTGCATCGCATTCCACCAGACAGCTGCATTGGCAAACGGTGCCGCCATGGAGGCCGGGTCTGCCCCTGCGCCGGCTTGCGTGGCTTGCTCGAACGGTGATTGAAAGGATGACTGGAACGGCGACTCAAACGCCGGCTTGTCATCGGCTGAAGCCGCCGCACCAGTACCGGATGCCGCTTTCGCAAAACTCTCGCCGACAGAGCGTAGCGCGGTCAGGGTGGCGCTTTGTACCTCCAGCGCCTGAATCGAACCGCGGAGCATATTCATGTTCACCTGTAGCCAGGATTCGACTGCTTTCAGGTCAGCGATTTGTTTATCAATCTCCTCCGGTGACAACGATGGCATAGCCATGCCGGGAATCTTCATCGACCCCCACAACTGCTTCACGAATGCCAGTGTGTCACCCATCGCATTCGCGCCTGGCATGTCGTTTGATCCGTGATTAGACATAAGCTGGCTCCGGGTTGAATTTTTACTTAGGTTAGCAGATCGAGCTTGGCTCAGCGCGAATGCAAGGAGATACAAGGACTCCGCTCAAACACGCCGGCAAACCAGTACACTAAGGCTATGCTCGCTTCCACTCTGTCGAACAGCTCGGTGCATCGCCCATCACGTCGATGGTCGCTGATGATCGGCGCTCTGCTGCTGACACTGCTCGCCCACCTTTTGGTACTTCAGTGGCTGAACAATCAGCTGGAAAGCATCCCATTTTTCGATGATGCTGACGACGAAAGTGCGATCAGCGTTTCTTTGTTGCGACCAGATCCGCAGCGTTCGGCGCCGTCAGCACGGAAGCTGACGCCCCCTGCACCACCAGTAGCGCCGCCAGTACCAGCGATAGCCGCTAACGATCAGGTGGCCGTCGCAGACAAACCGGCCACCGAGGCACCCTCTGCGGCCCCTATCCCAAGCACTGAAGCACTACCACCCGCAAACGCAGATACTACGACGTCAGCCACGCCCGTGTCTGCCCCTGGCGTAGCGACAGATCCGAACGCAACGGTGGCGTCAACCCAGGAAACTGCATTTGCGAATATCAATACCGTTTTCGACAAAGCCAATCCACCACCGCCAGCCGAACTGGTCTTCCATGCTATTGGCGTGAGCAAAGATGGGCGCAGCCTGTCGGGCAACGGCACCATGCAATGGCGGCATGATGGACAGCGCTACACCTTGGATACTGAGATCAGTGTGCTGGTATTCACGCTCGCCAAAAATCGTAGCGAGGGTGAACTCGGCGCGCTCGGCATTGCGCCCAATCTCTATGTAGAAAAACGTTTCGGGCGTTCGGAAACCAATACCCATTTTCAGCAACAGTCCAAGCAGATTAGTTTTTCTGCGTCGACCGCTATTATTCCTGCCAACGGTGGCGAGCAGGATAGAGGCAGTTGGATTTGGCAGCTTGCCTCACTCGGACGTGGCAACCCTGGCAAGTTTGAATCCGGTCTTAATCTGGAGATGTTTGTCGCTGGCGCAAAGGGTGTCGATGCCTGGCGAATTCGTGTCAATGGCAAAGAGCAGCTGAAGCTGCCCGATGGGGAGGTGAGTGCCTGGCGCTTATCGGTCGTACCGGGCACGCAAAGTTTTGATAAGCAGTTTGATCTGTGGCTCGCGCCAGATCGGCAATGGTATCCGGTGCGATTGCTGCATGAAGATAAGAACGGTAACCGCGTTGAGTTGTCGCTATCAAAGATCAGTAGTAAGTGATACGCAGATCATCATGCACGCCACACCGGCCATCTTTATAAGACGATGTAAAGAAGTGATGCCATGACTCTTTCGACCAACGCTGCGCTGGTGCTGTTCTCTGGCGGACAAGACTCCACGACCTGCCTTGCATGGGCACTACAACGGTACGCACGTGTAGAAACACTGGGCTTCGACTACAGGCAGCGCCACGCTATTGAGCTCGCTGTGCGTCCAAGCATTCTGCAAGCCCTACGCACGCTTGACCCTGGCTGGGCGACGCGACTCGGTGAAGATCATATGCTGGATTTATCGGTGCTCGGCGACGTGTCGGAAACCGCACTGACGCGTGATAGCGAGATCACGATGCAGGCTGATGGTTTGCCGAATACGTTTGTACCCGGCCGTAATTTGTTGTTTCTGACACTAGCGGCCGCTCTAGCCTATCGGCGCGGCATCAGCGTGCTGGTCGGCGGTATGTGTGAAACCGACTACTCCGGCTACCCGGATTGTCGTGACGAGACTCTACGCGCATTGCAATCAGCTCTGCGTCTTGGTATGAATACAGCGCTAACTATTGAAACACCCCTTATGTGGCTGGATAAATCCGCTACATGGCAGCTAGCTGATCAGCTGGGAGGCACAGCGCTGATCAACCTGATTCGAACCGAGACGCATACCTGTTATCTCGGTGAGCGTCATCAGTTACATGAGTGGGGTTATGGCTGCGGCCACTGTCCGGCTTGTGAGTTGCGCGGAAAAGGCTACACAAGCTACCGAGCAAGCGCTTAATAGTTTGCTTTTTCGCTCGCCGAAAAAAACTTAGTTAGTATGAACTAGAATTTTTATTCGAAAACATCTTTTGAAAAGAGGTTTATTCCGTCGACAATTCGAAGTGGACTATTTCGGCATCTATGCACGCTGGTAGCTTCTATGGTGGATCACCGCCTGATGGCTCTACGATTTAGATGTAGAGGCGGCCGTGCTGACATTCACCCCGCCGGGATTACATAAGCGAATCCGTCAAATGGAAATCCGAATCAGACCAGTTAGGTGTAGCGATAAGTACGCCCTTGAGCTGGATGAATTTTGGCCAAGGGGTGGCTATATAAAATTTTTGAAGAATTTTTGTCACCACATTGGCGCTGGATTTTTGGATTGGCAGCAGCACCTGGGTTATGGCATTGGCCATATCAATTTTGAGAGCCAAGAGTTGATCGTCTCTTGGTCTGACTTTCCCGACACCTTCTCTTTTGACTGTAACAGCCAAATTCAAGCAGAACGCTTAAGGCATCTTGTTGATGATTATCTCGCCAGGCATACCTTTCATAAATAGCGCCGATCAAGCAGCATGCAGATCCGCCTGCTCGGGTGCCGACTGTAGTTGCGCCAACAGCCTTGCCTCTTTTTCTTTGGCATTGCGCAGGTGACGCTCTTTCACATGCCCATAGCCACGTATCTCTTCGGGTATACGCGCGATCTCTGCGGCCAAGGGCAAGGTCCTGGCATCCAATGAAGCGCATAGCAACGTGATAGTCGCGCAGTACTGTTCAATCAGCGCGCGCTCGGTCTTGCGCTCTTCGGTATGACCAAACGGATCAAATACGCTGCCGCGCAAGAAGCGCAGCTTGGCAAGAATTGGGAACACCCTGCCGACCCAACTGCCGTAAGATTGCTTGATTAAATGCCCTTTGTCATCGCGCTTGGATAGCAACGGCGGCGCAAGGTGGTACTTGATCTCGTAATCGCCCTCAAACATCGACGCAATGCGGGCCTTGAATGCTGGGTCGCTATGTAGTCGCGCTACTTCGTACTCATCTTTGTATGCCATCAGCTTGAACAGATAACGCGCTACTGCCTCGGTTAGTTGCAAGCTCTCACCATCAGCGACCACTCGTCGTTCATCCGCGCGAACGCGATCAACGAAGCTACGATAACGCTGTGCATAGCTAGCGTTTTGGTACTGGGTGAGAAATTCCGTGCGATGCGTCATCAGTTCATCGAGTGACTGCTTGCGCTTGAAGGCAATCACCTGCGCCGGTGACTGCGCACTCAAACTCTGTTCGAGCGCGGCAAGATCATGCGCAGCGAGTCGACCCCATGCAAATGATTGCTGATTAAAGTCAACTGACACACCATTCAGCTTAATCGCTAGCATCAGCGCTGACTCAGGCAGCGGGACCCAACCTCGCTGCCAGGCATAGCCGAGCATGAACATATTGGTGGCGATGGAATCGCCCATCAGCGCGGTGGCAATCTTTCCTGCTTGTAGGGCATCGACTTGATCATCACCACAGGCACTGCGAATTGCTTCGACCGATGCCGCGTCCGGATATACCCAATCCGGGTTTTTAACAAAGGCTGCTGTCGGCGCTAGCGTAGCATTCACGACGGCATGTGTGCGACCCTGACTCATGCGCGATACGGCGTCCTTGCTGGCGGCCACCAACACATCGCAACCAATCAACAAATCAGCTGCGCCGGTGCCGACACGTGTAGAAAAAATATGTTCATCCGAATCAGCTAGTCGTACATGCGACATCACCGGGCCACCTTTTTGTGCGAGCCCACTCATATCAAGTACGGTGCACGCCTTGCCGGCCACGTGCGCTGCCATAGCGAGAATCTGCCCGACGGTCACTACACCGGTACCACCAATGCCAGTCACCAGCACGCCGAATGGCTGCGCGAGTGATCCCAGCGTAGGCGAAGGCAAAGCGTTTGCACGCTCAAGCGCTGTCGGCTGATGACTGTTTTTTGCGACCGCCTTGTTAGGCTTTTTCAGCTGGCCACCCTCAACCGTAACGAAGCTCGGGCAGAAACCCTGCACGCAAGAGAAGTCTTTATTGCAGGTCGATTGATTGATCTGCCGCTTACGACCAAGCTCGGTCTCGAGTGGCTCAACGGACAAACAGTTCGACTGCGCGCTGCAATCGCCGCAGCCTTCGCAGACGCTTTCATTGATGACGGTGCGCTTGGCCGGATCAGGGTACGCACCACGCTTGCGACGCCGGCGCTTTTCGGAAGCACAGGTCTGGTCGTAGATGATGGCGGAGACTGCTTTTATTTCACGAAGCTCGCGCTGTACCGTATCAAGTTCCGTGCGATGGCGGATCGTGACTCCGGCACCCCATTCGGTATCAGCCGCGTACTTATCGGGCTCATCAGTAACGACCACGATAGGGTGCACACCTTCGGCAGCGATTTGGCGCGAGATCCTCGCCGGGTCGAGCGGGCCATCATGCGTCTGACCACCCGTCATGGCGACTGCATCATTAAATAAAATCTTGTAGGTCATGCTGACCTTGGCTGCGACTGCAGCGCGTATCGCCAGCAAGCCAGAGTGGTAGTAGGTGCCGTCGCCGATGTTGGCGAACACATGTGCCTCTTCCGTAAACGGTGCTTCACCGATCCACGTGACACCCTCGGCACCCATGTGCGTTGCAGTGGCCGTCGAACGATCCATCCACAGCGCCATGTAGTGACAACCAATACCTGCTAACGCGCGACTGCCCTCGGGTACGCGCGTGGAGGTATTGTGCGGGCAACCCGAGCAGAAATAAGGAATACGATCTTTTTGTGCGTCGGGTTTGGTAACTTTGAGCGTAGCTTCTTTCGCTTCAATAAATGCTAGCCGCTCGCGCACGCGTTGTTCAACTGGATGACCTGCAAAGTAAGTCGAAATACGCGAGGCAATCGCGCGCGCTACCAAGGTCGGGTTCAGTTCATACGTCGCCGGCAGTAACCATTCACCATGACCAGCACGGTGCGAGTTGCTCCACTCGCCAGAATCATCAAACTTACCCACCACACGCGGGCGCACATCATCGCGCCAGTTGTAGAGCTCTTCTTTGAGCTGGTACTCGAGTAGTTGGCGTTTTTCTTCCACCACCAGAATTTCTTCCAGCCCGGTCGCAAACTCGCGCACGCCAGAAGCCTCAAGCGGCCAGCTCATGCCCACCTTGTAAAGACGCAAACCAATATCACGCGCGACTGCTTCGTCGATGCCCAGATCATCCAACGCCTGACGGGTATCGAGATACGCTTTACCAGCGCTGAGGATGCCAAAGCGTGGACGCGGGCTATCCCAAATAATGCGATTCAACTGGTTAGCGCGCGCATAGGCCAAGGCGGCGTACCACTTGTAATTGACCAGACGTGTCTCTTGATCAAGTACTGCGTCCGGCCAGCGAATATTCAGTCCGCCCGCAGGCATCTCAAAATCTTCCGGCAACATGATCTGTATACGATCGGGGTCGATATCGACAGTGGCGCCAGACTCCACCACATCGGTCACACATTTCATCGCTACCCACAAGCCGGTGTAACGACTCATGGCCCAGCCGTGCAAACCGTAATCCAGATATTCCTGAACGGTGGATGGATACAGCACCGGAATACCGCAGGCTTTGAGAATATGTTCACTCTGGTGTGCGTTGGTGGACGACTTGGCTGCATGATCATCACCGGCCAGCACCAACACGCCACCATGCTTGGCGCTGCCCGCGCCATTAGCGTGCTTGAACACATCGCCGCTGCGATCAACGCCCGGGCCTTTGCCGTACCACATCGAGAATACGCCGTCGTATTTCGCGCCCGGGAACAGGTTGACCTGCTGCGTGCCCCAGATGCTGGTGGCGGCCAGGTCTTCATTGACACCTGGCTGGAAGCGCACATGGTGCGCGTCGAGATATTTTTGCGCTTTGGCAGCGGTCTGGTCGACGCTGCCCAGTGGGGAGCCACGATAGCCACTGATGAAACCTGCGGTGTTCAAGCCTGCCTTCAGGTCGCGTTGCCGCTGCAACATCGGCAGCCGAATCAGAGCCTGCGTACCGGTCAGGAATACCCGTCCACGCTCCAAGGTGTACTTGTCGTCGAGGGTAATCGCTTCCGGCTGCAAGGCGTGCAGGGACGCGAGTGGGGCATTCATTAGTATCTCCTTGGCAGGTCTCGGTCTATGGTGGGAAGTATGGCAGCGTGGCGCAGTTTCGTAAAACGCCTCGTTCAACTCGGCTGCACTATCTCGGCGCGTCCGGGGCAACGCTTCCGAGGCGATGCCCTGTAGCGCCCACACTGTGCGTAGGGCTTTATGCCTCGCACCTGCTGATTATTCGTGTAGACCCAATGCCTGCGCGACTGACTGTACGCGTGCAGCGTGAATCGCCTCGGGGATTTTCTCTGAAGCCCGCTCTCTGGCCGTGCGCATGACCTTGGCGGCGATTTCACCCGCATTTACAGCCTGCGCTGTCGACAAGGCAGTTTGTAGCAAAGGCTTTTGCGGAAAATCTGCAGCGACGCCATTGGCAACAACACATTCGCAGACATCCAGCAGCGCCATGAAGCGCGTTGGCTTGCGAAAGGCATCGCAGCGTTCAAACAACTTGACCATGCTCGCGGCCAGCATAGTGTTAGCGCTAGTCACTACCGCATGCTCGCGCGCCACCAGGCTGGCAAGATCACGCACCTCATGCGGTACTCTCAGCCGCTTGCAGAGCTGCTCGACGATAGCCACGCCACGCACGTTCGGAGCCAGCTCGCTGGCCTGCTCAGTGTTGATCGGCGCGAGGCCGAGATGCGGCACGAGGACAGCAAAACGTATGGGCAGTGCTAAGTCGTTCGAAGCGGCGACATCGAGTACACGCAGAGCGTTTGCAAAGCAATCCGTATCCTTCTCGTGATTGCTTGCAGTTGTCTCTGTCAGCGCTCCTGGCAGCGGAACACCGATGAGTTCATGTAGCTCAGGCAGGATGCGCGCTAGTGCGCCGCACTCACGTAGCACCGAGAACATACGCGATGGTTTAATTTCAGCCAGCCCGCGTGAGATTTCTTGCCACACACGCTCAGCGACTAAGGCATCGACTTCACCAGAGTTGACCATCTGACGCATCAGCGCTATGGTTTCCGGCGCGACAGAAAACTCGACGAATCGTGCTGCAAAGCGAGCGACTCGTAATATGCGTACCGGGTCTTCAGCAAACGCTGGCGACACATGACGAAACACGCGTGCATCGATGTCGGCGCGCCCACCGTAGGGGTCGATCAGCGTGCCGTCTTGATCTTGCGCAATAGCGTTGATGGTGAGGTCGCGTCGTTGCAAGTCTTGCTCAAGCGTGACATCGGCGGTCGCATGAAACGCGAAGCCTGCATAGCCAGGTGCAGTTTTACGCTCGGTGCGTGCTAGCGCATACTCCTCATGCGTCTGTGGATGCAAAAAAACCGGAAAGTCTTTGCCAACTGCCACAAAGCCTTGCGCTTGCATCTGTTCGGGCGTTGCACCCACCACTACATAATCGCGATCCTTCACCGGCAGACCGAGCAGCGCATCGCGCACGGCGCCACCCACCACATAGGCCTTGAAACCTGTCATGTACTCGGGCGCAAGTAGTCAGGCGCAATCGCTTCGAGTGGCGTTGGTCGCCAATGCGGCGGCAGGGGATACTGACCACTGGCGATGTTGTCTTGTTTCATTGAGTCGAGGTTGTCTCGACTCATGAGCGTGGGGCCCGGCAGCATCTCAAGCATGAAGGCTTGCAAGCGAGCGATCCAGTCGGGCAGACCAATGACAGGGCGCGGATGTCCGCTGTACTCACCGGCTATTCGCACCAATTCGCGCAACGTATATTGATGCGGGCCGACGAGTTCGTAGACCCGACCAATACTGCTCGGATCATCCAACGCATCAACGAAGGCTTGCGCTACATCGCCCACATAGACCGGCTGAAACTTTGCGTCAGCACCACCCACAGCCATCAGCGGTGCCATCGATTGCAGCTTGGCGAACAAATTTAAAAAACTGTCTTCGGCGCCAAACACAACCGAGGGGCGAAACGACGTCACTTGCAAGTCTTTAGCATCGAGCAAGATGCGCTCGCCTGCCGCTTTCGAGCGCGAGTACATCGATGGCCCATCAATAGCCGCACCAAGCGCCGACATATGAAGCACTCGCCTGACCCCATGACGTGCACACACCTGCGCCAGCAATCTCGGCAAAGCTACATGCGCATGCTCGAATGCAGGACCCCAGGGACGCGCTGGCCGCGAGTGCAGTACGCCCAGCAAATTGATCACGCAGTCAACACGCGGCAGCAATTTGTCCAGCACAGCCGGATCGAAGATATCGGCGACCGTGATTTGTACGGTCGGCAGGACTTGCAGATGGCGCGCGCGGTTGTAGCGCCGTGTCGGCACGACCACATGACGACCCGAGGCCGAAAGGCGAGCTGCAATATGGGTACCGATAAAACCGCTACCGCCGAGCAGAAGTATGGAAGGGTGTCGCATGGGTGGCCTTAGGGCAAATCGCCGAGCTCGATCAGGTTGGCGTCGCGGGGTGAGATAGTACCAAGACGCGTTTTCAGGGAAGGGGCATGACTATCAAAATGCAGCGAATACCAGGTCGCATTCGCCAGCACATTTTTTACGTAGCCACGCGTCTCGGAAAAAGGAATGCTCTCGGCAAAGATTGCACCTTCTACCGGCTTTTCGAGCGAGGCGCGCCATTGCCTCGGCCGGCCCGGACCAGCGTTATATGCTGCAGTTGCCAGCGTTTGCGAACCACCCAAGTTGCCCAGCACCATGTTCAGGTACTGTGTGCCGAGGGTGATGTTAGTACGCGTGTCATTCAAACCGGTGAGCGTAAATCCGCTCATGCCGATTTTCTTAGCGACATAGGTCGCTGTGCGCGGCATGATCTGCATCAGGCCGGATGCGCCCACGACCGAGCGTGCAGTTTTCACGAATCGCGACTCTTGCCGAATCAAACCATAGACCCAAGCCCTGTCGAGGCCAATACCTGCGGTAGCAGCTTGCATGATGTCTTCATGCGGTGTCGGATAGCGCTGCGACAAATCGAGCTCGACCTTGGCGCGATCGGCGCTCGCCACCATGCGATCCAGCGCATCGCTGCGCCGGGCAAACTCGCCCGCCGCCAATAGCTGCCGGTCATTCATCTTGCGTAGCTGCCAGTTCCACTCGCGATTACCTTCAAAACGTAGCTCCAACTCATAAAACTTCAGCGCATTGATCAAACCAGTGTTGGAGCTCGCCTCAGCAAGTTCAGCAGCGGTAGGTGGTGTTGGCTTGGTCGGCGCAAGAATCGGCTGGGATAATTCTTCCGTCGACAATAATCCATAAAAATGATGCTGGCCTACGAGTTGATGAAAATACTGCTTCGCTTCGTCGCCACGTCCAAGCGCTGCATGGGCTCGGCCACGCCAGTAAAGCCAAGCCGGATCTTTCTGTAAATCCGGCGGCATGGCATCGATCGATCGCGCGACCAAGGGCCAGTCGCCCACCCGCAGCGCGATGCGAACCCGCCACTGATAGCCTTCAATCGACAAAGGCGCATCAAAGCTGCGACGCCAGTAAGTCGGCGCATCTTTGTCAAGTGCCAGCGAAGCCTGTAACGCAAGCTGTGACCAGGCAATCGCGCTCTCTTCAGCATTTAGTTTGGACTGCGCTTTCTCCAGTTGATGCACTGCCTTGTCGAGCTTGTCGCGTCCGGCACGACCGAGTGCGATCAGAAACAACTCGCGCGAAGCACGCCCGCCCGCCGCGCCGCGCTCGAGTACAGCGAAGGGTTTATCGATCGCCTGCGCCAGCTGCTTGTCATTAACGTCGGTGTAATCAGCGATTCGACGCGCTGTACCGCTGATACCGCTTTCGACCGCAAGTCTGACCTGACGCCAAACATCCGATTCATTGAATTTTTTGTCCTGCGCTAATTTACCAATCAGCTCGACACAGCCATCACCATAATATTTCGGTTGCTGCAGCAAATCGCGTGCTGCTTTGGTGATGTTTTCACCTTTCGACATGCGTGATTGCAGGGCGTAGCATTTCACCTGCGTGTCATCATTCAATACAAAGCGCGGATACTGTTCGTCAAACACGCGCCAGTCATGAGCGCGACCGAGCAATAACAACCAATCATTTCGTAGCCGGTCGGCGATGGCCGTACCATCGTATCGTTCGAGAAACTGACGTATTTCGCCTTCGGGTGTTGACTGCAGCCGGGGGTAGAGTTTGTAGTACTCCACATAGGACTGAATCGGGTAACTCCCCAGCCGGTTAGCGATACGATTTGATTCAGCGGTTTCACCACGTAATGCCGCTTCGCGAAGCGCGACAAAATCTGCATCGGCGGCATTGCCGATAACGATAGCGTGTCGGTTTCCTGCCGACACAGCGGAGGATGACATACTGGCACCGAACGCGACGCACACCATCGCGCCGATCCACCATTTTGAGTAATGCTTCATAACTTTCTGATGACTACTTACGATAGTCTTAGAATAGCATGCAGTGAGTAAACTAATCCGACCGCTTCATTGATTTGCCATTCATGAACCAAGCAACTTCCAAAGCTGAACTAAGACGTCAACTGATCGCCGCACGGCGCGCGCTGGCGCCAGATCTCAAAGCTGAAGCCGATGCGCGCATCATCGCCAAATTACTACCCTGGCTGCAGGCGAATCATATTCATGTGTTGGGTGCTTATTTGGCGATTGCCGGAGAACCGGACATGTCCGCGCTCTATGAGCTGCTACCTGCGCATGGCATCACGGTGGCCATGCCCGTTGTGCTGGAACGAGAACAACCGCTGGTATTTGTGCAATGGCGACCGGGTGATGCGCTCAGCAAGGACGCGAGCGGAACACTGGCGCCGAGCGGGCGCGGTGCGTATCTGCAGCCGGATGCTGTGCTCGCGCCCTGTATCGGCTACACCGATCAGAATCTGCGCCTCGGATTTGGCGGCGGCTACTTCGATCGAACGCTGGCACAAGACCCTCGGCCACGCGCCGTCGGCATTGCGTATGCATTTGCCAAGGTCAGCTTTGAAGCCGAGCCACATGACATCCCGCTGGATGTCATTTTGACTGACTAAGAACCTGTCTCGTCAGTCAGCTAGATTCAGTCGCTCCCAAATCGCCAATGTCGGCGCAGCCTGGTTCAGTGAGTAGAAGTGCAAGCCGGGTGCGCCGCCCGCTAATAAGCGATCACACATCTGTGAAACCACATCCAGACCGAAAGCGCGAATCGATTTTGTGTCGTCGCCGAATGAGGCCAGCTTGAGTCGAATCCAGCGCGGCACTTCGGCTCCACACATATCGGAGAAGCGCGCTAACTGTGAGAAATTCGTGATTGGCATGATGCCGGGGAACACCGGCACATTTGCCCCCAAGCGAGTAACGTCATCCACGAAACGGAAGTAGGCATCCGGGTTGTAGAAATACTGGGTGATGCCTGCGTTGGCACCCGCCTTTACCTTGCGTACAAAATTCTGCAAATCATCCTGCGGCGACTTCGCTTGCGGATGCATCTCTGGATATGCTGCTGCTTCTATATGAAACCAGTCACCGGTCTCTTCACGGATAAAGGCGATCAAATCGCTGGCGTAGTGCAGCTCACCAAAGGTACCGCCAAAACCACTGGGCAAATCGCCACGTAGCGCAATGATGTGACGAATGCCGTGCGCTTTGTACTCATTGATGATGGCGCGCAGGTCGTCACGAGTGCGTCCGATACACGACAGGTGGGGCGCGGCGTTATAGCCCTCTTGCTGAATCTCGAGCACGGTATCGCGCGTGCCAGCTTGTGTTGACCCGGCTGCGCCAAAGGTCACGGAAAAATACGCAGGCTTTATCTGCGCTAATTGCTGGCGCGCCTGCTTGAGCTTGTCGACGCCCTCGACGGTTTTGGGCGGGAAAAATTCAACGCTGAAAATAGCTTGTGACATGGATTTATTTCGGGATGAAGGCCGTTAACAGCCAAGAGATCACGCTGTACACAAACGCGGCCACAATCGCCGCGCTAAAACT
>Ga0315904_10004576_pt1 | contig 19627 bp, 10 predicted proteins | sample LakEriMetagenome_6_FD_203529 | JGI IMG/M metagenome (GOLD analysis project Ga0315904, IMG submission 203529) | Freshwater fungal communities from buoy surface, Lake Erie, Ohio, United States - Buoy 12 MA120 | ecosystem: Environmental > Aquatic > Freshwater > Lake | place: USA: Lake Erie, Ohio...
GGCCAACTGGTGGTGAACAGCACGGGTACCAGCGTCTTCGGACCCGGCACGGCCACCCTCAACCTGAACACCGGCGGCACTTTCACCTTGGGTGCCAATCTGACGGCCTCCGGCACCAGCACCATCAACTTCGACGGCGGCACTCTGAGGGCCGGACGCTCCAGCGCCACCTTCCTGCCCGCTTCGCTCACGGCGGTGAATATCCTCACGGGAGGGGCGATCATCGACACCAACGGATTCGACATCACACTGCCCGGAGCGCTGTTAGGCTCGGTTGGCGATGGCGGGCTCACCAAGACCGGCTCGAAATCACTGACACTCGGTGGTGCGAACACCTACACCGGCGGCACACAGGTCAGCGGCGGTGCCCTCAAGTTCGTCGCGTCGGTTCCCGCAACCACCGATGTCACCGTCGAGGCAGGCGCCGAGGCCGGCGTTCTCGTCGACGCGGATAACGGCCAGTGGATCAACACCGGCAACCTGACGCTCGAAAACAGCGGCAACCTGGTCATCGACTACGGCAGCACCGTTCCCAGTACGACCGTCGCCCCGATTCAGGTCACGAACTTCACCATCGGCACCACTCCCGGTGTCAGGCTGATCTCCAACCCCGCGTCCGCCCTGGCCGTCGGCCAGGTCTTCCCGCTGGTGACATGGACCGGCACCGGTCCGTTGGACGGCACGGCCTTCGCCTCCCTGACCCATCGCCTTGCGGGCACCTTCAGTGTTGCCTCGAAGACCCTCTATTTCACCGTGACCGGCAATTCGGCGGGCGCACCCATTTCCTGGAACACTGGTAACGGAACTTGGAACACCATCACGGGCAACTGGGTGGATTCGAGCCTTCTTGCAGCCACCTATGTCGATACCCTTGATTCGGTACGGTTCGGCGATGCCAGCGGTGCCACCGGAGATCCGACGGTCACTCTTGCCACTGCGCTTTCCCCGCTGAGTGTCACCATGAGCAGCACGGCACGTGACTACACGGTATCCGGTGCCGGCTCGATCAGCGGAAGCGGATCCCTGACCCTCGATGCGGCGAACACCCGCACGTTCACTCTCGCCACCACTGGCAACTCGTTCACGGGTGGGACCACCGTCAGCGGTGGAACCCTGGCGCTGGGAAATGCCTCGGACACCCTGCCAGATACCGGCGCGGTGGTCGTGGACGGTTCAACGTCGGTCCTGAGCCTCGGCTCTAACAATGACACGGTCGGCGCGGTCTCCGTCAGGAACGGCGCGGCCGTCACCGGCAGCGGCACCTTGACCGGTGCCTCGTTTGCGGTGGAAAGCGGCACGATTTCCGCGAATCTCGACGGAGCAGGCACCATGGCCAAGACCACTGGCGGCACAGTCGTTCTTTCTGGAAACAACTCCCGCACCGGCGCGACATCCATGAACGCGGGCACCCTCCGGCTGTCGAGTACCGGGGCGTTGCAAAACGCCGGAACGATCAGCATGACTGGCAGTTCCACGATCGAGTTCGCGACCGATACGGCCTTTACCTCCCTGCCGGCGTTGTCCTGTTCATCCGGATTCACCCACACGATCGTTTCGGACCGCGCCACGCCAGGCGCGGGACTGGTCCATGTGCTCGGCCCGGTGAATTTCGGCAACAGCACCTTTGAGTTCGTCAGCGGCTCCAATGTGACCGGCGGCGCGGCGGGCCTCACCCTCGCCAGTGTGAACATGACCGCCGGATCCACGGGCACCACTATCCTCAACCCGACCACCGCCACCGTATCCATCACCGGTCCGGTCAACATCGGAGCCAACAACTTTGCGAAAACCCTCGGGCTATCCGGAACCAACACCGGGAACGGGATTTCCGGCGATATCTCGAACGGTTTGAACACGGTCTCACTCGCGAAATCCGGAACGAGCACCTGGACCCTTTCCGGCGCGAACACCTACACGGGCACGACGACTGTGAGCGGTGGAATCCTGAACCTCACCGGCAGCCTGAGCAACGCGGCCCTCGGCAACATGGTTGTCCAAGCCGGTGGTAACCTCAACGTGTCAGGCACCATCTCCGGCAGCACCAGTTCCACCAACCTGACCTACGGCACCACCGCCGGCCTCGCGACGGTCAATGTCACTGGCGGCGCCGGCATCACGGTTGGAGCCTTGCAAGGTGCCAACAGTGCTTCCGCGGTCTCGGTCTATAACCAAACCGGCGGATCGGTCACGGTCAACACCACGGGCACCAGCGAAAGCGTCTTCGTCGCGAGCCAAGGCTACGGCATCATGAACTTCTCCGGTGGAGGTTGCACGGTTAACACCCGCTACACCGTCGCCACAAACGGCACCGGTGGAGGCAAAGGCGTGTCGCGCATTGGCGGTGGTCCATCGCCCGCCACGCTCACGGTCAGCGACCTTCTCGCGGTCAGCCGCGGATCAGCCTCGGTCGGCGAAATGACAGTCCTGCCCAATGGCACCGTCACCTACATCGGAACGGGTACCAATAACCTGCTGATCCATGGCAACAATACCAACGGAACCGGTTTCCTGAACATCGTGGGTGGAACCCTCAGCTCGCCCACCAAGGCGGTTTCGTTCGGCAACGGCACCTCGACCAACACCAGCATCGGCATGATCAACCTTGGGTCGGGCACGCTCGCACTCGGAACCAACCTCCTGCCCAACACGATCGCCAGCGGCACCAACCGGGGCTTCGTCAATCTTTCGGGCGGCACCGTGAAATTGCTCGCGACCACCTCTGGCAACCTGCTCCTTCCTGACAGCAGCGGTGGATTCACGAGCCTCGCCAACACCATGTTCGGGAAAGTCACCAACAGCACGGTGGACCACGCGGGCACGGGCGCGGCATCGGGCATCAGCGGCACGGTCGGCACCACGCAGGATTTCAACGGCGGCGTGACGATCGATACCAATGGATTCGACTCCACCATCTCCGGTTCGCTCGTGGCGCCGACCGGTGGCGGGGTGGCCCAAGGAAACATCAGCATCACGGATGCCGGCGCCGGATATGCTGGCGCGCCACTCGTCGTGTTCAGCAATCCCGCTGCCGCCAATGCCACTCCGGCCTCCGGGTATGCGTTGGTCAGCGGCGGCCAGTTGACTGGCATTGTCATCACTTGCCCGGGCTCCTATGACCCGGCGGCGGACACGGTGACGGTGACGCTTGTTGGCGGCGGGGCCTCTATTCCCGCCACCGTGGCAGACATCCCCGGAGCATCCCTTACAGCCAACACCTCCGGGGGACTTGCCAAGATCGGCACCGGCACTCTCACCCTCGGCGGAGCGAACACCTACACCGGCAACACCGTGGTCAGTGACGGCGTGCTTGAACTCGCCGCTACCGGACAATTGAAATTCGTTCTCGGCGCCAGCTCCGGAGTGAACAACAGCATCACCGGCACCAGCGCCACGCTCAAGGGTAGCTTCGTGATCGATACCACCGCGGCCGACGCCCTCAGCTCCGGCACATGGACCTTGGAAAACGTCACGTCCCTCATCGGACTGACGGGCTATGATGCCACCTTCAGCGTCGCTGGATTCACCGATCTCGGCGGTAACCAGTGGAAGAAAACCGTTGGATCCAAGACCTACATCTTCGACGAAACCACCGGAGTCCTGACACTCAGCGAAGGTGGTTACGACTCATGGGCCGCCACCAACGCCGGCGGTCAGGCCGCCGATCTCGACTTTGACAACGACGGCACCACCAACGGCATCGAGTATTTCATGAACGCCGCCGCCGGCTTCACCGCGAATCCCCAGCTCAATGGTTCAAACACCATCACCTGGCCCAACGGTGGCAACATCCCCGCCTCCGCTTACGGCACGCAGTTTGTGGTGCAAACCTCGAACAACCTGACGAACTGGACCGATGTTCCCGTTGGCCAACTCACCACCAACACCAACGGCCCGGGCGGATCGCTCACCTACACGCTGACCGGCACCGCCCCTCGCTTCGTGCGCCTGGTGGTCACTCCGAACTGAAACATCCCGCGCGGTCGTGCCGGCCGGAGACCCTGGCACGACCGCCACGTTCGGGACGGACTGTCTTCCTTTCATGCGCGCTGCCATCTCACCCGTATGGGTGAGTGCCATCACCCCCTTATGGGAATGGACTTTTTCGCCGTGATGCCCATCATGTCTGCACATGGTGCATGCCATTCTTCGGAATGGCTTCCTCAAACCCTTGCCACATGTTTCATCAAACCTCCTTAACCTGCCAGAGAGAAACCCATGTCTCCATTGAAAATAAACCGCGCCTATTCCCCGAAAAAGGGCTTCGCGCTGGTGGTCACGATTTCCCTGATGATCCTGCTCACCATCATCGCGGTGGGTTTGCTTGGCCTGTCCGCCGTGGCCTTGCGGTCATCGTCCCAGGGTGAATCCGCTGCCGTGGCGCGTGCCAACGCCCGCATGGCGCTGATGATGGCCGTTGGTGAGCTCCAGCGTGAACTCGGTCCGGATTCCCGCATCTCCGCGCCGCACGACGCGGGTGCCACCGCCAGCGGCGGTGAGCCGCACTGGACCGCTGTTTACGATGCGTGGCGTCGCCCGGACGACCAGACCGCGCCCGAGAACCCCCAGTCCCGCAATGTCAAGTTCCGCTCCTGGCTGGTATCGGGCGCATCGGGCGGCACAGGCGACAAGGCGCTGCTCGTGGGTCCCGGCAGCCTCGGTGGAAACGCTCGCCCGGAAGATGAGATCCGTGTGCCGATGCAGGCTGTTAGAGTCGGAAACCAACAGGGCCGCATTGCCTGGTGGGCATCCGACGAGTCCGCCAAGGCCAAGGTCAACGCGGGCTCCGATGACAATCTCACCACCGCTCCATTGTTCGCCTCACAATCTTCTCCCCATGTCGGCCACAGGGCGATCGACTCGCTCAAGGATTTCAAGTGGAATGAGGGCCAGCGTCAAAAGTGCGTCTCCTTTGGATCTGTGGATGTCGTCGCGGGTCTCGGCAAGGCCGGTAAAACCGCTCTCGGCAACTTCAGCCACAGCGCGACTGTGCATTCCGCCGGGGTCATCTGTGATGTCCGGGAGGGAAGGCTCAAACGCGATCTTTCAAACCTGCTTTCCTATCCCATCGAGGAGCTTCAGGACAAGCCGCTCTACACCTCCAACGGCCGCATGAACCGCTTCCTCATCAGCGAGGCGGGCACTATCGCCAATGCGCAGGGAATCGGCAACGATGCTCGTGGCGCCCTCAACTCCCCGAACGAGTGGGGCATCAACCTGGAGGAACTCCATCTTTTCCAAAACCTCCACCGCGAACTCGAATGGACCGGCAACCAGCCGCGGCTCACCATGCGTTCCAAACGCGAAACCGTCATCAACGACCGCTATTACCTCTACAAGCGACCTGTCATCGACGCCGTGCAGTTCATCATCTCCCTAAAGGCGGTGCCCCATCAGGGCAAGTATCGCATGCTCGCGATGCTTGATGGCATGGTCGCGCTTTCCAACCCCAACGACATTCCCATCCAATGGCCGGCCGGGCTGATCTTTCCCGTCCAGCTCCAGAACGTGCCATACGATCTCAAGTGGAACATCCAGACAGGTGGCGGCGCCCCGAAGAACTCCAACAACGCCTCCAGCTCGAACTTCGGCCTTTTCATCGGCCGCATCGGTGGCGGAGCCAACCAGTCCGCCACCGGTTTCACCCTCGAGCCGGGAGAGGCTGCCGTCTTCGGTTCCACCACCGGCAAGGGCGCGAATCTCGACCTCATGCGAGGCTTCAAACCCAGCGGCGGGGTGGAGATCAACACCACTGCGGGAGGCGGTTGGGATCTCAGGGCGTCGGGCCTTGATCCGACGGACAGGGTTGACTTCACCCTCACCAAGGGCGGCGTCGGATTCGCCGGCAACTACACCTATTACAACGCATGGGTTGGCGACCGGAAGGGTGGCAGCCCCCAAGTGGGCTGGCAGATCGACTCCTGCAACCTCGGCTCCACTGGCGATCTCAACAGCCCGCGGATGAATCAGATGCTGGTCTCTCCCATCCGTCCTCCGGAGGTTTTGAAAGTCAGCGACTATTTCAGTCCCCGTCCGATCCTGATGATCAGTTTCCTCCGCAATGTGGAGCAGCCCTCTACGGTCACTCCGCCCGATGCGACAAATTCCCGCGCCTTCCAACTCGCCGAGTCGGCCGGAGGCTGGAGCGGTCTCTCGCCCGATACCATTGAGACCGCACTTCACTCACAACAGCGGCTCATTATCGCGGAGCCACTGAACTTCCAGTTCCGCACCCTCGCTGCGGGTGATGGCGGACGGAATGTCTATCAGGGTGGGGGACGCCAGCCGAACCTTGGAGGCAAGTTCCATGTCATCCGCCGCCGCATCCCGTTGGCTCCGCCGCTCTCGCTCGGAGCCTTTGAGAACGCCATCGCCTGCGGCTACAGCGAGCGCTACAAGAACGGGCCCGCCGTCGCCGACGATCCACTGCCAGCGAATGCGATGGCCCTCACCGGTGACGAGGCCGGTTTTCCTGAGATTTCCAAAGCCATCGGCAACTCCCACGGGACACCCTTCCTCAAGCTGGATCAGGTTCACGGCACCTACAGTCCCTCGGCGAGTTCCTCATCAAAGAAAACCGCCACCGACCCCTCCTGGATGGTCAACACCGCGCTCTGGGACTCCTGGTTCCTCTCTGGCATCGTCGATGGACAGGGCAAAGGCAGCAACTCGTTCCAAACCGACAAACGTTCCCCGCGCGACCAGTTCATGGATCTCGCGAAATCCACCGGAACCATGCGCAACACGCGCTACCTTTTCCATCCGCACCGCTCGCCCGACGAAGCGGCAAAGGATCTTTTCAACGGTGGCTTGCTCAGGAAATCCGCGCTCAACAGCCTTGCGAAGTATCTCCTCATCGATGGCGCCTTCAATGTGAACTCGACTTCCGTCGACGCATGGGAGGCCATGCTTTCAAGCGTCCGCGACCAGGCATTGATGGTGGGCGGCGGAGGAAAGAAAACCTTCAATCATCCCTACGGGACCATCGGCTATGCGCAGAACGATTCCACGAATGACGACTGGGCCGGACTGCGGGATCTAACGGAATCGGAAATCGAAACGCTGGCCCGGGAAATCGTCACCGAGGTCAAGTCCCGCGGTCCATTCCTCAGTCTTGCGGACTTCGTCAACCGTCGCCCTAACAGCTCCGACCCCTATCATCAGGCCATCGGTGCGTTGCAGGCCGCCATCGACAGATCCGGAGTCAACAACCGATTTGCCGGCCCGGGAAGAAGCGTCCTGCCGGGTGATTTCGGCGCGCTGCCGGGAGGCGCTTTGGTAGGATCGGAACCTTCTCCCGCCCGCGCCGTTGGCTGTGCCGGCCATCTCACCCAAGCGAAACTCCTCACAGCCATCGGTCCCCAGATCGCCGTGAGATCGGATACTTTCGTCGTGCGCGCTTATGGCGATGCACGTGACCCGTCGGGCCGTATCATCGCCACCGCATGGTGCGAGGCCACCGTCCAGCGCCTTCCGGAATACCTGGACCCGACAGACCGCCCCGAGGACGAGGACGGTTGGCCGCAGGCTGCGGATAAACTCACAGCGGTGAACTCGCTCTTCGGCCGCCGCTGGGAGATCAAGTCCTTCCGTTGGCTCAACCAAGCCGATATCTCCGGCATCTGATTTCCACAAACCCATCCACCGCCATGCTCCGCCTCTCTCTGTTCCTCGCCGCCCTGCTGTTCCCGTCCGCCATGTTGTGTGGAGCGTCCAAGGACGACGTCAAACTCCGCGTCGTCTGTGTGTCCGCGCTACCTGCGGACACCAAGGTCGTTCTGGCCTCGCGCGACAAGAAGGGCAAATGGCGCGAGGATGCCGAGGTCGAACTTCGTGCTTCCTCCATCAGCTCCTGGCTGGACGCGGAAGGGGGAGCGATGCAGTTCGCGAGGCGGGAGGGGCAGGACCTCAAGCCGCTTTGCGAGTTCCAGTTCCCCGCCGGTTCGAAGCGCGCGGTGGTCGCGCTGATCGCCGACGCGGAGGCGGGAACTTACAAGGCCGTGGTCTTCGATCCCGCGGCCGCCGGATTTGACAAGGGCACCGTGATGGTGATCAACGCCAGCGCGCAGTCGGCCAGTGTCGCGCTTGGCTCCAATGAGAAAACCATGGACGCCGGAACCGAGGCGGTGGTGAAACCCGCTCTGGACGGTGATGGAAACTATCGCTCCCAGGTTTCCTCGGTGAGCAAGGATGGCGCGAAGGTGCTTTGCCACGACCGCCAGATCCAAGGCGATCCGCAGGCTCGCGAATTGATGTTCCTCCTGTCCGACAAGATCCTTGGTATCAAGGTCTCGACCCTGCCGATCTTCGGCTCGCTGGAATGACGGAAATCACCAAGCGCACAACCTCTTCCCATGACCCTTTCGTTACATTCACTGGTTTCCATCAGGTCGCTCCTGTGTCTTGTCACACTGTTCGTTTCAGCGTCCGGTCAGCAGGTGACGCCACCCGCGCCGGATGAAAAAAAGAGCCAGCCGCGCCTCCGCCTGATCTGCGTGGAGTGCCTTGAGCAGGACCAGCAGGTCGGACTCGCCACCCGCGACGAAAAGGGCGAGTGGCGGGAACTCGGAAAGGCAGGAATCAGGTCATCCTTCATCTCGGACTGGATGCCCGCGAGTGCCGGTGAACTCCACCTCACCGTGCCGGGAACCGGCGGACCGCAATCCATCTGCAAGTTCACCTATCCGGAGGGAGCCCGCCGGGCGCTGGTCGTTCTGATTCCGGACAAAGGCGCAAAGGTTTATCGCCCTGTGGTTTATGATCCGGACAAACTTGCCTTTGCGAAAGGATCGGTGCTCGTCGCCAACTTCAGCAGCCGTTCCGGCATGGTGGTTTTTGGCACAAAACGGGTCACCGTCAAACCTGGCGACCGCTCGGTGGTCAAACCGACACCCGAGCCGAACGGCATGTACCGCATGCTGGTGGCCTATGAGGATGAGAACGGGAAACCGGTTCCCTGCTATGACCGCTACGTTCAGGAAAACACCAACTCCCGCGACCTGCTGTTCCTCATTCCCGATGCGGCCCTTGGCCTCAAGGCCTTCAGTCTCCCCATTTTTGGCGCTTTCGACTGACACCCTTGCCCTGCCACGGTCGTATCCCCACCATGTTCAGAGCCATGCGCCACCTCCTCGTCGTTTCCTTGTTGTGCGTAGTAGCCCCGTGCCTCAGTCGTGCGGAGGATCTCGATTCAGCGCGGATCACCGCCGCGTTGAAACGTTCCGCGGACTGGCAGGTCGCGAATCCCTCGGGCACCGAGATCCGGGACTGGATCATCGCGCCGCTTTATGACGGCCTGCTCCGGACTTCGCTGGCCACCGGCGATCCGAAATACCTCGCTGCCGTGATCCGCATGGGCACGCAAGCCGGATGGACGGCCTCCAACCGCACCTATCACGCCGATGACCACGCCGTAGGCCACGCATGGCTCGACATTTATCTGATGGACAAGTCGCGCGAGGAACGATTGGGCCCGGTGCGCGACCGGATTTCCCAGGTGATCGGCAAACCGGTCACCGAGAAACTCGAGTTCGGCAAGCGTCCCCGTACCAAGGGAGTTGCCATCACCGACCGCTGGACCTGGTGTGACGCGCTCTACATGGCGCCGCCCACGCTCGCCCGTCTTCACACCGCCACCGGAGACCGGAAGTATCTCGATTTCCTCGATCAGGAGTTTCAATACACCTACGACCATCTCTTTGATCCGGAGGAGAAGTTCTTTTACCGCGATGCGACCTTCTTCGGGAAGAAAACCCCCAATGGCAGGAAGGTTTTCTGGAGCCGCGGCAACGGCTGGGTTTATGGCGGACTTGCCCTGATGCTGGAACACCTGCCGAAGGATCACGCCAGGCGCGGGTTCTATGAAAACCTGTTCAAGGAAATGACGGGCGCCGTGCTCGCCGCGCAACAGCCGGACGGATTGTGGCGTCCAAGTCTGCTGGATCCTGAGGAAATCCCTGTCGGCGAAACCAGCGGCAGCGGTTTCTACACCTTCGGACTCGCATGGGGTGTGAATCACGGACTCCTCGACCGCGCCAAACATCTCCCCGCCATCACCCGCGCATGGAACGGACTGGGCACCCGAGTGAAACCCGACGGAACGGTCGGCTATGTGCAGCCTGTGGGCGCGGCTCCCGATCATCTGGAGGCCGAGTCGACACAGGACTACGGCACCGGGGCCTTCCTGCTGGCCGGGAGTGAGATCCTTCGTCTGTTAGGTACGAAACCCGCGGACGGCAAAGCCTTGCTGGCTGCCGCCGAGAAATCATTGGCGGCAGACGCCACTCCGCGCGCGTGGGCGAGATTGGTGCCCGAACGCAAGGACGACCTCGCGTGGGAAAACGACAAGGTGGCATTCCGCATGTATGGTCCCGCCTTGCGTTCCGGTCCCGAGGACAGTGGTATCGACCTCTGGACGAAACGCGTCACGCGTCCCGTGATCGAGAAATGGTATGTGGACGAACTGAAACACGGCCGCAGTTATCATACCGACCACGGCGAGGGGCTTGATGCCTTCAAGGTGGGCGATACCCGTGGCTGTGGCGGCATCGCCCTGTGGATCGATGGCAAACCGGTCAGTTCCGATACCTACATTTCCGCGGAAATCCTCTGGACCGGTCCGGAGGTGGCCGAGTTCCACACGGTCTATCGCTACCCGGTGAAGCTGGAGAACAAGCCGATTTTCGAATACCGCGTCACCCGCCTGCGCATGGGTGAGCGGCTTTGTGAGATCACCTCGTCATTCTCCAATCAGCCGAACCAGCGTTTCCGCAACCGCAAGCCGGGGATGGCCATGCCACATGAGTTGGTCATCGGGCTCACCGCCCAAAGCACCGATGCGAGCATCACCCTGGACGCCGCCAAGGGCATCGCCGCCATTCACGGACCCTTCGCCGGAAACACGCTTGGCACCGGCGTCATCGTGAACCCGGATTCCGTGATCCGCACGGAAAGGGTGCCCGCTTCCGGCAAGGACAGCCCGGGAGAACAGGCGATGCTGGTCGTCCGCCCGGACGAATCGGGGCGGATTTCCTATCGCGCCGGCTTCGCATGGGGTGCGGATGGTGAGATTACGGGCAAGGAGGCATGGCTCCGATATCTGGAATCCCGCAAATGATCCGCCGAATCGCATCGCTGGCGTGCCTCTTGCTTGCATCTGTGCCCGCGAGCGGCGCGACGCGTCCGAATATCCTGCTCATCGTTTCAGACGACATGGGCTATTCGGACATCGGTTGCTATGGCGGGGAAATCCAAACGCCAAACCTCGACCGCCTCGCCGCCAACGGCCTGCGCTTCACCAGGTTCTACAATACCTCGCGCTGCTGGTCCTCACGCGCGTCGATTCTCACCGGTTACTACCCGCAGGCGATCCGCCGCGACATGCTGCCCGGCGAGGACCGCGGCGAATACGGCATGTTCGGCGCGACCAGTGGCGCCAACGGCGTCCGGCCGCGCTGGGCGCGGATGCTGCCAGCCCATCTGCGCGAGGCAGGATACCGCAACTATCATTCCGGCAAATGGCACATGGATGGCGACCGTTTGCCGGCCGGATTCGACCGCTCGTATTCGCTGGAGGATCACAACCGCTTCTTCTCGCCGGAGAATCACTTTGAAGATGATGTGAAACTGCCGCCGGTGAAACCGGACAGCGGTTATTACTCGACCACCTTCATCGCGGACCACGCAATCAAGTGCCTCAGGGAGCACGGGGAAAAACATCGTGACAAGCCGTTCTTCGAATACCTCGCCTTCACCGCGCCGCACTTTCCACTCCAGGCACTGCCCGAGGACATCGCCCTTTATCGTGACCGCTATCTTGGCGGTTGGGACGTGCTGCGAAATCAACGCTTCATGAGGCTCAAGTCGATGAATGTCGCGGATGGCGAGTTGCCCGCTCCCGAGCCACTCGTCTTCCCGCGTTGGAATCTCACGCAGGAAGAGCAGGGGACACAGATCGGTCCGCACGAAGTCGCCTTCGCCGTGGCGTGGGATTCGCTCACGCCGGAGCAACGGCGGTTCCAGGCCACGAAAATGGCGATTCATGCCGCGATGATCCACCGCATGGACACCGAGATCGGCCGGGTGCTGAAGCAGATCGAGGAGATGGGCGCGCTCGACAACACCATCGTCATGTTCCTTGCCGACAACGGCGCCAGCCCCGAGCAGATCCTGCGTGGCGACGGCCACGATCCGGCCGCCGAGCCCGGTTCGGCCCGCTCATACCTCGGCCTTGGCGCCGGTTGGTCCACCGCCGCCAACACTCCATTCCGCCTGCACAAGTCATGGACCCACGAGGGAGGCATCCGCACGCCATTCATCGTCCACTGGCCCGGCGGCATCAGGGATCTCGGCGGGTTGAGAGATCAGGCGGGCCATGTCATTGACATCGTTCCCACACTGATGGAGCTCGCCGGTGCGAAGTTGCCCGGGACCATCGACGGTCTCGAGGTGCCGCCGCTCCATGGCCGAAGTCTGGTGCCGGTATTGAACGACGCCAAATCTCCGCCGCCGCACGATGCCTTGTGGTTTTACCATGACGGTCACCATGCCCTGCTTGCAGGAGATTGGAAGCTCGTCGCCAGGCACGGATCTGCGCCGGAACTCTATCGGATTTCCACGGATCCCTGTGAAACACGCAACCTTGCGACCGATCAACCGGACAAGGTAAGGGAACTGGACGGCGTCTTCCGCAAACTCTCGGAAGAATTCGCCACTCTCGCCGCACAGGATCTTCCCGCGTCACCGGCGCTTGCGGCAGTCGATCCGAATGCCTCGAAGTCCGGCAATCGCCCGACCAAGGTCGCGTTCAAGCTCAAACTCAAACCCGGCATGGCTGCGGAATACAAGAAGCGCCACGACGAAATCTGGCCGGAGCTCTCCAAGGCCATCCGCGATGCCGGCATCAGTGACTTCACCATCTATCTCGATGAGGAAACCAACACGCTGTTTTCCGTGCAAAAGCTCGCTCCGGCCCACACCGCCGCAAAACTCCGCGAAACGGAGATCATGCGCAAGTGGTGGGCGCACATGGCATCGCTCATGGAGACCAACACTGACCTCTCTCCTGTCCGCGCCCCTTTGAAGGAGGTTTTCCATCAGGACTGAATGTTCTACCGCCCACCCCAATCATCATGATCCGCTCCCTACGCATCCTGCTTGCCGCATCCGCCACCGCCATCGCCGCTCCGGTGCATCTGGTGGACGAGGCTCCCGTTTCGATCCGGCGGATCGATGAAAAGGTGATCCTCGTCGATTTCGGCAAGGTGTCATTCGGCAACATCCATCTGGTCCCACCCGCCGGAACCGGGCACAAGGTGACGGTTCATTTCGGCGAGGATCTCAGGAACGGCCGCGTGAATCGCCAGCCGCCCGGCACCGTGCGCTACGCCGTCGCCCAGGCGGAATTGAAGGAGGGCTCGCCCGTCCGCATCGCTCCGCCAGCGGACGCGCGCAACACGTCGAAAGGCAATGCCACGACTCCGCCCGCCGTGCTTACCCCGCCGGAGTGGGGCGTGGTGCTGCCGTTCCGCTGGGTGGAAATCGAAGGTTGGCCGGGCGAACTGCGCTCCCAGTACATCGTGCGCAAGTCCGCCTTTGCGTCCACTTGGGACGATGATGCCGCCGCGTTCGATTGTTCGGATGAAACGCTCAACCGCATCTGGGAACTGTGCCGCTACTCGATCAAGGCCACCACCTTCGCCGGCGTTTACGTCGATGGCGACCGCGAGCGCATCCCCTATGAGGCGGATGCCTACATCAATCAGCTATGCCATTACTACACCGACACGGATGTGCGGATGGCGCGGGATACCTTCGACTGGCTGATGAAACATCCCACATGGCCGACCGAGTGGGCCTTCCACATGATCTTCATGGCGCACGCGGACTACATGCATACGGGCGATGCCAAGTGGCTCGCATCCCGATATGAATCGCTGAAACCGAAACTGCTGCTCAACCGCGCCCGCAGGGACGGCCTGCTGGTAAGCAACGACAAACAGGTGAAAAAGGATGATATCGTGGACTGGCCGAAGTCCGAACGGGACGGCTATGTCTTCAAACCGGTGAACACCGTTGTGAACGCGTTCCACATCCGTTGCCTGCAAATGATGGCGGAACTCGCGCGCGCGGTCGGCCGGAACGATGAGGCGGATCAATACGACTCCATGGCCGGAAAGGCCCTGACTTCATTCCAGAAGATCCTGTTTCACCCGTCCAAGGGCGCGTATCGCGACGGTGAAGGGACGGATCACACCTCCCAGCATGCCAGCCTGTTTCCGCTGGCCTTCGGCCTGGTGCCCGAGAATCACATCCCTGCCGTGACCGAGTTCGTCGGGAAACGCGGCATGGCCTGTTCGGTTTATGCCGCACAGTATCTGATGGAGAGTTTGTTCGGAAACGGCGCTGCGGACCGCGCGCTTGACCTCATGGTCGCGCCAGGCGACCGCAGTTGGCGTCACATGGTCGATAGCGGAGCCACCATCACTTGGGAGGCGTGGGATCTGAAATACAAACCCAACCAGGACTGGAACCACGCCTGGGGTGCGGCCCCGGCCAATCTGCTGCCGAGGTTCGTGCTCGGAGTCGAGGCTGCCGAACCCGGTTGGAAGGTGGCCCGGATACGTCCTCACACAGGCAAGCTCAAGTTCGCGAAGGGAAAGATCCCGACGCCGCACGGGCCCGTCGAGGTGGAATGGAGTGACAAGCCGGTCTTTTCGATGGAGTTGAAACTCCCGCAAGGCATGGCCGGCAGGCTTGAACTGCCCGCATCGCAGCCCTCGAAGGGCGTGACCCTCAACGGCAAGTCTGTGCCGGCAAAACGGGTGGGTTCCCGCTGGATTCTGGACGAACCGGTCTCCGGTAGCGTGAAGGCCGCAGTCGAGTAGGAATCAAGCACCGGAAGGCAGGGCGAACACTACCTTGATGTTCGCCGCCGCGGCATCCTCCAGCGTGACCGTCAGCTTCCGCATGCCTTCGTTGGAGGCCTGTTTGGCGGGATTTGGCGAAGCCGGGCCGGGAGCTGCGGGCAGGACCTCGAATGCCGCCGCTTCGGGCGAGAGCAGGCTGACTTCGAGCGACTTGCCTGCCTGGGTGAGTGTGGCTTTCCTTTTGGTGGCATCCAGTTTTACCTCCGCCCTGGTGTGAAACGAAGAAACGATACGCGAGGGTTTCGGGCAAGTGATGTCATCGGTGACGACAAAGGATTTCCCGCGCAGCAGATCGTAGGTTCTCGTCACGCGCAGGGCCTGGCCCGGATAAGCATTGGTCAGGTCCAGAACCGCACTCGCTCCGTCCGGTCGTGAGTCGAAGCTGGAAAACGCCGCCTTGCCATCAAGCGCTTGTCCCGGCCCCTTGTCCGGATTGATCACGAGCGTGTTGTGCCCTTCGGCGCGCACGCGGTAGAAATCCTCGCGGGCAAGTTGGTTCGCGTGGCGCTGATAGGTTTCGCGATCCTTGCCCGGGTCGATGATCCAGCGGATGCCGTCCGCTTCGAGAATGAAGGATCCCAGATCGTAGTGGCGGTGGGTCCATCGGTTGGAGCCCCCCTGCATGGCCACGGTGAATCCATTCGTGTCCTTCCATGAGTCGCGCATCGACGCGCACTCCGCGCCGGCGAAGTGGCGATCGGGAGGGAGTTGTGAAAACGCGTTGTCAGACGGTTGGGCAAACCACAGCAGGTCCCAGAAACCGCCGCCCTTGCCACCGCGCAATGCCTCATGCCGAAACGAGGCATACCTCGGAATGCCGTAGCGCCGGGCCATCCAGAGGTGTTGCGGAGTGGACAGGGCGTAGTGGTTGCAATCACCGAAATCAAAACTCATGCGCCGCGCTCCGGACATGTAAATCTGATAGTCGCCGCTCTGCCTGAACCCGTCGATCCCATCCAGTCCGAAGTCGGTCCCCAGCGCGCTTTCGAGCGATGCGAGCAGCATCACGTTGTATTGGGTGCCGAAGGCCCAATAACCGGCGCCTTCCTTGCCTCCACCGTCTGGCGCATAGGCGCCCATCGCGCGTGGAATGCTGGCGATCGCGCGGTGGAGGATTTCGGAAGCCAATCCGGGTTCCTCGTCGGCCACGGCCAGGGCACCCATGGCGATGCCGCCGTTGCAGATCTGGTTCCAATTGTAATCCACCCGGTGCCAGCCGCTCTTTCCCTGATAGACCTTCAATGCCGGTTTCAAGCCGAGCCGGACGATGGCTTCGCGGAGTTTCGCTCGCTGGGCCGGAGTCCATTGGTCCCACAACCAGTCATAGCCGATGGCCAGCGCGCAGGTCATCACCGCGGTGTCGAGAAAGTGCGCGGGATTCCAATCCTTGAAGCCGGCGGCGGCGTCGAGATCCGCCCAGGCACGATCCACATAGTCCTTCCTGCCGGTCATTCGGAACGCATAGGCGAGCGTGGTGACGCGCTGTAGCACCTCTCCGCTGACGTAGAGCAAGCGGCGGCCGTCGCGGAGTTCATGGATTGCTGCCGGTTTCCTGAGCGCCTTGTCCGCGTCGGCGAGAACCGACCGGTGAATGCGCGCCGCCAGTGGATCCCGGCCGATCGACTTCCGGATGTCATCGAGTGCCTTTTGACCGAGGATCAGGCGCGGGTGTCCCGGTTTCAGCCTCTGCAACAACTCACTGGCAGCGGGCGGCCTGAATGCGCGTTCCTCCGCACCGTTGATCGCTGTCGTTGTGACAAGTGCGGTGGCGAGGATGGAGGCGCAGAAGCACGGCTTCATTTTCCGCCGAGCAGTTTGACCATCTCCCTGCCCATGCCTTCCCCTACATTCATGTAGGTCTCAGCATCGCCACCGTAGTGGCCGCCACTGGATCCCTTGGCGACAGGTTTTGAAAAGAAAACCGCAGCCTGATCCTTGAACTCCGGACGATCAGCGAAGTCGAACATTTTCTTGGAAAGAGGCGCGTCCTTGTCGTGTTCACCCAATGTGGCGCAAACAAACTTGGCGTTTGGGGCGTTGAAGTCCTTTCTCAAATCGTTGAATAGAAAAGCCAGGTTCTTGTCGTAATTTTCGACACTCCCCTTGCCTGGCTCGGCATTTCCCTGCCACCAGAAGAATCCCGCAACTTCGTATTCCTTGGCACCGGGATAATAGGTGGATAGGTTTTTCAGGGCCTCCTGTGCGGCGCCCACGTCCTGGTCATACTGGAGGCCCGCATACCAGCCGCCACTTTTCGCTTTGGCTTCTTCGCTGACCTTTCGATTTGAACTCTCCGAATCCCCTTGGTACGACTTGCCATCTTTTCCGGTTCCCACCGCACTGGGTGGCAACAAATCCCAACCCAAAGCACGGTTGCCGACACATGATTTCAATATCATAACGGGCGCGTCGATCGCGTAACCCAGATAATTGCCAATGCCGATCTCCGGACCGAATTTGCCACTGCCGTTCCCATTCTCGCCTGTCAGCCAATCATTGTACTTCAGTTGTGCCATGCAGAAGAACACATTGCGCACATCCTTGCGCACGTTCCATTTCCCCTCATCATCGACAACGTATGGATATTTTTCGGCGGCAACTCCCATGAGTTGCCCGGCATTGCCGAATCCCAGCATGTTCGATTGACCCATCATGATGAATACCTGCACCGGCTTGCTCATGTCGGCCTCCTTGCCGTCCGGGTCAGGAAGCGCATCTGGCAATGACTTCGCGGAGATGCCGCCGCCGGAAGCGTTCGGTTTACTGCTTGGAGGATCGATCTTGCCCTGCTCCTTGAGGAACGCGACGTCGGCCTCGGCGAGCTTGCTTTGGTTGAAACTCATCGTTTTGCCGTTCGCCAGCGTCACTCCCACCATCCCTGTGGCCGGATCGTAGGACTTCAGTTCGCCCTCGAAGGTCTTGCTGCCGTCCGCGCTGGTCCAGGTGCGGGCCGGGGCTCCGGAGACGAGAATCCAAGCCAAGGCGGAGGCCCCGGCGAGACGGCGGATGCCGGAATGGCGGAACGGTTGGAAGGTTTGGGATTGGTTGGCGTTCATCTGGTGGTGCTTGCGGGGTTTCGCGGACAATTACCCACGGTGGAAAGGAATTCTTTCGGCTCGGACTGGTTCGTTGCCCATACGGTGGAAACCGAATTTTCCGTGCGGGGACTGCTGCCATGCCGTGGTTCCGGGAGGCCCCTTTCACGCCCTCGGGAAATCGCCTGTGGATCGCGCTTTCTGATGGTGGCCCGAGGCACGGCGCCTTTACTCTCCGCCGCGACCATGCAGCACTTTCCTGATATCCAGCTCACTTTCCAGGAAGCCCGTGTTCTCGGCTGCTTGTTGGAAAAGGAAATCCTCACTCCGGACAGCTACCCGCTCACCCACAATTCCCTCCTGCTCGCCTGCAACCAAACCACCAGTCGGGATCCCATCACCCGCTTCACCGGTGAGGAAGTGGCGGAAGCCCTCCGCGGACTCTCGGAAAAATATCTCGTCGAGAAAATCCTCGGCGGACGCGCCCCGAAATTCCAGCACTGCATCCAGGATGTGCTGAGCATGCAGCCCAGCGAACGCGCCGTCCTGACCGTCCTGTTGCTGCGCGGACCCCAGAGCGCCGGTGAGATCCGCCAGCGCACCGATCGCCTTCACACCTTTTCCTCTCTCGAGGAAGTGGAAGAGACGCTGACGTGGTTCATCGAATACCCGCACGGCCCGCTCGTCCGGCGGATTCCCGTCGGCGAAGGTCGTCGGGTGGAGACCTTTGTTCACCTGCTTTCGCCTGCCGCGGCGGAAAGCCCGTTCGTTGCCGGTGCCTCTACAGCAGACTCAGGCACCCCTGCGAAAGGCGATTGGCGGGTTGCCATCGAGGCGCGACTCGCAAAACTTGAAGCCGAGATCGCGGAGCTTAGGGCCGGCCAGACGGTATAATCGTCCTGGCTAATCCCACACGTAACGTTCGTCGAATTCGATCCCGTATTGCCGGAGAAAGCCGCGGTATTCGTCTTGGAAAGTTCTCGTCCGGTGATGTTCCTCCTGCCCGTCGATATAGGTGAGCACGGCCTCCAGATCCTTCGGGCCAATGGAAAAAGCGCCATATCCCCGTTGCCACGAAAACGTTGAAAGCGCGAGAGCCTGCTCCTTCATCCATTTCGAGGACGAAGTTTTCAACTCGCTCACTAAATCCGCCAACGACACCGTGCGGGAAAGTCGGATCGCGAGGTGGACATGATCCGCCACTCCACCAACGCGGTAACATTCCCCGTCATTTTTGCGCGCGATCGTCGCGAGATAGGCGTGGAGTTTAGGGAGAATCTCAGAGGTGATCAGCGGCATGCGGTCTTTCGTGCTGAAAACCAGATGAACGAGATTCAGGCTGAGAGACTGCGGCATGGTGGGGCGGTCTGGGGGTTCCGATAGGGCGGGCCGTTGGTCCGGAAGAGACAATTGACAGGATCATGAGGCCGTTAGTCCAGGCCGAAGGCAAGCGCCAAAGATGAAGGATCGGTCATCGTATTCTCATCGCCAAAGGCGCGCCCCATACCAGCCTAGGCCGCAGGCCTAGGAAAACGGTCCCCACCCATCCAGAGGGCTAAAGGCCCGATCTATTGAATCGGTGGAAAAGACCCCACACTACGAATCCGCTCCTCGGATAGGACGGGCCGTTGGCCCTCCAAATCATGGGGGGATGCCGCTACCTAGGCC
>Ga0315904_10004577_pt1 | contig 19626 bp, 14 predicted proteins | sample LakEriMetagenome_6_FD_203529 | JGI IMG/M metagenome (GOLD analysis project Ga0315904, IMG submission 203529) | Freshwater fungal communities from buoy surface, Lake Erie, Ohio, United States - Buoy 12 MA120 | ecosystem: Environmental > Aquatic > Freshwater > Lake | place: USA: Lake Erie, Ohio...
TAGTAATTCTTATAAACCAACTTGTACACTTGTTGATAAAATGCATGCAAATGGCAAGTTCATGGCATTATGCGATTATAGATGGCATTCAACTTAGCTTTTCCGCGATGCTCATTATGTATGGTATAATTGTTTGTTTGGTTGTGTGGTTAATGCTTAAGTCAACTCGTTGGCTCCGCTGGACAGCGAGTTTATTGATAGCATTTTTATGTATTAGTAATTTTAATGAGTACAGGCATTGCAAGCAAAATTACTTTATGGTTTTACATACCTATCGATCAAGTTGTTTGAGTTTTGTAACAGGTAAATCTGTTCGTTTTATGATGTCAGATTCTCTAGTTCATGATAAGAAATTCAATCAGTATATTCTTAAGCCTTTTATTACTTCTTTGCGTATCGAAACCAAATATTTTTTGACGCAAGTACCGGAAGCACCTCTATCTATATATCGATTTGGTTTCAAAAGAATTGTTCATTTGCGAAATTCAAATTTTACTGCGGCTCAGCCTATCCAAACTAATGTGCTTATTTGTAGTAATCAGGTAAACCCTGATTCGATTTGGTTTCAAAAACATATCAATACCTCGCTTGTCGTATTAGATGGCAGTGTCGCAAAATGGCAAAGCAGGAGGTGGAAGGATTTAGCAAAACGATTAAAGTTACAGTTACATGATGTTAACGAAGAAGGCCCATATGTTTATAAATTTTAGCAACTAATTCTCTTCGTTGTTAATTTTTACTTTCAATTCGATATAGCTTTGCCGCCATTCAAATATAATCGCATGCAAAAGAAAATTCAGTCAGCCCTTATTTCTGTATTTTATAAAGATGGTTTAGCCCCTTTGGTAGAATTATTGCATAAACAAGGTGTTAGTATCTATACAACTGGCGGGACACAAGCATTTATTGAAGATTTGCAAATTCCTTGTATTGCCGTAGAGAGTATTACAAATTACCCTTCTATTTTAGGTGGTCGTGTAAAAACCTTGCATCCAAAAATATTTGGGGGTATTTTAGGAAGAAGAAACTTGGAACAAGATGTTCAAGAAATGAATCAGTACGAAATTCCGGCTATTGATTTAGTAATTGTTGATTTATATCCCTTTGAAGAAACCTTGGCAAGCACTCATGAGGAGAAACTTATTATCGAGAAAATAGATGTTGGCGGGCCTTCTATGATACGAGCGGCTGCTAAAAATTTTCAAGATGTAGTGGTACTTGCATCGAAAGAAGATTATGTAAAGCTTGAGAATATATTAGAAACACAGGATACGAGCACATCGCTAGAACAACGTAAAAGTTTTGCTGCCAAGGCTTTTGAACTAGTTATGCACTACGACATAGCAATTTCTAACTATTTTAACGTGGTAAACCATGATTTACGCTATGGCGAAAATCCTCATCAAGCTGCAAGCTTTCAAGGCGATTTATCAAAATTATTTCAGCAATTGCATGGCAAAGAACTCTCTTATAATAATTTGGTAGATGTTGATGCTGCCTTGCAATTATTGTTAGATTTTTCCGTAACAGATGAAGCGCTTTTTGGTATTATAAAACACACGAATGTATGTGGATTAGCTGCACGAAATACCTTACAAGAGGCTTGGCAAGCCGCATTGGCCGGAGATCCTGAAAGCGCTTTCGGCGGAATTTTGTTTTGCAATGGAAGCTTAGATGTCAAAACGGCGGAACTTATTCAAGAGCTTTTCTTTGAAGTATTGATTGCAAATGATTTTGAGCCTGAAGCCTTGCAACTTTTACAACAAAAGAAGAACAGAATTTTGCTGCAACTCACTCCCAACTTTCAGAAGCATCTGACTCACGACATGCAAAAAACTTTACTGAATGGTTATATCAAGCAAGAAAATGACAGGGGAAATTTTAACGATTGGCAGGAAGTGGGTGGCAGAACTTGTACGGAAACCGAAAAGGAAAATTTAATTTTTGCCAATATTGCATGCAAGCATCTGAAATCTAATGCTATTGCTTTGGTAAAAAATAAGCAATTAATTGGCAAAGGTTGTGGTCAAACTTCACGCATTGATGCACTAAAACATGCGTTGGAAAAAGCTAAGCAATTTGATGTTGATTTGAAAGAAAGTGTACTTGCCTCAGATGCATTTTTCCCATTTGACGATTGTGTGCGAATGGCTCATTTACAAGGTATAGAAGCTTTTATACAACCAGGAGGTAGCATTCGAGACAAAGATTCAATCGCTTATTGCGAAGCCGAAAAATTGGTGATGGTCATGACAGGTTTGCGACATTTTAAGCACTGATCAGATTTTTTAAAATTTAACTACGGTTATTCTAAATTTAGGAACCGAAGCATAATTCGGGTTTGAACATAAACTACATTTAAACCTTGATTTTACGGTTGAATTTTAAGAATACCATTAACCTAGTCTTAAAAATTTAGCTTTTAACCGATTGTTTAAATCAGAGTCTATGATTTGCGTTAATTTTAAAAATTAAATAATAAACAATGCGGAAAATAATTTTAAGTGTCAGTCTTGTTTTAGCATCTATGATAAGTTTTGCTCAAAGTCAAGACCTTCCAACAACTGCCATTCGTGATTTAAGTGGCAAACAGGTTGCTTTTAATAAATCGGTCGAATCAGGAAAAGTTACTTTAGTGAGCTTTTGGGCGACTTGGTGCATACCTTGTAAACGTGAAATTAAAAACATACAAACTAGACTTCCTGAATGGCAGAAAGAAACTGATTTCAATTTCATGACAGTTTCGATTGATGATGCAAGAAATTTAGCTATGGTGAAAACCTTTGCGAAATCACAAGGTTGGACGTTCCCAACTTATCTTGATCCTAATAGTGATTTGAAGCGTTCATTAAATTTCCAAAATGTACCATTCTCTATCATCGTAGATCAAAATGGTAAAATAGTTTATCAGCATACAGGATATGAAGAAGGAAGCGAACTTGAGTTATACACGAAAATTAAGTCCTTGATGAAGAAATAAATTTAGTTCTTGTAGCTAACAAAATGCCATAAGTTTACTTGTGGCTTTTTTATTTTACAATCTTTTCGGCAATCATAAAAAAACTTTATCTTGCAAGCTATGGGATTATTGGATGGATTAAAGAACCTATTCAAAACTGAAACAAGTTCGAATGAAAAGCAATTGCTCGTTTCGGTGATTCGATTTGGCAGATATTCTGATAATAATAAAACATTAGCCAAAACAAATAAATGGTTTGAAGCGGAGAGATTTTATAAAGAAGGGAAAATAGAAGAGAGTATTAATTGCACTTTTGACTACTTACGTGACGAGAAAGAAGACAATGTCTTTTTGCAAAAAAATGAAAATGATTATACATTTAAAATATTTCAAGGGACCAAAATTTTATATGGAACAATAGATAACAATGAGGTGCGAGCAAGCGTATCCTTGGCAGAAATGCAACAAAACTCGATTCCAGTCATGAGGCGTTTGTTAGAAATGAATTATAGTTTGAACTATACCCGTTATGCGATGCAAGGCAATAAACTCTCCATGATTTTTGATACACCGAAGGAAATGGCAAGCCCTAGTAAATTATATTATGGCTTGAAAGAGCTTGCAACAAAAGCCGATAAGCAAGATGATTTATTAGTGACAGATTTTGCAACTTTAAAAAGTGTCGATGATTTACATGTAGAAAAATTTGGAGAGCATGAATTAGAAATTAAATACAGTTATTTTAAAAAATGGATAGAAGAAACTTTATTTCGTGTTGAAACTGTGAATCAAGATAGTTTTTCTGGGGGTATTGGTTATTTGTTGCTTTCCCTGATTTATCGTTTAGATTTTTTGATAACACCTGAAGGTAAATTACTGCATGAACTTGAAACTATTAATAATTTGTATTGGATGAATAAAGAAGAAAAAACATCCGTAGAACGAAATCAAATATTAAAGGAATCACTAAAGAAAATTCAATCTTGGCCTAAAGAAGATGTGTTACGATATTTTTATCGAGCCAAATCCACTTTCGCGATTACACTTCCAAAACCTATGGCTGATATAGAAGATAGTATTAAAGTCGCAAATGAGAATGCAAGTTGGTATTTAGAAAATAATTACAAGGATTTTGGTTTGCAAGTCATGGAATATGGTTTAGCATACTGCCAATATTCATATAGTTTACCGAAACCTATTACACAATTATTTACCTTATATATGCAAGTTAATTATAGCGATTTCTTTCTAGCATTGGGATATAATTTGCCATATCGTAATGGGGAAAGCCTGCACATACAAAGTATTCGTACTCGCATTCAAGAAATAATACAAGAAGACAAAGACCGATATCCAAAATTGAATATTCAACTTGAAAAGCTTAAATTTTCATTTCTTGAGGAGTTTAACCTGTCCTTTCTTAGAGAAATTGCTACACTAAATTTCGACGCTAAATAACCCTTACAAATAAATCCTTTAATTATGTCATTTAATATCAGCGAACTATCAGGTAGAAAAGGATTAAACGAAAATTTATTCGAAAAATTAGGGAAGGCTGCGCAAGAAAGTGGAACTGTTTCTATTGAGGAAAGCGAAAGGTTAGCGCAAGAGTTTTTAATTGGAAAAGCTAATACCTTAGGGAGTGCTAGTTTTTACGATTTTACACGTGAAGGGAATCGGAATAAAAAAGTATATGTATGTCGAGGAAGTGCTTGTCTTTGTGCAGGCACTCAGGATACATTACGCGATAAACTTTCATTACATTTTGCAGAAGACGAAATTGGTGCCATGTATTGTATAGGAAGATGTCATGAAAATAGTGCTTTTTTTTACCAAGGTAAAAATTACTCAGGTAAGTCGATTGATGATATTGAACAAATTAAACAGGAGAAAAGTGAGGTGATTGATTCTTATACAATCGCAAGCTATGGTACTTCAATACTCACGAATGATTTTACAGATATTGCAAGCTATTATCAAATTTTGTTAGATGCATTGCAAAAATCACCCGAACATTTATTACAAGAAATACAACTATCAGGCTTAAGGGGTAGAGGTGGTGCAGGATTTCCTACTGCCTTCAAATTAAAAAGTTGTAAAGAAACAGCTAGTGAATTAAAATTCGTGGTTTGCAATGCTGATGAAGGAGATCCTGGCGCATATAGCGATAGATATTTATTGGAACATCAAGCACATTCTGTATTGCTAGGTATGATGTTGGTTGGATATATCATTGGTGCAAAGCACGGGGTATTATATATAAGAGGCGAATATCCAGAAAGTATTGCCATTTGTGAGAAAGCAATTCAAGATTTGAAAGATGTAAATTTGGTAGGTCGCAATATTCGCGAATCAAATTTCGATTTTGAATTTAAAGTAATTCACGCACAGGGAGCATACATTTGTGGTGAGGAAACCGCACTACTTTCATCAATCGAAGGGCAGAGGCCCGAAGTACGAGTACGACCACCCTATCCAGCACAGGTTGGATTATTTAATAAACCCACTATTGTAAATAATGTAGAAACCTTAGCTTGTATTCCATTTATTGTAAAGGAAGGGGGAGAGAAATTTGCAAGCATTGGAAGAGGTAAATCGACAGGTACAAAGTTAATTTCCTTAGATAGCTTCTTCGGCAAGCCAGGTATTTATGAAGTAGATATGGGCACCCCATTAGCATTCGTGATTAACGAAATGGGAGGTGGATTTAATAAAGATGTGAAAGCATTGCATATTGGAGGTCCATTAGGAGGTTTAGTGCCTATAAGTGAAATAAATAAATTGACAGTTGATTATGAAAGTTTTCAAGAACATGGATTTTTATTAGGTCATGCCTCTATGGTAAGTATACCTGCAAGTTTTCCTTTAATTAAATATTTGCAACACCTATTTGAGTTTACAGCACATGAAAGTTGTGGCAAGTGTTTCCCTTGCAGACTTGGCTCTACAAGGGGTCATGAAATGTTTACAAAAGCGATTGATGAAGGGTATAAAATTGATAAAAACTTACTGAATGATTTATTAGAAACGATGGAAATTGGTTCGTTGTGTGCACTAGGAGGCGGATTGCCATTGCCGATCAAGAATGCGTTGCAATATTTTCAAGCTGAACTTAGTGATTATTTGAAGTAATGTAGTTTGTGTATGAAATACAATAGCATAGATGAATATATAACAACTTGTGATGAAGATGTAAAAGGCATTTTACAGCAAATTCGAAGCACGATACAATTGGCATCTCCCAATGCGGTTGAATGTATAAGTTATAATATTCCCACCTTTAAACTAAACGGGAAATCTTTGCTTCATTTTGCAGCATTTAAATACCACATAGGTTTGTTTGTTACACCCAGTGGACATATTAAATTTGAAAAGAAATTTACGAGATAAAATATAAAAGTGGAAAGGGTTCAGTGCAATTTCCATTAAGTAAAGAAATGCCTTTTGGCTTAATAACGAAAGTTGTGGGGTTTAGAACAAAGGAAATAATGCAATCCCAGACCAATAAGGGTTCTAAAATCTCATAGGTTTTGATGGTTAGGTTTTTAATAACCATACTCTTTCAAGTACAAATCATTGTTACGCCAATCTTTACGCACCTTAACGTGAATTTCTAAAAAAACCTTTCTGTCAATAAATTTTTCAATATCTGCCCTAGCATCTTGTGATATTTTTTTTATCATGCTGCCTTGAGCACCCAGCAAAATAGCTTTTTGGCTTTCACGACTTACAATAATATCGGCACCTATTTTAGTGAGAGTTTGTTTTACTTCGTACTGACGAACTAATACGGCTACATGATATGGCAATTCATCATCCAATAAATAAAATAATTTTTCGCGTATCATTTCAGCTACAAAAAAGCGCATGGGTTTGTCAGTTAAAGTATCCGCATCATAGTAGGCAGGCATACTGGGTAAATGCTCAATTATATTTTGCAAGAGCGTATCTAAATGCAGTTGGTTTAGCGCCGAAATTTCCAATATGTTGGAGATAGATTGAATATTGGCTAATGCGGCTTTTACTTTATCTAAATTTCCTTTTTTCGCCTTATCTATTTTATTGATAGCAACTATGGTATGTTGCTTACGACTCAATTTTTCGATATGAGTAATATTTTCTTCAATATCATCATTTACATCCATGAGGTATAAAACAACGTCAGTCCCTTCTCGAACCATGTTCACTTCCTTCATCATACGTTCGTGCAATTTGTATTTTGATTGCAGTAAGCCAGGGGTGTCAGAAAAAATGATTTGATAGTTTTCTTCGGTGAGAATACCTAAAATTTTATTTCGAGTGGTTTGCGCCTTCGGCGAAACGATGGCTAACTTTTCATGCAGCAAAGCGTTCAAAAGTGTTGATTTTCCTGCGTTTGGCTTGCCAAATATACCTACAAAGCCACTTTTGAATTCTTTCATTAGGACAAAGATAACAAGAATCTATTTGGCAAACCATGTTGATGAGGCTTACCTTTGCGCCGCGAGATAGAGCAGCGGTAGCTCGTCGGGCTCATAACCCGAAGGTCACTGGTTCGATCCCAGTTCTCGCAACAAATAGTAGAGATGGCAAGGTGAGAAAAGCTTTGCCATTTTTCATTTTAATAAATGAAAGCCTTTTGAATTCGTAAAATATTGTATTTTAATTGCTGTATTTTCGCGGCAAGGATAGTAGCGGAAATCCTTTGTAAGCAAATGAGGTTTTGCGCGTTGCTTGCTTACAAAGATTGCAGCGGATAGCCTGTAAGCCGCCCTAAAAAAATAAAAAATATGCCACAATATACTGTAGCCGTTGTAGGAAGGCCGAATGTAGGAAAATCGACTTTATTTAATCGCCTGATAGGGGAGCGTAAAGCCATTGTTGATGATATAAGTGGTGTGACACGTGATAGGCAATATGGCGAATGTGAGTGGTCAGGAAAAACGTTTCATGTAATTGATACAGGCGGCTATGTAGCGCATGGGGATGATATTTTTGAACGAGAAATTCGTGAGCAAGTAGAGATTGCCTTGGAAGAGGCACATGTTATTGTATTTGTGGTAGATGTAACTAGTGGTGTAATGGGCTTGGATGAGGAGTTTGCACAATTGTTACACCGATCCACAAAGCCTGTTATTTTAGTAGTCAATAAAGTTGATAATAGTCGACGTCAAGTAGACGGCACTGAGTTCTATAGTTTAGGGTTCGAGAAAATACATTTTATTTCATCATTATCGGGCAGTGGTACGGGCGATTTTTTGGATGATGTAATTTCATTTATGGACGAAGCGGATACTGAATTAAATACCAATTTGCCTAAAATTGCGATTGTGGGTCAACCCAATGCAGGCAAATCATCTTTATTGAATGCATTGGTAGGCGAGACACGAAATATAGTGTCGGATATTGCTGGCACCACACGAGATAGTATTCACACACATTATAAATTGTTTGGGAAAGAATTTATTTTGATTGACACGGCTGGATTGCGTAAAAAAAGTAAGGAAAAAGAAGACCTTGAGTTTTACTCTACCATACGAGCTGTAAAAGCATTGGAAGAAGCTGATGTGGTAATGCTTATGGTTGATGCCACGAAAGGATTTACCGCGCAGGACGTAAATATTTTTAGTTTAGCAGAGCGTAAAGGAAAAGGGATAGTCATTTTGGTAAACAAATGGGATTTAATCGAAAAGGAAACTATGACTTCCAAGAAATGGGAAACCGCTATAAAGGAAAAAGTAAAACCTTTTACAGATGTTCCTATTTTATTTGTTTCAGCAACAGAGAAGCAACGTATTTTGAAAGCGATTGAAGAGGCATTGGATGTACAAGTAAGAAGAACACAACATATACCAACATCACAGCTGAATGATATTATGTTGAAAGAAATCCAACATTATCCACCTCCATTTTATAGAGGAAATGCTGTTTCAATCAAGTTTATCAGTCAATTGCCTATCGTGGTTCCATCCTTTACATTTTTTGCCAATCACCCGGATGAGATTAAGGAAGCTTATCAGAATTTTTTAGAAAATAAACTAAGAAGTCATTTTAATTTTTCGGGTGTGCCGATGCGCTTGTTTTTTAGGAAAAAATAAAGTGCTAGCTCGTTTGTAAGGATTTAGTTGACTAAACCGCCAAATATCATGTAATACGAATATGATTTGCCGATCATACCAATCTATAAATTGACTACAAAATGTGTGATTGAAAATCTTATTCAGCTAGAAATAATCGGGAGTATATGCCAATTAAAAAACATGTTCATTGCAATTGAGTTTGCGAAAATTGGTCTGTTACAATTTTCATTTCTGTATAAAAAAATAACGAGAGGTTTTTGGAAAAGCTCTCGTTATCAATCTTAATTTGGGTTAATGATGATTTTGCGCCGAAAAAGAGATATGCCATGGACTATAATGTAAAACCTTGTTTGTCTTATCACTTATTCTCGTAATTGGCAATGCTACCATAAGAAGTATAATAATTCGGTGTGTGTTATGATTGACTTTGGTATTCCTTCGCCCACTCAATTTTTCGAGAGAAGTACATAATACTAGCCAAAATTAGAAACAACCCAACACTACCTGCCAATAAAGCTCCGTCTTGCAATTGTATCAATACAAAGATGAATGCATATAACATGCTTAAAAATCCAGCGAAAATACTTGCAGTTTTCATACTCTGAAATACACTCTTGGTGTATAAAATTATCAGTAAAATAGTTGCTAAAGCTGCTATAAGATAAGCTTGTACAAATTCGACATACTCCGAAATAGATAAGAGTAATGTATAAAAAATACACAAAGCAAAACCAATAAGTATATATTGAATAGCATGTATACTTTTCTTTTGCAATACTTCGATGAAAAAGTAAACCACAAAAGTGAGCATGATTACCAAAATCTCGTACTTGATGCTGCGTTGCGTTTTTCCATAGTTGTCGAGCGGTTGAATAAGGTTGACACCAAATGTGGATTTATCTAAATTATTTAATACCGTTTTTTGTTGAGGCGGTACACTTCGATATACTTTCCATTCAGCTTCAAAACCATCTTGTTTTACGATGCTTGAGTCCGGCAGATAATTTCCTGTAAAATCTCTGTCTTTCCAATTAGATTTCATTTTAACAATGGTATTCATGCTAAGCGGAGTAAAAAATATTTTTTCGCGGCCTCCCAAATAAAGTTGCATATCAAAACTATGATTTTGGGCAATTGTGCTGGCATCAAAAGGAATGTTTACAGTCAAAGCTTCGGAATTTCTTTCCATATTAGATTCATCAGAGGGGTATAGCCTGTTGTTATTGCCATTGTACGATACACCTAATGAGTTATTGATATTCAATTTATAAGTTTGTTTGTCCCAAATGATATTGGTTTGCTCTTGTAAACCTTTTAAATCGCTAATACCGAAAACAGCGTGGCTTCATTGAGCAACATATTTTCCACTAGAATATTTAATGCTTTTTTGTTAAGTGGGGTAAACATACCTGTAATATGTAGACTGGCATTATAAAGAGGAACTTTAAAAGTCCTATTATTCTTGTTTTCAGCATGTTGTTTAGCATTAATTTTAAGCGATTCAGGCATAAAGAACGCGAATGAACGAGAAGTTATATTTTCCCCTTCAGAATTTTTTTCCGCTTGTAAATACGGAATTACCAAAACAGGGCCACATACTGTTTGCATATTACCGCATTGAGTGGCTATTTCAGCCTTCACCGTTTCGTTTCTTGCCTGTCGCTCAGTGATTAGATTACCTATGAAGTGAGTTGGAATGAGTAAAGTGAGTATCAAAATGCTAATCATACAGCCTTTGAAGAAATTTTTATGCCGCTGCATAAAGGGTTCTTCGTAAACAATTTGATGAGCTTCGTTTAACTGCGTACCTTGATGGCTGTTGGTTTCTTGCTGATTTTCAGATTGTTGTGTTCCCAAATGTATTTTTTATTTAAAAGTGCTTTGAAAAACAAAGCTGTAAGATTATTTCTTATCTTTTAGATGCTGACTGTTAAATAAAATAGAAATCTCATGCTGATACAAAATGAGCCTGAAATGTTGTTTTCTGGGCTTACTGGAAACAATATTATCCTATTGAACTCGAATAATACTTCATACTGTACTATCTTTAGCCCCAATATATGTGGACAGTTTTAGCAAATTTTATACTTCATTTTCGTGCTTCGATTCTAATCATTTTATTGATATCCACGGTGATAATGGGTTATTTTGCTTCCAAAGCACAAATGCGTTATGACCAATCTAGCGCTATACCACAAAATAATCCAAAGAACATAGAACATTTGGCTTTTAAAAAGAAGTTTGGTGAGGATGGTTCAATGATAGTTGTAGGCTTCACGACAGATAATTTTTTTACACCATCTTTTTTCGAAAAATTTACTTCTTGGCAGCAAAGGATTAAAAATTTAGAAGGTATTGAAAACACATTAAATATTGCTACAGCTATCAATGTAAAAAAACAAGTAACCGATACGAGTGAGAAGCTAATTACTGAGCCTATTTTCAATAATAAAGAATCTTTTGATTCGAGTAAGCTCACTTTTTTGAATTTGCCTTTTTACAAAGATTTATTATACCATGATAATAATTATTTGACTGCGATTTATCTTAGCGGAGAAGCTTTAAGATCGTTCCGACGGATTGAACTAACCAAAGAAATAAAATTAATTACAGATTCTTTTGCAAAGGAGCAAGGTATTGAAGCTCACTATTCGGGCTTGCCTTTTATTCGTTCTCTTTTATCAGAAAGCATCAAGTATGAAATGAAATTAATATTAGTGGCCTCGTTGCTACTTACTTCGTTTATACTATTACTTTTCTTTCGGTCGTTTACAGCAGTTATTTCATCTATACTCATTGTGTTAGCTGGCGTATTGTGGGCCATTGGAATTTTGTACTTGTTAGATTATAAAATTTCAATTCTTACGGCTTTAGTTGCTCCTTTGGTGGTTGTAATTGGTATCCCGAATTGTATTTATTTTTTGAATAAATATCATACACAGTTTGCCTTGTTAGGGAATAAGCATGATGCACTTATAGGTATGATTGAGCGTATGGGTATTGTTACTTTGTTTACCAACTTAACAGCAGCCATTGGTTTCGGTGTTTTTTACTTTACGCAAAGTCAAATACTCAAAGAATTTGGTTTAGTGGCAGGGGTGAGTATTCTGGTAGTTTTCTTTATTTCATTATTTGCAATTCCTTCTTTATTTAGCTATTTAAAGGAACCAAAAACAAAGCATACTAAATATTTGGAAAATAAATTTTTGATCGCGACCTTACTTAAATTTGAACATTTTGTGGTGGTGCACCCTAAATTTACAACTGCTTTTTGGATGATAGTTTTAGGGATTTCTTGCATTGGAATTACACGTTTAAAAAGCAGAAGTTTTATTGTAGATGATTTACCGAAGAAAAATATTGTTTATGGTGATTTAAAATATTTTGAAAAACATTTCCATGGTGTAATGCCCTTGGAAATTATGATAGATACAAAGAAGAAAAATGGGGCTACCACTTTACCGACGATTCAAAAAATAGATCAGTTCACAACTGCTTTGCGCGAATATCCACAACTTTCAAAACCTCTTTCAATTGTGGAAGCGATTAAGTTTGCCAGACAAGCCTATTATGATGGCGATAGCACAAGTTATGCGGTTCCAAACGGCTTTGATGTGGCTTTTTTATTGCCCTATTTGCGCATGAAAACGGATACAAGTAAAACGCAATTTAATAAGCTTGTAAGTTCTTTTGTAGATAGTACCAAACGATTTGCACGCATTAGTGTGGGTATTGAAGATTTAGGAAGCAAACAATTACCCATATTGCTACAGAATGTGCAAGAGAAAGCAAATGAAATATTCGATTCAACACGTTACAGTGTCACTTTTACAGGTACTAGCATAGTATTTTTAGAAGGGAGTAAATTTATTACGGATAGTTTACGCGATAGTCTTTTGCTTGCTTTGGTAATGATCACATTGTGCATGATTTTCTTGTTTCGATCTTGGCGCATTGTACTCATCTCAATTCTTACTAACATGATTCCATTGGTGATAACCGCAGGTGTTATGGGATTTTCGGGTATCCCGCTCAAGCCATCTACCGTTTTAGTATTTAGTATCGCATTGGGTATAGCCATTGATGTTACGATTCGGTTTTTAGTGAACTATAAACAAGATCTTGTAAAATTTAATTACAATATTGATGAAACAGTAAAGGGCACAATACAAGAAACTGGCATCAGTATTATTTATACTTCTTTGATTTTAGCGGCTGGGTTTATTGTATTTCTAGTTTCAGAATTTGATGGAACAAAAGCATTGGGTTACTTAACAGCTTTAACTTTGATTCTTGCGATGATCACCAATCTTTCCATCTTGCCAGCCCTCTTGGTTCGATTCGATAAACATAAAGGCAAGCAAAAATAAATTTTGTAAATTGTATCCTATTTATTTTTATGTAATCATTGCATGACCAAAGAAGAATTTCAAACCATACTACCATCTATTCCTACGCAACCCGGTGTTTATAGGTATTATAATGATGATAACATAATAATTTATGTTGGCAAGGCTAAGAATTTAAAGAAGCGCGTCACGAGTTATTTTTCGAAGATATCAGACTCGTTCAAAACGAGAAAACTAGTAAGCGAAATTGTACGTATGGAATTCGCCGTAGTAGATACAGAGCAAGACGCTTTGTTACTTGAAAATTCGCTTATCAAACAATACCAGCCTAAATATAATTTCGTATTAAAAGACGATAGAAGTTATCCGCACATTGTGATAAAAAACGAACCGTTTCCACGTATCTTTCTAACGCGTCGTGTGATTAAAGATGGCTCGGAATATTTAGGTCCTTATACTTCGGTAGATCAGGTGCGAGATATGTTAGCACTTATTAAACAACTCATGCCTATTCGATCTTGTAATTTAAATCTAACAGAGAAAAGTATCGCTGCTGGAAAATTTAAAGCTTGTTTGGAATATCATATTGGTAATTGCAAGGCCCCTTGTATTGGGATGCAAAGCTTAGATGAATATTGTTGGTATGTAAATCAAATACGTGAAGTTTTCAGAGGCAAGACGCATGAAATTGCAAAGCGCTATAAGCTTGAAATGAAGGCATATGCGGAGAATATGGAATTTGAGAAAGCAGAAATCATCAAGCAAAAACTTAACTATCTAAAAAACTATCAAAGCCAATCAATTATTGTAAATACCAAAATCGACAATATAGATGTATGCAGCATACAATCTGTTGAAGAGTATGCTTGCCTTAATTATATGATTATGATACAGGGTAGTATACGACAAACACATTCGTTTCGTATCGATAAAAAATTAGATGAAACGGATGAAGAAATATTGACGCAATCGTTGATGCAACTTCGTGATAGATTTCAAAGTTCATCCAAAGAAATAATTGTTCCGATATCGATTACTTTGGATGCGAGTACAATAATTACTATTCCGAAGAGTGGCGACAAGAAGAGATTACTGGAATTATCCTTGCAAAATGTTGACTATTATATGCGAGAACAGAAGCGAAAACTCGCGTTGAACTTGCATGAAAAATCGGAGGCAGATTATAGGGAACTTCTTGAAAACGTACAAACAGATTTACGACTTACCCAATTACCAATTCATATCGAATGCTTTGATAACTCTAACTTTCAAGGCGCATATCCAGTAAGTGCAATGGTATGTTTTTTAGACGGCAAGCCAAGTAATAAAAATTATCGTCATTATCATATTAAAACCGTTGAAGGCATTAATGATTTTGCGAGTATGAAAGAAACGGTTTATCGAAGGTTTAAACGTTTACTTGATGAAAATAAATCTTTACCCCAGCTTGTAATTATAGATGGAGGAAAGGGTCAATTAAGTGCTGCCATGGAGAGCATAATAGCGCTGAAATTACATGGTAAAATAAGTGTGGTAGGCTTAGCGAAGAATGTCGAAGAAATTTTCTTTCCGGGTGATAGTGAATCACTGAAATTGCCTTATCAAAGTGAGACACTTAATTTGCTCAAGTACATACGCGATGAGGTACATCGTTTTGGCATTACATTTCATCGAAAAATTAGGAGTAAAGGGATTGTCAAAAATGAGTTAGAGAATATTAAGGGAATTGGAGAAAGTAAAGCCCAACAGTTGCTGACACATTTCCGCTCGGTAAAAAAAGTAAAACAAGCTAGCTTGATAGATTTAGAAAGTGTAATAGGTAAGGCGGCAGCTCAGTTGGTTTGGCAGCATTATCAAGATTTGGGTTAATCATTCGTACAGAGCTCGAAGTTTTTTAGCTAAGATGTATTGCAGCAACGACAGTAGCGGAAATCCTTTGCGGTAGCCTTGCTTAGCCGTCTTGCCTGCAAAGATTGAAGCGAATGGCGTGTCTGCCGCAATAAATTTGAAGTACAAGATACTAAATAGTTAAAAGCAAGTTTCATTCCTTCGGGCGAATTGGCTACCTTTACGGCTCTAATTTTTTAGCACGAAATGCAAAATTTACAAGATATTGCCACTCAGGTTCGCCGAGACATAGTAAGAATGGTTCATGGTGTACAAAGCGGGCATCCTGGTGGTTCATTAGGTTGCACGGATTATTTAGTAGCACTTTATTTTCATGTCATGAAGCACAATCCAGCGTTTAGCATGGATGGGAAGGGCGAAGATTTATTTTTTCTTTCGAATGGGCATATCTCGCCGCTTTTTTATAGTGTGTTAGCGCGAAGTGGTTATTTCGATATTCAAGAATTGGCAAGTTTTCGTAAAATTAATACGCGTTTACAGGGTCATCCTGCTACGTACGAACATTTGCCAGGTGTAAGAATAGCAAGTGGTTCATTAGGTCAAGGTTTAAGCGTAGCCTGTGGTGCGGCTTTGGCAAAAAAATTAAATAAGGATGAAGGAATTGTATATTCATTGCATGGTGATGGTGAATTACAAGAAGGTCAAAATTGGGAAGCTATTATGTTTGCCGCCCATCATAAGATTGATAATTTAATTGCCACAGTTGATTACAACGGCCAGCAAATAGATGGTGCTACAAAAGATGTAATGAACCTAGGCGATATAGGGTCGAAGTTTGCTGCATTTGGATGGGACGTGTTGCATTTGGATGGTAACAACATGAGTGAAGTAGTGCAAACCTTAGCGCTTGCGAAGAGCAAATTGGGAAATCAAAAACCTATTTGCCTCATTATGAAAACCGCTATGGGAAAAGGTGTCGATTTTATGGAAGGTACTCATGAATGGCATGGTATAGCACCTAACGATGAGCAATTGGCTCGCGCATTGGCACAATTGCCAGAAACGTTGGGAGATTATTAAATGAAACCTTGACACAAATGGTAAAACTAAAATGGACAATGGTTGCGCTTTTTTGCTTTTTGTGTCAGTGTATACATGCACAAACTACCCCTAAAAAATCTCGCATTTTATTCATCTTAGATGCCTCTTCGAGTATGACATTTCCTTGGGGAAACAGCGAAAGCAAAAGATTTGATATAGCGAGTAATATTTTGCTTCGAACGATAGATAGTATTTACGCGATTAATAATGAAGTACAATTTGCAGTAAGAGCTTACGGAACACAGCATCCTGCGCAAGAAAAAAATTGTACCGATACCGAATTAGAAGTGCCTTTTAATTTCCAAAATGTAAGTCAAATAAAAACTCGCTTGAAGTATATCAAACCTATTGGATTTTCACCCATCGCGTATAGTTTGCAACAAGCGGCAAAAACCGAATTGGCGAATACAAATGAGTACGACTATAGCATCATTTTTATAACTGATGGCGGTGAAAGTTGCAATGGCGATATATGTAACACGTTTGCAGCTTTAATTGCGAATAAAGTAAAAGTAAATCCTTACATCATTGGTTTAGATCAAAATGATCAGTTGAAAAGTTACTATGCTTGTCTAGGAAAATATATCGAAGTAAACAAGCCCCAAGATATTGATTTGGCTATCAAGATGATTGTAGATGCGAATAGAATATTACTCGAAAAGCCAAAAACCTTGAAACTAACCACAACTTTCTCTGGAGAAAAAGAAGTAAAACCGGCCGTAAATTCCAAGCCAGAGAAAGCAGAACTTCAATTGTTGAAATTGGCTTATTTAAAATCGCCGAAAGATAATGTGAGTATCAAAAGTTTGAAGCCTCTAGCATTTAAAAAATCAAGGATAAAAATACCGTTTGAATTTGAAGTAATCAAACTTGATAGAGGTGAAGAATTTGGTATTCATAAGCAAAGTTATTTTATGTTATCTAATTTAGCTCGCTCTCAAATTGGATTATCAACACCTAAGTCTTTAGCGTATAAAAAGAAAGCAAAACTCAACTTAAACTTTGAGTTTGAAAAGCCTATTGTAAAAAAAATGTTTGAATTAGAAAGCAGGTCTATTTTTCAAACATCACTCAAAAAGATAGATTTGAGGCCTTTGAGTCTGAAATCAGTATCTTTAGTAAAAAAGCCTAAAGCCATTGTAAAATTTGATTTTCCTATAGAAAGACAAAGTTTTGATATAAGAACTTTGATACCGCCACCTCCTATCAATCTGACGATAAGTAAAAGCGTGAAGACACAAGTAAAAACAATAAAACCAATCAAAGTGAAGCTTGTAACGCTAAAGTTTAATTTTCCGGTGGATAGAGATTCGTTTCAATTGAAAAATTTAACGCTAGTTGAATCATCATTTCTAAAACAAACGCCGAATAGTATAGTCAACACCAAGGAAATTGCTTATAAGAAAAGTAAAATAAAGTTGGCTTTCAATTTAGAAGAAGTGAAGAAAGAGGAATTACAGAAATTGATTTTAGGCAAAGCACCTTTAAAATCATATGCTTTTCAGTTGCCATCGCAACGTGATATGATAAAGTATAAAAGGAAAACTAAACTTACCTTAAAACTTGACTCGACTGAACCTATTGTGAAAAAGGATAGTGTGAAACCTACTTCTATAAATAATGATACAAATTTAGAGTTCACAACAGAGACAGAAAATAGTACAGAAACAAAAGTGCAAGTTTTCTTTAAAGGTGTGAATGGGAAAACCTACCCGAAAGCTACACCTCGAATTCTTGTAAAGGATGTAATAACAAACCAAGAAGTTACTGCATTCAACCGTCAAATTGAGAATGGCATACCTATACCTCAATTAGTTCAAGCAGGAACTTATAATTTTGTGTTACCTGGTTTTAATGATTTGTATGCCAACAATGTTAAAATTGAATTGAATAAAATCAACAAGATTACTATCAAAGTGACAGAGGGTTCATTACAATTTCGATATGGAGGAAATCCTTCGCGCCCTATTTCGGAATATAGTGCAGTTGTAAATAGACGTTTCGCGGCAGGATTAACTGTACAACAAAAATGTACAGATAAATTGTACTACGAACCTGGTACCTATTATGTTGAGATAAACACAACACCGGTATCAAAATTTAGTGTGGATCTTACGTTTGGCGCCGTCTATGAGTTGCAAATACAAGAAAGCGGCTTTCTACAAATTAAAAACACAACTAAAGTTGGGAAAGCGGTGCTAGGTCAAGTGATGAATGATGCATTTTTGCCTTTTTATGATATGAATATTAATGGAGATGTTTCAAAGCAAAAACTTACCATCCAGCCAGGCATTTATGAAGTCACGTTTCTAATTGACCCTAAGATGCCATTGGCTGGCACAAAGAAGATTAAGTTCAGAATAGAATCGAATAAAACTACTGACTTGTTGTTGGAATAGGAAGATGTAATTATATACCCTGATGAATATCATAAAAGTAAATACTGAAGATTTGGTGCAAGCATTTTTACGAATGCCAAAATCCATTTATAAAAAAGATAAAAATTACATTCAACCATTAGATAAGGATATTGAAGAAGTGTTTGATGTGAGTAAGAATAAATTTTTCAAACAAGGAGAGTGTGAAAGATGGTTGTTGCAAAATGAGAAGGGTGAATATGTAGCTCGTATAGCTGTATTTGTCAACAAGAAATATTTGCAAGAACAACCCACAGGCGGCTTTGGGTTTTTTGAGTGTATCGACAATCAAGAAGTTGCGGATTATTTATTAGATGAAGCGAAAAAATGGTTGCAAGAGCGAGGTATGCAAGCCATGGATGGGCCAATAAATTTTGGTGAACGAGATAGATGGTGGGGCTGCTTAGTAAGTGGGTTTGATGAACCTTTGTATTGCATGAATTACAATCCGCCATACTACCAAAAGTTGTTGGAAAATTATGGTTGCCAAGCTTATTTTCATCAACTATGTTTTGGTATGGATGTGGCTACACCCTTAAGCGCTAAGATGAATAAGTGGCATGATTATTACGAACAACATAGCGATTTTCAGGTAGAGTATATTCGAAAGAATAATTTAGAGAAATACGCACAAGATTTTTCAACCATTTATAATAAAGCTTGGGCGAAGCATGGAGGAGGAAAAACCATAGAGTTGAAGCAAGCTAAACTTATTTTCAAGAAAATGAAACCTGTAATTGATGAGAAAATTACTTGGTTTGTATATTATAAAAATGAACCTATCGCGATGTGGGTTAATATTCCGGATTTGAATCAATATTTCAAACACTTCAATGGGAAATTTGGATTGATGCAAAAAATACATTTTATGTATTTAAAATTGACGGGAACTT
>Ga0315904_10004581_pt1 | contig 19619 bp, 14 predicted proteins | sample LakEriMetagenome_6_FD_203529 | JGI IMG/M metagenome (GOLD analysis project Ga0315904, IMG submission 203529) | Freshwater fungal communities from buoy surface, Lake Erie, Ohio, United States - Buoy 12 MA120 | ecosystem: Environmental > Aquatic > Freshwater > Lake | place: USA: Lake Erie, Ohio...
GGTCGCGGTAGATCGCAAACGACCGCTCCGCCATCCGCCTGGCGATGGCCGTCCACTCCGGCTTCGGCTCGCTCCGCCTCACGCTGGAGGCGACCAGCGTGGCCCAGGTGACCTGCTCGAGGTGCCGCCGCGCGATCTCGGGATCATCGTAGCGCTCCGCGAGCACCTCTCCCTGCTCGGTGAGCCGCAGGGAGCCGTCGAGCGTTTCGGACGGCAGCGAGAGGATGCCGCGGGCGGCGGGGCCGCCGCCGCGACCGAGCGAACCGCCCCGGCCGTGGAAGAAGGTGAGGGCCACGCCGCGGGCGTCGGCAGCGGCGTGGAGCTGGCTCTGGGCGTGTTGCAGGCCGCAGCACGCCGCCACGTAGCCGCCGTCCTTCGTGCTGTCGGAGTAGCCGACCATCACGATCTGGCGGTCGCCCCGGCTGCGGAGGTGGTCGCGGTAGGGGGCGACGTCGAGAATCGCCGCCAGCGTGTCGTGGGCGTGGGCGAGGTCGTTGATCTTCTCGAACAGCGGCACCACCGCGATGTCGGTCGTCGCCACCGTCCCGCCGGCCGCGGCGGCCCGCGCCTGAGCCCAGCGCCACAGCCAGAGCACGGAAAGCACATCGGCCGGGCACCGCGTGAGGCTCACCACCGCGCCGCCGAGGCACCGCGGACCGCACCGCACGCTCGCGGCGTGGAGCGTCTGGAACAGCCGCAGCGAGTCGACCGCGAGCGGCCGGAGGCGATCCTCCGGCACTTCGCCGACGCGGCCAAGCGAATCGACCAGCATCCGCGCGCGGGCCGCGTCGTCGAGCGACTCGTAGGCAGCGGCGTCGGCCACGATCCCGGCCGCAGCGAGAATGTCGCCCATGATCTCGCGGTAGGCGCGGGCGTCCTGGCGGACGTCGAGCCGGGTCATGTGGAGGCCGAACGTCCGCACGAGGTCGAACCACGACTGCGCGGGGGAATCCTCAGCGAGGCAGCCATCGCGGCGGAGGGCGTCGAGCAGCGGCACGAGGTCGGCCTGGAGGTCATCGCCGTCTCGGTAGGCCCAGTCGGCCGCCGGCGACGTGAGCGATTCCGCACGCGAGGCCTCGAGCCGCGCGCCGATCATCCTGATCCAGCGTCGGTACGTTTCATGCGCAGGAATCGGTTCCACAGCCGCGGCGACGACGGGCCACCGGTCGCAGATCGCAGAGAGCGACGCGACCAGCGGCACCGCGCCATCGGCCACGTGGGCCGACACGGTGAGCAGGTCGTGGAGACGATCGCACCAGGCGAGGTGCTGCTCGACCGCCGCCGCACGGAGCCGCAGGAGCGTGGCCTCCGTCACGTCGGCGGTCACGAACGGATTGCCGTCGCGGTCGCCCCCCATCCACGAACCGAACGAGAGGAAGGCCGGCACGGCGAATCGGTGCCCCGGGTAGTGTTCCGCCAGGGCTCGGCGCAGGGCGGCGTGGACCTGCGGCACGGCCTCCCAGAGCCGCGGCATGATCGACAGTCCGCGATCCACTTCGTCGAGCACCGTCGGCCGCGTGGGGCGGAGAAACTCCGTCTGCCAGAGCAGCGTGAGCTCGCTCCGCATGTCGGCGGCGTGGCGGGCACGCTCGCGGGGCAGAAGATCGGCGGCGTCGAACTCCTGCAGGCTCTTCCGCATCCTCCGCAGCTTCGCCCGGATCGATCTCCGCTTGGCTTCGCTCGGGTGCGCCGTGAACACGAGTTCGACCGCGAGCCGGTCGAGCACCATCTGGACATGGTCGGGCGGCGCGCCGAGCGATTTCAGTTCGGCGATCCCGGCGGCGAGCGATTCGCCGAGGGGTTCGGGATGCTGGAGCCGCTCGCGCTCGCGGAGCACGCGGATCCGCTGCCGATCCTCCGCGATGTTGGACAGGTCGAAGAAGATGCCGAGCGCCCGGGCAACCACGGTCGCCTGCCGTTCGTCGAGCGATTCGATGCGGGCGGCGAGCGCCGACTCGGCGTCGTGGCGGCCCTGTCGTCGCTCGCGGGCCAGCCGGCGGACTTCCTCGACGAGGGCGTGGGCCTCCTCGCCGGCGAGTTCCTGGATCACGGATCCGAGCATCTCGCCCAGAAACCTCACGTCGCGACGGAGGAGCTCGTCGTGGCTGGCGGCGAGTGCGGGTGCGGGTGCGGGTGACACGCGGACGGCCGGCGGGAGGGTGGGGCGGGATTTCACGCACGGTTGTACTTGCAAAGCCTGCGCCGGAAAGCCGGTTCCGACAGGCTGCGGCGGCCGAACGGGGTTTTTTCGGCTCAAACAGCGGGGTTGGGGGGTGGAGCGGTCTGCCGGGCAGACCAGGAGAGCCATGCGGGGCTGCACACTCCGTGGGCAATGGCCCGCCTCGCCATGGCGGGTATGCTGCGAAGATGAGCAGCTTCAGTCATCAGCGGTTTGTGTTCCTGATGGTTGCGTCCGTCGCATGGACGGCCTGCGGATGGGCCTTCTCGGCCGACCTCGACGACCTCCACGTCGCCTCGCCGGACCGGATTCGGCGGATGCAGTCCGATGCCGAACTCGCCGGCCGGGCGTGGTGGGGCTACTGGGGCGACCAGCCGCAGAAGTATGTCTCGCACTCGAGTCATTCCAACCGGCTGATCCCCGTCTACTCGTTCGGCATGTCGCACGACGGGGTGAGCGGCACGAACAGCGTCTACCGCGATGCCCGGAAGCTCGAGGCGCTCTACGGCCGCCTGCCCGACCGCACGCTCAACCCGGAGGCCGAGTACTTCGACCAGACCGACGTCTACCGCCTGCAACTTGCCGCCGCCGATGCCGGCAAGAAGTACATCGTGCTTGTGATCTTCGACGGCATGGACTGGCATACCACGCGGACCGCGGCAATCGCGACGCGTGGAAAGGTGGAGTACACCGAAGGCCGCGGCACCGGATTCTGCTTTCAGGACTACCGCGGGGCGCCGACCGATTTCGGGTTCTGCGTGACGAGTCCGGCGAACGACAAGACGACGACCGACGTGGATGCCCAGGCAGTGAAGAACCCCGGCGGCGAGGTTCCGGGCGGATACGATCCGAATCGGGGCGGGGCGACTCCTTGGTCGCGGCGGGCCAGCCTCACGTATCTCATCGGCAAGGATCGCGACGTGCCGCATCCGTATACCGACTCGGCCGCGTCGGCGGTGTCGTTCTGCTCCGGCATCAAGACCTTCAACGATGCGATCAACGTGGACGTGAACGGCGGGCACGTCGAGTCGATTGCCCGCAGGCTCCAGCAGCGGGGCTTCGCGGTCGGGGCGGTGTCGAGCGTGCCGGCGTCACATGCCACCCCCGCCTGCAGCTATGCCAACAACGTCAGTCGAGACGACTACCAAGACATCGCCCGTGACCTCGTGGGCCTGCCGTCGATCGCTCATCGCACGGAGCCTCTGCCGGGTCTTGACGTGGTGATCGGCGGTGGCTTCGGTGTGCCGGCTGATTCCGAGAAGGACAAGGACCAGGGTGCGAATCTCGAGCCGGGCTTGAAGTATGTCGCCGACTCGACGCTCAAGGCGATCGACGCGGCGGCCGGCGGCCGCTATCGGATCGCGGAACGGACGGCGGGCCGTCGCGGCGGCGACGTGTTGGCCGAGGCGGCGGCCGATGCGATCGCCCGCAACCTGCGGCTCTTTGGCCTGTTCGGCGCGGGGGAAGGGCATCTGCCGTTTCAGACCGCCAACGGCGATTACGACCCTGCGGCAGGCCACCTGCCGACGAACGAGGAGGTGGACACCCTCCGAAAAAAGTATGGATCCACGATCCGCTACACCGAGGCCGACCTCGTCGAGAATCCCTCGCTTGCCGAGATCGCGACTACGGCGATGGACGTGCTCGCCTCCAAGGGCCGCTTCTGGCTGATGGTGGAGGCGGGTGAGGTGGACTGGGCCTCGCACGCCAACAACATCGACAACGCGATCGGCGCCGTGCGGGCCGGCGACGCCGCCGTTCGGGCGGTGTTCGACTGGATCGAGCGTCACGACGCCTGGGCGGATTCCGCGGTGATCGTGACCAGCGACCACGGCCACTCCTTCGTGCTCACCGAGCCCGAGGCGTTCACCGGCGGGCTCTGATCGCGACCGTCGCGTGGCCGAGTGGGCAGCGGTCCGGAGAAGACACAGGTTGAAAACCTGTGCTACGAGATCAACTGCTTCATCTCGCGGACGGCCTGCGTGAGCCCGATGAACACGGCCCGGGCCACGATCGAGTGACCGATGTTGAGCTCGCCCATGCCCTCGATGCGAGCCACCGGCAGCACGTTGCGGTAGGTGAGCCCGTGGCCAGCGTTGAGGTCGAGGCCGGCTTGCCGCACCATCACGCCCGCCCGGGCGAGCTTCACGAGTTCATCGTGCCGGCCGCCGTCGGTCGTGGCATTGGCGTAGCAGCCGGTGTGCAGTTCCGCAGCCGCGGCCCCGAGGTCGACCGAGGCGTCGATCTGCTTGGCACATGGGTCGATGAACATCGACACCGCGATCCCGGCGTCCTTGAGCCGCCGCACCGCCTCGGCCGTCGCGTCGCGGTGGGCGACGATGTCGAGGCCGCCCTCGGTCGTCACCTCCTCCCGCTTTTCGGGCACGAGCGTCACCTGGCAGGGCTTCACCCGGCAGGCGATGTCGATCATCGCCGGCGAGATCGCGCACTCGAGGTTGAGCTTCACCTGCACCGTCTGCCGCAGCACATCCAGGTCGCGGTCCTGGATGTGGCGGCGGTCTTCGCGGAGGTGCACCGTGATGGCGTCGGCGCCGCCGAGTTCGGCGAGCGCCGCCGCCCACACGGGATCAGGCTCCACCGTCCGGCGGGCCTGCCGGACGGTGGCGACGTGATCGATGTTGACGCCGAGGGTTGCCATGCGGCCTGAAGCGTCGCCGCCGGCTACTCCTTTTTCAAGAGCACGACCGCATTGCCGCGGGGCGTGCGGACGCCGAGCACCACGCCATCGGCCGCCGACTCATTGGCCAGGGCCTGCTCGAACTCGGCCAGGCTGACGACGGGCGTCTTGCCGACCTTGCGGATCAGCACGCCCGGCCCGAGCCCCGCCGCGGCGGCCACGCCATCGGAATCGACGCGGTCGATCAGCACGCCGTCGAAATCGGCGTAGGTGTCTTCGGCCATCGATCCCTTATCGCGAACCTCGAGGCCAAACTCCGCCGAGTAGAACGTCTCGGCGTTGCTCTCGGCCTCCGGCTTCGTCGTCTGGCCGGCTTTCGCGAGATCCGAGGGGAGCGGCTTGACGGTGACCGTGAGCGTCACCTGCTCGCCGTCGCGGAACACGGTGAGCGTGTGGGGCTTGCCCACCGCCGACCGCTCCACGATCTCCTGCAGCGACCGCGTGCCCTTGACGGGCTGGCCGTCGAAGGCGGTGATCACGTCGAGTTCCTGCACGCCGGCGGCTGCGGCGGGCGAGCCCGGCACCACGTCGTTGACGAGCACGCCGTTGCGATCCTTGACGCCGAGTTTCGTCGCCATCCGGGCGTCGAGTGGCCCCATCTGCACGCCGATGTAGGCCCGCTCCACCTTGCCCTTGGCGATCAACTGGTCGGTCACCCACCGCGCGAGGTTGGCCGGGATCGCGAAGCCGATGCCCTGATAGCCGCCGCTGTTGGAGGCGATGGCCGTGTTGATGCCGATCACCTCGCCCTCGAGGTTGATCAGCGGGCCGCCCGAGTTGCCGGGGTTGATCGCGGCGTCGGTCTGGAGGAACTGGGCCCGGCGGATGCCGCCAAGCTCGCGGCCCTTGCCGCTGATGATGCCGGCACTGACGGTCGTCTCGAGTTCGAACGGATTGCCGATGGCGATCACCCAGTCGCCGATCTCGAGCTTGTCGGAGTTGCCGAGCTTCGCGGTGGGTAGATCCTTGGCGTCGGCGAGCTTGACGACGGCGAGGTCGCTTTCGGGGTCGGTCTCGATGGTGGCGGCCTTGAACTCCCGGCCGTCGGAGAGTTCGACGATCACCTCATCGGCCCCCTCCACGACATGGTTGTTGGTGATCACCACGCCCGACGCGTCGACGATCACGCCCGAGCCCACGCCGGAGCGACCCGGCATCTTGCCCCCTTCCGGCATGTTGAACTCGAAGCCCTCGGGAAGCCCGTCGGGAAACATGCCCTCGAACGGCGTGTCCTTGAACGGATTCTCGCCCCGGCCCCGATGCGGGCCGCGTCCGGAGGCCTTCTTCGGCTTGGCTTCGCTGCGGACGACGACGACCGCCGGCGTGGCGTTCTCGGCGGCCCGGCGGAAGGCCTTGGAGAGTGCGTTGGCGTGGACGAGGTCGTCGGCAGCAGTCTCGGCCCGCACGGCCACGGGTGCCAGCGCGGCGACGACGGCGGCGGCGGCGAGGGCTGCGGCGCAAAACACACAGGCGGCCGGCCGGTGAACACCTCGGCGGGGGGAGGGTGAGCTGTTGGAGGGTTGGATGTTGAGGGCTGTCATTGGGAAAACTCCTTTCGTGGACGGTTCCATCGCGAAAAAGTGTAGGCCCGACACGCGCAAACGGCACCGGCCGGCCAGGGGGCCGGCGGTGCTCGCGGAGACGCGGTTCCCCACCTGTACGCCGCCCGGCGGGAGGTTGTTCGAAGAAGTTTTCCGAGCGGGCCCGCCGAGGGCCACGGGGATGACGGCCCGCGTTGACACTCCGCGGAAATCCCCGATATTTCCCTGGGTTGGAATCACTGGAGCATGCATGGCCGGGCACGAGCAACGGGCAGAGGCCGACAGCGGGATCGACGTGGCCGAGTGCCAGCGGCGGATCGGCCACGAGTTTCGCGACCCGGCCCTGCTGATCGCCGCCCTGACGCACGCCTCGGGCGCCCTGCACCGGCTGGCCTCGAACGAGCGGTTGGAGTTTCTCGGCGACGCGATCCTCGGGTTTCTCGTCTGCGAGCGGCTCTACCGCACGTTTCCCGACTCGCTCGAGGGAGATCTCACGCGGATCAAGTCGGTGGTCGTCAGCCGGGAGACGTGCAGCCGAATCAGCGAACAGCTCGAGCTGATCGACTTCCTGATCGTGGGGAAGGGGCTGTCAACGCCCAGCCGCGCGGTCCCGTCGTCGGTGCTCTCCGACCTCTTCGAGTCGCTGGTGGCGGCGATCTATCTCGACGGCGGCATGGATGCCGTCCGGCCGCTGGTCGAACGCATGCTCGTGCCCGAGATCGAAAAGGTTGTCAGCGGCGAGATGGGGTCGAACCACAAGTCGCTCCTCCAGCAGTGGGCCCAGCGTGACTTCGGCATCACGCCCACCTACGAGGTGCTCGAGGAGGTTGGGCCCGACCACAGCAAGAGCTTCCACGTGTCGGCCCAGATCGGCGGTCGGCGGTATTCCCCGGCTTGGGGCCGCAATAAGAAGGAAGCCGAGCAGCGGGCGGCCTCCAACGCCCTGGGCGAGCTCCGCTCGGAACCCCGAGGTGGCGGCGGGGGCTGATCCGGGGCAGGTGCGTGCATCGCGGGCGCGCCAGGTTGGCTGCGGTGTCTGGTGGCGGTTCGCCCCACGCCTCATGGCGTTGCGAAGGATCGAGCGTGCCGGGTGAGAATGCCGGGCACGGGGGCCGCGGCGTTCAAACCGGCGGGCGGATGGCCGCTGGTCGCCGGTCTGGTTGCCGTCGTGGCCCGGGCGTGTCATGGTGTCGGTTCCGCCGGTCGGCGGAGCCGGAGACCGAGATGGTGAACGAGTTCGTCGAGCCCCTGGGCATGCGGGTGTTGATTCGTAAGGATGAAGCCCGCACCACGACGCGTGGCGGGATCGTGCTGCCGGATCAAGCGGAGATACCGACGATCACCGGCCGGGTGGTCGAGGTCAGCATCCAGATCGAGCGCGACGCCGATTTCCCGATCGAGAAGTACGACAAGGTCCTCTTCCACCCCAAGAACTCGATTCCCGTGGACTTCGAGCAGGACAACCTGCTCTACGTGGTGCCGATCGAGGACGTGGTGGCGGTGTTTCGCCGGCACGATGAGCCCCAGCCGCGGCGGCGGGGTAAGGGGGGCCGCGAGGGCGACGCGGCGGAGTGAGCGGCTCCCCGCACGCATGATCGGTTTCGCGTCGGCTGCGTAACGCCTCCGGCGGCCAGCATCGAGGTCAGGAAGCCCAATCGCGTGAGCGATGGGGGCAGGGAAGGGGCAGCCGTACGCCTTACGGCGTTACGCTTCCTGAGGCCGTACGCCTGACGGCGTTACGCGTGCTGAGACGCCGTCTAGAGGGCGAGGCACGCGTAGGCGAGCAGCGCCGCGGCCGCGGGGATCCACCATCGGCTCGCCGCGTCTGCACACCGTTTGCGGGCTGCAACTGCCGCCGCCAACACCACGACGACCGCCGCGGCCTCGACGGCGAGGACACCGGGCGTGGCGGCCTGCAGCCAGCGGATCGCGAGAAACGCGCCGCCGATCGCGCCGCCCGCGGCGAGAGCGTTGAGCGGCCGGTCGGCAGGGGGCACGGCTGCGGTCGCGGCGGCCAGGTGCATCGCAAACGGAAAGTAGAGTTCGCGGTTGCCGGTCGCCTTTGCCGCGACGGCCCAGAGGAGCGCCGGCGCGACCGCGGCCAGGGCGGTCGGATGCAGGCCGCCGGCGGCGTGGCCCACGCAGGCGATCGCGCCGAGCACCGTCCAGGCCGGCCCGCCGAGCACATGGGCAAGGGCGAGGAACGCGAGTTCGATGGCGATGAAAGCGGCCACCCGCATGGGAGGCTCCGTGGCGGCTTGGCGGCAGGGGCGTCGGTCCAGACTACGCTTTTTGGCCGTTGACCGCGGCCGGCGGTAGGAGCCACGGCGGATGAACGAATGGATCGCGTTTAGGATCGTGGCGGTGATTTGCGGCCTGCTGGCCGTGCTCGCGAGGGTCGCGGGCAACGACGAATCGCCTCGGGGCGAAAACGATTCATAGTCGTGTCGCTATATTCCGATAGGATTGTCGGTGTTGGCGAGCGTTCGGGGCCGTCGGAGGCGATGTGATGGTCGATGCCAAGAGCAGGTCTACCCGCCCGCCGCGGCTGATGACGCTCGAATGCCTCGGGCAGGCGGCCGAGTGCCTCAAGACCCTGGCGCACCCGCATCGGCTCCGCATCGTGCAGATGCTCCTGGGCGGCCGCTACACGGTCGGCGAGTTGGCGGAGGCCTGCGGCATCGCCAGCCACATGGCGTCGGAGCACTTGCGGCTGATGCAGCGGTGCGGATTTCTCACCGTGGAGAAGGACGGCCGCTGCGCGTATTACGCGATCGCGGAGCCGCACCTCGCCAGCATCATGCACTGTATCGAAGACCGCTTCGGGGGCCCGAAGGGGACGCGAACGGGTGCCTGATACGGTCCATACGTGACCCTCGTGCTCGACTGCACGGCACGTGAAAGCCGACCGGCCGTGAGGCCGCGGGCGAATCACGCTGAGCGCCGCATCGTGTGGTGGTTTGCCTCACGCCTCATTGCGTCGGGCGTGGACGGCGGCCGCGCGAGGCTCGGCGCATGCCGGCGACGTCAGTCGGCCGCGCAGGATTCGGTGACGAGCCGGCGGAGCGACGTGTAGTCGGTCTTGCCGGTGCCGAGCACGGGGATCCGCTCGATCCGACGAACCTCGTCGAGCCGCATCACGCCGCGCAGGCCGTCGGCGAGCAGGATGTCCGAGGCGTCGCGAAGGGGCAGGTCGAAGGTGGTGAACAGGACGACGTGACGGCCGTCCGGCGTCTCGATCCCCTCGACGGCGACTCTCGGGCCGTTGTCGTCGGGTGGAAACCGCCTCTGAAACGGCTCTTCGAGTGCCGGCAGCGAAATCATCTCTCCCCCGGCTTTGAGGAACCGCTTGAGGCGGCCACGAAACGTGAAGGCGCCGTCGGCGTCGGCGGAGACGAGGTCGCCGGTGCGATACCACGAGTGGCCGACCGCTTCCACGAACGGCGAAGGTCCGTCATGCCGGTGGTAGCCGTGAAACACCGATCGGCCGCGGACGAGCAGCATGCCCGTGGCGCCCGCCGTCACTGGCTCGTGCGTCTCGGGATCGACGATGATCGTCTCGACATGGCTCACGGGGCCGCCGATCGACCCCGCCTTCACCCGGCCGAGACGGTTCGCCGCCACGACGGGCGAGCATTCGGTGATCCCGTAGCCCTCGAGGATCGTGGCCTCGGGAGCGAGCCGACGGCAGGCGGCGAACGTCGCGTCGGGGCAGCGCTCCGCGCCGGTGATGATCTTCCGGAGGCTTCGCAGCTCGTCGCCCGAGCAGGCGGCGAGGATGTAGCCGAGGAAGGTGGGCGTGGTGAAGAGCATCGTCGGCCGGTACGACTCGACCAGCCGCACCAGCCCCCGGGCGTCGGTCGGGTCGGCGTGCCGCACAGACCGGATCCCGGCCACGACCGGCAGCAGCACGTTGCCGGTGAGCCCAAAGCTGTGAAATGGCGGCAGGAAACCGAGCAGGGAGTCGTCGGCGTCGGGCTCCAGCACCTCGAGACTGGCCGCCACGTTGGCGAGCAGGTTGTCATGGGTGAGCGGGACTGTCTTGGGTGAACTCTCCGAACCGGAGGTGAACAGGAACACAGCGGTGTCGTCAGACTGCTGCGTCGGCAGCCGGCGGAGAAAACCGCGTGGAGCGAGCCACGCGGCAAGCATGGTCGTGGCGGCCTCCAGCCGGCCGATCCCCTGCTTGATCTCCTCCAAAAACACATAGTCGGCCCCCTCGACCTCGATGCCGAGCCGATCCACGAGCTTCCGCGACGTGAGGATCCGCCGCGTGTCGGTGATACGGATGCCATGGGCGATGTTGGCGGGGCCGGTGGTCCAGTTCATCATCACCGGCACCTTGCCGGCGAGGTGCAGCGCATAGAAGACGATGTCGGCGGCGGCGCTCGCCGGCAGCATCACGCCCACGTGCGGTTCGGGATAGTGGGCGAAACGGCGCGCCATCAGGGCTGCGGCCACGAGCAGCCGTCGCGCGGAGAGCACCCCCGAGACGCCATCGGCCACGGCGACGGCATCGGGCGCGGCGAGCACTCGACGGACGAAGGCCTCGGCGACGGTGTCGGCGAGCACGGTCCGCTCGCCCCGGCCGGCGGCCTTCGTCCAGGCGGGCGGAGCCGCGGCCGGGCGGGTCGGTGCGGAAGTCGCGGCCAGTTTGCCGTCGGCCAGCGCCCAGAGGCCGCCGAGCGTGTCCACCACCGCGTCGCTGCGGAATCCAAACTGCTGCTCGATCGTGAGGGCCAGCTCCATGCGATCGAGGCTGTCGAGGCCGATGGCGTCGAACTTGGTGTCGGCCTGCAGTTCGTCCGGTGTCAGTTCCCGCTTGAGGTGTGCTGCGAGCAGCTCGTTGACCAGCCGGATCGTCTTCGGCGAGATGGTGGACGGATCGACGCTCGCTGCCGACGACGCAGCCTCGAAGCGGCCCGACGAGGGGCCGAAGAGGGCGTTGTAACGCACGAACAGGGGCCGCTGTCCGCCGTCGGCTTCGTACCACGATTCCAGAAACGCATTGAACTCCTCCCGCGAGCCGAGTGGCAGGCGGTCGCGGGACATCACCTCGGCGTGCAGGTGCACCGGCCGCCGCGGCAGGAAGAAGACCAGGCTGGCGAGGCACCAGCCGACGGCGGCTGCTGCCGCCCGGCCGAGGTCGGGAAGCGTTCCGCGGCGGGCGCAGCTGAACATGCTCCCCCACACGCCGCGGGTGCGGATCAGGACGACGTTTGCATGAGGGCAACGGGTGAGCAGTTCGTGGACGACGCGGGCGGAGCCCACCACCTCGCGGTCGCCGCGTTGGAGCCGGCCTGAGGGATAGATGAGGAAGCTCTCGCCCGCCTGCATCCGAGCGGCCACGGCGTCGATCAGGTCGCGCGTCCGCGCGGCGGCGTCGCGGCTCTGGGCCGAGAGCTCGGGCACCTCGAAGGCGCGGACGAGCTTCATCAGGGGCAGCAGCGGGAGGAGCCGATAGACTCCGGAATAGACGAGCGGCCGCAACGGCGCTGTCAGCGGCACGTGCGCGAGCACCGTGGGCGGATCGACATAGGCCGGATGGTTGGGGAGAACGAGCGTGGGGCCACGGAGGCCGCGGACCGCCTCCATGCCGTCGGTGGTGACACGATACCGGAGGCGAAGCAGGAGACGCACGAGTCTCCAGAAGGTGCGGTCGATGCGCCAGTTCATGCGTGGTGTCTCCGCGGAGTCACGGGTGTGTTAGGATATCCGCCTCGTCGGTTTCGGATGGTGACGAGGCGTTTTCTACGATCCCAGATCCCATGCCAAGCGTTCGTGCGATCGCCGCGCAGCTGAAGGTGTCGGCCGCGACCGTGTCGCGGGTGCTCAACAACCATCCCGGCGTGGACGAATCGACGCGGCAGCGGGTCCTGTCGCGGATCAACGCCACCGGATACGTGCCGAAGATCGGCCGTCGCGTCACGAACGTCATCGCCCTGGCCTATCCCGACGATCCGGTGCGGTCGGAGTACGGCTCGTTCGAGCCGTCGCTGCTCAGCGGCATCATGCGGGGCCTCCAGGAGCATCACTACGACCTCAAACTGCTGAGCCTGCGTCGTGACAAGGCCCCCGATGAGACCTACACGCAGTTTTTCCTGCGGAAGGGAATTCAGGGCGTGTTGCTCCGGTGCGTTCAGCACAGCAGCGAGATGATCAAACAGATCGCCCGGGAGGGATTTCCCAGTGTGGTGGTGGCGGCCCGGTTCGATGAGCCGGAGGTGAACTTCATCCACGCCGATTCGTATCCCAGCAGCAGGCGGGCTGTCGAGCACCTCATCGGCATGGGGCATCGCCGGATCGTGCTGGCGATCCACAACGTGGCGGATACCGACCACGCCGATCGGCGGCGGGCCTACGAAGAGGCACTGGCCGCCGCCGACATCCCGCTCGATCCTTCGCTGATCATGGAGCTGCGGGCCAGCCTCTCGTCAGGCGAGCAGGTGCTCGACGCCATCCTGGCCATGCCGAGCCGGCCCAGCGCCGTGTTCGCCACCAATCCGATGACCACGCTCGGCATCATGCGGCGTGCCCAGGAGCGGGGAGTTTCCATTCCGGCCGCGCTGTCCGTGATCGGGGTGGATGACAGCGACGTGCGGATGCACGTCTGGCCCCGGCTCACGGCGGTCACGCAGGACGCCTCCACGCTCGGCCACGAGGCGGCGGCCTGGCTGACGCGGGTGGTGTCGCGGGAAGAGGCCGTGCGGCAGTGCCGGCGGACGATCCCGACGACGTTCGAGGTGAACGGCACGACGGCCCCGCCGGCCCGCGAGCAGACGGCGCGTCGTTCCGTTCGCGTCAAGCGGCCGGCCCGGACGCGGAAGCAGCCGGAAGAGAACCGCTGAGGCGGTGTTCAGCGTTGCTCGCCCGAGGCCTTACGGCCTTCGGCTTGTACGGAGCCTGTGCAAGCCCAACGCCGTGAGGCGTGGGGCGACCTGCCACAAGACGCGGTGTTGAGCGTTGCTCGCCCGAGGCCTTACGGCCTTCGGCTTGTACGGAGCGTGTACAAGCCCAACGCCGTGAGGCGTGGGGCGACCTGCCACGAGACGCGGTGTTTGGCGTTGCTCGCCCGAGGCCTTACGGCCTTCGGCTTGTACGGAGCCTGTGCAAGCCCAACGCCGTGAGGCGTGGGGCGACCTGCCACGAGACGCGGTGTTGAGCGTTGCTCGCCCGAGGCCTTACGGCCTTCGGCTTGTACGGAGCCTGTACAAGCCCAACGCCGTGAGGCGTGGGGCGACCTGCCACGAGACGCCGGTTCATCGCAGCGGCAGACGTCGAACCAGCCGCTGGTTCGGACCACCGCCGGTAATCGGCGCCTTGGAGGCGGCGGTCGATCCGATCATCTTCCAGAGGGCGTAGGTCCCATCCGCAGGCCGCCGCCAGGCGATGGAGTTGCCCGCGAAGCTCATCGTGGGGACCGGCGTCCGTGCGGCACCGGCGGCCCGGAGTTCCGTCTCCTTGCGGTGCTGGCCGGTTCCGGATGCGGCGTCGTAGGTCATCAGCCACTGGACCACGCTGCCGTTCGACGCGTTGCGCCAGAGCAGGTCACCAATGCGGTTGGCGTCGTAGTTGCCGGTGGTGGCGAGATCCCACCCCGTTCCCTTGGCGACGTGAAAACCACCGATCGGGGTCGTGCCGTTCATGAGCCGGACCTTGTGCACGTTGCTCGGGAGATCCTTCCAGATGAGGTCGACGCGGCCGTCGCCGTTGGCGTCGTAGTCTGGCGCGGTCGCCACGAGCTGGGATGAGCCCGGAGCGATGACGGGCCCCTGACCAATCACGGTCGGCCCTTTCATGAGCCACATCTCGTGGGCGTTGGTCGAGGCATGACGCCAGACGAGATCGGCGCAGCCGTTGCCGTCGTAGTCGCCACTGGCCTCGACCTGGAAATCGGGCGACGCCCGGCCCGCGAGGTAGTTTTTGGTGGCGACCGAGCCGTCCGGCTTCATGACCCAGAGCTTTGTCGCGTTGGTGGTGGGAATCCGCCAGACGAGGTCGGTCACGGAATCCTTGGTGAAATAGGCGGCGGACTCGAGGACCCGGTCGTCGCCCTGCGAGAGGCTCCGTTTTTCGACGGCGTTGCCCTGGGCGTCGTTGATCCAGCCCACGTAGGCGGTCGTGCTGCCCGCGGCATCGGTCTTTCGCCAGATGGTGTCGCCAATGCCGTCGCCGTTGAGGTCGATGGCCGGCCGGCCGAATGCCGCGGCAGCCGCGGCGAGCCGGAAGCCCGTGTCGCCGCCCTCATAGCCGCCGGGCGTGGAGTCGCTGCGCTGTGTCGCCCCGATCGTCGTCAGGCCCGGGCTCCACGATCCGCCGCGGACCGCGCGGGAAGGAGGCGACGACGAGCTGGGGCTGGGCTGGACCACGCCCGCGGTCCATTCCCGCAGGTTTCCGCCCTGGTCGAAGGTGCCGTAGGCACTGGCGCTGCTCGCGTAGGCGCCGACAACGCTGAGCTTGTCGCCCTCGGCCCGCCGGCTATTGTAGTTTGCCGAGTTAACGCCACCTGGCGGGACCGGCTCGTCAACCGGCTGCAGGTTGCTCCTCGTGGGGAATGCGGTGTAGCCACCCGCGCCATTGTGGAGCGTGGGATCGTAGTAGGCGGCCTTGTACCACTCGCTTTCCCGCGGGATCCACCAGGCGGCGTGCTGATTCCTGGGGATGATTCCCTCGGTGGCTCCGTTGAGAGTGTAGGCCCCGGTCTCCGTGCTCGAGCTGCTTGTCGCGCCGTTATGGAGCCAGTTCGCCATCCGTGCCGCGTCGAACCACGTCACCCAGGGAACGGGTCGATTGCCGTTGCCGATGGGGGCGTAGGTGTAGGGAGTGCCAACCGTCCCGGCTCCCGTGCGACTGATCGTCCCGCCGATGACCGTGTCGCCCGCCATGGCGGGGTGATACAGCGCGGTGATGTGGGAGCCCGACGGAACCGTGGCGATGCTGTTGAGGAACTGCGAATACTGATTGAGCGTCACCTCGAACGTGCCGATCCGGTAGGCATGATCGACGCTCCCGAAGCCCGTCGCTGGATCCGCGGGGTTGTTCGCGTTGCCCACGTACACGGTTGGGATGTCGATCGCCATCATCGCCCGCGGCTCGAGCTTCTCGACGTGTGCGCCCGGGGCGGCTTGTCGTCGGATGGGCCGCCCGCGGCCCCTGCCGGCCGGTCGCGCGCCGACGAGCCGCCGGACTGAGAAAAAACGGCCAAGGGATGAATCGCCCATGTATGGAAGTCCTCTGCGCGCCAGTGCCGAAGACACGGTCGCCCGGCGCTGGTGCCCGGGGGCCTCATGTGGCACCTCCGGAAGCCTGGCAAACCGGGTCATGTCTGAGGGCGGGGAGAATAGGGCGGGTGTCCGCGCCGGTGCAAGGGATAATTTGGAGCGGCGTTGCCCGCGTTCAGGCATCTCGAGATGCCCGTCGCCGGCTCCGCCATCGCATCACGCCAGTGAGGCCCGCAGTGGCGATCGCGGCGACGGCGTACGTCGAGGGCTCCGGCACGACCGTGATCGTGCCCGTCACTGGGTTGAACGTGGCGGACTGCCCCGCCGCGAGGCCAGTGGCATTCACCGCCGAGAAGTTGCCCGAGCGGCCGCCGGTGTTCGCGAAGAGTTGCAGCACGTCCGTACCCTCGGCGTAGGAGCCGCCGCTGAAGGCGAGGTTGAGAATCCCGCCAAAGACCACGCTGCCGTCGCCGTTCACGAGGTCAAATGTTCCCGCGGTGAAGGGCTCGAGGATCAACTCGTCAGACTCGTGGAGGCCCCCTTCGGGCCCGCGCATTCATCCTTGCACGCACGGTGTCGGCAGGGATACTGGTGGCTGCATTCAAAAATCATGACCCTGAAGTAAAACCTCAGAGGAGCCTGCCCATGATCGTCGCTTGTGTCCGCCAGACCGCCGTCTGCCTGATTGCCATCGCCGCGGCGCTGGTGGCGTTGCCAGCCTCGGCGGATCAGGAGTTCACGCCGGTCGCCGCGGGCGTCCGCTATCGCAAGATCGGCAGTTACGACAAGGCGCGGCTGGCCGAGGTCCTGAGCGGCGGTCTTGATCGTTTCATGGCAGGTTTCGACCCTTCGCAGGCCTCGACCATGAAGTCGTCCGACTTCAAGTCGAAGTTCGCCGCACCGCGGAACGGCGTCACGCTCTACGAAGTGCAGTTCGATTCGGTGATCCCCGAGTGGGAGAACCAGCCGACGCTGGGCAGTGGGTTGCTCGCGGTTCCGGAGGATGGAGCGAAGACGCATCCGCTCCTCAGCTACCAGCACGGCACGGTGTTCGGCCGCGACGAGGTGCCCTCCCGTCCTGAAAACTCGTACGAGACCCAGCTCGCGCTCGCCGCCTTCGCGAGTCAGGGCTACGTGGTGATCGGTGCCGACTATTTCGGCCTCGGGCCGTCTCGAGTGCCGAACTGCTTCATGGTGCCACAGGGCACCACGCAGGCGATGCTCGACCACTACCGCGCGTCGCGGGCCGTGCTCGAGTCGCTCGGCCAGGCCACGCCGCAGTTTTTCATCTGGGGCTGGTCGCAGGGAGGCTGGACCACGATGCAGTTTCTCCGCCGGCTAGAGAAGCTCGGAATCCCGGTCACGGCGGCCGCCACCGTGAGCGCGCCGGTTGACATGACGGCCGCTTTCCGTCGGCCGATCACGAGCCCGCGTCCGCAGGATGCAGCGTGGATCAAGGGCTGCATCAGCAACATGCTTTGGGCGCAGGAGGAATACGCCGGGCTGCCGGGGCTCGCCGCCTCCGCGATCAAGCCTGAGCACCTCGCGGCCTCGCGGAAGTTCTACGACGGCGAACTCGGCTGGCCCGCGTATGACGCAGGGATCCCCGGCGGCGTGACGGGGCTACTGCGGCCGGAGTTCATGGCCTCGGCGGCGACCGGGACGGGCCGTTTCTGGGATCTGCTCGAGCAGGCCAACGCCTATCGCTGGACCATCAAGACGCCCCTGCGGGCGTACGGCGGTGAGGCCGACGAGGCGATCCCGCCGGCGGTGTCGCGGATGGTGGCCGATGTCAGCCGGCTGCTGGGCAGCACGCAGGTGGAGTTCATTTCCGCGGGTGAGCGGGCCGACCACCGTGCCTCCTACGTGTCGGCGACGCTCCAGGTGAAGCCCTGGTTCGACAGTCTCGTGAAGCCCTGAGCGGCTGATCGAGGGCACAGGATACGCGGTACGCGGCTGTACGAGCGTCCGACCCCCGGCGTTCGCCATGGCTCCCGCCGGTCATGCAAACACTACCGGCAGACTTACGAGGAAGTCTCATGCCGAAGAAGAAAGCCCGCCGTCGAAAGCACAAGTCAGCCCACCAAGAAGCCGTCTATGTCTGCGACTCGTGCGGCGAAGAGATCGTCGTGCCAGTCGATATTTCAGCCGGGGCGCACCAAGACTACGTCGAAGATTGCCCAGTGTGCTGCCACCCGATGACGCTGCACGTCGATATAGATCCAGACGGCGAGGCCCATGTCGAGGGTGAGCATGAGTAGCCCGCCAGATGGTGCTCAGCCGGCCAACGAGTTGCGGCGGTTTTCCCGACCAGAGAGAGGAAGCGCGTCGGCGGTTACGGCTCTCAGGATTTTACGCGCCAAGTTTGCCGCCCCAACGATCCGGCCTTCGGTGTAGTCATCAAGCCCATAGCCTTGGCGAGTCTCACGCTCCCGCTGAGACTGAATAGCCTCGCGGCATAGGGCGGATATCTCGGCCAACCGCTCGGCTTCTCGATTGTGACGGGGCATGGCTGGTGGTGGATGGAGGAGAGCAGGGGGACGGAACACACTCGAATAGTAGGCCATCGCTGAGAACCGACGAGGGCCATGAACGGCATGGGCGGGGACGAATCCGCCGCGAGTGCCCGAGAGGCACGCCATCGCCGCAGGAGGCGTACGCGGTACGCTGGAGTCATGTGAGTCGCTGTCCCCATCGCTCACGCGATCGGGCTTCCTGATCCGGGAAGCGGAACCGCGTGAGCGGTACGGCTGAATCTCGCTTGGGCCAGGGCTGGGACGATGCGCCAGGATCACGTGCGACGCGTATGTGACCGGCTGTCGCCGCCGATTCGTCCCAGCCCGCGCCCGATTCGTCCCAGCCCGCGCCCGATTCGTCCCAGCCCGCGCCCGATTCGTCCCAGCCCGCGCCCGATTCGTCCCATTTTCGGTTTTGTGGCTTGCGGGTCGCCTGGTCCGTCGTACAACTCTCCGAAGTGGGGCGATATGCGAGGTGGGTCGTAGTTCAGACGCATCCGCATGCACGCACACGCACACACAGATGGAGTCTCGCTCATGAAAACGTCCATGGTTTCGCTCCCCTGTCTGCACCAGGTCGTCTTCTCCTTGTGCATGTCGGGCCTCGTTGGCGTGCTGGCTGGTCCTGCCCATGCCGCCCCGTTCGTCGGTGGCGGTGTGGTTGTGTCGGTGGTGGGCGACGGCACGACACCGATCACGACGGGCACCGTCGTCGTGCCGATCACGCTCACCGAATACACCACCACCGGGTCGCTGACGGGGGGCGGGGTGACGCTGCCGGGCGTCGATGCCGGTGCAAACTACGCGACCACCGCCAGCATGTCGTCTACGTCGTTCGGTTTCCTGAAGCGTTCCCCCGATGGCAACTACCTGACGATGACCGGCGCCAACGTGCCGGCGGGTACGCAGGTCAGCGCATTCAGCACTAGTTTGTATCCGAATCGGACGATCGCCCGCATCGACACGGCGGGCAACGTGGATACCTCGACACGATTCAACGCGGCCGGCACGACCCCGCGGTCGGCGATTACGACCACGGGCACCAACTTCTGGTGGAGCGGCGACACGGGCAGCGGCAGCACGGGCGGCATCCGCTACATGGCGCTCAGCGCCACGACGAGCGGGCCCGCCCTGGCCCAAGGATCCGGGGCGAGTGCGACCACCGCCGGGCAGCCGGCCCCGGTGCCCTACAACATGCGGGTGCTGAACATCTTCAACGGTCAGCTCTACGGAACGTCGGGCGTGGCTGTCGGTGCAAGCGGGTCCAACCAAGCCAGCTTCCGCGGCGTGTTCAACGTGGGGACGGGCCTGCCGACCACCGCCAACCAGTTCGGTTCGCTGATCGCCGGCAGCGGCACAGGCAATGCCGGGCTTCAGGACAGCCCCTACGACTTTTTCTTCGCCGATGCATCGACGTTGTATGTCGGTGATGACGACACCACCGCACCCGCGACGGGTGGTATC
>Ga0315904_10004584_pt1 | contig 19615 bp, 20 predicted proteins | sample LakEriMetagenome_6_FD_203529 | JGI IMG/M metagenome (GOLD analysis project Ga0315904, IMG submission 203529) | Freshwater fungal communities from buoy surface, Lake Erie, Ohio, United States - Buoy 12 MA120 | ecosystem: Environmental > Aquatic > Freshwater > Lake | place: USA: Lake Erie, Ohio...
CACACTTTTTGAACAAGAAATCGGCGCTCGGGAGACATCTCCCGGTTCACGTTTTGCCAGCGAAACGCTTGGTTTTTTTCCAATATCCTCGGCGAGGGTCGAACTCACAACCTTCGGCTTCGGAGGCAAGACGGATCGGCGAGGAAAACGCCGAATTCCCAGGGGTTTTCTTGTTTCTCGCTCATGCAAACAGTAGCAGACGTTAGCTAGAAAATCAAGGTTTCCTCGGTACTACGCACTTCAAGTGTGTAGTCCTCACGATTCATGTAGCGAGATCCACCACAAATGGATGACCGCTGGCAATGGCTCCGAGGAGATATGCTAGGTGCAAAGCGCCTACAAAATTCGTCGTCGCCCGTTGTCGGGTAGATAGAGGACCACTTGTGGCTTGGCCGTTGGCTGCTCGACGACTTCGAACTGCTTGGTAAACCCGCGTCCCTTCCCCCAGGTTTCGAGCACGAACTTCACGGCCCAGGCCGATCCTGCTCGTACGGCCTCTCCGAGCTTCGCTTGCGCCTGATCCACGAGAGCCTCCCGAGACTCCTGCATCGCGGCGGATAGCACTGGATCGGCTCGTACGCGTTTGTGGACGGCGTTGTAGGTCAACCCGTACGCACGGGCGATCTCGGACAGGTTCCCATCCCGCTCTCGGATCTCCCTCAAAAGTTGGGGGCGGCTGATTTTCATTGGGGTATCCACTTTCTCTACTTTTCGGATCGCAGCGCGTGCCGATCGCTATTCTATTACACTTTTGCTAACCCACCAATTTTCCTAGGAAGGACGCTTCATGCATTTATCGCCCCGATTCGACGAGGCTCTGCGGTATGCCACCATTGTTCACGCCGGTCAGAAACGTAAGGGAACCGAGATTCCTTACCTAGCGCATCTGCTCGGGGTCGTGAGCATCGCTCTCGAATATGGTGCCAATGAGGACGAAGCGATCGGCGCATTGCTACACGATGCGGGTGAGGATGCTGGAGGCGAGGAACGGATCGAGGACATTCGTCACCGGTTCGGCGCTGCAGTGGCGGACATCGTTGTGGGTTGCACCGATGCAGTGGTATTGCCCAAGCCCCCCTGGAAGGAACGCAAAGAAGCGTACATCGCCCACGCACGCCACGCCTCTGCATCGGTCCGCTTGGTATCCGCAGCCGACAAACTGCACAACGCACGGGCGATCCTGCGAGACTTGAGACGGCTCGGCGACGGGCTTTGGCCCCGCTTCAATGGTGGCAAGGATGGGACACTCTGGTACTACCGTTCCCTGGTCCAAGCCTTCTCGCAGAGTGGTTCCCATGAGTTGGTCGAGGAACTCGATCGGGCCGTTTCTGAAATGGAGCGGTTGGCTGCGAGTTGACCATCTTCGCATCGATTTTCCAAAATCCGACGAAAAACGACTGCCTGTGACCAAACGTGTCCGAAGGCCGTGGCCAAATCAACTTAACCAGCCTTCCGTGAGCAACCCGAATTCCCAATCGAAAGTGGACAAAGATGCATAAAGATCGTAGTGAAATCATCGAGCGAGCATGCGAACGCATTGCCAAGGGAGATAAGCTCGAGGCATCGAAAATCATCCGCAGCGAATACCCATTCGTCCCACTTTCAAAATCTGTTCGCAAGTACAAGAAACGCGAAACGCTTAAAGTGTTCCTCCGCGATGGGTTCATCGATCGTTACCGAGGCAATCGATTAGTGTTTCCACCAGCGCTTCGACTATTGTCGACATACTTGACGGATGATTTTCCCTACAACAAGAATGGCGACATGAAAAAAGGGCACATCGCTTATTGGGAACTGTTTCCTACCATCGACCACAAAGAACCTGTGGCGAAAGGCGGTGCGGATGAAGAGGCTAACTGGGTGTGCTGTTCCCTGATGACGAACAGCATCAAGTCCAATTGGACCTTGGAGGAACTGCGCTGGGAATTAGGGCCGACGGGTTGTTTGAAGGAATGGGATGGTTTGATCGGATGGTTTATGGACCAAGTTCAGCGAGAACCTACGCTAAAACAACACCGGTACATGGGTTCCTGGTACAAACTCGCAATGGATTCTAGTCTTTGGCCCAACGGCCGCATCTCTACGCGCTAGGCAACTATGGAAAGGAACAAATCGGTAATGAAAATCGCGACATGGAATCTGCAACGGCCAGCGATGTCAGGTGCTCGGGTTGAATCGTTAAAACAGACGATGAGCAAAATAAAGGCGGACGTCTGGATCCTGACCGAAACTCGAGACAACATCGACTTGAGTAACCATGGTTATCAGGTTGCCGCGTCGGAAACGATAGAGTCGATGCATCGCCCCGGAGAACACCGGACTACCATCTGGTCCCGCTATCACATCGTGAAGAGAATCAAAACGCATTGCTCCGCGACTGCGGTTTGCGCCGAGCTAAAAGGTACGCCGATCGGCCCTTGCATGATCTATGGCACGATCATCCCCTATTGTGGAGCAGGGAGCCGCTATCATTACCAATATGCGGGAAAAAACCGAGTCGGCGAGAAAGGCTGGAATTTGCACTACGAGTCGATTGCGTTGCATCAGAAAGACTTGTTGCGACTGAAGCAGCAGTTTCCAAAACATCGTATTTTTTTCGCGGGCGATTTCAACCAAAGCCGCGACGGTAGAACTTGGTGGAACTCTGCTCGCCAATGGTACGGGACTCAACAGGGTCGAAGCCAATTGACTGAGTGCCTCGATGCTTCAGGACTGAGATGCGTTACGGAAGTTGATTTCGTCAAGATGGGCAAAATAACGACAATGTCCACTGTTGATCACATATGTGTCGATGACCGTGTTGCCTCAAAAATTTCAGCAGTAGGAGGCTGGGATGCCCCACTCATCGACGGCAAGCGTTCAAGTGACCACTGCGGCGTTTGGGTGACTTTAGCGTCAGCGCAGGCGTAATTCGTGAATTACACCGATACCAGTCGTTGTATCAATCCGAACACGCTCTATCGACCGTTCGTTTGCATGGGGTCTCCGGGTAAACCGTGAAGGAATTTCTGGAGGGATGGAATTCTACAAACTCTTCCAATCCCCCGCTGATGCAGGGTTTTGTATACTCGGAGCCTTCTGCTTGATCTGAGATCCCCGAGTCGATGAGCTATGCCATGAAAACATCGAAACTGACTGACTACCTGAAAACCGCCGAAGCTGCGGACTATCTCGGCGTCTCCCAAAACACGCTGCGCAAATGGGCGGCCCAGGGGGCTGTCCCCATGCAGCGAAATCCGGTCAACGGGTATCGACTGTTCAAGAAATCCGACCTTCAACGATTCCTTACGAGTATCGCAAAGCCAGTGAAACCGAGGTAACGCGATGGAGTCCGAAGCCCGAACCCGTAAACTCCGCATCGACAATCGCTTGAAGGACGCAGGATGGACGATCGTTCCATTCCATGCAGACCTCGACATGGGGGCTCTTGCGCATCATGCGATCGAGGAGTACCCCACCGAGTATGGCCCCGCCGATTATGCCTTGGTCTCCAAGGGGCAACTGCTTGGAGTGGTGGAAGCCAAGAAACTCACCGTGGGACCCAAAGTAGCGCTAACCCAAGCCGAGCGATACTCCAAAGGTGCCACCGCCAGCCCCCTCAATTTCGACGGCTTTCGCGTGCCGTTTTTGTATTCAACCAATGGCGAGGTGATCTACTTCCACGACGTTCGCGATTCGCAAGGTATCTCGAGGCGATTAGCCCGATTTCACACGCCCGAAGCGATTCGTGAAATGCTTGGAAAAAGTCTCAACCAATCGCGCGACTGGTTCTCGGAAAATCCCAACGATCACCCCAAGCTGCGAGACTACCAAAAACTCGCCAACGAAGCCGTCGAGGGAGCCATCACCGAGGGCAAACGGGAGATGCTCGTCGCCATGGCCACCGGGACCGGTAAAACGTTCACGGTCGTCAACCAAGCCTATCGTCTGCTCAAATCCGGAGCATCGCGGCGGATCCTGTTTCTCGTCGATCGTCGTGCGCTCGCTGCCCAGGCGGTCAGAGCATTCGCATCGTTCGAACCGGAGCCCAACCTGAAGTTCGACAAGATCTACGAGGTCTACAGCAACCGATTCCAGAAAGAGGACTTTGGCGAGGAGGATGCATTCGATTCCAAGGTGATGCCAAACGATTACCTGCTCGACCCACAAGCCAAGCACGTCTTCGTCTACGTATGCACTATCCAACGCATGGCCATCTCGATCCTAGGGCGCAGTGCCGTCTTCGAGGGCGATGGCGACGACATCGACGCCGACGCGGACCAACTCCCGATCCCGATCCACGCATTCGATACGATCATCGCCGATGAATGCCACCGGGGGTACACTGCCAGCGAGCAATCGGTCTGGCGCGCCGTGCTCGATCACTTTGACGCGGTTCGCATCGGTCTGACGGCTACCCCCGCCAGCCATACGACAAGCTACTTCAAGGAGGTCGTCTATCGCTACACCTACGAGAAAGCGGTCAGCGAGGGGTATCTCGTCGACTGGGATCTCGTGAAGGTCAAATCCGACGTTCGGATCCAAGGCATCTTCCTCAAGGAGGGAGAGACTGTGGAGCGCGTCGATCCAATCTCCGGAATGGAGCAGTTGGACACCCTGGAGGACGAGCGCGAGTTTGCCAGCACCGACGTTGAGCGGCGCGTCACTTCCCCCGATTCGAATCGCAAGATCCTGAGGGAGTTGAAGAAGTACACCGACGAGCACGAGGAACGCTATGGGCGGTTCCCCAAGACCCTCATCTTCGCTGCCAATGACCTCCCCCACACGTCCCATGCCGACGAACTGACAGAGCTTGCCGTCGAGATCTTTGGTCGGGGCGAGAGCTTCGTCCGCAAGATCACTGGACGCGTCGATCGTCCCCTGCAACGCATTCGCGAGTTTCGAAACCGTCCCAACCCGGGAATCGTTGTCACGGTCGACCTGCTTTCCACTGGCGTCGATGTTCCGGACATCGAGTTCATCGTCTTCTTGCGCCCGGTGAAATCCCGCATCCTCTTCGAGCAGATGCTCGGTCGGGGCACCCGCCGGGGCGAGCAGCACCCCGACAAATCCCACTTTACGGTCTTCGATTGCTTCGATGGTACGTTGGTCGAGTATTTCAAGAAAACTACCTCGATGACCTCGGAGCCCCCCGCCAAGCCCACCCGAGAGATCGCAGAGATCATCGATGATATTTGGGACAATCGGGACCGAGACTACAACGTTCGCTGCCTCGTCAAGCGACTCCAACGCATCGACAAGGAGATGGCGGGCGAGGCACGCACCGACTTCGAGGCTTTTGGGATCCCGAACGGCGACGTCTCCAAATACGCCAGCTCCCTGCCGACGCAACTTCGGAAGGACTTCACGGAAACCATGAAGCTCCTTCGCAACCCTGCATTCCAAGAGCTTCTCACCGATTACAAGCGGCGCGAGCGAGTCTTCGTTCGTGCGATCGAGTACTCCGACACCGTTTCATCGACCTACCTCATCCGAGAACGCAATCAGGAATTCAAGCCCGAGGACTACCTGGAACTCTTCTCCCGATTCGTCCGCGAGAATGCAGCCCACATAGAGGCCATTCGCATCCTTCTAGAACGCCCCGAGGGCTGGAGCACCGATGCACTCAAGGAACTGCGCCAAACGCTTCTAACGGGCTCCCAGCGGTTTTCCATCGAGAACCTGCAAAAGGCTCACCAACTGCGCTACGACAAGGCGCTCGTGGACATCATCTCGATGGTCAAACATGCCGCTTTCGAGCAGAATCCACTCCTAACCGCCGACGAACGCGCCGCACGCGCCATCGAGACCGTATGCTCCGGACGATCCCTCACCGACGATCAGCGGAAATGGCTCGATCGAATTCAGCGCCACTTGGCCGAGAATCTTTCCATCGATCAGGAGGACTTTGAGGTGATCCCTGCCCTGGAGGGAGCCGGAGGTTGGGGAAAGGCAAACAAAGTATTCGATGGCAAACTCGACGAACTTCTTCACCAATTGAACCAAGCCCTCGCGGCCTAGAAAGAGAACGGTATCATGCCACTGCACAAAACCACGATGACGATCGAGCATGGGAGCATCGAGCTTCAAAAAGCCAGCGAAAAGGTCAAGTTTGTCCTTCGCGCCGATGGTGAAAAGATCGGAGAATTGACGATCCTGGCTGCCAGCGTTCAATTCAAGGGACGTAATCAGCGATCCTCCAAGAAATGGTCGATGACCCAGTTCGTCAAACTCCTCGAAGACAACTCCTAACCCATGTCCGATATCGTCAACAAGCTTTGGGGCTTCTGTCACACCCTGCGTCACGATGGAATCGATTACGGCGACTACATCGAGCAGATCACGTTCTTGCTATTCCTCAAGATGGCGGACGAGAAAGGCGTTGACGTTCCCAAGGGATGCGATTGGCCGACCCTCCGAGACAAATCCGGCTCGGACCTCACCGACTCCTACGTTGATCTCCTGAGGAAGCTTGCGAAGCAGCCGGGGATCCTCGGTGACATCTTCGCGGACTCTCAATCGCGGTTCAACAATCCGGTCAGTCTCAAGAAACTGATCAACCTGATCGACGAGACCGAATGGACCTCGCTCGGGGTGGATGTCAAAGCACAAGCCTACGAAGGGCTCCTCGAAAAAGCCGCCAACGAAGGCAAGAAAGGAGCGGGCCAGTACTTCACACCTCGCGTGCTCATCCAATCCATTGTTCGCGTCATGAAGCCCGATCCGAGGACTCACAAGGAATTCACGATCTCCGATCCTGCCTGCGGCACAGGCGGCTTCTTGGTGTCTGCGTACGAATGGTTCGTGGACCAAACCAAGGGAGCCATGGACCGCGATGTCGCCAAGCGAATCAAGAAATCGACGTACTACGCTCAGGAATTGGTCGCACGTCCGCGTCGTATGGCGCTCATGAATCTCTATCTGCATGGCGTCGAACCTCACATCACTCTTGGCGACACGATCTACGATCCACCATCCAGCGAACGATTCGATTGCATCTTGACGAATCCGCCGTTCGGAACCAAGGGAGCGAACCAAGCGCCAACCCGCGACGATTTCACGATCGAGACCTCCAACAAGCAACTCAACTTTGTGCAACACGTCATGAAGGTCCTCAAACCTGGAGGACGCGCTGCGATGGTATTGCCCGACAACTGTCTCTTCGAGGGCAAGGCAGGCGAGGTTTTTGAAATCCTGATGCAGGACTGCAATCTGCACACGATTCTTCGACTACCCCGAGGGACGTTCACACCGTACTCGCAAGGAGTAAAGGCGAACGTCATCTTTTTCCAAAAGGGGATACCGACCGAGGACGTTTGGATCTTCGATGGGCGGAGCAATGTCCCAGGCATCACCAAGAAGGATCGACCGCTTAGCGCACAGCACTTCGCCGAGTTCGAGAAGTGCTACGGCTCCGATCCCAACGGTCAGTGCAAGCCAAAGCGGAAGGACTTGGGCGAAACCGGGCGATTCCGCAAGTTCCACATCACCGAGATCAAGGAGCGTGCCTACAAGCTCGACATCACTTGGCTGAAAGATGAGTCTCAGGAGTCGAGCGACGACCTACCCGATCCGCAGGACCTCGCCTCCGAGGCGATTACGGAGTTAGAGGCAATCGTCGGAGACCTGCGCGAAATCGTCAGCCTCATCGAGCAAGAGGAAGGAGTCGAGGCATGACAGCAAGGATGAAGACACTGCCAAAGGTAGATCTTTCTGATCAGCCCGATGACGAATCAAGCGAGTTGCCGGAGGGTTGGTGCCGAACAAGCCTCGATACGATCGGGACCATTTACTGCGGGCAATCACCGGCGACAGGAGATGTAAACTCCAATGGGGAAGGAACTCCGTATGTCACTGGGCCAGAGCAATGGGACGGGCAATCAATCCGCGCGAATAAATGGACAACAGACCCACGACGCGTTGTACCAGATGGCTGCATTTTCATCACTGTGAAAGGAGCTGGAGTGGGGACTCTATTTCCCGGTGATGCGTGTGCCATCGGACGGGATGTATACGCATTTCACCCAACTCCCCCGATTTCGAGAGAATTTACGCAATACGCTCTCCAACGCACAATTGACTTGGTCGTCCGTCAAGCTTCGGGCCTGATACCAGGACTTACTCGAGATCATCTTCTCGAACACGGAATTGCAGTCCCCCCCCTCGCAGAGCAGCGTCGCATCGTTGCCAAGTTGGAGGAGTTATTGGGGAGGGTATCGAGAGCCAAAGCTCGGTTGGATCGGATACCGGCGTTGCTGAAGCGATTTCGCCAGTCCGTCCTCGCCGCCGCCTGCTCCGGCAAACTCACCGCCCACTGGCGGGAAGAAAATGAGCTGGAAAGCGGCATCGTCGATCACGCTGAAACCGGCTCTAGGGTGCCAAGTAATTGGAAATCAGATTTCCTGGGGAATGTAGCCAGATTCATCGATTATCGTGGCAGAACCCCGCAGAAAGTAGATGCAGGAATTCCGCTGATAACCGCAAAGAACATCCGTCCTGGGTACATCGACAGGGAGCCCCGTGAGTTCATCAAGTCGGAGGAATATGAAAGATGGATGACCCGTGGTATTCCCCGCATTGGGGACGTGTTGGTTACCACGGAAGCGCCATTGGGATATGCCGCCTCAGTGGATCTTGAAGGCCGATTCGCATTGGCTCAACGAGTAATTTGCTTACAGTTCTCCGAACCAAGAAATCAAGAATTCGCGTTGCTATACATCATGTCGCCGATGTTCCAGGCGATGCTAATTGAGCAAGCAACTGGAACGACGGTGAGCGGCATTAAGGCATCAAGGCTAAAGCAACTAACAATGCTGATTCCCCCGCTTTCCGAGCAGTACGAAATCGTCCGCCGTGTCGAGCAGCTGTTCGCGTTCGCAGATCAGATCGAGGCACGATTGACGAAGTCCCAAGCTCAAGTTGACCGATTGACGCAATCGATCCTTGCCAAAGCGTTCCGAGGAGAGTTGGTTCCCACGGAGGCCGAACTCGCCCGCCGCGAAGGCCGCGACTACGAACCCGCCAGCAAACTCCTAGAACGGATTCAATCCGAACGAGAACGAACGACCCCATCAAGACCGAAAATTGCGAAGCGAAAAACAGCACAGCGATCAAAGCAGCCATGAAAAATCCAAGATTCCAAATCGATCTCGACAAAACCTTCCAGACCCTGAAGAACGCACCGATCGTGGAAGCGGTGATTCAATTCAATGCACCGCCGTCCATCCCTTTTTCGCAGCCCGATCTCAAGGAAACGCTCGCTAAGTCATTCACTACCTGCACAATCCTCGATCTGATGCAGTATGAGGCACGGATTCAAGACTCATTCAATGGTGATGTTGCGATGCACCATCGCGCCCATTGGGATGGCTTTCGTCTGCATTCCGAGGACGGCAAGCATATTTGTCAATGGAAGCGGAGTAGCCTTATCTTCAGCCGCCTGCAACCCTACGTAAACTGGTCGGAGTTCCTAGACGCCGCAAGCCCTTTCTGGGCCAAATACCGTGAAATTGGCGAGCCCCCAATTATCGAAGGGTTGGGCGTGAGGTTCATTTCTCAGATTCCCTTGAAGGAAAACGAAAAACCGTCAATGTACGTTAAGCAAGTCCCCCCACCCCTCAAAGGACTTGGATTGCGATCCGCTTCTTTTTTTCATCAAGACACAATCCCATTAAGAGGCTATCCTTATGAGGTACGGTTGATCCGTGCCATGCAGCCCGCCGCTGAAGCGACCGGTAGCAAACGCGTTTTGATTGTTGACATTGATGTATCGACTACGGTGGCTGTGGCATTTGATCAACTGGAAAGATCCCTTGCTGAAATGAGATACATCAAAAACAAATTGTTTTTCACGTATATGAAGGATGCGGAAGATCGTTTCAGATAATTCGAGGTCAACATGGTAACGATGTACCAAGGTGAAAGCGATGCGGCTCGTTTGCTAGCCAATACTCGGAATCGGATTTGGGAGAGATTCAATCATTCGGTAACCCTATCGCAGCACGAAGCGATCGAAGCGGTGAACGAAGCTTGGCAATCCGCGATTGAGAATTGGTCAAACGATGCCGGGGAATCTAGAGTGACCGAAGAGGTTAGGGATTGCGCGATCCGTTTCATCCAGAATCTGCCGCTCGGGTTTCCGCAACCAGAAGTCAGTAACGAACCCGATGGGCATATCAACCTTGAGTGGTATCGTTCTACTCGCCGAGTTTTCTCAGTCAGCATTGGTCCAGACAATCGTCTTTATTGGGCTGCACTAATCGGAACAGAGTCTCCTCGTGGAACGGTACGGTTCCTGGAACGAATCCCCACCATTATCCTTGATCAGATTGCGAGGGTATTCGAGGGATGATTGATCCCACCGATGTCCCATCCGTCGCGGATAATGAGTTACTGGCTCGCTTTATTGTCTACAGCGACGAAATGCGTGCCGACGGGACGGTGAGGCACAAGCTGTTTCTGCCCTACAAGCTTGTTGAGCTTTCGGTGAATCGACACCGTGAAGCAAGCATAGAGGAAACTTGGCGAGTTGGCTACGAAGTCGCCGAAGCACGCCAGCGACCACTCTATGGACTCGCGAACATTAGAGCGAGTAGCTGTCGGGCGAACCGCTTAGATGTGCAACCCGCCCCGCAGCTTCCAAAAAATCCAAACCATGCGAACATCGTTGGCTACCCTCCGGCCAAGGAGGATCAAATGGCTATCGCCAAAGAGCTCGCTGCTTCAATCGAGGGTAGCTGGCAAGAACCTCCAAAGCGAGAATAGTTTCCTTCCAAAGACCCTTGAAAATGCTGCCTAATTCGTAACGGAACGTAAGAACAGTCTCACGCAGCATATCCGCTTCGGATTTCTACCGGACGATCTTATGTGTAAATTTTATGGTCAAAGGCACTCCACTCCCGGAACCGTCTTCTGGCGATCGTGAAGAGCAATCGAGCGACATGCCGACCGGCGCGCTCATGGGAACCTGCGAGATGAATGCTCAGTCCCTGAGCTTGCCACCCGAGTAGCGAGCCGACCACCTGCTCCGGGACGATCTTGCCGCGCCAGCCCCCGCGCTCGACCTCCGACCATGTCGACTCCACGACCAGCACCCGAACGGGAAACGCGAGGAGCCGCTCCACCTCTCGCTCGAAACGATCCCGTTCGCGACCGACGCAGGCCACCAAATCCTCGAGGCTCTTGCGTTCGATCCGCGCGACGTGTTCCAAACCACGAATCGCGTAGTCGCCCGTTTCCAAGGCATCCTGCGCGATTTGGAGCGGCGTCAGGTCCAGAGGACGCTGCTCGCGGGTATCCACCACCACGGTCACCCATTCCGGTCGAAGCACCTTCGGGTTTCCATCCATTTCTCCACCTCCGTTGTTGGCGCACTTTCTGCCGACTTTCTTTGTTTTTGTTACCTGCCCACGGTTGCTCATGGTTTGGAGTAAACCCCCTAAGAGTTGCACTTTCTTAGGAGAAAACCGCTAAACCGTGGTCGACCATGGGCAATCCAGTTTCAGAAGTCATCCACCGCCTCATCTCCTGCAAGGTCGAGTCCCAGATAGAGAGTCGTCTTGCGGAAGCTGCCGGACGTCGGGCGTAGCCTTTCAAAACGTGCGCCCAATGCCTTTCCGAACGCGGTCGCCGTGAGCTTGCCACCCCAGCCTTGATACGCTTTGAAAACCGTGTTCGCGGGAACCTGATAGGCACTCCCGGTAATGCAGCAGTCCGTCACGAACTGGGTGAGCTCGTCTTCTTCCTGGCGGTAATCTGCCGTAGCGACTCGCACGCATTCTGGTTCGATGAAGCCGTTCTCTCGGAAGTCATGGCAACCGGCGATCAGCCAATTCAGGATTCCGGGTCCCTCTTCGTTCGCGAGGATTTCATCGAAGTTGTCGATCGGATCGGTAACCGTGCGAAGATCGACAGTAAACGGGATCAGCTTGACACGACGCCAGATCCCCTCGTCATTGCCGGAAATCTTCGGCTTGTGGTTCGTCGCGAGAAAGAAGGTGTGCGTGCGCCGGAAGGACCAGAAATTCTCATGCATACGTCGCGCGGTGATTGTCGAGTCGCCCGTCAGCTCCTTGACCCTTGCCTCCCGCAAGCGTGCATTTTGCTCCGGCTCCGAGATTGGAACGAATCGCTTCCCATAAAGAAACGCTTTCTCCGTGGGATGGGAATCCTTGAACCCGAGGAGGAGTGTCTCGTTCGCGAGTCCACCGTAGTCGCCGAAGATCCTGAGCAGTGTATTCCAAACGAAACTTTTGCCGTTGAACCCCGAGCCGTAACCGATCGGTAGGATGTGCTTGCCACATTCCGCCGATATGGAATATCCGAAAATTTGTCGCACGTAACGGATCAGCTCCTGGTCTCCACTGAAGATGAGACTCAGGGCGGCTTCCCAACGTGGGCATGTTGCGGAAGGATCGAATCGCACTTCAGCACGCTGCGTTATGAGATCGGTGTGACTGTGGGGCCGTATGGTACCTTCAAGCAAGTCGACGGTCCCGTTGAGCAGGTTGAGCAAGTGGGGCACAGCATCCAACGAGGATAGACCAATCATCACTCGCGGGTCCGACCGCGAAAGCCGGACAAGGTTTTGGATTCCGACAGCACCGTTACAGCCTTTGAGGAACATGCAGATCTTAGATAATTTTCGCAGCTCGCAATTCTCAGCCACGATGTGGAATTTGCTCCACAACTCTTTCGCGAAGTTACGCGCCAACCCTGCGATGCGGGCCGAATTGGCATCTAGGACCCAGCGCGTACCATCCCAGACGGTCCAGGCATCCCAGTCGAGAATGTACCGAATCCGTTCGTGGTTCGCGTCAACAAATTGGGTTGCGACGAAGTTTTCGTTGCGAGCCGTATCGTTCTCCAGCCACTCCGACTGCCGTCGCCGCTGTGCGAGATGTGCATCGAGGCTTGCCTGCTCGGACTTGGAAAGCTCTTCAAGGATCACTTGCTCGAGTCTCCAACTACGAGGGTACGCTTGAGCGCATCTATTTCCGCCAGCACTTCGCGAAGCTGAATCGCATCGATGAACTGTTGGGTCGTTCGCGGCTGGATCGTGTCGCGAAAAATCAACCTGCCTTCCCGAAAAATCCTTCGATAGGGATCTCTTAGCTGTGCCTCGATAAATCGCTCCATGAGAAGTTCGTATCGAGCGAGATTGGCCCATGGCACTTGGATAGTTTGGATCCGGGGGCCGGGATCCATCGCATAGACGTCCAGGTGCATCCCCTGGAAAACAAGCAGAAGATGGGACGGCTTGCCCACTGTTTTGTTAGGCTCTAACATTTGAAGTGTCCTTCAGATGCCCCTGGTCCACCTGCCCGGTTTCCTGGGGCATTTTCGTTACGAGATTTGGGGATTGTTCTTGGACGGTGAGATCTCGCGTGCCAGCTTCTCCGCAGCCCGCTTTGCGGCTCGTGGTGTGACGATGGAAAGCGGTGCGGGCTGCGATGATCGAGAAAGCTCCTTGGCTTCCGTCACTCGATCCATGAAACGTCGGACGGCTTGCTCCGACGTCAGCCTTCGCCCACCAAGGATCGAAGTTTCGAGCCGAATCCCAGCGACTCCTCGAGTAGCCCACCGAAGGCAAGTCGTGATGTGCGGACGTCGACCCGTTGCTTTTTCTACAGCTAACGAAAGCGGGTGAAGTGGTTCGTTTTGTTGCATCTGCTCAGCTCCTTTCGCAAGAGTGAGCAAAGCTATGCGGATTCAGACGGATCTAAAAGACTTACCGGGGGCGACTTAAGATGGATTGAAGATACTTAAGATATTTAAGGCGGGCTCGAGCATGAACGAGGCAGCGGGAGCTGGTGATTTCGACGACGGATCAGTTTGGCGACGTCCTTTTTTTGCGATGTCGCTGCTGCAATTGCATCCTCAAGATTGAAGAGTAGCGGCTTTCCACCGGGATTAATTGGGGTCAATAACCCTTGGTGCATCCAATGATTAATTGCGTTCGCCGTCAGGCCTAGATCCCTAGCCAGATCCTGCTTTGCGATTCGCTTCACGTCGCCGGAGGATGGATCAATTCGTCCCTCGATCGTCCAGCCGTTCTCAAAAGGGTCTTCTGCGTTATCAGTTGATCTGTGTACTCCCGCCAGTAGTCGACGCGATTGCATGTCGCAGATTAACATTTGCAACTCGTGGAGGAGCAACTTGTGTTCAAGGGTAATTGCCTCCTTGAGTTTTGGCCAAGGGTACCACTCGAGTTGATAGCGGCCCCATTTTTCGTTACACAGTGATATAAATTCCTCGCCCTTTAGCCCGCAGTCCTGAAGTTCAGTATAGGCGTGATGAAACCAAATCGCGATTTGTGTGCCAATCTTGCTTACGGTATTTATGCAGCCTCTGATTTCTGCATCACTTCCAAGTACTGGAAGAACCGGTAAACGAAAGAAGGAATAGCGGACATTGTTCCTGATCGCGGAGAGAGTTAGTAGGCTTGCGTGTTCCTTGGAAGCCGAGTCCCTTCTCCATTTCAACTGCGACGACAGGATGCTTTTCGGACTCCTCTTATTGCCGCTTTTACCTGTCTCCTTGCGTTCGAGCTCGTCACCGTGGAATCGAAACGGCGGACGTTGAGAAAAGGTGGAGTACGTGTTGACCAAATCATGAAGGATTTTGTATGCCGTGTTGATATCTTCAATGCTAGCGACGTAGGGGTCGGACGATGGCATTGCCTGGGATCCTCCATTGTGATGACTCGTCGCTGCCAGCCATCACAAGCAAATGGAGGGATGCCTGCGATGGTTGGCTGGGGTAGCTACTCCCCACGACGTGAAACCTCTAGGTTATCGAGTCTCAGGGGCTCAATCAACCAAGAGCCTTAGCGACTTCGATTGCGCGATTTCGATCCTTTTCCGCATAGATTTGGGTGGTAGCGATCTCCGAGTGGCCAAGGATCGATGAAGCGGCCTCCAGTCCAAATCGCTTACGAATCTCCGTAGCGGCCGAATGGCGTAACCGATTTGGACCCCAGGGATCGATCTTCGCGCACTTGCAGGCGTAAGCAATCGCCCGACGATAGCTTGCCGTTGTGTATGCAATCCCAGCTGTTTTTTTCGGCTTGCGTTTCCGATTGCTTCCCGGTCGGTTCCCTTGATTCAGTGGCGTTACTCTCGCGTCCAGTTTCGCTTGCCGACGTTGTCGCATCGCCTCACTCGGTGAAAAACAGGGTGAGTCAACATCACGCAGCAGATACCGCGAGAGGATCTTCTGAGCTTTCGGTCCGACGAAGACCCTGCGATCCTTGCCGAGGTAGGCTGTCTTGTGATCCTCAAACGAGATCTCCCAAATTTCACTGCCTCGATCGACCATACGTGGAGTGATTCGGACCAGTTCCCCAGGTCGGCAACCGACCAATTGCTGGAACCGAACCATATCCGCGACTACTTTGGGGCAGTGCTTGAGCGTTTTCTCAACCGTTGTAGCGTCGACGACTCGGATCGCCTTCGTTTCTGGCGCCGTGGTGCGTCCCCGTTTCAGCGGCGGAACACATTGCAGCGCGACGACATGTGAAGGGGGTACCATTCCCTCGGATACCCCCCATCTAACCATGCGCAAGAGCCGTTTCATCTGCCGGTTGATGAAGACTCGCGAAAGAGGCCTCGGATGCGTTTGACGACGTCGGCTTTTACGAGCAAGCCACCACTTTTGAATCGTCTTAAATTCCCCAGGACCGAAATGCTCGACCGGGAGCAGGGCGTACAGTTCGCTGACGGGTTCTAGCGCAAGACGAAGGTTCGCATACTCCGTCGATTCCCTTTGCTCCTCGCGCTTGAGGTAGTACTCTTTGGCGTGTTCCAGGTACGCCAGTGCAAGCACGGCCATGGTTGGTCCCGACTTTGGCCGCGTGTCTCGGAACCGCAATGGATCCGCAAGCCACTGGGCTTTGAGCTGGGCGTAGCGTTGGCGACTATCGTCCGAGCCGTATCGCCCTAGATAGAAGATTTTCCCACCTAATCGAACGTAAGCTTGATCGGTAGGACGATGATGGCAGTAACCGGGTTCTCGTGGCATGTTAAGCGCTCCTCAACTTGCAAGTGCGTAGTACTACACACTTTTTGAACAAGAAATCGGCGCTCGGGAGACATCTCCCGGTTCACGTTTTGCCAGCGAAACGCTTGGTTTTTTTCCAATATCCTCGGCGAGGGTCGAACTCACAACCTTCGGCTTCGGAGGCCGACGCTCTATCCAATTGAGCTACGAGGACGTCGTGTTTGCGTAGTTATAACCCCTGTTCGAGCGTTTTGAAGTCATCCAGGGCGAACAATTCCACGTAGATCTTCGGTTTTCACCATGAACCTTGCAGTATCGAATCAGCCGCTGACAGGCGACGTCTTCCCTCATACGTGCCTCGCTCGCGCGTCGGGTTATGACAAGCCATTGCAAAGCCCAGCCCTGACTCATGGGCAACAGCCGACAAAAGTCGATTTTCGTTTCTATGAGCCTAAGGCGCTCGCCGAGTTCATTCGATGTGCAAAAATCGGCTAGCGCCTCAGGCTCATTTATATCGGCTGTGTCTTATGGATCATTGCGAGCGCACACTGCGGATTGGCATCTCGTCGGCATCGTTTGAGCCGACTTCGATCAAGGAATCGGATGGATGCTCGGTGGGACCTCGATCGGTTCTCCTTGCGACAGGGCATCCTTCTCGAGCATCGCCAAGAGCGCGTCGTCGAGCGCATGCTCGGTGTAGTCCGCGCTCCGATCGATCGCGTCGGGACTCAACTCCGCCCACCGCGCGAAATAATGCTCCAGCAACCGATGCCGACGAATCGCTCGCAACGATTGCTGGATCCCGCTCGCAGTCAGCGCGATCGATTCGTCGGGACCACTGGTCATCCAACCCCCGCGAACCAGACGCGAAACCACCCGTTTCGCTCGGCCGGTACCCCATCCCTGCAACCGCGCCAACTCCTCGAGCGAAATCGATTCGGAACGCAAATCCCCGCGCGGCATAGGCGCACGGTCCTGGCTCTCCAAACGTTCATAAATCGATCGCAAGACATGCTCATCGTCCGCTTGGCGACGCTGGCGGCTCAGATGCAACCACCTCCAAATTAAACCTCGCTTGTTCCCGAGAACCATACTCACGCCAAACAGTGATGATGCCACCAAGACCATCGCGGCTCCCGACGGCATCCGATCCAGAGCAAAACTGCTCAGCGCTCCAAAAACCCCCGACAACAAACCGATCGAAGCGCTGATTCCCAAATTCCATCCGAGTCGATCCGACCAAAATCGAGCAGCGGCAGGTGGGACCACCACCATGGCAATAATCAACAACACTCCAACGATGCTGGTCCCGAGAATCACCACCAACAGCACACACGACAACAAAATCAAATCCAAACCAAACGTCGGCCAACCCTGCGAGGCGGCAAACGGTGCGTCAAAACAGAGCAACTGCATCTCTTTTCGGAGCGCCAACAATACCACCGCGACAGCCGCGCTGGTGATTGCGATCAACCAGGCATCCGACGCCATGATTCCGGCCGTGTTTCCGTAAATGAATCCCTCGAGCCCAGCCGGATTCCCTTGGGCCGTCTGCTGAGCCAAACTGAGCAACACCATCCCCATCCCGAAGTAAACGCTCAACACAATACCGAGGACGGCGTCATCCTTGAGAATCGTCCACCGCCGCAGCAGCAATACGGTCAACGCACCCGCAACTCCAGTGATCGCTGCACAGGCGAGAAGCATGAAAGGGTTGCGACCATCCCCCCCAAGAGCCACACTCGCGAAAAATCCCATCGCAATCCCAGGAAGGGAAGCGTGGCAAATCGCATCTCCGATCAGCGATCGCTTGCGGAGCAAGAGATACACTCCCACCAACCCGCACACGGCCCCCAACGTCCCCGCACCAAAGATCACCAACCGCGTGTTGTAGTCCATCTCCCCAGTGTAAATCCAACACGCGCGAGCGAAAGACCCAGGACCTAAAAGACAATCTCCAGCCCAATCACCGCTCCCTGCAGCAGAAAGCCCGCGTCGGTGCTCATCGCAAAGGGGGTGTCCGAAGCCAAGGGCCCGACCGTCTGATCATCCACCGTCGCCATCCCCGCCAGGTACCACCACCGATAGCTTCCATACGCATGCAGCCGCGAGGTGAGCTGATAACGCGCCTTGGCGTCCAAACCAAAACTAGCCGCGGTTTGAAACCGACGGTCTGATCGCACCAAGCCACCGGCGTTCGCGACATCGACCCGCCAATCCCCGTCCGCAAAATTGCCGTACAAACCGAGAATCCCCTGGCCTCCGACCGATAGGCGCTGACTGAGCGGGTGCCATAACTCAAGCCCCCCCTGCAATCCCGCCAACAAGTTGTTCGTCGACAACCCAAACGCACCCGCACCATCGACATCGATGGTTTGCAATCGATACTCCTCGTCGTAGTCAATCACCTGCAAACCGATGAAGTAATTTCCCAAATCGTCGGTGATCCATCGCTTGTTCAACGCATAGCTCCGAAGCCGAGCGGTATGGGACTGTTGATGCTGAAGCGATTGCTGAAAACTTTCATGCCATGCAGGCTCGGACATCGAAGGAAGCAGCACGCTATCGACCGGCCCGACGTGCTCGTCGGCACGCCGCCATACCAGCGAGCCCAGAGAAACAAACTCATAACGCTCCATCGGGTTGCTATACCAACCGACCCGAAATTGCGATGCGCGATCCTCCCCGAACTCCCCAAGCCCACCACCCGTGGACCAACTCGTTCCGGCATCCCCCGCGCGACGCATCCAAAGGGTATCGTAACCCACCGACAGCTTGGGGCTATTCCCCCGCGCCAACGCGCTCCGATCGGCTATCGCCGCACCACCCATCGTCGAAGGTGAAGCAGATACCACCGCCTCCTCCGCCGCTCGAATCTCTCCATTCTGAACAAATGGATGCACCGAAGTTGGCAAAGGGAGATTTTCGGATGGCGAAACAGGCAACGAGGAAGAGGGAACTGGGGAGGTCGGAGACGGCATCGTTTCTGCCGGTGGAATCGGAGCGCTAGCCAACTGCACCGGAGGTGCTTGAGGACTAGGAAACGCGGAGATGCCTCGAGCCTCGTTCGCTTCCGCCATCAACCGCAGGTAATCCTTGGACGACAACCCCGATTGGAATGGAAGAGCCGACGGCGATGATGGAATCGCAGCGGGAGGGAGATACCGATCCTGACTCCAAGCGGGAGCCGTCAGCAGCATGGCACCTACCCAAGCGATCCCCCCCAGGATTCGTTTGGCCGCAACTGAACTCATCAGCGTATTTCTAACTTATCCACAACCGGTACGAGGATCAATTTCCGCGTCAATTCCATGATGCGTTTTGCCGTCTCGCGATTCTCCACCTTGCCCTGAACAACGACACTGCCATCTTCTTGAGCCCGAACGGACAAGGATCCCGAAGAGCTCAATGGCTGAATCGCATGGACCAGTTGATCGAGATCCGCCGCGCTACCCGACCGCTGCCACGGCGAGACGACTTTGACGCGGAGGAAGCGAGACGGGTGCGATTCCAACGGTTTGACTTCCACCAGCGACTCTCCGAGAGTCAACCCGATGAGATAGATTCGTCCGTCACTCGCCATAACGCGACAAATCTTCTCATCGCGCACATGAACGCTCTGGATTGGGAAATCGAT